>Ga0307478_10003288_pt1 | contig 12067 bp, 6 predicted proteins | sample atmos_gasesECM4C_2_FD_203713 | JGI IMG/M metagenome (GOLD analysis project Ga0307478, IMG submission 203713) | Hardwood forest soil microbial communities from Morgan-Monroe State Forest, Indiana, United States - atmos_gasesECM4C_05 | ecosystem: Environmental > Terrestrial > Soil > Temperate...
GGCTTCGACAAGCCGTGGTATGTCGGCTACATCCAATGGCTCGGGAAGGTGTTCACCGGCGATTTGGGTACTTCCTACCGCTACAATGAGCCTGTCTGGGACCTGATGAAGGAGCGTTTTCCGGTCACCCTGTTCTATGGGCTGATCGATCTCGTCATTGCCTATGCCGTCTGCATCCCGCTGGGAATTCTGAAGGCGATTAGGCACAACACCTGGATGGATACGGGTAGCTCGATCCTGATTTTCATCGGTTATGCCATACCCGGCTATGTACTGGCGGCGCTCATGCTGGTCATTTTCGCGGCCCATTTGCGCTGGTTTCCCATGGGTGGATTTCACAGCGATGAATTTTCCACGCTCTCGCTCATGGGCAAGGTGAAGGACCTGACTTCGCACGCGGTGCTGCCGCTGATCGCCTACATGGTCGGCAGCTTCGCCTTCATCACCCTGCTGTTGAAGAACCAACTGCTCGACAATCTGGCCGCCGATTACATGCGCACGGCGATCGCCAAGGGCAGTCCCTACCGTCTGGCCGTAGTGCGACATGCATTGCGCAACTCCCTGATTCCGCTGGCGACGAATTTCGGCCAGAATATCACGCTGTTGGTCGGCGGGTCCTTCCTCATCGAAAAAATCTTCGATATCGAGGGGTTTGGATTGCTCGGTTACACGTCGATTCTCGACCGCGACTACCCGGTGGTGATGGGCATCTTGCTGTTGAGTTCCGGGCTCTTATTGCTAGGCAACATTATTTCAGACATCCTCGTCGCCCTCGTCGATCCCCGCGTGAAATTCGGCTGACCATCTAGAGCATTTTAACCACTGATGCACACTTATGATCACTGATCCGGAAAAAACAGAGAAAAAAATGAGTTCAAACCTAACTTCGTATGTATCAGTGACAATAAGTGTACATCAGTGGTTAAGTCGGTCTTTTGCCTGCTTTGAAGTATTAGTGCCAATCAGTGTGCATTAGTGGTTAATACGGTATAATGTTCCGACTCGATCCCATCACCCGGCGCAAGCTGCAACGATTCCGATCCCTGAAACGGGGCTACGGCTCCTTCCTGGTTTTGTGCGGGCTTTTGCTGATGTCCGCCTGCGCGGAGCTATTGGTGGGCAGCCGCGCCCTCATCGTGAAATATCGCGGACGCTATTATTTCCCGACTTACGCCGCTTTTCACCCGGGCACGGATTTTGGCGAGGACTACAGCTACGAAACCAACTACCGGAAATTAAAGGAGCGTTTTGCCACCGAGAACCGCGGCAACTGGATGTTGCTGCCGCCCGTGCCCTATAATCCGTACGAAAATTCTTTTGAGCCAGGCGTCTATCCGCCGACCCCTCCATCATTTTCCCAGCGCCATTTTCTCGGGACCGACACGACCGGCCGCGATTTGCTCGCGCGACTTTTCTACGGATTCCGCACTGCGATGATCTTCGCCCTGCTTTTCCTGGTGCTCGTTTACGCCGTGGGCATCGCGATCGGGTGCGCCATGGGCTATTTCGGCGGCGCGTTCGATCTTCTCATGCAGCGGGCGGTCGAGATTTGGTCGAACATGCCGTTTCTTTATATCGTAATCATCGTGGCTTCAATTGTCGTGCCCAATCTCTGGATTTTGCTGGGCATCGTCGTCCTTTTTTCGTGGACCGACATGACCTACTACATGCGCACCGCGGCGTACAAAGAGAAAGCGCGGGACTATGTCGCGGCCGCGCGTGTGCTCGGCGCCGGATCAGGGCGGATCATTTTCCACCACATCCTGCCCAATGTGCTTTCTTTGACGATCACCTTCATGCCCTTCACCGTCTCGGGCGCCATCACGCTGCTTACCGCTTTGGACTTTCTCGGATTCGGCCTGCCGCCGCCCACGCCGAGCTGGGGCGAGCTGCTCGAACAAGGCACGGCGAATCTGGACGCGCCTTGGATTGTCAGCTCGGCCTTTGTTGCCATGGTGGTGATTTTGAGTCTGGTGACATTTGTCGGCGAGGCGATTCGCGAAGCTTTCGACCCAAAGAAATTCAGTATTTATCAATGAAACATCCTCTTCATTTCTCGTCTGAGTGTGGGCGGGGTGCCCTCACCCCGTATCGATTTCTCAAACTTCCGCTCGTCGCCGCGCTGACCCTTGTCCTGCTCTCCGGCTGTTCCAAGAAACAGACCGAGGTCACGCGCGACATCGGCCCGGAGGCCCAAGCTTACTACAAGGCCCATTCGGAATTCTTTCACTTCGCCACGCCGGCCGACCTTCCCAAGGATCTGGTCTGGCATGACGGCAGCGACCAGCCTGAATTCTCCGCTCCTGAAGCCCAACGCGGAGGAACAATAAATTCATTCATCAGCGATTTTCCCCGCACGCTGCGCTACTACGGACCCGATTCGAACGGTGACTTCCGCCCTTACATCCTCGACAACGACGCCCTTACGCTAACCCAGCAGCATCCCAACACCGGCCAGTATTTTCCCGGATTGGCCAAGGCCTGGGCCTACGGCAGCGATCATTGCACGATGTATTTCAAACTTGATCCGGACGCGCGCTACAGCGACGGCGTTGCCGTGAGGGCCGATGATTATTTATTCGCCTTCTTCTTCTTCCGTTCCAGCTATATCCAAGACCCTTGGCTCAATAATTTCTATACGAAGAACTTCACGAATCTTACGAAATACGATGACTACATAATATCTATTTCCTGGCGCGAACCGATCCCCGATCTCGACCTCTGGGTTGGCGGGGTGACGCCCGTTCCCGAGCATTTTTACAAGGATCTAGGGACTGATTACGTCCAGCGCTACCAGTGGCGGCTCGAACCGACGACCGGGCCGTATACGATCAAGCCGGAGGATCTGCACAAGGGCAGTTACATCGATCTGACGCGGGTGCCAAATTGGTGGGCGAGCGACAAACCATTTTACCGCCATCGCTACAACTTCGACCAAATCCACCTGCAAGTTATCCGAGACCCCGAAAAGGCATTCGAGTCGTTCAAACGCGGGGATATCGACGGTTTCGGCCTGTCCCTTCCGAAATACTGGTACGACAAGCTGCCCGATAACGATCCTCTAGTGCAAAAGGGATATATTCACAAAACGACATTTTATAACCAGTTTCCCGTCGCCAGCACTGGTCTCTACATCAACACGTCGATGCCTTTTTTGAACAACCGCGACGTGCGGGAAGGCATTGCTTACGCCAGCAATTTTGATCTCATCGACCGCGACTATTTTCGGGGCGACTTTGTCCGCATGCAGACGGATGCCGACGGTTATGCCGAGGTGCCCTTCCCCGGTATTCATCCGAGGCCGTTTTCAGTCGACCAAGCCCTGGCCCATTTTGCCAAGGCGGGCTTCACCAAAAGGGGGCCAGACGGAATTCTTATGAATGCCAAGGGCGAGCGACTCTCGTTTACCGTGACATGCGGAGATCCCACCATGCGCGATCCCCTCACCATCCTTCGTCAGGAAGCGGCCAAGGCGGGCATGGAGTTGAACCTCGAGATGCTCGACGACACCACCGCGTTCAAGAAAGTCCTGGAGAAGCACCACCAAATTACGTTCATGGGACTTACCGGAACTTCGGTCGAAAAATACCCGCGTTACTGGGATTTTTACGATTCCTCCAACGCCAAACCGCAGACCGACAACCTGACCAACACAGCGGATCCGGAGATGGATAAATTGATCGCAGCCTATGACAAGGCTCAGACCATGGATGATAAACGCCGTTTGGCATTGGTGCTTGAGACGAAAGTTTACGAGAATGCGGCTTTCATACCCGCTTTCAAAATGCCGTTTTATCGCATCGGCTATTGGCGTTGGATGAAATGGCCCAAGTTCTTCAACGTCCGCTTCAGCTACGAACCCGGGCAATTTGGTTTGGATTGGATCGACGAGGCCGTCAAAAAGGAAACGCTCGAAGCTCGCGACAACGGCAAGACTTTTCCACCAGAAATAAAGGTTTATGACCAGTGGAAGACGGCAGACCAGTAAGCCGAACCGCCCATGCCTGCAATGCCCTCCGGCGAGCCACTGTTGAGCGTCCGCAACCTGTCGGTCGGTTTCCAGGGTGAAAGCGGGCTGCTGCAGGCGGTGGACAAGGTCAGCTTCGACGTGCCCCGCGGTCGCACCATCGGCTTGGTCGGGGAATCCGGTTGCGGGAAAAGCGTCACCGCCCTCTCGCTGCTTCGGCTGCTGCCCCAGCCGGCCGGACGCATCTTGGACGGACAGGTCCTGTTCGAAGGCCGCGACCTGGTGAAGCTGCCGTTGGCGGAAATGCACAAAATCCGCGGCGCCCGCATTGGCATGATTTTTCAGGAGCCGATGGCTGCGCTCAATCCCGTCCAGACGATCGGCCGCCAGCTGACCGAGGTCTACCGGCTTCACCTGGAAATTTCGCCGGCGGAGGCGCTGCGCCGCGCCGTCGAGATGCTGGGCAAGGTCGGCATCCCTTCGCCGGAAATCCGCGTCCGGGAATACCCCCACCAGCTTTCCGGCGGCATGCGGCAGCGCGTCGGCATCGCCATGGCGCTGGCCTGCGGCCCGCAATTGTTGATCGCCGACGAACCGACGACGGCGCTCGACGTGACCATCCAGGCGCAAATCCTGGCGCTCATCGAGCAACTGCAGAAAGAAATGGGACTGGCGGTCATTCTCATCACCCACGACTTGGGCGTGATTGCGGAGACCTGCGAGGAAGTGATCGTCATGTATGCGGGACGGATTGCAGAGCACGCGCCCGTGGAGGCGCTCTTCACCCGGCCCCGCCACCCTTACACGCGCGGCCTGCTCGCCTCGATCCCGCGCCTGGCGACGCCGCGCAAGACCCGCCTGACCACCATCGAAGGCGTCGTCCCCACCCTGCGCGATCTGCCCGCCGGATGCCGTTTCCAGAATCGGTGCCCGCACGCAGAACCGCGTTGCGCCGCGGCGGCCCCGCCCCTTGAAACGGCCGAAGTGGGTCATCAAGTCGCCTGCGTAAGGTGGAAAGAATTGGATTAGCTTTTAACCACAGATAAACGCGGATGAACGCAGATATGAATAGGCAAGGGCTCGGCGAAGCCGATACGTGTCTGCAGACACGAAAGGTTTTGACAGGGATACCCCGGATGAGCGCATCAACGTTGAGCTGTGCTCATCCGGGGTATCCGCGCCAAAACCGCCCTTGCCCGTTTGTTTTGTGTCCGTCGTCATTTAATCTGCGTTCATCCGCGTTTATCCGCGGTTAAAAAAGTAATATGCCACTGTCGTCACCAGAGACTTTAGCCACCACCTTGCTCGAAGTGCAGGATCTGCGGACGTATTTCCCCGTTCGCGGCGGCGTGTTTCTTCGCGCCGTAGAGACCTGCAAGGCGGTCGATGGCGTCAGTTTCAAACTGCGCGCCGGCGAGACGCTCGGCTTGGTCGGTGAGTCGGGCTGTGGGAAAACCACCCTCGGCAAGAGTATCGTGCGCCTGCTCCACCCGACGGCCGGGCGTATTCTGTTCGAGGGAACTGATCTTACTTCCCTGCGGCAGCGCGAAATCAAGCCGCTGCGGCGTCAGCTGCAAATGGTCTTTCAGGATCCGGCGGAATCACTTAACGCCCGCCACACGGTCGGCACCATCCTCGAGGAACCGTTTGTGATCCACAAACTGGGCGGCCCCGCGGAGCGACGCGCCAGGGTCGCCGGGCTGCTGGCCAAGGTCGGCCTCTCCGCCGATGCGGTCGACCGATATCCCTTCGAATTTTCCGGCGGCCAGCGGCAACGCATCGGGATCGCGCGCGCCCTGGCGTTGAACCCGCGGCTCATTATTTGCGACGAGCCGGTCTCGGCCCTCGATATGTCGATCCAGGGCCAGGTGCTCAACTTGTTGATGGATCTGCAGCGTGAATTCCACCTGTCGTACCTGTTCATCGCCCACAATCTCGCCGTGGTTAAGCATCTCTCGGACCGCATTGCCGTCATGTACCTCGGGCGGATTGTCGAATTGGGACAGGCCGACGAAATTTATTTTCGCCCGCGGCATCCGTACACCCGGGCGTTGATTGCGGCGATACCCGAGCCCAATCCAAGCCGAACCCGGAAGAAGAGCGTGCTCACCGGCGACATCCCCTCGCCGATCCATCCTCCGCCGGGCTGTCCGTTCCACACGCGCTGTCCGCACGTCACCGACCTTTGCCGTGCGCAAACGCCGGCGCTGCGGGAAACCGCGGCGCAAGGCTCGGAATCCCACGCCGTCGCCTGCCATTACGACCTTTAGTTCGGTTTTCATAAAACTGTAACCGCACATGAGGCGGTTTGAGCAAGTGTGGGTGGAGCGCGTTGACCCCAACGCGCTCGAGCGTCTTGAGGTCAAGCCCCTCGGCAGGCCCGTTCGGCAAGCTCAGGGTCCCGAGCATTGTCGAGGGACTCGGGGCCCTGAGCTTGTCGAATGGGCCGCTCCACCTTATTCCGGCTCATCGGCCAAGTTATTTTTAGCCACAAAGGATTACAAGGATCACAAATAAATTCTCTGCGGTCTCTGCTTGGTCTGCCGAACGTTCGGCGCTAAACGCTGTCCACACTGTCATGTCCTTTGTCTCCCTCGATCCCGCCACCGGCAAACGTCTTCGCGTCTATCGCGAGCACACCCCGGCCCAAGCCGCCACTGCGGTCACCCGCGCACAGGCGGCCTTCGAAGACTGGCGCCGGCTTTCCTTTGCCGAGCGCGCCCGGCAGGTGCGCGCCCTCGCCCGCGCCTTGCGCGCGCAACGGGAATCTCTCGCCCGGCTCATGACCGCCGAGATGGGCAAGCCCATCGCGCAGGCGCGCGCCGAAGTCGAAAAATGCGCGCTGGGTTGCGAGCACTTTGCCCGCCACGCCGCGGCGTTTCTCGCCGATGAGCGCCCGGCCGGTGCGCCGAAGAATTCCTGCGTCACGTTCGCACCGCTCGGAGTCGTCCTCGCCATCATGCCATGGAATTTCCCGTTCTGGCAGGTTTTCCGCGCGGCGGCGCCCGCGCTGATGGCCGGCAACGTGATCCTGCTCAAGCACTCGTCCAACGTCAGCGGCTGCGCGCTCGCCATCGAAAAAGTATTTTCCGCCGCCGGCGCACCGCGCCACCTGCTGCAGACGCTGCTCGTCCCGTCAAAACAAATCCCCGGGCTCATCGCCGACCCGCGCGTGTGCGCCGTCACGCTCACCGGCAGCACCGCCGCGGGCAAACAGGTCGCCGCGCTGGCCGGCGCTGCGATGAAAAAGGGCGTCTTCGAACTCGGCGGCAGCGACGCTTATCTCATCCTGGCCGACGCCGACCTCGACCATGCCGCCGAAACCTGCGCCGCTGCGCGCCTCGTCAACAACGGCCAGAGTTGCGTCGCCGCCAAGCGCTTTATCGTCGTCGAGCGCGTTCAAGCCGCGTTCGAGAAGAAGCTTGTGGCACGCATGGCGGCGCGGCGGATGGGCGATCCGCGCAACCCGGCGACCGGGATTGGCCCGCTCGCTCGCGAGGATTTGCGCGCCGACTTGCACGCCCAGGTACGGAAAAGCGTGCGGCGCGGCGCGCGCCTGTTGCTCGGCGGAAAGCTTCCGCCCGGCCGGGGATTTTTTTATCCGCCCACGGTGCTGACCGACGTCGCCAGGGGCATGCCGGCTTACGACGAGGAACTCTTTGGCCCGGTCGCCGCCATCATTCCGGTGCACGACGAAGCCGGGGCGCTCACCGTGGCCAACGATTCCCTTTACGGCCTGGGCGCGGCAATTTTCACGCAAAACAAAAACCGTGCCGCCGCCCTCGCGCGCCAACTCGAGGCCGGCCTCGTGTTCGTGAACGATTTCGTGCGTTCCGACCCCGCCTTGCCGTTCGGCGGCGTGAAGCAAAGCGGCCATGGCCGCGAACTCGGACCCCACGGCATTCGCGAATTCGTCAACGTGAAGACCGTGGTGGGAGGGTGATTCATGACTTTTACCACGGATTTCACGGATCGGCGCGGGCAATCTGGTTGTCATTCCGAGCCGCGCGAGGAATCTCCTTTCTTCCATCGGCCAACAACTGAGATTCCTCGCCCGGCTCGGAATGACAGGAGAAAATTGCCCACCTGCCCTCCGTCTTGTCCGCCATAGCTCGAAGAGCGACGGCGGAAGCTCCTGTAATGGAGTGACGGAGGGCGGTTAAAACAAAATAAAAAATAAAGGCCGCAAATTGGCATAGGGACCGAACATTGTTACATTTCGACGAGCGCGACAAAAAAGTCTCGTTTCATCGGCCGCATCGCTTACGCTCGCCCTCCTCGTTTTTTCCATGGCCAGGCGCACCCATAAATCCACTGCTTCATCCCCGGCCGCCGCCACGGCGGTGAACGGCGCAAAACTCGAGCCCGCCGCACCGGTCGAAATACCGGCCGAAGACACTTCGCCGAAGCCGTACAAGGCAGCTTATTTCAACCGCGAACTTTCCTGGCTGGCCTTCGACCGCCGCGTGCTCGAGCTCGCGCAAAGCGAACGGACTCCGCTGCTCGAGCGGGTGAAGTTCCTCGCCATCGTCAGCTCCAACCTCGACGAATTTTTTGAAATCCGCGTCGCCGGCCTCATCCAGCAGGTGGATTCGAGCGTGACCGAGTCAAGCGTCGACGGCCTCGGCCCTCGGGAACAACTCCGCCGCATCCATTCCGTGGTCGCCTCGCTGGTCGAGGACCAGTACCGCTGCTGGCACGACCAGCTCGTGCCCGCGCTCGCCAAGGAAGGCATCGTCTTCAAGGCGGCCAGCGGGCTGACCCAGGCCGAGCTGGGCTGGGTGAAAACCTATTTCCAGGAGCAGGTCTTCCCCGTGCTCACTCCGCTCGCGCTCGACCAGGCCCATCCCTTTCCCCAGCTCGGCAACAAGGCGCTCAACGTCATCGTCTCGCTCGACAATCCCGAAACGCCTGAAAACGAGCACCTGGTCGCGATTCTGCCCGTGCCGCGCATCCTGCCGCGGCTCGTTCACATCGAACCGGCCAAGGGCGGCCCGCAGCGCTACATTTTTCTCACGGAAATCATCAAGCTTTGCGCCAACGTTTTTTTTCCCGGCTACAAGATGACCGGCGCGCACGCCTTCCGCGTCACGCGCAACAGCGACCTCTACATCGACGAGGAAGAGGCGGCCAACCTGCTCAAGAAAATCGAGGAGGAGTTGCGCAACCTCCGCCGCGGCGCCGCCGTCCGCCTCGAAATCGAAAACGGCGTGAGCGAGCCCATTTTCAACACGCTGTGCGACCAGCTTGGCCTGTCGCAGGAATATGTCTTCCGGCTGAACGGCCCGCTCAACCTCCTGCGCCTGCTGAGCCTTTACGACATCGACCGGTCCGACCTGAAATATCCGGCCTTCACGCCCGTCAACATCTCGCCGCTGCAGAACATTGCCACGGTCTTCGAGACGCTGCGCACGCAGGATGTGCTCCTGCACCATCCCTACGAAGCCTTCACGCCCGTGGTTGAGTTTGTCGAGCAGGCCGCGCGCGACCCGCAGGTGTTTGCGATCAAGCAGACGCTCTATCGCACGAGCGGCGGCTCGCCCATCGTCCGCGCGCTCATCGAGGCCTCGCGCAACGGCAAGCAGGTCACCGCGCTGGTCGAGCTGAAGGCGCGCTTTGACGAAGCCAACAACATCCAGTGGGCGCGCCAGCTCGAGGAAGCCGGCGTGCACGTCGTTTACGGCCTCATCGGCCACAAGATCCACTGCAAGCTCTGCCTCGTCGTCCGCCGCGAAGGCAGCGCGCTGCGCCACTACGCCCACCTCGGCACCGGCAACTACAACCACCGCACGGCCCGGCTTTACACCGACCTCAGCCTTTTCACCAGCCGCGAGTCCATCACCTCCGACGCCATCAACCTTTTCAATTCGCTCACCGGTTTCAGCCGCGCCCCGGAGTTTCACCACCTGCTCGTCGCACCGTTCAACCTCCACCCACGCATCCAGGAATTGATCCAGCGCGAGACCGACCACGCCGCCGCCGGCCGGCCGGCGCGCATCATCGCCAAGATGAACTCGATCGTGGACAAGGCCACGATCGACAACCTTTACGCCGCCTCGCAGGCCGGCGTGCAAATCGACCTCGTCGTCCGCGGCATTTGCTGCCTCGTGCCCGGCGTGCGCGGCCTCAGCGAAAACATCCGCGTGCGTTCCATCGTCGGCCGCTTCCTCGAGCACGCCCGAATATTTTATTTCGAAAATCACGGCAGCGAGCCTCTCGTCCTCGCCGGCAGCGCCGACTGGATGCCGCGCAATTTCTTCCGCCGCGTCGAAGTCCTTTTCCCGATCGATGATCCCGAACTGCGCCGCCGCATCACCGACGAGCTCATCCCGATGGAACTGCAGGACAACGACAACGCGCGCCTGCTGCATGCCAACGGCGCCTACCTGCCCGTGCCGCGCGCCGCGGGCGAACCGTCGTTTTCCGCGCAAAACTATTTCATGGCCGCGGTCTCCCAGCGCGCGCAGACCACCGCGACGGCCCGGGAAGGCGACGCCTCGGGGTAAAGCACGGTTTTAAAGGTAGGGCGCGACCGCCGGGCGCGCCGTTTTGGCAATCGCGGACGGCCCGGCGGTCCGTCCCTACCCGCGCTGCCGCGCGAAACATTCTGAATCAATCCATGCTTGGGCTCACTCCCCCACCCGGACGGGCAGGACCAGCATCGGCCGGCCGAGCCACTGCAGGCGGCGCTGGATGGCAAAGGCGGTTTCGTTGTGCAGCATGCGGTTCCACCACGTCTCGCGCTGGAAAATGAGCTTGCCGCCGAAAAACACGGCGTGGGGATACTCCTCGCCGATCTTGTCGCACAGTTTCACCGCCTCGGCCACCGGATCGATGCCTTCCACCAGGCGGAACGCCGCCGGTACTCCGAGGCCGCGCGCAACTTCGCAGTATTTCTCGAGGTCGGCGCGCACTTTCGCCTCCAGGTGCACGGCTTCCTCCGCGCCTTTGAAGTTGCCCGAGTCGAGCACGGCCACCGACGCAAAAACGACCTGCTTGTAGTGCCGCGGAAACGTGCGCATCACCGCGAGCAGCGAGTGCACGCCCAGCCCGCTGTAGCTTGCGACGAGGATCACCGCGGTCGGCTGCGCCGGATCGAGCGGCGTGGTCGCCGGCATGGGGTGCGATGATTTCGGCAGATCGTCCAGAATCTCCGAGAGCTGACGCACGCGCGCGCGCACGCCGCGGTAGTGCCGGCGGATGCACCAGCACACCGCGATCAGCGCCGACGTGACGAGCAATGTCATCCAGGCGCCTTCGGTGAATTTTGCCGCCACGACCATCACGAGGATGAGTGTGCAAAGCACCAGCGCCACGGCATGCAGCAGGAACGCGCGCTTCCACGACGCATGCTGCTGACGATGGGTCTGCAGCCAGAACCGGCACATGCCGAGCTGCGAGAGCGAGAAGGTCACAAACACGTTGATCGAATACATCGTCACCAGCACGGTCACATCGCCGCCGGTGTAAAACAGGCTTAACAAGGCCGCGCCGCCGATCAGGAGCACGCCGTAATGGGTCGTCAGCCGCTCGGAAAACGCGCTGAAACGATTGGGCAGCCAGCCGTCGAGCGACATATTGGCCATCACGCGCGGGCCGTCGATGAAGCCCGTCTGCGCGGCCACGATCAACAGACCTCCCTCGGCCAGGAGCGAAAGCACGACGAACCATTCGCCAAAGCCGAGACGCTCAATGAGCGTGGCATTGAGCGTTTTGCCTTCCTCCGGCGAGCAGTTCAAGAGCAGGTAGCAGAAGAGAATGCCGCCGGCGGTGATCGCAAGCGAACTGGCCATGTAAAGCATCGTGCGTTTGGCCGTCGCGATTCTTGGCTCGCGCATGATGGGCACGCCGTTCGACACCGCCTCGATGCCAGTGTACGTGCCTGCACCACGTGAATAAGCTTTCACAAAGATCAGAAAAATCGCCCAGAGGCCGATCTGGTGAAAGTCTTTCCGCAGCCCATCGCTCAGCTGCGCCGCCATCACCGGCATGTTATGCCGGTACATCACCAGGCAGCCGACAAGGATGACCGCATGCGTGACGACAAATAGCATGAAAATCGGCACGACGATGGCCACCGACTCCTTCACCCCGCGCAAA
>Ga0307478_10003291_pt1 | contig 12062 bp, 11 predicted proteins | sample atmos_gasesECM4C_2_FD_203713 | JGI IMG/M metagenome (GOLD analysis project Ga0307478, IMG submission 203713) | Hardwood forest soil microbial communities from Morgan-Monroe State Forest, Indiana, United States - atmos_gasesECM4C_05 | ecosystem: Environmental > Terrestrial > Soil > Temperate...
ATCCATCTTACCGGGTCCAAAATTAGGCTTTCCTCTCATTCTGTCTGTCTCTGCGCAAAGAGATACGGCGGGGAAGGGAATGTGACTTGTGACCGGTGAAACGTGATTCGCGAATTGCGATTCGTGATTGGTGAATTCCGAATTGTGGGTCACGGCCTTGATTTGATTTTAAATCTCAAATTTGAAATTCAGGAACATCAAAACACTTTGTGAAACTATTGACATCTCGCGTCGAAAGTTTTTCACGAATCACGATTCAGCTATTAAATTTCTTCGTTCACCAGTCGCGCATTACTTCATCTTGCATCCAACGCAAACACGGCGTAAGCTTTGTTGTGGTAAGGCTTCAGGGGATTTCTTGCAAGGCTATGATTTCTCGGCTCACGATCGCTCTACCGGTGGCCCTGATAGGAGCGGCGCTTCTCGCGCCCTCTCTTCCCGCGCAAGGGCGTGGCGGAATGCATGCAGCTCCAGCGGCTGCACGGGGCCGAAGCGTTGTCAGGTTGAATGGAAGGGCGGGATCCACTCGCGGGTTCCAGCGCGGCTATCTCAACGAGCCGTACTTGTTTCCGCCTTACTATTATGGGGACGACGATTTTTATTATGAGGATGAGTACAGTCCCCCTGGGCAGTACGTAATTCCTCCTCCGGTTCAAGTCATCAGCAGCCAGCGCTCCCAGTCCCCTCCGCCTCCGGCAACACCCGTCGAGCCGCTTCTTCTGGAAATCCGCGACGGCCAGTGGGTCCGCGTGCCTACCGGCAGCCAGATGGCGCTCCCTCAATCGGCAAAACCGGATTCTCCGCAGGGTGCAAGCCAGCAAGTCCAGATCACCGAGCCAGCCGAATCAGCCGCGCCGCTTCCGGAATTGCCGCCTGCCGTAATCGTCTTCCGCGACGGGCACACGGAAGAAGTGGCGAAGTACATGATTCAGGGCACGGTCTTGTTCACGTCGGCCGATTATTGGAGCACTGGAAACTGGACTAGAAAAATCCCGCTCTCCGAAATCGATATTCCCGCCAGCCTGAAAATCAATAAAGAGCGCGGCACGAAATTCAATCTGCCTACAGGACCGAACGAAATTGTAATTCGTTTTTGATCTGTCCCTCCGGTCGAGCAGCCCCGATCATCTTTGCTCGAATCTTTTTCGCCCCTGCGAATCGATTGTCGCTTTATATTTGCTCAAAGGGCAATCAAAGGGCTCATCCCGATTGATCTGTGTAATCGATTCAGCAATCTGAGGTAGCATATCGCCCCATGGAGACCGGCAAGCACGGCCTGAAGCGAGAATTGAAGCTATGGGACCTTGTTCCCATGCAGATCACGGTAATTGTGTGGCTCGGCTGGACGGGGTTTGCCGCGAAGCAGGGCCCGACGCATCTTGTTCTCTGGCTCCTGGCAATCGTTCTATTTTATTTGCCGCTCGCAGCCGTGGTGATGAAACTGGGCCGGAGCATGCCGGTCGAGGGCGGAGTCTATCAGTGGGTGAAGCAGGGAGTGTCGCCCTTCGCGGGTTACCTGGCGGGCTGGAACTATACGATTTACGTGGTTTCCATTTTCGCAGTCGCGGGGTCATTTATCGTGAATAGCCTCGCGTATGCCGCTGGGCCGCGGGGATCTTGGATGCTGAACAACAGGCCGATGGCGCTCGGCCTCACGGTGCTCGTCTGTCTGACCGCTTATATCTTCAATGTCCGCGGACTGCACCTCGCGAAATGGTGGGGCAACGCCGCTGCCGTCCTGATGGTTGGGACGTTTCTTGTGCTTCTATTTCTCCTGATCAGGGCCGCCGCTTCAGGTCTTCCGTCGACTCGCGTCTCTCTGTCCTTCGCGTGGCCGGCCGCTTCGATTCTTACTTTGAATGTATTCACAAAGATCGCTATGTCCGCCTTAAGCGGCTTCGACGGCGCCGCCATTTTTTCCGAGGAGTGCCGCAAGCCGGAAAACGATGTGGCGCGCTCGGTCATCATTGCCGCGCCGCTGATTGCCGTTATGTATATTCTCGGGACAGGCGCTGTCCTCGCTTACGTGCCTCCGGCGAAAGTGGATTTGGCGGCAGCTGTGCCGCAGGTGATGCAGGCCGGGCTTGGGACTACAGGATGGGGCGGCGCGGTAACCGAGATTGCATCCCTGGCATTCGTGATTTCCTATGTTGCGTCTATCGTGCTTTACATCGGCATGGCCGCGCGGCTGCCAATGGTTGCCGGGTGGGACGGTTTCCTACCCGGATGGTGGAGTGCCTTGCACCCGCGGTGGCGAACTCCCACGAAAGCCATCGCCGCTGTAACCTTGGCCATCTTTGCGCTGGGCTGCCTGAGCTTATGGGGCGCGAGCAACCAGGAAGCTCTTGAAGCGGGGGTAGGCGCGGGGTTCGGCTGCTACTGCCTTACGTACATTCTTCTTTTTAGCGTTGTTCTCTTTGGTTTTCGATTGAAAGAGCGCCCATGGGGGCTGGGGCTTACGCTCGCGGCGCTTGCCGCGTTCGTCGTATCCTGTTGCGCCCTGATTTTTGAAATCGTTCCGCTTGGAGAAGTGGCGAATCCCGTCGTTTTCGGGCTAAAAGTTGCGGGTATGATTTTCGCTATGAACGCTCTGGGAGCTTTTCTTTATTGGCGGGGATCTCGCCGCGCGCTAAAGCTGGGCGCCGACTCTGCGTCCCAGGCGGAATTGGGCGCGGAAGCGAACATCGATTGAACGAGCGTTTCCATCGCACCACTCGGAGAAAATCATGCAAGATTCGCGCAGACAATTCCTGAAATATTCATCAATGGCCATGATGGGAGCGGCTGCCGGCTGCGGCGGCAAAGCACAAAAGCCTGCCGTTGAACCTCCTGGCGCACCCCCTGCGTTCGGCACATCGCCTCCCTCAGGGCCTTCCGTTTCTGCCTCCACATTTGTCGAAGCAGAGAAGCTCGTCCAGATTGAAATGACTCAGAAGGATCTCGACCAAGCAGCAAAAACTTGGCGCGAAAACATGTCCTCAGCGATCGAACGGCGTGTCGGCCCCCGCAAGGTCGCGCTCGAGCCTGAGCTTGCGCCTTACTCGCGCTGGGACCCGGTCCTGCCCGGAGAAAAGCGCGGCCCGGAGATCGACCGGTTCATTTTCAATCCACCCGATCCGGGACCTTTGCCCGGCAAGGACGACGACATCGCGTTCGCCACGGTGACTCAGCTTTCGCAATGGATCAAGAATCGAAAGGTCACTTCCGAGCGGCTCACACAAATTTATCTCGACCGGCTGGAGAAATTCGATCCCAAACTGCGCTGCGTCATCACGCTGACCCGCGGTCACGCGCTCGATCAGTCGAAAAAGGCCGACGCAGAGATCGCGGCAGGGAAGTACCGTGGCCCGCTACATGGCATTCCTTTTGGAGTAAAAGATCTCTTGGATACGGCAGGAATTGCTACAACCTACGGCGCGGAGCCATTCCGAAATAGAATTCCCGCGGCTGATTCCGCGGTGGTGAAACGCCTGAATGACGTGGGCGCCGTCCTCGTCGCAAAACTGAGCCTCGGCGCTCTGGCGCTCAATGACGTCTGGTTTGGCGGCCAAACCGTGAACCCCTGGCTGCTCGAAGAAGGTTCGTCCGGATCAAGCGCAGGGCCCGGAGCCGCCACCGCGGCCGGACTCGTCGCTTTTTCGATCGGAAGCGAAACGGAGGGCAGCATCGTCAGCCCTTCGATGCGCTGCGGTGTCACCGGCCTGCGCCCCACGTATGGCCGCGTGCCGCGCACGGGAGCAATGACGCTGTGCTGGTCGCTCGACAAGCTGGGCCCGATGGCCCGCGGCGTCGGCGACACTCTCCTCGTTCTTCGCGCGATCTCGGGCCCGGACGCGGGCGACATGTCCAGCGTGCCCAGCAAACTCGATTTCGATGCGGGCGCAAGCGTTCAGGGCCTGCGCATAGGTTATTTCCCAGCCTGGCTTAAGGACAGTTCCGCGACAGACGTCGATCGGTCCGCCGTCGACGCCGTTCGAAAAGCGGGAATGATTCCCGTGGAGGTGAGCCTTCCCGATTGGCCGTACGATTCACTGAACGTGATCCTCTTCGCCGAATCGGCTGCCGCGTTCGAAGAGTTAACCCTGAGCCACGGCGTCGATCAACTGAAATCGCAGGTGTATGACGCGTGGCCAAACATCTTCCGCCAGTCGCGATTCCTCTCTGCCGTGGACATGGTGCAGGCGGATCGCTTCCGGCGAAAAGTCGCGATGGAAATGGCTCGAATTTTCACCCAGGTGGATTTGCTTCTCGTGCCTTCGCTGCGCGATGAAACGCTCACCATAGGCAATTTTACAGGGCATCCTTCGCTCACTCTGCGCGCAGGCTTCGTCAACGTCTCCACAGCGCGAAGTGACTGGGCGCCCGACCCCGCAAAACCGCTTCCAACTTTTAACCCGCCGCGCCGCGTGCCCCACGGAGTCACGCTGATCGGGCGCCTCTTCGAAGAGGGAACGCTGGGCCGCGCGGGGCTCGCGCTCGAGAAAATCTTTGGCGTGGCTGGAGAAAGGCCCCCAGGATTTTGAAGCTGGCCCCGAATAGGAATTAATTACGGAGTTTCAGTACGCGCATCGATTCGAGTCCGTGAGAGTATGAACATCGAGGTATGTCCATTCTGAATTTTCGCCGTCTGGCTACAACATCCAGTAATGGGGAGTGTCGGTACCAGGAATAATTTGACAGCCTGGCACGCAATTTCAAATTTGCGATTTTGGAATTGGGTATTTCAGATTCATGAGCTCACACCCATCGCAGCGATTACTGCCTGCGTAAACTCTTGCGTTGTGGCCGTGCCGCCGACGTCGCGCGTCGTGTGTTTGCCCTCGCGATATACTTTGTCGAGTGCGCCGAGGATGCGGCGCGATGCATCCATTTCGTCCAGATAATTCAGCATCATGGCTGCCGACATGATGATCGCCGTCGGATTCGCAATCCCTTTGCCGACGATGTCAGGCGCCGTCCCGTGCACGGCTTCAAACAAAGCAGCCACATCCCCAATATTGCCACTCGGAACGACGCCCAGTCCCCCCACCAAACCGGCGGCGAGATCGCTGACCACGTCACCGTAAAGATTCGGCAGGAGCAAAACATCGAACTGCGCGGGATTCATCACCAACTGCATGCACGCGTTGTCCACAATCAGCTCGCGATATTCGATCTCCGGAAAATTTTCCGCAACGGTACGGATCGAACTTAGAAACAGGCCATCGGAAAGCTTCATGATGTTGGCCTTATGGATCGCATGAATCTTCTTGCGTCCATTTTTCCGCGCATATTCAAATGCAAATTTGGCGATGCGCGTCGAAGCGTGCTCCGTAATAATCTTCAGGCTCTCCACGACGCCGGGAACCACGGTGTGCTCGAGCCCTGCATAAAGGTCTTCCGTATTTTCGCGGACAATGACCAGGTCCACGCCCGACCAGCGCGACGAAACACCCGCAATATTGCGCACCGGACGCAGGTTGGCATAGAGATCCAGTTCCTTCCGCAGCGCGACATTGATGCTGGGAGGTCCCTGTGCGACAGCAGTCGCCATAGGTCCCTTCAGCGCCACATGCGTGCGCCTCACGGACTCCACTGCCTGCTCGCGCGGAAATTCACCCACGCGCTTCCCATCTTCCAGCGGCGCGGCAAAAACTTCCCATTCCACGGAAACACCCGAGCCCTCGACAATTTCCGTCGCCGCCTTGGCAACCTCAGGTCCGATCCCGTCACCGGGAAGAAGAGTAATTTTATGAGTCATGATTTCCATCATCTTAAGGGAAAGGAATCGATTTGTCGAAAACCGCTACCAGAACAGTTTCCGGCAAATTCCTTTTCGCGGAAGTCCCGGAGGGACAAAAGACCCTGGGCCAGGACGAATTAACGGAAAAACCCCCTAGACTTGCGATCGGTCCCGGCAGGCGCGATGCAGAAGGCTGCGGACACGGTCAATTTTATTGTCATCCTGAGCGCAGCGAAGGATCCGCCTTTCCGCAAAACGCTGAAAATAAACGGATTCTTCGCGCAAAAAACCCGCCCTCGGATTTACAGGTCTAGATTTTATGCCGCAGACTCGCGCGGCGTCCCTTCACGAACCTTCAGACACCCTGCCGCATCGAATTACCGTAGAAACAAAAAGGTTTTCCGCGCGGGACAAGGCACTTGCATCCTGTGCTACAATGGAGTTGCACCAAATTCCGCCGAAACCGGCAGGGAGCGAAAACAAAGAAATGATTACAGTTACTCCAGTGGCGACGACGAAAGTAAAAGAGATTATGGGCCAGCAGAATCCCGCGCCCGTGGCGCTCCGCGTGGCCGTCGTGGGCGGGGGCTGCTCTGGATTCAGCTATCACATGGCCTTCGAGAATGCGGAGAACCCCACCGACAACGTCTATGAATTCGACGGTCTCAAGGTCCTCGTCGATCAGATGAGCGAAATGTACCTTGAAGGCGTCTCCATCGATTATATCGAGACGCTGGAAGGCGCCGGCTTTAAGTTCAACAACCCGAACGTCAAGAGCACTTGCGGCTGCGGTAGTTCGTTCAGCGTGTAAGAACGCCGCGATTCGTTCTCGATTCGGATCAGATTGCCGATGGGCCTTTGCGAGTTCTCGCGAAGGCCCATTTTCTTTGGCTGTTCCAGGAATCGTTTCATCCCTGCTTTGTGCGTTGCAGCTTCAGAAGCGACGTAATCGGCCGGGAATACGCCCGGCTGTAGCGTCTGACTTCTTTAAGGTCCATGGCGAATTCATTGCAAAGCGTTACCTCGGCCCGTATCCTATAGCCCGCTCATGAAAATCGCTCTCGCCCAAATAAATCCAACCGTTGGCGACTTCGCCGGAAATTCCGCCAAGATCTTGGAATTCGCCCAACGCGCCGCCGAGCGTGGCGCGGACCTCGTAGTATTTTCGGAGCTTTGCCTGTGCGGGTACCTCCCACTGGACCTGATCGAGCGCCCCCAATTCATCGACCGAAACGAAAGGGAACTGGCCTGCCTGGCGAAACGCCTCCCCATTCCCTCGATCGTTGGATACGCGGCCCGCGCGAATGGATTGACCGGAAAATCCGCCGCCAACGCCGCCGCACTCCTCGCCAATGGAAAAATCGAATTCGTACAGCAAAAAATGCTGCTCCCGACATACGACGTCTTCGACGAATCACGATATTTTCAACCTGCGACGGAGCAACAAATCTTCTCCCTGAGCGGCGAAAACCTTGGCATCACCGTCTGCGAGGATATCTGGAACGATAAAACTTTTTGGGCGAAGCCTCTCTACGATCGCGATCCCGTCGCGGAACTCGTCGCCAAACGTGCCAGCTTGATCATCAATATTTCCGGATCACCATACACGATCGATAAGCGAGAGCTGCGCTTGGATATGCTGCGCGCCCTGGCTAAATCGCACGGCCTGCCTGTGGTCTACGTTAATCAGGTCGGCGGAAACGATAGTTTGGTCTTCGACGGCGAAAGTGTCGTCGTCATGCCGGATGGCCGTATTCCAGCCCATGCCCGATCCTTTGAAGAAGATCTCGTCTTATTCGACACGAAGACTGCCTCTGGCGAGCTTCATTCGAGACCTTCAACGGAGCTCGATCTTGTCCTGCAAGCCCTCATTTGCGGAACGCATGACTATGTCTGCAAATCAGGGTTCCGCGCCGTAGTAGTCGGTCTGAGCGGCGGGATCGATTCCTCTGTCGTGGCTGCAGTTGCGGTGGCTGCGCTAGGGCGTGAAAATGTGCTCGGCATTTCCATGCCCGGGCCGTACTCTTCCGAAGGAAGCCGCGCCGACGCCCGCCAGCTCGCCGCCAATCTCGGTATCGAGTTTCAAACAATTCCGATCACGGATGTCTTTCAATCGTATCGGACCACGCTCGCAGATGCATTCCGTGGACGTCAAGAAGATGTTACCGAAGAAAATCTGCAAGCAAGAGTTCGTGGAAATTTATTAATGGCGCTGTCGAATAAATTCGGCTCCATGGTTCTCAGCACAGGAAATAAATCTGAAATGGCGGTAGGGTATTGCACTCTCTACGGAGACATGGCCGGCGGACTGGCGATGCTGTCCGACGTTCCAAAAACAATGGTGTACGCGCTCGCCGGCTTGATCAATCGCGAAAGGGAACTCATCCCTATCGCTTCCATCGAAAAGCCGCCCTCTGCCGAACTGCGTCCCAATCAAAAGGACCAGGATTCCCTTCCGCCCTATGATGTTCTCGACCGCATCTTAGGCGCCTATATTGAAGACGTGAAAAGCCCCGGTGAGATTGCCAGCCAGTATGGTTTTGATATTGAATTGGTACGTTCGATTGCCAAGAAGGTTGACCGGAACGAATATAAGCGAAGGCAAGCCCCTCCCGGCCTGAAGATTACATCCCGAGCTTTCGGGCTGGGGCGCCCATTTCCGATCGTTCAAAAGTTTGTTCCCTGAGAGGAGCCACACCGTGTCACGAAGATGGATTCTGTTTTTTCTCTTATTTTTTACGCTCTTCCGGTTCCGCTCGAATGCTCAAACCACCTCCGGAAAACAACCATCCGCCGCTCCGAAGGGGGCAAACACTCCCTCTGCCAAGCCTGGAACAATTGAAAGCCGGGTCGAACAATATCTGAGGGACTTATACGCGTGGGGACCTGCATTTGAAGTCAAGGTCGGCCCGACCAAACCCTCTCCAGTGCCCGAACTCATGGAAGTTCCCGTAACCGTTTCGATGGGCGAGCAGTCGGACACCGCCGTTGTCTATGTATCGAAGTCCGGAAATTTTCTTATCCGCGGTGAACTCACCGATATGTCGATAGACCCGTTCGCCGATACGCTCGCAAAACTCAAGGTTGGTACGTCACCCTCCTTAGGACCTGAAAACGCAAAAATTACCCTCTTCGAGTTCGCGGATTTTGAGTGCCCCTCATGTCGTCAACTGGACCTCGTCCTAAGGGAACTCCTGCCACGCCACCCCGACGTTCGCCTGGTCTTCAAGCACTACCCACTAACCGAAATCCATCCTTGGGCAATGACAGCGGCCATTGCCAGTCAGTGCGCCTACGAGCAAAATCCAGCCGCCTTCTGGAAAATCCACGACGCGATATTCGACGCCCAGGACGTAATCAGCCCCTCTAACGCATGGGAAAAAATGCAAGAATTGGCAGCCCAACTAGGATTAAATGAAGAATCGTACCGATCCTGTATGACAAACCCGGAAACCGCAAACCAAGTAAAATCAACAATCGAAGAAGGCCACGCCCTAAAAATCACGGCGACTCCCACCACATTCGTAAACGGCCATCGAGTAGTGGGCCCGGACAAAGCCCTTCTAGAACAGAACGTCTCATATTCTCAACAATAATAGTAAGCATAATATAGCTTATGAGACTTTCTTTGTCAAGGACTTAATTTGGTTATTGTTGTTTGGCGGGGTCGTTTGGGGAGGGCGTGGTTGTGCCATTCGGCCTTTTCTGCTTGGGACTGGTTTGGGGGGCAGTATAGATGCTGGGTGATGGTCGCGGGAACGACTGGGGCTCGGGTGGCTGGGCGTGTTTGTGCGGGATTTGCGCTAGATTCATTTTCCTTTTGATTGGTCTGAGTCGTGATTTGATTGGCGACGTGATTCGGTTCGTTTGGATTTTTGGCTTGCAAGACGTTCTGTTGAGCGTCGCGTTCTAGTTTTGGGTTGGCGGCAGTTCGTATGTGTTGCCATCGTGATTTGCTGGGCGACAGCGGTGGATGGCATCTGAATCTCGAGCTGGCCGGTGTGCTAAAGCTGGGTTGAATCGGGCTTTTTTGTCATGGCTGAAACGGCTGCGGAAAAGATTAAATCTGGCCATCCGAGGCGGTATTTGCCGAGGAATCTGTTTTTTCCTGTGGGTTATGACAAAGCAGATCGATCGGTGCGCTTGGGATGACGGCAAAACCGACTTTTTCCGCATCCTGTGAAACCGATGTCTGACGCGCAAAGATACTACGGGTGCCAGACCACACGCTCAAGGAGAGGCTAAAGGGTCTGCTTGGAATTCTAATTTCAATCATACGGTGCTTATTTGCATGGGCAGATGTGCCGGGCGAATGAGTTTGAGCCGGCAAGGTGAAGGTAAGGGGGAGACTGTTGGCTGCAGTGGTGCCAGGAGGCAGCTTTCTTGCACGCTGCGCGAAAGGCCAGTTCTTCTTGTCGCTTGTACGCTGCGGGTGAAGAGGCTGCGGAACTATTGATCTAGCTTGGCATTCCGTGCATCGGTCCGGCCGGCGTAAATTCCTCGAAGGATCTTTCGGAGATTGAAATCCGGCAAAACAGAGATTCCTCGGCGAATATCGTGTTTCGGATATGCAATTCCCTGGTTTATTCCACATCGTATGAAGCTGTACCCGCGAATCATGCTTGTGAGATCGCTCGCAGGCACAGAAAGAAACACAACATCAATTTCCTCGGACGCATCGGCGATAGAGAAATATTTTGGTTGGTGCTGGGGCGCTGGCGCCAAACACGAGTTAACGATGAGTAAGGGCGGCGACGGCTGCTCCGGTGGCTACTCCGATTGCGAACCATTTTGCGGAGCGCTTGAGGCGGGAGAGGAATGATCCGCCGTGGGAGACGCGAATGGCGGCGTCGCGTTCGCGCTGGAGGGCTGCGGAACGGGTCTTTTCGTCTGAGAGATCGCTTTTCAGGGCGGCGGTCTGGGCGGCGCAGGCGCGGCAGTCCTGCAGGCTGTCGTAGAGAGGGATGAGGTCGGGTTGCGGAACGGAGATCGTGGTGGAGGGGGCTTCTCCGGGCGGGAGAGGGGCGGACAAGTTAGGACCGTTGAGGGTCACTGGCAGCGGTAGGGGCGGCAGGACGGAGGGGATGTCATTGGCAGCTTGTTGAGGGGTGCGGACGGCGCGCTTTTGGGCCTGGATTTTTTCGAGGACATTGGCGAGCTGTGAGTCGCGCTGCTTTTCATGATCGGTGGCTTGCTGGATTGCGGCGTTCTGCGCGGCGAGAGTGGCGGCGAGTTGCTGGGAGTCGTGACGGGCGGAGCGCCAGGCGTCGGCCAGGAGGGCTACTGCGATGGCGACGGCTAGGAGGATTGCGAGGTTTAGGGATAGTTTCATGGGAGAGTTTCGGGAAGATCGTGAGAATTTTGCGATGTATAAGAGCGGGTTATGGAGCGGTTTCGTTTATTGTTTCATGCTATCTCGTCACGGAATGTGTGGCGAGGATCGTGGCCTGCCTTAACGAAAGGCCACAGGCTAAAGCCTGCGCCACTCCCTGCTGATTACGACGATTGGGAGGTGAGAGATTTGAGATTGATGAGGTCATTTCTGATTTGAAATTTCGGATTTGAAATTTGAAAGTTGGGGCTGGGTTTGTTAGGTGGGGCGGGAGGAATAGTTGCGCTTGCGGGCCAGGACTTCGGCGGGATAGTTGGAGTTGGCGCCGCCGTTCCAGGCCAGGAGAGCGGCTGAGGCGTCTCCTTTCGCGCGGGCCATGCGGGCGGCCAGGATGCGGCAGCCGAATTCGATGCCGGTGGCGGCGTCGCAGAGCTCGGCCAGCGACACGTCTTCAAAGCCGAATTCGCGGGCGACTTGACCCATTACTTGCATGAGTCCCCAGGACATGGCGCGGGTGTAGGCTTCGGTGGCCCCGATTTTTCCTGCCGTGTAGAGCGGGGCGACATAGCGCGACAGAAATGCGGGCTCGTAGCGCACGGCCCACGGGTTCCACGCGGACTCCTGCTCGATTATCGCGCAGACGAGCGCGGGCTCGAGTTTGTGCTCGCAGGCGATCTGGCGGGCGAGGTCGATGACTTCGGGTGGGACGGTGTCCATCTGGTTGGCTCGAGGTTAGAGGCGGGAAGGATTGACTCGTGGCTCGTGATTCGCGAGAAGATCGGAGTTAAGAGTCTACAGTCGAGAGTTGAGAGTCGAGCGAAGTATGGCCGGGGCTGTGAATCATGCGAAAGGGTCTTGCTCTCAACTCTTGACTGTTCACTCTCGACTCAGAACTCTGAACTCGCAGACTCCGAACACAAATCACGATTCACCCTTCGCAACAGCTCAGGGCAAGCCAGCCACCCTTCGCAACAGCTCAGGGCAAGCCAGTCACACTTTTCTGTCGTG
>Ga0307478_10003292_pt1 | contig 12058 bp, 7 predicted proteins | sample atmos_gasesECM4C_2_FD_203713 | JGI IMG/M metagenome (GOLD analysis project Ga0307478, IMG submission 203713) | Hardwood forest soil microbial communities from Morgan-Monroe State Forest, Indiana, United States - atmos_gasesECM4C_05 | ecosystem: Environmental > Terrestrial > Soil > Temperate...
GTTGTCAGTTGTCAGTTCTCAGTTCTCAGTTCTCAGTTCTCAGTTCTCAGTTCTCAGTTCTCAGTTCTCAGTTCTCAGTTCTCAGTTCTCAGTTCTCAGTTCTCAGTTCTCAGAAAAGCAGAAACATTCTTGGAAGAAAGATCAACAATAAAGCGGGGCGGAACGTAATTTAATGCGCGACGGAAAGAGCTAGAGTTAAGCGCACTAGATAGAACGGTAATTCGCGAAGGCAAACTCAGAGCCTCGCAGACCCAACCGAGAACTGAGAACTACCAACTGCTCTCTCACTCCACCTGATGTTTGGCGGTGTAGCCGTCGCGGGCATAGATCTGGACCTTTACGTCGTGGCCCTTTTGGTCCCGCACTTTGAGCGGTCCGCCGTCAGGAGCCACAAGCTCGACTTTCAGCTTGCGATAGCTCCCATCCAGCTTGGTGTTCGTGGGGTGGTACGCGATGGTGTACTGGTTGCGGATGTCCTGGCCGATGTCGTGGAAAATTTCGGGCAGCTCGCCGTCGAAGCGGGGGAAGTAAGCTCGACCGCCCGTCATATGGGCGAACGTATTCATCTGGTTGTCGGCCTGTAACCAATCGGTAGTCATAATGCCGCCAGCACCACCCATGCGGGCATCGATCATTTCGCGCAACGCACGGCCGATGCTGATCGCATAAATCGTAATGTTCTGAGTGTTCTTCAGCTTCTTCAGAATCTGATCGAGATTCAGTTTGCTGAATGTGTCGCGGCCGGTCGACACCAGGATGATGTACTTCTTTCCTTCCAGGCCCTCAATGCGGTCGATGGTGTCGTACAGGGCGTCGAAAAGGTTGCGCTCGGAAAAGCCGGGGATCCGCAACATATTCAGGGCACCGAGAACGGCGCGTTTGTCCTGGGTGAAGTCGGTGAGAATGTAAGGCCTCATGTCATAAGACACGACGGCGATCCAGTCGTCCGGCTTCAAAGTCGCTGCGAAGTTGTAAGAGGCGTTAAGCGCGCCGTACATGTAGTTGTAGTTCGTAGAGGCGTACTCCACCAGGAGCACGGCCGTGATGGGCGCGGCCGATTGGTTGAAATTCGCGATCGCTTGTGGCGCCCCGTCTTCGTAGATTCGGAAATTCTCTTTCTTGAGATTCGGCACGAACTGGCCTTCTTTGGTCGTGACCAGCACATCCAGGTTGACCAAGGGCACGTCGACCTTGATCGAATAGTCGGGCATGCCTTCGATCTTCTTGGGCTTTTCGGGGGCTGGCGGAGGTGGGGCTTCGTCCTTCTTTTTCGGGATGGCATACGGTCCCACGTCGCCACCCGGGCCGCCGGCTTCGGCGGGAGCATCCTGCTTGTTCGGGTTCGGGGAAGAAGTCGAAGGTGCCGGTTGGGGAGTATCCTGGGCATGAAGGATGGCGACACCCCAACCAAAACAGAATAATGTCAACGTTAACAGCAACTTACAGGGAAGGCCGCTCCGCATAATACCTCTCCGCGCCGGTCCCGAATGGCACGAAAGTAACATCCTTCGGAAAATATTGTTAATGGTAGTATAGACGCACAGCTTCGCGATTGGGATGTTTTGCTAGGCCCTGATACTTTGCTTCCTCCCAGCAACTACTCGCCATCGTTCGGAGTCTAATCTATTTGTCAGGCTGGAGCCTTGTTGGCAGGGCTCTTTAGGATAAGTGTAATGAGAAAAGCAGTTCTCTCTCTCGCCTCCGTCTACTGTTTTTTCACTCTTGTTGCGTTCGCTGCCCAGGCACCGGCTTCCCAACCTCCGAAAACGACCCAAACAATTCCCGTGGGCCAGATTCACACGGGCATGCGCGGAGTGGCCTATACGGTTTTTCAAGGGACCAAGCCGGAATCGATGGACGTTGAGGTCCTGGGTGTTCTGAAAAACATGAATGGTCCCAAGGGGGACATCATTCTCGTGCGCCTGCACGGCGCCAAAGCAGAGTACACGGGCGTGGTCGCGGGTATGAGTGGCAGCCCCGTCTATTTCGACGGGAAGCTCGCAGGAGCATTGGCCTTCCGCATCGGAGAGTTCTCCAAGGAACCCATTGCCGGGGTGACCCCGATTGCCGATATGCTCGAAATTAACGCCTTGGACAAGAGTCCGGGCGGAATTTCCTCTGCGGCTGTCAGCCCCGTCAATACAGCGACCCAGACATCCGGTCCCGGCGAGCCCGCGACCCTTCCCCTTCAGAATGTCGCCAACTACCTGAAGCCGATTGAGGCGCCGCTGGTGTTCAATGGTTTCAGTGAAGAAGCAGTCAAGCTGTTTGCTCCGCAATTTGCAGCTAGCGGTATTGTTCCGGTCATGGGGGCGGGGTCCTCCAGCGATGAGAAACAGCCGGAACCGCTCGAACCTGGATCGGCCGTTAGTGCTGTCCTGGTGCGCGGCGACATGGATATCGCGGCGACCTGCACCGTGACGTACATCGACCCGCAGCGTCTGCTGGCGTGCGGTCATCCGTTGCTGCAATTCGGTAGCGTGGATCTGCCGATGACGAAGGCTGACGTTCTGGCCACGCTGCCGTCACCGCTGAACGCGTTCAAGATCGTCAACACGACCGAGCCTGCAGGCGCCTTTGTGCAGGATCGTCACACGGGAATCATGGGCATATTGAACAAAGAGCCCGAAATGATCCCCGTAACCCTGAATATTCACAATGGCTCCGCGACCAAAGAAATCCATTATGAAGTATTGAACAACCCGCGCCTCAGCCCGGTCGCCATGATGGCAACGGTTTTCAACGCCCTGCATGGAATCAACGACTACGGGGAAGAAACGACCTATCGCTTGAATGGCTTGATCAGCGTGAAAGGCTATCCCCAAGTCAAGCTGCAGAATATGTTCGCTCCGACCGATGCGGGCCAGCCCGCCGCATTTCTGGCGGCCCTTTCCCTCGGCGACCGATTCGGCCGCATATATGACAATCCGTTCGATGTGCCAGCCGTAACATCGGTGAAGCTCGATTTCGATCTCGTGAAAGAGCGTCGCCAGGCTCGTCTGGAGGGCGCGCGGACGGATTTGACGGAAGCTCGACCGGGCGATGAAATCACGGTTGAAACCGTCCTGGCTCCGTATCGTGGGGAACGCGTAATCCGCCAGATTCTCATCAAAATTCCGACCTCCGCTTCCAAAGGACCGTTGCGTATCCTGGTGAGCGATGGAGATACGCTCGATCGCATGCGCCGCGGCATGCCGATGATGGCCCGTAAGCTCGACCTCGCTTCCACTATTGCTCTGCTGAACAAGGAGCATTCCAACAATCGAGTGTACGTATCACTGCTGGAAGCAGATCCAGAAGCTATGGTCGGAGACAAGGTAATGCCGACTCTGCCGTTGTCGGTGATGAACATCATGGACGGCATGCGCGGCACACAGGAAATGGTTGTGCTCGGCGAATCTTCCGTCAACGAGGTCGCCACGCCGCCGCTCGATTTTGTCGTGGCGGGAGCTCAAATCCTGACGATCACGATCAAGTAGTATCAGACGCGGAATTAGCCTGTTCCGTAATGCTCAGGCTAGTTCCGTGTCTCGCCGTCCCTGGGACCGTGTTACCCTGAAATTTTCCCGCGCCACAGATTATTCAGCGAGGTCAACACTTGCAGATCCATTGCCGGAAGCTGGCTGTTTTTTTTCTTGTTTGCCTGACGAACATTGTCTTTGCAGAAGGCACCCGCACCTGGGAACAATCGAAATTTGAGGAATTCACCAAGGGCACGGCGACGGGTATCGCCATCCGCAGCATCGGAGGCCTGGAGCTTGCTCCAGCCTTCAAGGTGCTCTACACCGCACCTTCCACCTACATCTGGGCCATCACGTCCGACGAAGCGGGCAATATCTACGCGGCCGCGGGTGCTCCGGCGCGGCTCTATCGGATCACTCCCGACGGGCAGGCGACCACGATTTTTGAACCGACCGAACTGCAGGTGCAGGCTCTGACGGTGGACAAGAATGGCGTGGTTTACGCCGGCACGGCGCCTGACGGCAAAATCTACAAAATCGAGAACAAGCCCGGCAGTAAGGCCGAAGCGACTAAGCCTGCTTCCGACAAGCCCAAAGGACAGCTCGATCCGAACTGGAGTTCCTCCGTCTACTTCGATCCCGGTACCAAGTACATCTGGGATCTCACGTTCGACGGTTCCGGAAATCTTTATGTAGCCACCGGGGATCGCGGCGAGATTTACAAGGTAACGCCAAAAGGCGAACACTCGTTGTTTTTCAAAAGTGATGAGGCACACATCCGTGTACTCGCATTGGATCCCAAGGGGAATCTGATCGCGGGCTCGGATGGCAGCGGCCTCGTATACCGGATCTCTCCTTCCGGTGAAGCTTTCGTTCTCTACAGCGCGCCCAAGAAGGAAATCACGGCGCTTGCGCTCGATAGCGAGGGAAACATCTACGCTGCCGGCGTCGGCGAAAAACGGCCCGGTCAGAATGCGGTACCCTCCTTCGGCCAGCCCACGGGGCCAACCCCCTCGACCTCGCCCGGGCTTACCGGGCCTTCGGCAGGGTTCGTGATCACTCCAACCCAGCCCATGATGTCTCAGATGATGAACTTTCCGGCGCCCGGTGCGGGGGCTACCGGCGGTTCGGAAATTTACCGCATCGCCCCGGACGGCTCGCCCAGCCGCATGTGGACTTCGCGAGAGGACATCGTGTATGCGCTGGCATTTGACGCGCGTGGCCGGCTGGTCGCTGGAACCGGGAACCGCGGACACATCTTCGCGATGAAAAGTGAGGACGATTTCAGCGATCTGCTGAAAGTCGGCGCGTCGCAAGTCACTGCCTTCGCGAAAGCTCCGGGTGGAGGCCTCTATGCCTCCGGCAGCAACCTGGGCAAGATTTTCGTGCTTGGCCCCTCGCCACAATCGGAGGGCACCTACCAGAGCGACGTCTATGATGCCAAGATTTTTTCCCGCTGGGGACGCGCCGAGTTTCGCGGAACTGGGAACGTCGAACTCTTTGCCCGCAGCGGCAATGTTGACAATCCGGATCGCAACTGGAGTCCGTGGAAAAAAGTAGATGCCCAGAGGGATGGCGAGACCGGGATTCCAGCCGCCCGTTTCGTGCAGTGGAAGGCAGTCCTGCACTCCGGAAATCCCGCTCCACGGGTTGAGAGCGTGACCCTCAATTATTTGTCGAAGAATGTGGCTCCGGATATCGACGACGTTGGCGTACAGATTGGCGTGCGTTATCAGCCCCTTCCCAAGCCGCCCGGGTCAACCACGGATATTGGCGGCGGCCCCAGCGGAATCAATCCGAATCAGCCGCACTTTGAACCTCCTGTACCGACCACGCATGACCGCGACTCAATCGGCGTGAAGTGGGTCGCGCATGATGATAATGACGATCAACTCGTGTACTCGCTCTATTATCGAGGTGATGGCGAATCGCGCTGGCTGCTTCTCAAAGACGGGCTCACGGACAAGTTCTACTCCTTCGATGCCAGCCTGCTTCCAGACGGCGGTTACATGTTCAAAGTTGTCGCATCGGACGCCCCGTCGCATTCTCCCGGAGAACAGCTCAGTTCCGAAAAGGAAAGTGCGCGCGTCGAGGTCGATACGACAGCTCCTGTTCTCGAGAATCTCCATGCGACTCTGGAAGGGGATAACATTCATGTGACCTTCCGCTCTACAGATGGCTTCTCGCCCATCAAGCGCGCTGAATATTCTCTGGACGCAAACGACTGGCAATACGTCGAGCCGGTAGGCCAGATCGCGGACTCAAAAACCGAGAACTACGACTTTAAAATTTCGATCCCGGCCGAAAGCCTGGCGACCCAGGAGGCGGCGGCGAAAACCAAAAAGAACGACGCTGGTCAGGTCGAGCACGTGGTCGTAATCCGGGTCTACGATCGCTTCGACAACATGGCGGCGGCCAAGACGGTGATCCGTGGAAAGTAATTTCGAACCGCGTAGGGGCAGACGCCCTCGTCTGCCCAGAGGAGTGGAGTTCCGGCACGCTAGCCCGTTCTCGTGCGGCTAACTCACGTGGTCGACCGGGTGCAGTTGATCCACTTTTCGCAACTCGGGAAATAGCCAGACCCACAATCCGATCACGATCAGCGTTCCCACACCGCCGAGCACGACTGCGGGCACGGTGCCAAACCAGTGGGCGGTCAGACCTGACTCAAACTCGCCCAATTCGTTCGAAGCACCGATGAACAGCATGTCGACAGCGTTCACGCGACCGCGCATAGGGTCGGGGGTCGCAAACTGCACCAGGGTCGCCCGAATGATGACGCTGACCATGTCAGTTGCGCCCACCAGCAGAAGCGCAAGCAGAGAGAGAGTCAGGCTGCGAGACACGCCAAACAGGATGGTGAAGATTCCAAATCCCCCGACGCACCACAACATGATGAGTCCCGCGCGGCCCGCGATGGGCTTCTTCGCGAGAAACAGCGCCATTATGGCCGCGCCTGCGCCAGGAGCGCTGCGCAGCAGCCCTAGCCCCCAGGGCCCGGTCTTGAGGATTTCGCTTGCATACACGGGAAGGAGCGCAACCGCGCCTCCGAGCAGCACGGCGAACATATCGAGTGAGACCGATCCGAGCACTACCTTCTCCCGCCAAACGTAACGAAAGCCGGCCATCATCGTATGCAGGGTCATCTCTTCAGCCGGGCGGGACTCGCTCCTCGATCGAATGCGCAGGGTCGCCACCAGTGCAATGGCGCTCGCTCCCGTCGCCGCTTCATAGACCAGGCTGGGCCCTCGATTGGCCGCGTACAAGACACCGCCTAAAGCGGGGCCAAGGATGGTCGCAGCCTGAAACGTGGTCGCGTTCCAAGCCACGGCTTTCGAGAAATATTCCGCGGGAACCAGTTCCGGGAGCAGAGCTCTGCTTGCTGGCCAATTAAAAGAACGTACGGCTCCTAACAGAAGCAGCACGAGATAGATGAGATGGACAGAACGCGATCCGCGCAAGGTCAGCGTCAATAGGAGTCCGGAGCACAGGATGAATCCTCCGTAACAAATATTGAGCAACTGCTTTCGGTCGTGCCGGTCGGCGGCGTGGCCCGCCACCAGGAAGAGAAATATTCCGGGAAGAAATTGTGCCAGCCCAACGAGGCCGAGGTCCAACGGTCGCCGCGTGATCTCGTAGACCTGCCAGCCCACCGCGACCGATTGCATTTCAAGGCCGGCAACGATGAAAAATCGTGCAGCCTGGTAAAGCGCCAGATCTGGATATGCGAACTTGCCGGCGCTTCGCAGGAGTCTTTCGGCTTCCCCCATGTGCTCTCTACTGTGCCATAAAGCATCTCGACGTGACGAACAACAAACACCTGGAATGTTCACCTCAATTCGCTATTGGCGCAGGCGCAGAGGCATGCGTCTAGAATGGCTTCGTGCTACGAATTCTGCAGACTCTGGCATGGCTGGTGTGTGCTGCCTATTCTACGATTCCCGGCTACTGGCTCCTCATTCATCCCCGAGCGAACTACTGGCGAGCCCAGCAGCGTTCTCCCTACCGCGTGCTTCTTCCTTTGTGGGGAGTCATCATGTGCGTGGTGCTGGGAATCACGGCTCCCTTTCGGACGATCGCTCTGTATCAAAGCGGCTGGGCATGGGTAATAGCAGCCTTTATGTTTGCCCTCGGCATCTGGTTGTACAAAATGGGCGCGGCCGGCTTCAGCCTGAAACAACTTCAAGGACAGCCTGAAATCAGCGGGCAGAAGGAAGAACAGGGGCTGGTGACGAGCGGAATCCACGCTCGCGTCCGCCATCCCTTTTACCTCGCGCACTTCTGCGAGATGCTCGCCTGGAGTATTGGAACGGGGCTGGTGGTCTGTTTTTCGTTGACCACGCTCAGCATTCTTACCGGTGCGATCCTGATCCGTTCGGAGGATTTGGAACTCGAGCAGCGCTTCGGCGACTCCTACCGCGCCTATCGCAAATCCGTTCCCGCAATCCTTCCCAAATTCAGGTAACGAACGCAGCCGTCTATAATCCGTTCTAGCTGATGGCTGATAGCTGACAGCTGCTCTTCCCATGCGATTCCAATTTTTCGTCGCAACCCGCTATCTACGAGCCAAGCGCTGGCAAGTTGAGGCGATTTGCGGGCGTGAGCGAAGCGGGAGCCCGCAGCCGAACTCCCGAGTGAAGCGAGGGACCCCACTTTGAGATTTGAATTGTTCGTAGCTCGGCGCTATCTACGAGCCAAGCGCCGGCAAGCCTTTATCGGGGTGATCACGGCGATCTCCATCTTGGGAGTTGCCGCTGGTGTGGCCTCCCTGATCGTCGCACTTGCGATCAATAACGGATTTCGGCAGGACTTGCAGCAACGTCTCCTGGGCTCGTCTTCGCACGTCAGTCTGTTGCGTGTACAAAGCGACGGCATCAAGGACTGGCCCGCCCTGCTCGATCGTCTGAGCCATCAACCGCATGTAGCAGCCGCCGCCCCGGCGATCTACGAGCAAGTGCTGATCTCGCGAGGTCCGCGCGCCCGAGGCGCCGTCCTCAAAGGGATGATCCCCGGCTACGAACGCAAAGTCAGCGATCTGCTCAGCACAGTGAAGATCGGGTCGGCGGAGGCGCTGGAGGAGAGCACGGCAAGCGCAACCAATGAAAACGCTTCCAATTTGAACGCGGGCGGTGGAGTGAAGCCGAGAATAGCCGGCGAGGACGCCGGCGCCACAAAGGAGGGTGGCCGCCCCACACCAGCTTCAGCCGATTCTCTCGGTGAGGTTCAGCAGAGAGTGGCCGCCATGGCGCCGATCATCCTGGGCAAAGACATGGCCGACGAACTGGGAGCGACCGTGGGATCCGTTGTCCTCGTGACCAGCCCCCAGGGAGAACTCACGCCCTTCGGCATGGTTCCGAAGTACAACCGTTTTCGCGTGGTCGGAATTTTCAATTCCGGGTTCTTCGATTACGACACCTCGTGGGCGTTCACGCGCCTGTCCGACGCGCAACGCCTGTTCGGACTCGGCGACCTGGTTTCTGTGATTCAGTTCAAGATTGACGATATTTACAAAGCAGACGTGGTCGCGAAGGAACTGGAACAGGCGGCGGGCCGGGGCTTCATGGCTACCAGCTGGATGGAACAGAATAAGGCGTTATTCCGCGCACTTCGCCTCGAGCGGCTGGTTACGTTCATCACGATCGGTCTCATCGTGTTCGTCGCAGCTCTGAACATTCTTATTTCGCTCACCATGATGGTCATGGAGAAAACCAAAGACATTGCTGTCCTGCTCTCGATGGGAACGCGCAAGTCGCAAATCCGACGCCTGTTCGTTGCCCAGGGCGTTCTGATCGGACTGATCGGGACCGCGATCGGGCTGGTGCTAGGGTATGGCTTGTCCTGGACTGGTGCGCACTACCATCTCATCTCGCTCGCTCCTGAGGTTTACTCCATCGATTATGTGCCGTTCGCGCCACGGCTGGTGGACGGCCTGCTGGTAGCGCTGGTTGCAATCGGAGTGTCGTTTGTGGCAACCATGTATCCTTCCTGGTCCGCTGCCCGTATTCTGCCCGCCGAAGCCCTGCGCTACGAGTAATGCCACTACAGTACTGACGAGCGGAGAACCCCGTAAGTTGGCCGTGTTTCCTCCTGTAAGAGAAGCCGAAGTTTCCCATTGTGACCATCGTCACATTGCGCTGTTCAGGAACGGGTATAGAGTTTGGCTCATAGAGTTCGCTATCGGGAATCGATGCTGTCCGCCGTGTTTTAATGGCATCAGGCAACCGGGCAGCATCTAAGGTTCAGCGTCATTTTGCGGAGGCTCCGGGTTGCAACTGCCGCCTGTATCGAAGGAGACGCCGGTTGCATCTAATTTCCCAAGACCCCTTGCTGCGGGTCGAGAATTTAAAAAAGGTCTTTCGCTCAGGCGAGTCGGACCTTGTGCTCTTTGAGAATTTGTCCTTCGAAGTACGCAAGGGAGAGATGCTGGCCATTGTCGGCGAATCAGGAGCGGGCAAGAGCACCTTACTTCACATCCTGGGCGCTCTTGAACGTGCTTCTTTCGGTGACGTATACTGCGCCAATTTGCAACTGAATTCGCTGGCGGATGATGCCGCCGCGGATTTTCGCAATCGTGAAATCGGGTTTGTGTGGCAGTTTCACTATTTGCTTCCCGAGTTCACGGCGCTGGAGAACGTGGCCATGCCGCTGCTGTTGCGCCAGCAGCCTTGGCCCGGAATTCAGGAGGAAGCGATTCACTGGCTGCGCGAGGTTGGATTGGAACCCCGCGGACACCACCGTTCTGGAGAACTTTCCGGCGGGGAACAGCAGCGCGTCGCCTTAGCACGGGCGCTCATCACCAAGCCGAAGATCTTATTGGCCGATGAGCCCACCGGCGATCTCGATGGCCGTACGGCCGAGTCGGTTTTTGCATTGATTGCACGTCTACATCGCGACTACCAACTCACCTCTCTTATTGCGACCCATAATCTTGCCTTTGCGCGAAGGTGTCATCGCGTGCTGCGCCTCCACCAGGGCCGTGTCGAGGAGGTCGCGCCGCAATCGCTGCCGGTTTGAGATGGGATTGCAAAAAATTTGAGACGGGATTGCAAAAAGCTGGTTGGCGAATGAAGGACAGACAACATGTCACGGCGAAGGACGAAAACAAAAGTAGGGCCGAGTCCATGGCACAGTAGTGCCATTCGTAATTCGCCCGAAGAAAAACGTTTCAGGGGGTTGGGTTTCTTGGCCTTTTGATTGCATAATGTGGGTAGGGCCCGGAGTTTTCCGGGGAGTTTGGGCGATCATTAGCTGGTCCCGGGTGAACTCAAGGGGGAAGGGGCTATATGTTTGAACGTTATACGGAGAAAGCCAGACGCGTCATCTTCTTCGCGCGCTATGAGGCCAGTCAATTCGGCTCTCCTTACATTGAGACCGAGCATCTTTTACTGGGATTGCTGCGTGAAGACAAGGCCCTAACCAATCGTTTCCTGCGCTCTCATGCCTCGGTGGAATCAATCCGCAAGCAGATTGAAGGACATACTACGATCCGGGAGAAGGTCTCGACCTCGGTTGACTTGCCTTTGAGCAACGAATGCAAGCGGGTTCTCGCGTATGCCGCGGAAGAAGCCGAGCGTCTGTCGCATAAACACATTGGGACGGAGCACCTTCTTCTGGGCCTGTTGCGGGAAGAAAAGTGCTTTGCTGCGGAAATCCTGCACGAACGCGGCTTGCGCCTCCCGACGATTCGCGAGGAGTTGGCCCGCAGCACTCAGGAAAAAGCGCAACCCCAGCGGCAGCGTGAATCTTCTCTGTTGGCAGAGTTTTCCCGCGACCTGACCCAGGCGGCGATGGACAGCCAACTGGATCCGCTGGTCGGCCGCGAAGGCGAAGTCGATCGCGTGATCCAGATCCTGTGCCGCCGGACCAAGAACAATCCCGTGCTCATCGGAGAGCCGGGTGTCGGCAAGACCGCCATCGTCGAAGGACTGGCGCAGCGCATCGCGGATGGAGAAGTCCCATCGTTCCTGGCTGACAAGCGCATCCTGGCGCTTGACCTTTCCCTGATCGTTGCCGGGACGAAGTATCGCGGCCAGTTCGAAGAGCGTCTCAAAACCATCATGAAGGAGCTGATGGAATCTCAGAATTCCATCATCTTCATCGATGAGTTGCACACCCTGGTGGGCGCTGGCTCGGCAGAAGGCTCGCTGGATGCCGCCAATATCCTGAAACCCGCGCTTTCCCGCGGCGAAATTCAGTGCATCGGCGCTACCACGCCAGGTGAGTACCGGAAATCGATTGAGAAGGACCGTTCACTGGAGCGCCGTTTCCAGGCGGTCAAGGTTCCGCCGCCGAGCGAAGCCGATGCCACCAAGATTCTGTTCGGGATCAAGGACCGCTACGAGAAGTTTCATGCGGTCAGCTATACCGATGCCGCCATCGAGTTTGCGGTATCGCACTCCAACCGCTATATTCCCGACCGCTTCCTGCCCGATAAGGCCATTGACCTGCTCGATGAAGCCGGGGCGCGGGTCAAGCTGCGGCAAACTTCGCTGCCGGAAGAGATCACCGAAGTCCAGAAGCGTATCAAGTTCATCGTCCATCGCATGGACTCGGCCATCGCCAACCACGAGTTCGAGAAAGCCCGCTTCTACTCCGAC
>Ga0307478_10003293_pt1 | contig 12057 bp, 8 predicted proteins | sample atmos_gasesECM4C_2_FD_203713 | JGI IMG/M metagenome (GOLD analysis project Ga0307478, IMG submission 203713) | Hardwood forest soil microbial communities from Morgan-Monroe State Forest, Indiana, United States - atmos_gasesECM4C_05 | ecosystem: Environmental > Terrestrial > Soil > Temperate...
GCTCCGATGGGCTGAATCTCCACCAGCACAAGGCGATGGGGCTAGTGGCGGACATCTTCACCGAGGGCGTCCTCACTCCCTTGCGGGGATCGCTGGCGATTGGCCATACGCGCTACTCCACCGCTGGAGACTCCGCACTGCTGAATGCGCAGCCGATTCTCGTGCAATCCAGCAAAGGAGCAATCGCGCTCGCGCACAATGGCAATCTCGTAAACGCCCACCTGATCCGGCAGCGGCTCGAGAGCCAGGGTTCGATCTTCCAGACCAATAGCGATACCGAGGTGATCGTGCACCTCATCGCTCTTTCCCGCGAACACACTTTGCCGGAGGCCATCGCCGATGCGCTGCGGCGCGTGGAAGGAGCATTTTCGCTGGTCATGATGAGCGCCGACCGCATCTTCGCGGCGCGCGATCCGCGCGGCTTCCGGCCTTTGGCCATGGGCCGCATCCCGGCAACCGATGGCCACGCCCGCGATACGATCGTCTTCGCCTCCGAGACCTGCGCTTTCGACCTGATCGGCGCCGAATATGAGCGCGATGTCAAACCCGGAGAGCTGATCGTGATCGGGCCGGATGAAATCACGTCCCGGTTCTACTCGACCAGCGCGCCGCAATCGAGCTGCATTTTCGAGCACGTGTATTTTTCGCGGCCCGATAGCACTGTTTTTGGCCGTTCCGTCCAGGAGAGCCGCGAAAATCTTGGCCGTCAATTGGCCAAAGAGTCGCCGGTCGAAGCCGACATCGTGGTCCCTGTGCCTGACTCCGGTGTCACCTCTGCGCTCGGGTATTCCGGCGAAAGCGGTATTCCCTTCCGCTTCGCCCTGATCCGCAACCATTACGTCGGCCGAACCTTTATCGAACCCAGCCAGAGCGTGCGCGACTTCGGTGTGAAGCTGAAGCTGAATCCCGTGCGTTCCCTTCTGGAAGGCAAGCGTGTCGTGCTGATTGACGATTCCATCGTGCGGGGCACGACCAGCCGCAAGATTGTTCGCATGATCCGAAACGCCGGTGCGACCGAAGTCCACATGCGCGTCTCGTGCCCGCCCACGATCTCGCCGTGCTACTACGGTGTTGACACCCCGTCCAAAAAGCAGCTGATTGCGGCTAACAAGTCGGTCGACGAGATTCGCGACTACATCGGCGCCGACTCGCTCGCCTACCTATCGCTCGAAGGCTTGAAGAAGGCCTGCGGTGATGGAACCGAAACGTCTTACTGCACCGCTTGCTATACCGGAAACTACCCGACCGACATCATTGACGTTGACGAGATTCTCCCTGCCAGCGTACGACGGTAAGGACCCCGCCTCCGCGCTTTGACTTCAAGGTACCTGTCGATGACGCTTTCGGCGTCATCCTGAGCGTAGCCGCTTTTAGGCGAAGCGAAGGACCCCGCGCGGGCCATCAGTGCACCGGCTTTTGCGCCTGGGCGACGCGGGGTATGCCCTGCAGATCCGGAAGAATGCTGACTTGGTCCCATGAGCTTAGCAGTCGCTGAACATCTCCGGCGATAGTGCCGCTGATTTCAAGCAGCAGCCAGCCTCCGGGCCGCAGGACTTTACGAGCGGCGGGCACGATCCGCGAAATGACCTCCACTCCGGTTGGCCCGGCAAACACCGCAGCCCTCGGCTCGAACTTGCGAACCTCCAGTTGCACCTGATCTTCTTCGGACTCGCCGACGTACGGCGGATTGGAAACAACGAAGTCGAAATCCGAACGGAGTCCTTCCAGCAAGTCGGTCTGATGGAACTGGATGCGTCCGTCGAGTGAGTGCCGCGCGGCATTGGCGCGGGCGACTTCCAGCGCCGCCGCCGACATATCCGTCGCGTGGATCTCCGCGTTGGGCAGCTCTTTGGCCAGCGCCAGTGCGATGCAACCCGATCCGGTGCCGACATCCACAATGCGGATTGATTCGCGCGGCGATGCTTGCGCTCCAGTCTTCATCGTGCGCGCCAATGCCAGCACCGCTTCCACCACATGCTCGGTCTCGGGCCGAGGGATCAGCACCGCTGGGGAGACGATCAAGTCCATCCCCCAGAATTCCTGATGTCCGGTAATGTACTGCGCAGGCACGCCGCGACAACGCTCGGCGAGGGCAGCATCGTAGCGAGCCTGCTCGCCTTCGGTGAGTTCGCGCTCCGGATGGGCGTAGAGATAGGCGCGATCGCACCCGAGCGTGAACATCAGCAGCAATTCAGCATTCAACCGCGGGGACGGAACGTTCTCTGCTGTCAGGCGAGACACGGACGCTGCGAGGGTGGCTTTCGATTGCACAGAGCTATTTGACACGCGGGATGATCGACAGAAACGCACTCACACGACGCTGGCGGCTTCCTGCTTGAGCTTCTCTGCCTGATAGTGAGTGATCAGCGCTTCAATCAGAGGCTGAATCTTTCCGTCCATCACCGAATCGAGCTGATGAATAGTAAATCCGATGCGATGGTCGGTCAGCCGGTTTTGCGGGAAATTGTACGTGCGGATTTTCTCGCTCCGGTCGCCTGACTTCACCATGGCTTTGCGCTCTTTAGCGAGGGCTTCCTGCTGCTTCTCCATTTCGATCTCATATAGACGGGCGCGTAGCACGCGCATGCCTTTCTCGCGATTCTTGATCTGCGACTTCTCGTCCTGGCAGCTCACGACCGTGTTGGTAGGAATGTGCGTGATGCGCACTGCCGAATACGTTGTGTTCACCGACTGCCCGCCGGGCCCGGAAGAGCAGAAGGTGTCGATGCGCAGATCTTTGGCCTCAATCTTGATATCGACATCTTCCGCCTCGGGCAGCACGGCTACCGTCACCGCCGAAGTGTGTACCCGCCCTTGCTGCTCGGTGGCGGGCACCCGCTGCACGCGATGCACGCCGCTTTCGTACTTGAGCTGCGAGTAGACGCGGTTGCCTTCGATAATGGCGATGACTTCTTTCAGCCCGCCCACTGAAGATTCGGAGGTCGAAAGCACTTCCACTTTCCAGCGCTGCATCTCGGCATAGCGCGTGTACATACGGAAAATTTCCGCGGCAAAGAGCGTCGCTTCGTCTCCCCCGGTTCCGGCCCGAATTTCAAGAATGACGTTTTTCTCATCATTCGGATCCTTGGGCAGGAGCAGCGTCTTTAGATCTTCTTCCACGGCGCCGACCCTTGCCCCGAGTTTGTCGAGTTCTTCCTGCGCGTAAGCACGCATGTCAGGATCTTTTTCCTCAGCCAGCATAGCCTTGCTGTCGGCAATCCCTTTCGTCAGATCCTTGTATTCGCGGTACTTTTCGACGATGGGCGTGATTTCGCTATGCGCCTTGGCAGTCTTCTGGTATTTCGCCGAGTCGCCGATGATCTCCGGCGACGCCAGCGCGTTGGTCAGCTCCTCATAGCGAGCTTCGATTTGGTCTAAACGTTCAAACATCGTCGTTAGTCGTTCGTCGCTAGTTGTTGGCCTTTCGCCTGATGAGCGTTCCCGCGCATCGAGTTGATAAGGCTATTGAGGCTTCTCCCGATGGCATCGGATAACGATTGCAGTCGATTCGCTTCATCACGCGACAAGTATTGTAATTGTTCTGCGATCATAAGTTGCGTTTGCACCTCCAGGAGCGATCCACGCGCGTGGAGCAAGAAATTCGCGAACTCCCGGGCGGATCGGTGCCCCTTGCCTTCCGCAATGTTACTGGGCACTGAAACCGCCGCACGCCTCAGTTGCTGAGTCAAGCCGTACAACTCGTGCCGAGGGAACTGCGCCGTCGCATGATAAACATTAACCGTAAATTCCATTGCGTCCTGCCACACTCGAAGACTCTTGAAGGATGATGCCATATTGATACCTCCTGCCATCACTCTATAAGCCGGTGAGGAGAAGGCCAACGACTAACGACCAGCGACGAACGACAGAATTTCAAGTTGGGAAAGTATTCGGGGGAGGGGTCCCCTAAGCAATCACCAATTCGCCGCCGCGCTCTCTTTCGAGCAACATGGCGTGGTCGAGGGCAACGATGGCGCATTGGGCTTGCTCATCGCTGGGCGGCTTGGTGGTAATGCGTTGCAGCCACAGGCCGGGAGCCGTCATCAACGCAAACAGCGACCCGCGGTGCTTGGCGGCGAAGCGGATGATTTCATACGAAACCCCAGCGATCACCGGCAGTAGCACGATGCGCGATGCAAAGCGTGCCCAGAACGTGGTGAATGGCACGAGCATGTAGAAGCCGATCGAGATCAGCATCACCGTCATCAGGAAGCTGGTCCCGCACCGCGGATGGAACGTTGGATACTTCTGCACCGATGCCGTCGTCAGCGGGTCGCCGTTCTCAAAGGCAAATACGGTCTTGTGCTCGGCGCCGTGATACTCATACACACGGCGAATATCTTTCCAGAGCGAAACGCCCCAGATAAACAGCAAGAACAGACTGAGGCGGATCGCGCCATCCACAAGGTTGAAAATAATTCTTCCGCCCAGGGCCGGGTCGATGCGCTTCAGTTCGGTCGCCGCCAACAGAGGGATGTACTTGTACATGAAAATGAAGAATGCCAGCGAAATGACGATGTTCACTGCCGCCAGCCAGCCGCTGAGAGTGACGGCCTTTTCGCGGTTCTGGGATTTTGCAGATTCCGCAGCACTTTGCGCAGGCGCGACAGCCGTGGCGGCTGTCTCCACATGGTTTTCACTCTGCATCACATCTTCGATGGCAACGTTCGCGGAAAAACGCAGCGCACGATACCCAAGATTCATCGCGTATCCCAGTGTCATCACTCCGCGCACGATCGGCCAAGCCATCCATTTATGCTTCTCGGAAGGGCGCTGTAGCGGTTCACTCATCGTGACCACTTCACCCGACGGCTTACGGCAGGCGATGGCCCATGCGTGCGGCGAGCGCATCATCACGCCCTCCAGCACAGCCTGTCCGCCGACGAGGGTTTCCTCCCCACCCTCCAGAGCAGGAAGCAATTGGACGGCGGCTAGAAATCTCAGGTAATTTCGCAAGAAGCGCACGATGATTAGATGATCCTTCCCGACAACACGCACCAACGATTAGGGTATCACACGGGCCGGGCGCAAGAGGATTGATGCAGAGCAATTAGCGTCATCAAACGGTCATTTTTTCAATGAGTTACGGGATCGATCCGTCGCCGACACTGAGCAATCAATGGATCAACTAGCTGCCACCTTCGAAGCGGTCGCCAGCACAACCAAGAAGCTGCAGAAGACCGCGATGGTTGCCGACTATCTGAAATCGCGCCCCGTCGACGAAGCCGCAGTAGCAGCCGTTTTCCTCTCTGGACGGGCCTTTCCGGCATGGGAGGAAACGACGCTGCAATTTGGCGGACGGTCCCTGTGGCAGATTGTGGCCGAGTTGTCGGGAAAAGACGAGGGCGAGGTCACCGCTGCCTACCGGCGGCATGGCGATCTGGGCGCCGTCGCCGCGGAGATACTGCCGGCTCGCATGGGGCCTCAGTTGTCTATCCTAGACGTCGAAGAGAGCTTCCGCGAGATCGCCTCGGCACGTGGGCCCGCTGCGAAAACTGCCTTGGCGCGTGACCTTCTGACCCGCGCGACGCCGCTCGAAGCCAAGTACATCATCAAGATCGTTACGGGCGATCTTCGTGTCGGACTCAAGGAAAGTCTGGTCGAGGAAGCGATTGCTAAGGCCTACGGCAGCACGCTCGCAGAGGTGCAGCGAGCGAACATGCTCCTGGGCGATATCGGGCAAACGTTGCGCCTTGCCTCAGAGGGCAAGCTGGCCGATGCAAAAATGCGGCTATTTCATCCGCTGGGATTCATGCTGGCCAGCCCGGTCGACTCCCCGGAAGAAGGCCTGAGCTACTTTCCCGAAGCCGCCGTCGAAGACAAGTATGACGGAATTCGCGCGCAGGCCCACGTCTCCGGCGGCGAAGTGAAGCTTTTCTCCCGCACCCGTGATGAAATTACAGAGTCATTTCCCGAACTGCCCGACGCGCTTGCCGCCCTGTTCCAGGATGCCATTCTCGACGGGGAAATCGTGGCGTGGGAATACCCGTCGCAACTGGCCGACACCCAGCAGATCGTCGACGCAACCACCTCGGACGCAAGCGAGCAAAGTGCCACGAATCTGGGCCGGGCGCGACCGTTCAGCGTGCTGCAACAGCGCCTGGGCCGGAAGAAAGTCAGTCCGAAGATGCTGCGAGAAAACCCGGTTGCTTTCCTGGTCTTTGACATGTTCTATGCGGGAAACGAACTGGTGATCGAGCGACCCCTGGCCGAGCGGGCGCGCATTCTCGACGAACTCCTCTCGGGGCCGCGGAAACCGACCAAAGAAATCGGACAGCGAGGATCTCAAGGCGCGCTTGCTTTCGATCCGGACCAGGATGCGGTAGCCACAAGGGCCAGAATCATTCGCGCACCGGTATTTCGCGCAGCTTCTCCGGAAGAACTGGAGGAATTGTTCGTCGCTGCGCAGGCTCGCGGCAACGAAGGGCTGATGATCAAAGATCTCAATTCGCCCTACACTCCGGGTAAGCGCGGCAAGTCGTGGCTGAAGATGAAACGCGAGTTGGCTACGCTGGATGTCGTGGTGACTGCGGTCGAGTATGGCCACGGCAAGCGTATCGGGGTCCTCAGCGATTACACTTTCGCCGTTTGGGATGGCGATCAGCTAGTGAACATCGGCAAAGCCTATTCCGGCCTCACTGACTCAGAAATTGTCGAGATGACGAAGTGGTTTCTCGAGCACACCATCGAAGATCAAGGCTTCCAGTTGGTGGTAGAGCCGAAGATCGTGCTGGAAGTGGCCTTCAACAACATGATGCGCTCCGATCGCCACGAGAGCGGCTACGCGCTGCGCTTTCCCCGAATTGTGAGGCTGCGGCCGGACAAGTCACCGGAAGAGGCCGATACGATTGAGCGAGCGAGAGAGATTTACGAGAAGCAGAAATAGTTCCAATCAGTGGCTGTGATGGTGATGGTGCTCTTCGCTCTCCACTACCGGGATGACGCATCCATGCGCCACTTCGCAGACCACGTGCTCGAACTGGATGGTAGTGTGGTCGATGCGGAAGTCGTGGAGCAGGCATTCCTTCACGTCGCGGAGGATGCGCTCGCTCACCGACGGCGGAATGTCGGCGATCGAAATGTGGCACGACAGGGCATGGGTTTCCGATCCGATGCTCCATACGTGCAGGTCGTGCACGTCGTTGACGCCTTCAATCGCGCGGATCGCCGATTCGATCTTCTCCAGCTTCATGCCGCGCGGCGTTCCTTCCAGCAAAATGTTTAAAGTCTCGCGCACGATGCCAACCCCAGACCACAGGATCAAAGCCCCGATCCCGACTGAAAGTGCCGAGTCGATCCAGTAGTTTCCCGTTACCAGGATTGCCCAGCCACCGGCAATGACCGCAGCCGTGGAAAGCGTATCGCCTACTTCATGCAGCAACGCGCTGCGGATGTTGACGTCGCCTCCCGATCGATAAAGGAGGAGCGCGATAGCGCCATTCATGACCACGCCGGCCGCCGCGACCCACATCATGAGGCTAGCCTGGACGTGCTCGGGATGCTGCATCCGGCGAAACGCCTCGTAGAGAATGAAGAAGGCAACCACTACCAATGAGCCGGCATTGACCAGCGCCGCCAGCACCCCAGCGCGCTGGTAGCCGTAAGTCTTGGTGGAACTCGCCGGACGCGATTGGAAATACACGGCAACCAGCGACAGCAGGAGTGCCAGGAAATCAGAAAGATTGTGTCCAGCCTCGGAAAGCAGCGCGAGGGAATGCGCACGTATGCCGGCCACGACCAGGAGCACGATGTAAGCCAGCGTTACGCCGAGCGAAATCTTGAGCACTCGCGTCGGGCCATTGGCGCCATGTACGTGAACATGCATCTTTATTAAGTGTACGGGCACCAGCAAGCCGCTTCAAGCTAGGAAGATTACATGCGACGGCTACGGCTGCCCCACCCTTATCGCGCTTTTTGCGACAGGGTTGGGATTTCGACGCTCCACAAATTTCAAGCCGGGTGCCCCACTTCCGGTCGCTGTTGCCAGAAGTGGGATTTTCTTAATCACTCATGAGACCGGCGCACCTGCTCAGGCGTCCATCCCGATTCCCTCAATTTCCTGATGCTTAGCGAATCGTGCCGTTTCGCCAGCCGCACTCCGGCTTCGTCGCGCACCAGGTCGCAATGATAGTAGTCAGGGATTTTCAGGCCGAGGGCTCGTAGGAGCAGAATCTGCCGCGCCGTCGACTTCAGCAGATCAGCCCCGCGAACCACCTCCGTGATTTGCATGGCTGCGTCATCGACGACGACCGCCAACTGATACGCGGGAACGTCGTCGCGTCTCCAGACAATGAAGTCACCAAAATCGTACCCGGCTATAAATCGCTGCGGCCCCAGATGCAAATCGATGAAAGAGATCTCCTCGCCATCAGGAACCCGAAAGCGCCAATTCACTCCCGCCGGCTGAGCCGCGGACCATGTGGTGACGGCCGCCTCGCTTGCCCTGAGCGAAGTCGAAAGGGCCGTCCCGCTAAGGCGAAGCCCAGCGGAATTTCCAACAGTCCCTTGCAACATGGGCCGACACGTTCCCGGATACATCGGCTCATCGTCGCCTTCATTCGGGGCCCCCGCCGACTGCGCCACATCTTTACGGGAACACGAACATGGATAAATCATTCCTCGATCGCGCAGCGTTTCCCACGCAGCCAGGTAGTGCGCACGCCGCTGGCTCTGCGCATATGGAACGAACGGACCGCCGCAGTCCGGCCCCTCCGACCATTCGATGCCCAGCCAGCGCAAATCTTCGAACATCGCCGCGACAAACTCAGCCCGGCAGCGTTGCGAATCCAGGTCCTCATTGCGAAAGATGAGTTGTCCGCGGCGCTCCACCGCCCGTTGTGCCGCAATCCAGAACGTGCGCGCGTGCCCGAGGTGCAGCAACCCGGTGGGCGATGGCGCAATGCGCCCGCGATAGAGATTCGCGCTGGAGGTCGACACGAGAGCGATTAACGGGCTGACAAAGGATTTACCCTGCTGCGCTGCGCGGGCCCGGAGCCGCTACAACCTTGGCGGGAGTAATCTGCAGCATCGATTTCCCTCCCACGTGCACAAAGCTCAGCTCTCGAGCAGCCAGCAACGCGTTTACTGCTTCTTTCACTTTTGACCGCGCGACAAAGTTGCCAAAAAAAGTTTCGAGATCTGCCGGCTCGACTGCAATCACGCAATCCAGATACTTCGAGACGAGGGCCGAAAGCGCTTCTGGCACCGAAAGTCCCACGCCTTCCTTAACCGCATCCGGCGCCCAGCGCTGCAACAGATCCCACACCGAGCCCTCGCTGGCCTTGTAGTCGACGCGCGTGATGCGCAGCTTCGACCACAATTCGCCCAGCGCGCCATCGAGGGCTGCCAGCGACACGCTTCCGCCCAATGTTTCCTGCATCTTCTGTTTCGAAATCGGACCGTGACGCTGAATCAACTCGAACGCGTCGCAGGCCAGCGCGGAGTAAGGAGATCGTGAGCCTGCCTTCGGCGCCTGCTTAGGATTCCGCTCGCCCACCAGTGCGTAAAAATACGGGAACACCGACGCTGCCACCAGAAAGCCGTTGTTTCCTTCAAACAGAATGGCTTCAAACGCAGATCGTTCGCGCAGCAACCGCACCATCAACTCCGTCGCAGAAGCCGCTCGTGGATCGGCGTAAGCATGCTGCCATCCCGGCAAGCGCTCGTCGGATCCCACAAACGCGCCGATGAACGTCGGCACCAGCACCGCCGGCCGTTGCGGATACATGAGGCAGAATCCCACCTCCTCCAGAAACGCACGCGCCTGTTCAATCGTCCGGATGGGCTTGCCATCGAGCCGCCACTTTTCGCGCCGCAATTGCTGGAGTTCGAGATCGGTCATAGGGAGGCACACAGCGTGCAGCATTCAGCATTCAGCAGTCAGCATTCAGCACTCAGCAGTCAGCGGTTAGCAATTAGCAATTAGCAATTAGCAATTACAATTCCTTACTTCGGTGCTCCCAGGAAAACAATCCGTCACTGCCATTCCTCGTTGCTAATTGCTAATTGCTTGCTGCCAACCCGCCTTCTCCTTCAACAACAGACGGTTGAATGCTGAAGGCTGAGTGCTGAACGCTAGATCCTCTTAAACGCCTTCTGAATGTCCTTCACAGAATACCGTAGAACCACGGGCCGACCGTGCGGGCACGACATGGGATGATCGGTTTTGGCCAGTTCCGCCAGCAGCCACTGCATTTTGTTTTGCTCGAGCGGCATATTCACCTTTATGGCGGCATGGCACGCGATGGACGCCGCAATACGGGTACGGATCTTTTCCATGTCAAGCGAGCGCTCCTCGCGCGAGAACTGGTCGAGCAACTCGTGCAGCAAGTGTTCGACGGCTGACGCCTCCACGCCCGCAGGGGCAACTTTAACGGCGACACTGCGCGCGCCAAACGGTTCCGCCTCGAAGGCGTTGTGCTGCAGTTCGTCGGAAATTTCTGCGAATACGGCCTGCTGCGCCGGAGACAGTTCCAGCACGATCGGCATCAGCAGCCGCTGGCTCTCGACTTTCTGCGCGGCCCGCTGTTTCAATACGCACTCAAAAAGCACGCGCTCGTGCGCGACGTGCTGATCGATGATCCACAGCCCATCTTCATTCACGGCAAGGATGAACGAATTCCGAATCTGTCCCAGTGGCCTGAGCGTGCCCAGCGAGGAAAGCGTTGGCTCTTCCTCGCCGACATCCAGCGCGGGCGCACAGTTGTCCCCCGGAACAACTTCCCGACTGCCAGCAATGGGAAGTTTCTCGAGTCCTCGCGCGACCGGAACGGCTGCATTCGCCTCAACGGCAATCGCGCCTCCAAACTGAAGGCGCGCCGACACCGGAGGCAGCACAGGCGTCTGCAGCGCAAAGCTTTCCGCGCCGGGCTCTCGCACACCGCCGTCCGGAAGCTGAAAACCGGAAGCCGAAAGCCCAGTGGTTGGGTCCCACTCCGCCCCCGGCGTCAAAGCTCCTGGCGACAGCGCTTGGCTGGCGGTCGCATGAGCGCGAATCTCCGTCATAAATTGAGGCACCGGGCGCGCCTTCATCAGTGCCGCCCGCACCGAATCGCGCACGAAATCGTGCATTGCCGTCTGCTGCCGGAACCGCACTTCGGTTTTGGACGGATGCACATTCACATCCACCTCGCCCGCCGGCAACTCCAGAAACAACAGCACGACCGGATGCACCGTCGGCGGAATGATGTTCCGGTACGCCTCGGTCAGCGCGTGTTGCACCAGGCGGTCGCGAATCAGCCGCCCGTTGACGAAAACGAAAATTGAGTTGCGATTGAGTTTCTGGATCTCGGGCTTCGAGACGAAGCCATGAATTCGCATCTCGCCCGGCGTAGAAGCAACGGCAGGTGCGCCATCTTCGTCCTCTTCGACTTCCTTGCGGCGCCACGGCGGAGGCTGCGGCAATCCCACACGCTCCAACGCTTGCCGCGACGCCACCGGGATCAACTGGTCAAGCGTCTCTTTGCCGAACACCTGGTAGACGCGCTCGCTGTATCCGCCGACTGGAGGCGCGACCAGCATGGCATTGGCCGCGGAGTGCAACTCGAAATGCTTTTCTGGATGCGCCAGCGCATAATGCGTTACCAGCGACGCAATGTGGGACAGCTCGGTCGACTCCGACTTCAGGAATTTCTTCCGCGCCGGAGTGTTGAAGAAAAGATCGCGCACCGTGATAGCTGTCCCCGGCGGCAACCCTGCCTCTTCCACCCGCGCGATCTTCCCGCCATTGATCTCGATCACTGTGCCGGAAGGCTCTTCCGCCGCGCGCGTTTCCAGGCGCAAACGAGACACCGATGCGATCGAGGGCAGCGCCTCGCCGCGAAATCCCAGTGTTGCCACGCTCAGCAGGTCTTCAGCGTTCTTGATTTTCGAGGTCGCGTGCCGCTCAAACGCCAGCATGGCATCGTCGCGCACCATGCCACATCCGTTGTCGGTAATCTGGATCAGCTTTTTTCCGCCAGCTTCCACGCTGATCTTGATCCGCGTCGCTCCGGCGTCGAGCGAATTCTCCAGCATCTCTTTCACCACCGAAGCGGGACGCTCGACTACCTCGCCTGC
>Ga0307478_10003294_pt1 | contig 12057 bp, 8 predicted proteins | sample atmos_gasesECM4C_2_FD_203713 | JGI IMG/M metagenome (GOLD analysis project Ga0307478, IMG submission 203713) | Hardwood forest soil microbial communities from Morgan-Monroe State Forest, Indiana, United States - atmos_gasesECM4C_05 | ecosystem: Environmental > Terrestrial > Soil > Temperate...
CACCAATCCACGGCTCGAGCTCCATGACGCCAATGGCACCTTGGCGATGAACGATGACTGGCAGACGACGCAACTGGGCGGGATTATCACCAGCGACCAGTCCGCCGCCATCCAGAATAGCGGGCTGGCTCCGAGTAACCCTGCCGAATCAGCGATCATCGCCACCCTCGCGCCGGGAACTTACACGGCGATCGCGCAAGGGGTGAACGGCGGGACCGGCGTGGGAGTCGTGCAAGTGTTTGCCCTGCCCTAGAAGCGACCCGATCACGCAACCCCAGGGCTGGCCTTCATCCCCTCGACGGTCAAAATGATAATTGGCCAACATTCCCCTTTCGTTAACTCGTTCGCTTCCAAGCTTGATTCCAAGGGTTGGTTTTGCGTGTAATGAACCGTGTCCGGAAATAATCGCGCCGGTTTGGCAAATGCCTTTGTCACTACCCAGTGGAGCGTAGTGTTGGCGGCACAAGAACGATCGCCGGCAGCGGAAGCAGCTTTGGAAAGACTTTGCCGTACCTATTGGTGGCCGCTTTATGGATTTGTCAGGCGGCAAGGTTCCAGTCCCGAAGAAGCGCAGGATCTGACGCAAGGTTTTTTCGCGATGCTGTTGGAGCGAAGAGATTTCGAGAGTGTCCGGCGCGAGAAAGGACGCTTGCGTTCCTACCTGCTTGTGTCGCTCAAGAATTTTCTGGCGAAAGCGCATCGCCGGGAGATGGCCGTGAAGCGAGGAGAAGGTCAATCGCTTGTTCCGCTCGACGAGTTGCTGGCGCGGGAACGCGCCGACCTGGAGCCGGCGGACACTCTAAGTGCCGACAAAATTTATGAGCGCCGCTGGGCTCTGACGTTGCTGGAGCAAGTGCTGACGCGTCTCGAGGGCGAGTATCGAGCTGCCGGTAACGCGCCTTTGTTCGAACAGCTCAAGGAATTGCTCGCTGATGAACCGGGCCGCCCATCACAGGCGGACATCGCCGCTGGATTGGGAATGACGGAGAACGCGGTAAAGCAGGCGTTTCATCGTTTGCGCCAGCGTTACCGGGAACTGTTACAGGAAGAGGTCGCACACACGGTCGCGGCGCCGGGCGACATCGAGGACGAGCTGCGTCATTTCATTTCTGTTTTGCAAACGTAACCTGTGAAGGAATTCCGGGCAGTACAAGTCGAGATGAAGGATCGACAAGGGACCGGGATGACAAATGCGGCCAGAGTTTGCGCAAAGTGCGGAGGGGCGATCTTCGCGGACGCGCCCCGAGGTATTTGCAGCGTTTGTCTTCTCCGAACCGGTCTTGGCCTGCTGGAAGAAAACGATCTTGAAACAGTCCAGCAACGATCAGCGCCGATGCAAGAATTCGGCGACTATGAGTTGCTCGAGGAAATCGGCCGTGGCGGACAGGGTGTGGTGTATCGCGCGCGACAGAAAAGTCTCAATCGCACCGTCGCCCTGAAAGTGATTGGCCTTGGCCGTTGGGCGAGCACGCCCCATTTGAAACGATTTCGTCACGAAGCGGAGGCGGCCGCGCGTTTGGAGCATCCGCAGATCGTCCCGATCTACGAAATCGGTGAGCGCGACGGCTCGTGCTATTACAGCATGAAATTTGTTGAAGGCGGGCAGCTCGATGAACTCGTTAGGCGGGAGCCGGTGTCGCCGCGCCACGCGGCCGAATTGCTGGTAAAGATTGCGCGCACGGTTCAATTCGCCCATGAGCGCGGAATTCTTCATCGCGACATCAAGCCGGGCAACATCTTGTTGGATCGACACGGTGAACCCCATTTGACCGATTTCGGTTTGGCGCGCCTGATCGAACAGGAAAGCACGATCACAAACTCATTCGATGTCATCGGCACTCCCAGTTACATGGCGCCGGAGCAAGCCGCGGGTCGCACGAAGGAGCTGACCGCTGCGGCCGATGTTTACGCGCTCGGCGCGGTCTTTTACCAGACGCTCACCGGCCAGCCGCCGTTCGCGGGCGGTACGACCTACGAAACGATTCGAATGGTTCTGGAAACCGAGCCGCGGAATCCGAGGCTTTGGAATCCAAAAGTAGATGTCGATCTTGCGACGATCTGCCTGAAGTGCCTGGAGAAGGATCCGAAAAAGCGTTACGAAACGGCGGAAGCGCTCGCCCAGGATGTCGAGCGCTGGCTGCGTCACGAACCGATCCGCGCGCGCCGCGCCGGGGTCGTTACCCGGAGCCGTAAATGGGTGCGGCGCAATCCAGCCGCCGCCATCTCAACAGCCTCGATGGCCGCTCTTGTGGCCGCGCTGGGCCTCCTAATTCTGAGAAGCGACTTCATCCACCCTTTGCCCTCCACGGGCATCGCCGTGTTGCCTTTCGAGAATCTGAGTGAAGATAAAGATAACGCCTACCTGACCGATGGAATCCAGGACGAGATTCTGACGCGTTTATCGAAGATTGCTGACTTGAAAGTCATTTCGCGGACATCTACGCAAAATTACAAGAGCCGGCCGGAAAACCTGCGTGACATCGCCAGGCAACTTGGCGTCGCCCACATCCTGGAAGGGAGCGTGCAAAAGAGCGGCGAGGCCGTGCGCGTCAACGTGCAGCTGATCAAAGCGGCCAACGGTTCTCATCTTTGGGCCGACACCTATGACAGAAGACAAATTGACATCTTCACAGTCGAGACTGAGGTGGCCAGGACCATCGCTGATCAGTTGCGGGCGAAGCTCAGTGGTCAAGAAGAGCAAGTTATCGCGGACAAACCAACCGACAACCCCGAGGCCTACGATGCCTACCTGCGCGGGCTGGCTTATAGTCTGAAACTTACCTACGTACCGGCCAACGCCCTTGCGGCGCAGAAATATCTCAGGGAGGCGGTGCGGTTGGATCCGAAGTTCGCGCTAAGCTGGGCGTTGCTGGCATACGTGGATGCGCGCGAATACATCACAAGAAATCTGGAGACAACGCTTGCCCTCCGTGAAGAGACACGGCGGGCGGCAGAAACTGCGCTTACTCTTCAGCCGAACCTCGGCGAGGCGGTCCTGGCCAAAGGGTATTATCATTACGCCTGTCAAAAGGATTACAAAACTGCCGAGCGTTACTATGAGCAAGCACGCCAGCTTCTGCCGAATAGCAGCCGCGTGCCTGAATTGCTCGCTTACGCCGCGCGGAGGCAAGGCCAGTGGGACCAGAGCGAATCGTATTTCAACGAAGCCGAGCGGCTTGACCCGCGCAGCGTTTATCTGCTTACCCAGCACGCCCAAACCCATATCTTACGCCGCCGTTTCCCTGAAGCGTTGCGAAAGCTTGAGCAGGTTCTCAACATTACACCGGACGATCCCGACACGCTTGCGATAACGGCGGGCATCGCACAAGCCGAGGGCGACCTGCCGCGAGCCTCAGCCCTCCTTGCTCCGATCCGCCTCGCGGTCGACGACCCTAGCGTGTTAAAGACACAAGTTTACCAGGCGATCCTGGAGCGCCGCCCTGCACCCGTCGCCGCTGCGCTAAAGGAAATATCGGTGAAGCCTGATTCCGCGTTGGGTTTTTACAATGGTGAACTGCGCTTCTGGTTAGGCTGGGCGCAAGAAGTGAGTGGCGATCATAGCGGTGCCCAAGAAACGTGGCAACAGGCGCGCAGCGAACTGGAATCTTTCCTCGAGAAGCAGCCGGAAAATAATGGCCTGATTGAAGGTTTGGCCCTGACCAATATGTTTCTTGGGAATAAAGCCGCAGCGTTGTCTTGGGCCGAGCGCGCGATCGCCGCGGTCCCGATCGAGAAAGACGCGATGACTGGTCCTCGAGAGCTCGAGATTCTCGCCCGGGTAGCGGCGCAGACCGGAGAGCCCGACCGGGCGATTGCCGCTTTGCAGAAGCTGCTCTCGATCCCGTACAGTGGCGCCATGGTTGAGAGCGTGCCGCTCACTCCTGCGCTGCTCCGCCTTGATCCAATGTTCGATCCGCTGCGGAATGACGCCAGATTCCAGAAACTCGTCGAGCCCAGCTCGCCGAAAGAAGCAGTAGATCGGTAGCAGCGACTCACTCAATCCCTTTCCGCAGCCGCTAGCCGCATTGCTCCTGGCGCGACGTTTTGTTTGGGCACATATCACGCCACTCTTATGGTGCAACACTCGGTTGCGCTCTGACACTTCTTTTGCGCGCTCGAAGCCTGGCGCGCCGTAGTGCCGCAGCTGCGCGACGAGACAGCGCAGGATTTAACATTCTTAAATTTTCCGCATAACCTCGCGCCGGATTGCGGACAGTACACCTGTGAATGGCCACAAACTTGTCCCGTCACCAGAAGGCCGAAACATCTGACGGCTTCCACCTGGTAGCTGCCAGCTTCGCTTTTGACGCCGCCAGGTTCGCGCCGGAGGTCTCCCGTTTGTCGAACAGACTGAACCTGACTCTTCTTACAAATACCCCGAGAAACCATGGGAAAACTTAGGAGATAGACATGTTAAATGAAATGAATCGTCAGGCTGTGCTTCAACCGGCAGCGCGGATCGGTAAGGCCATGCTCACATTCCGTAAACTTCTGCTCGCCTGCTCTCTTGGGTTTTTCTTTTTTGCGAACGCAGCGCATGCGCAAACCACCGCCTTCACTTTTCAGGGACGATTGAATGACAGCGGGGCGCCGGCGAGTGGCAGCTACGACATCCAACTCAAGCTCTTCGATGTTGCAACTGTCGACGCCGGCACGCAGATCGGCGCGACCGCTAGTTTCTCGGCGGTGCCAGTGACAAACGGCGTGTTCACCGTGCAGCCCGACTTCACCGCGGCCGCCTTTCCGGGCGCCGACCGGTTTATGGAGGTGAGTGTGAAGCCGGCTGGAAGCGCCAATCCCTTCACCATACTAACTCCGCGGCAGCCGATCACGCCAACGCCTTATGCGCTCCACAGCGACAGTGCGGTCACGGCGACTTACGCAACCAATGCTGCGAACTTCAATGTCGCTGGGACGAGCACAATCGGCACCAGCATCGGCATTGGGACCACAACGCCGCTCGCGCCGCTTGACGTGCGGGGCAATTTGTTCATCGGCCTCACCGCTGATCCGGGTCCCGTGGGCGCGAACGCCCTTTTCCTCGCCAATGATGCCGGCGACTCCCACAACTCGTTTCGGGTCGATGGAGCCAACGACAATCTCTACCTCATCAGCCGATCAAATGGCGGCGCTACAAACGATCCGGGGATCATCTTTCGCACCGCCACGAAAGGGGCAGGCGAAACGGACCGCGTTCGGATCGATGGGGCTGGGAATGTAGGTATCGGGACCAATTCGCCACAATCCAGGCTGGATATCAGAGGGGATGTAAAGCTAGGCAGCACCGGCCAGTTCTTCGCGGCGGCGGGGGGAGAGAATCTGCGGATCATTCGTGGGACCGTTTTCGCTGTGGGAACCATTTCCGTTGGATCCGGCTTCACGGTTTCACACCCCGCCGCGGGCGATTATTACATCATGTTTGATACACCGTTCAGTGGAATCCCAACGGTTACGGCTACGGCGGACAGAAATAACGCTGCAGGCGGGTTGAACCTTTTACTGGCCATGCTCGACGCAAATTGCGGCTGCGATCGGACAACGGAAGTCAGGATCGTAATAGTGAACACGGGTAATGCTAACGGACAGGACTCGCAATTCGATTTCATCGCTATTGGGCCACGATGAGATAGAGACGCAGTCCAAAAAAGTGACAACTGAGCGCAGAGACGCAAGAAGAAGGAGCAAGAGTGACAAGTAGATACCCTCGCCGCTTTCTTATCGCATCGTTCGCTCTGGTGCTTGCTTTAGTCCCACAGCGCGGCCGCTGCTTTGATCTCTCTCGCTACGTGATTGCCGGTGGTGGTGGATCGAGCATGGATGCTGGAAACGTGACTATGGACGCAACCGCTGGCCAGGCCGCCGCGGGAACAAATCTCAGCAACGGACAGTTTTCCATGCAGATCGGATTCTGGACCGCGACTTCCGGCAGCCTCGGTAACATTTCGACGCGGCTGCGGGTGGGCACTGGGAACAACGTCTTGTTCGCCGGCTTCATCATCCAGGGGAGCGCATCCAAGACAGTGCTCATCCGTTCCGCAGGTCCTTCACTCACATCATTCGGTGTCCCGGGGGCGTTGGCCAATCCGCAACTGGAATTGCACGATGCCAACAATCTCATCGGGACCAACGATAATTGGCAAACCACTCAGATCGGGGGAGTCATTACCTCCAATCAAGTCGCGGCGATCCAGAACAGCGGCGCCGCCCCAGCCGATCCGGCGGAGCCGGCGATCATCGCCACGCTCCCCGCGGGGGGCTACACCGTGATCGTGCAGGGTGTGGGCGGCACCCAAGGGGTAGCGACCGTGGAAGTGTATGACTTGAGCCCGAACAATGGAGCAATTCTCGCGAACATCAGCACGCGCGGATTTATTCAGACTGGAGCTAACGTCATGATCGCCGGCTTTATTGTCGTCGGTCAGCCCGTGAGGGTGATCGTCCTCGCTACCGGCCCTTCATTGATCCCGCTCGGGATCAGTAACGCTCTCACCAATCCGCGGCTCGAGCTCCATGACGCCAATGGCACCCTGGCGGGGAACGATGATTGGCAGACGACGCAACTGGGCGGGATTATCACCAGCGACCAGTCCGCCGCCATCCAGAACAGCGGGCTGGCTCCGAGTAACCCCGCCGAGTCAGCGATCATCGCCACCCTCGCGCCGGGAACTTACACTGCGATCGCGCAAGGAGTGAACGGCGGGACTGGCGTGGGAGTCGTCCAAGTGTTTGCCCTGCCTTAGCGCCGTCGAACGAAGAGGCTTGCAGTCCCCCGATCGTTTTCATACTCTGTGCACCCCACTAACCTCCAACCCCTTCCAACCCCATGGCAAACTCCTTCGATCCTCTCACTGGCAGCGATCTCGGGCCCGTCACTGACGGCGGCGGCTCCACGACGCGCAAAGTTCAACCTGACAACACCAACCCGGTCGATCCCGCGGAAAACTCCGCTCAACCCGAGGACGCCAACCTAACCGCTGAGCGCTCATCCGCGAAAGACAATGGCGCCGTCGAGCCCGCCGTGGCCGGAGCGAGCGTCACGACCGCTCAAGAACAAGGCTCGTCGCCCGAGCCGGTAGTCTCGGCCGAGCCCGGTGGAGTGACCGATTGGCCGAAGCTCGACTGCGGAAAGAGCCACCAGGAAATGGAGTCCGCGCTCTACGAGTGCATGAAAAACAAATACGGCATCGCCCTGGTGAGCGATCTGGACGACGCACAACAGTTACTCTCCTACGTCACTCGCAACGGATTACAGGAAGACCGCAAGATCCCACCCGACGTTATCCAGACCTTGATCACCAGCCGCGAAGAGATGCGCGCCGGCACCTTCAACGCCATCCAGGAAGAAGCAAAGTTCCGCGCCTCCTACGGCACGATCGCCAAGGCGGCGCAACCGGTCACCGTCGCCAGCTTGCGAGATTCATTCGCCTTCCGCGTTTACCACCGATGGTTCCGCGAACCAGAATCGCGCCCCGTCGCGGAGATCGCGTGCCTGCGTTACCGCAACCTTGCGTTCCTCACCCTCGTCGCGCTGATTCTTATTCAGAGCTACTGGACCGCCACCTCATCCATTCTTAGTAAGACCGACGCGCTCACCGCGGAAACCGCCCGTGTCCAAGCCGATCTCGACCAGCAGGCGTCGCGCAGCGGTCCGGTTAAGACCGGTGGCGGTAACGCGCCCGCACCCGCGACCACTCCTGCTCCAGAGAGTGTCCCAGTGGAGCCACCCGGCAGCAGCGATGTCGAGAAGACCCGGGCCACGGTGGAAGACCTGGTCTTAAAAAAGAGCGAGCTCGAAGCGAATTCCTCGATGCTGGCCACGTTGATGTGGTCTTTCAAATGGCTGGCATCCAAGCCCGAAGACCAGGGAGGCACGACCAGCGACGCCGGCCAAGCTCCCGCGAAAACGACGTCCGGTGCGCAACCATCCGCGACGGACTCCCTGTTTGGGGCGAACGAATTGCAGACCCGGCGCGCGTCCACCCGCGCTATCGCCGGACAGGTGATCGACGTGATGCAGAAGTGGCTGTTGCCGCTGCTTTACGGCGCGCTCGGCGCGATGGTGTTTGTGGTGCGCACCCTTTCCACGCAGGCGCGCGACCGTGTTTTCCGGAAAGAAGCGCTGGTCTCCCTGGTGTTACGCGTCTTTTTGGGAATGATCTCCGGGCTCGCGATCGGCTGGTTCTGGACCCACGATTCCAGCGCCACGAATGCCGCCGGCGGCCCGATGTCGCTCTCCACCCTGTCGCCGTTTGCGCTCGCGTTCATCGCCGGGTACGGCGTGGAAGTTTTCTTCGCCCTCCTGGACAAGATCGTCTCGACCTTCACGAATAAGGCGTAGTCAAAGCAGACTTACCCGCCGGTGGCGTTGATGCGACTGGAGTGCTCAGAACTCGGAGCAATTCAGGACCACGCGCCCGCGACAACGCTCGCTTTCGCAGATCACTTTGCAGCGGCGCTGCACACACTCAGCGCCGCAGACTGGACAGATTATCTTGTCTCTCTCCTGCTTCGGGTCCGGCTCGGGCTCGTGTTCGGTAGTCTGCATTACTTGCCGGTCGCGTTGATCCGGCTCAGCTTCGTCGCATCAGTGCTAATGACGACATTTACCGTCATCCCCGGTTTCAGATCGGCGGCGGTAGCTTTCATGCCATTCACATTGATTTCGGTAAATTGAGTGATGGCAAAACTCCTGGTCGTTTTCGCCTCACTTATCGTGATCGACGTCGGCGTGACGCTCGCAATCGTGGGCATTTGAGTTTGCGGCGGCGGTGTCGGTTTTTTCTTCGAACCTCCGAACCCTGTACTCGAGAAAAGCATTCCGAGCAAGAGCGCAACAACGACTGAGCGATACTTCTTCATCCAGTTACTTTTTGTAGAGCGGAACTTCCGGCAAGATCGGCGGCTCGATTACATCTTCGGATTCTTCCATCTCTTCGGTCGAGTTCACGGGTTGACCGCCCGGGGTGACTAGCCGGGCCGTGACAAAGATTACCAGATTGCGCTTGATGTGTTGCTCGGCGTTCGTCCGGAAGAGCCGGCCCACGATGGGGATGTCGCCGAGGATCGGCGTGCGATCTTCGGTCTTCTCCACATCCTCTCGCATAAGACCTCCGAGCACCACGGTCTGGCCATCGTAAACACTTACATTGGTCGTTACTTTGCGAACGCTGAAGATAGGTTGGTTAATGACATTATCGGTGAGCACGATGCTGTCGCTGATACCCAGCGCGTTCGTCACCCCTCCGATGAAACCAAGCAAGGCGGGATTGACGGTCTTGATCGGACTGCCGTAGTTGATAAAGCCTTCGAACTCGACCACTGATGGCACAAGGTTAAGATCGATGGTAACTCCGTCCGGTCCTACCACCGGTTCTACTTCCAGTTCCACACCGGTATTTTTGGTCTCGAAACCGCCCGGCGTGCTCGGACCAACCACCGGCAGACTAATGCTGTTGGTAGTTACTCCACCGGAAGTGCCGCCGCCCCTGATGTCGGGTATATGAGGCTCGGCGAACGTAGTAGGAAAGCGGAACTCCCGGACGATCTGGATTTGCGCCCGCTGTCCGCTCTTGGTTGTCACGCGTGGCGAAGAAAGCAGGTCCACTCCTTTCTTTTGATTCAAAGCACGAATAACGAGCTGGAACTGCGGATCGGTGAAAACTCCGCTGAGACCGAAGATGCCGGGAGCCAGCGAGGCCGCACTGGTGCCGCCACCCAGAAGAGAATCAATCGTATTCCCGGAGATCGCAAAGTTGCCGCTGCGATTTCCGGATGTCACCGGGAACTGTCCCACCGGATCGCCGCCCGGGGAAACGAAAGGAAAGTTGTTTTGCGATACGGCTGGGCCCGTCCCGGAAGTGCCGCCACTGCCAAAGACGCGATGGGAACCGGGAACGTTGAATTGTCCAAGCAACCAGTCGAAACCCAGCTCCTTCAGATTGGTTTGTGTTATCTCAAGAAACTTCGCTTCGATCTCGACCTGCTTGGGCCCGGAAGCATTCGCTTGCTCCACGATTGCATCAACCAGATCCAGATTGTCGGCCGTGTTCCGGACGATGAGTCGGCTGCTCTGCGGCAGAAAGTTTGCGCTGGCACCCGGCGGGAAGCTGACACCCTGGCTCTCCAGAAACTCTTTCGCGCCTTCTCGCTGAACCAACTGATGCCCGCCGGTGGATTCAACGGTTCCCGGCGCCGTGGCCGGTGCCGTCGTCGTGGTTGTGGAGGTTTTTGTTGCGGACGGACCCAGCAAGGAAGGTCCGACGTTTACCGAGGTGGTAATGAATCCGGGCGGCACGCGATATTGTTTCGTCAGCAGATCGTTGCTCAGCTCGCTGATCGGCATGATCGACACGGCGAAGGGATCGACCTTGATTTTCAAACCCGCCTGGCTCGCGATATAACGCAGCGCTTCGCCGAGCGGGATTTGATTCAGCGTGATCGTGATCCGCGCGTCTGCCGGATTAATCGAGGGCGGCGCGATAGTCGTGGGGACGGGGCACGGCGCAATCGCCGTTGGTTCCGGCGAAACTCCTGGCACCGTCGTTGCCGGAGCAACGACGGTCGTCGTCGAGGTTGTTTCCGCGCGCGTGCCGATGGTGTTCAGACGCAGGACAATGTCCACCCCTTTGCGGCCGTCCGCGCCGGGGTCGTTTTCCGCCGCTTGCTGCCGAAGAAACTCGATCGCTTCGCGGGCGCTCGCGTCGCGAAACTCGATCTTCGGAATGATGATCGTGTTGAGCTTGGTGGTTATCCGCGCTGTGCCGGTGGCGTCTTTGGTGAATGCGTCTGCGTCTGTAATCGGGCCGACGGTTTCGCCATATTTTTTGACTGGCTCTTCCCAACCTTTTTGGACCTGCCAAAGCTGGCGGGAACGCGTCTCGTTGTATGCTTCCTCGCCGTAGTGGGTCTTCGTCAGGTTAAGGCGCTCTTCGCCCCGGCGTGCCGCCACATTGTAAGGATCGAGAACAAGGATTTGCTCGTATTTCTTGAAGGCGAGATCGTAGCGGCCGCTGTTGTAGTAACCCTCGGCGTCGGTCAACAGCCTCTTCACTTCCTCGACTTTCGAGAGAAACTTCGGGCCCATCGTGTGGTTCACCGTTCCCGGCGCCTGGAGGCGCGCGAGCATTTCGGCCGCGGGCCGGCAATTCGGATCATAACGGTTGCTCAGGATCTCGCGGCAAATCGCTTCCGCTTCGGCATACTTCGCCCGGGCAATTCGATGCTCGGCCAATTTCAATCCGCTTGCGCAAAAACCGTTCAACGCTTCATCGTGCGATTTTTCGCTGATCACCGCATCCGGCAGATACTTCAGCGCTAAGCGAAATTCCTCGTGCGCCACGACGTAGTTTCCCTGCGCCATCGCCGCCTTGGCGCGACCCAGCGCTTCTTCGCCACGCGGCAGGGCCGCCTGCCGTCGGGCCGCTTCCCGCTCCGCGACTGCTTTTGTGTTCTGGGCGAGTACCGCTGTGCCAAGGATCGGCGCGAGCGCCAACGAAAACGAAAATTTCCACGAAAACCAGCGTGATGTTTTTTTCATAGGGGTATTACGTCTCGGTTGTTCTTCAACAAGGAGCGGCGATTTCTAAATCGCCGACCAAAACTTTTTGGGCGTCCCGCCCAAGACAAAGAAAATGGCGGCTGCGCCGCGTTTGCAGGTCGGCGGTTTGGAAACCGCCGCTCCTTGATTTTGCGACCGCCGCTTTACGGCGTGAGCGGAGCGATCTCGATGGGCACGTCCGGCTTCTGGGTATCGACGACGACCGCTCTGCTGGGGAGAACATCGATCAACTTATATTTGATTTGCTCCTCCGGTTTCAATGAAAATTCCTGATCTTTTTTTACCGCGAATTCCCGGCGCTCGCCCCACTCGTAAACAAAATTCGCGACCGACTCCGGCGAGATCATGATTTTCTCTTTCGCCAGGCTGATCAGCTCGTGCGTCTCGCGATTCTCCAAGGTCAGCTCGGAGACATCGACCCTGGTGCCGTATTTGTTAGTGTCGTGTTTCTCGGTGAACTTCACGATCTTGAATTTCGTCCTGCGGATCGAGTCGCCGAT
>Ga0307478_10003295_pt1 | contig 12054 bp, 11 predicted proteins | sample atmos_gasesECM4C_2_FD_203713 | JGI IMG/M metagenome (GOLD analysis project Ga0307478, IMG submission 203713) | Hardwood forest soil microbial communities from Morgan-Monroe State Forest, Indiana, United States - atmos_gasesECM4C_05 | ecosystem: Environmental > Terrestrial > Soil > Temperate...
TCCCGGCCAGCAAATACGGCCGCGCCGCCCCCGTCGTCTCGTGCAACCCAAACGCCAGCCCCCGATCCGAGGGCGTCCGCAAGCGCTCGATCAGCTCCGCCAGGGGCCGGCTACTCGAGGACAGGGCGCTGACCAACGCGGGCGCGAGGACGGAGGTGGTGTCAGGCACGGCCTCCCAGCATACCACGCCCTATCGATGTGGCCTACCTCAGCTGACCCTTTGAGTCTTGCCGTACACCGCCCTACCTTGGTGAAGGTTAAGCAAATTTAGCCTACCGCGTGCTGTTTGAGCATTGGTATTGGTCCGATAGAGAGGGCAGGGGGTATTAGCATCAAAAGGCCTACAAAAGGCGGATCGGCTTATTCGTTGACGTTAGTCCGCGAAACGTCATCTGGCTAATTGGACTCTTTCGCAGTTGGATAAAAGCGAATATCCAACATATCGCCCATACTGTGACACTGCCGACGGTTGACACCGCAGGGTACGTCGCGTATGTTGTGAATGCCTCAGCAGTCAGCCTAGTCTATTTCGGCTTTCTCCGGTGACGACATCCGCGAGGGAGGTGCCTCATGAAGCCCCTTTCCGAGACGTCGAAGTTCCCTACTTAAAATGAAGTTTTCCTGATCGTCCGTCTATCTGAAAGGATCATATGACGACACGTTTTCTCTCGTTCGTCGCACTGGCCGGCATGCTCGTAGCAGCCGGCTGCAGCGGCGGCGGCGCGGGCAGCAGCCTGGCGCCCGCGTCCCCCTCCCTCGGCAGTGGCTCGAGCACCGGAACGTCGGGCGGCACTGGTTCGATCACGGAGTCGTTCTCCGTGCCGATCGCGAGCAGCGCCTCCACGAGTTCGTCGAGCCGTAAGGCGGCGTACATTTCGCCTGGGTCGCTCGGCCTTCAAGTATTTCTCGGCAATGGTATTGCGTGCACTTCCGGCGGCGCGAGCGGTACGGCCCAAATCATCTCTACCGTCAACCCGGTCGCTGCTAACGCATCAACCACCATCAACCTCACGCCGGGTAGCTTCTCCGGAACCCCCATCGTCGGTCAAACGCTGACCCTGACGAACACGGGCCAAGGTAACACCGGTGCTCCGAGCCCGACGTCGAATTTCACGATTACGAACGTGCAGGCGAACGGAAGCATCCTGACGGGTTCCTTCGCAGCAGCCGTCACGGCGGCATACCTGCCTTCCGGTACTCTCGTCACGTTCAACACGTCGGGCGGCGCGGGTTGCCAACAGGCAATCATCGGTTCCTTCACGGCGCCGCAGGCCATCGCGTCTGCCGGTGGTACGTTCCCGCTCCCGAGCGCAACCTACGGGTTCACGAGCGGAGCCCAGGTGGTTTATTCCTTCGGTCCGTCGGCGCAATTGGGCTACTACAACGTGACCATGACGATCAGCGGTCTGACGGCTAAGTTGGCTGCGGCCGGTTACGTCCTGGGCGTCGTTATCACCGACACCTCGAACAACAACTTCGTCCTGTCTGAAGGCCAAAGCGGCATCAACGGCGCCGGTATTGCGGTAACCGCGAACGGTCCCGCAGTCGCCAACCTCACCCTGAATCCGGTCGTCAACAGCTACATTGCTGCGACGCCGGTTCTGGTGAACACGCAGGTCAAGCAGAACTTCGCGAATGCCGCACTCAACTCGTATGAGACCACGATCTTCCCGGTCGACGAACGCGGCTTCGTGATTCCCAACCAGTTCACATCCTCGAACCTCTCAACGATCAACTCGGTTCCTGACAACGCCCCGGCTGCTGCTCCCTTCGTCAGCATCGCCGGTACCGGACTGACGTTCGGTGTCTGGACCAGCTCGGTTGCCGCGGGCAGCACGGCAGCGACGGGCGTGGCTCTCGTGAACGCGTATACCCTCGCCTCGACCCTGACCGCTCAGCCCCCCAACGTGGTCAGCGCGGCGGTTCCCAGCCCGGTCACGATCGGAAACACGGCAGCGAACGTTGTGGACTCGATCGGCAACTACCTCACGATCGCTCAACCGGTCGCCACGGGCCTGCCCGTGATCTCGGCCGCGGCGAACGCGATCCAAGCCGGTATTCCGCTGAATATCGCCTGCACGACGGCAACCGCCCCGGTGAACATCGTCGGGACGATCACGTCGGTCGTGAACAACACGGTCGTCGGTTACACCTACACGCCTGGTACCAACTACCCGGCGGCGACGATCCCGGCCTCGCTCGGTAGCGTCAATTGCTCGCCGGGCATCGCCTCGCAGGTCAACTAACCTCCGAGTCTGCCCAGTAACCCGAAAGGGCCCCGTTTCGACGGGGCCCTTTTTTTATTGTTCCGCCGGGCCGCTGATGATGCCGGGGTTTCCGGTAACGAGGACGCCAGCTCGCAGAGATTTCGTCACCACCGCACCGGATGAGATGCGCGCTCCGTGTCCGATCCGCAGCGGTTGTCGTGCTGAGCCGTTGACGATAACCGCGCCGATTCCGACGGTGACCCCATCTTCGATGACGACGTGACCGGAGATCGCAGCCGACGGGTATATTGTGACAAAATCTCCAATCACGCAGTCATGGCCAATGCTAGCCGGTGTCATGACAATCGTATGACGCCCAATGGCGGTCGTCGTCCCGACGTAGAGCGGGTCGCCGCCAATCAACGTACCGTCGCCAAAGCTGACCTTGCGCGATATCCAACCTGCCGCTGCTGCGGGCGCGATGACGCCGCCATGAGCGATAATCCGCTCGACCAGCCGGCGGCGCACGTCCGGATCGAGGGCGGTGACGATATTGGAAACCTCGCCGATTTGCTGCCGCCATGTCTCGAACGACACGACCGGGACGCCGCCGGCGCCCTCACGCGCATTCGCTTGCTCGTCAACATAGGCCGCGATGTTCCAACCGCGCTTTTCCACCAAGTCCTCGACAAAGAAATTCGTCGCCGATCCCCGATGAACGGCGATGCGGCGGGGCCAGCTAAACATCGACCGCGGCATTCTTGGGATTATCGCTGTTCCACTGCAGGTCTGCTGCGCTGAGCGCCCCATCCGTCGTCTTTTACGGCGCCTCGGGCTATGCGAATGCCATTGCCGACGCGATCGAGTTCATCAACCCCGTTCCACTTGCGACGGTCGTCAGCTACATCGATGATTTCCGTGGTGACGAGGGCTTGGCCATTGCGGACGCACCCGTTATCTCGTTTGCGACGTGGCGGGAGACCCTGGTCGACGTCCCGGTTTTCGTGACCGTCGGTGATCCGGATCAGCGCAAGGAGCTCGTCGGCCGCGTCTCGCGTGCGGGCGGCCGCCTTTCCCCGTCGTTTCTCGCTGCTGCGCGCGTCGCAAACGACGTCGTCTACGGCAAGGGTGGCATCTACGTCTGTTCGTCCATCGGACCGAATTGCGTGGTGGGAGACCACGTGCACATCCTCTCATTGGCCGCGGTCGGTGAAGGATGCACGATCGGCGACTTCACGACGTTTTGCCCATCGTCGACCGTGTGGGGGAAGGTCGTCATTGAAGCGGGCGTCTTTATCGGCGTTGGCGCGCGGGTCGTCAACGAATCCGATGACGTGATGACGATCGGAACCGGCGCGTATATCGGTGCGGGTGCGGTCGTCACCCGGTCGGTCTTGCCCGGGGAGCGACTGGCGGGAAATCCGGCCACCGATTTCCGTACCCTCGCGCAGCGGCGTGTTCAGCCGTGAGCGACTCCGTGCTTCCCGTCTACCGGGCGTTGTTACCGCGGGTCGAGCACCTCATTCCGTACCTCGGACGCATTGACGAAGCGCGATGGTACAGCAATCGCGGTGCGCTCGTGGAGCTCCTCGAGGGGCGTTTGGGGGAGCTCCTTGGCGACGCCGGGGCAAAGGTCACGACGGCCTCCAGTGGAACGGCGGCGATCGAGGCGGCCATTCTTGCGACGGCCGGGCGGGCCACGCGTGAGCGCCCATTGGCACTGCTCCCGGCATATACGTTTATCGCGACGGCGCTCGCCGTTGAAGCATGCGGATTTACGCCATATCTGCTCGATGTGGATGCCAGTACGTGGGCGCTGGATCCACACGCGCTCATCGGCCATCCGGCCCTGTCACGAGCCGGGATCGTCGTGCCGGTCGCTCCCTATGGATGTGCGTTCTCACAGAACGACTGGCTGACATTTCGGGACCAGACCGGAATCCCGGTGGTGATCGACGCCGCCGCCGCTGTTGAAGCCATGATTGACGATCCGCACCAAACGACGGGATCGATACCCGTGGCTCTCAGCTTTCAAGCGACCAAAGCGTTCAGCACGGGCGAAGGCGGTGCCGTCGTGTGGTCAGACACCGAAGGGCTCACGCGCGTCGCGCGCGCGCTGAACTTTGGTATGCTTTATAGCCGCGCGAGTACCACTGCCGGACTGAACGGTAAACTCAGCGAGTATCACGCTGCCGTGGGTTTGGCCTCACTGGATGGTTGGGAAGAACGTCGTCGTGCGAATGGCGCCGTCGTCGCGTTGTATCAATCGGTGGCGACCGCGTATGGCCTTGCCGCGCAGCTTTCGGTTGCACCAGCGCTCGCTTCGAACTACGCGGTGCTCGACGCCGGGTCCGAGGCCATGGCAAACGAAGTCATTGCGGTGCTTCAGGCAGAGCGGATCGAAACGCGCCGCTGGTATGGGTTAGGATTACATCGCGAGACGCACCTCGAGGGCGTCGAACGCGATGCGCTCGTCAACACCGAACGCATCGCACCATTGATCGTCGGTCTCCCGATCGCCTGCGACATTTCCGCGTCGCAAATCGAGTGCATCATGCGCGCCGCTGCGACGGTGCTGACTTGTAAGGCACCGGTCTAGGAAGAGTGCAGGACCCCAACATCGCCGACATTCGGGATTCGCTTTCGTACGAGGAGGCATTCGTCGGGAACCCGCTCGTCTCGGTCATGATCCACACGTATCATCGCGCGGCAATTTTATGCGAGCGCACGCTGCCGACGGTCTTTTTCCAAACCTACGACAATTGGGAAGTCGTCATTGTTGGGGATGGATGCGAGGATGATACCGGTGATCGCATCGAGGCGCTCCGGGACGCGCGAATCCGCTACTCCAATTTGTCGGCGAACGGGCCGTACCCCGATGATCCGATCGAACGCTCGCTCGCGGCCGGCACGTATTCCGCGAACGCGGCCATCGCGCAGGTACGAGGCCAATGGATAGCCCCGCTCAACGACGATGACGAATGGACGGAAGACCACATTGCCATCTTGCTGCGCGAAGCCCAGCGGTCGCGTGCCGAACTCATCTACGGCATGATGCGTGTCCTCATCGAAGGAACCGGCGAGGAGGCGACTTTTGGCCTGTGGCCTCCGCAAATCGGCGATTTCGGATTTCAAGCGGCGATTTACCACGCCGGATTCTCCGGGTTTCGGGTCGACCCAACCGCCTATCAGCGCGGTGAGCCCGGTGATTGGGATCTTGCGCGTCGCATGCTGGACGCCGGCGTTCGCTTCGGATTTCTGCCGCGCATCGTCGGCTCGTATCATCTCGCACCAAACCACCGTGGCCAAGCGTGGTGGAGTGAACGCGCTCGGCGATGACTGCCACGCAACCGTGGTTTCGCGTGCACGATGCCACTAACGACACACTTGAGTCCTTGAAGACCGTTCTCCGCGACACGTTCGCCCGTGGCGACATTTCGGCCATTCGCGTCGTCAATGCGCCGCGCGATTCCCGGGTCTTGCACTTTTGGTACGAAGCCGGCAGTGTGCTGGGCAGTAGCTACGTCCTCGAAAGCGACGATGAAGTCGCGGTCGGCTCGCTCGAGCCCTCGGGACTGCCCTTCATGGATGTACGTTACGACCCGGCGCGCGAGCGGGCGTTCCGTCACGCGCGCACCGCTCAACCGCTGCATACGGATGGCGCGGGCGTGAACGACCCCGTCGGCATCACGCTCTTCTACATGGAGCGTCAGGCTTCGACAGGCGGCGAAAGCGTACTGATCGACGCCGAGTCGGTGGCACGCATCGCCGCTGCGGAAGAGCCGGATCTTTTCGCCGACCTCACCCGGATCCCGGTGCAGGTTGCGTTGGCGGCACATGCGGGTTCACGCGTTCCGATCCTGCAGCAGAAGGGCCGAGGTTGGAAGATTCTCTGGAACTACTACCGGATCGTATCGGGGCAAGGGGAGCGTATTCACCACCATGGCGAGCGCGTTCGGGCGTTCTTCGAACGTCTCGCCGCATCGAGTGCCGCGGCCGTTTTTCGCCTCGACGACGGTGATGCGCTCTTTTTCCACGATCAGCGCGTACTGCACGGTCGCCAAGCCTTCACGGCAACGAAATCGGGTGATCGTCTCCTGTGGAAGACCTACTTCGTCCCTTGACGATTCCGCGGCGCACGTTCGGATCGACCCCGGTTTCGCTCAGCGTGCTCTGTTACGGCACGATGCGGCTGGTGCCGGAGCGCTTCGACGACGCGGCGATCCTTGATCTGATCCTGAACGCGCTGGATGCAGGTATCACGAGCTTCCACGTTTCGCACGAGTACGCAAGCTATTCGAGTATATCGCGCGCCATGAAGCGTGCATGGGCGGCGCGGCCGGGTTCGGCGCTGGAAATCATCGCAAAGTTTGCGGTTCCCCACTTCGATGAAACGCAGCTCGATCCGCGTCGAATGCGAACGCTTGTCGAACGAACATTGATGGACTTCGAAGCGGAGCGGGTCGACGTCGTCCAGTGGCTCGTGCGCCAAACACCGAACAGCGACGAGTTGCGGTTAAGCGTATTGGAACGTGCAAGCGCTGCGTTCTTCGAGCTTTGGGACGCATTGAAGCGTGAGGGCAAGGCGGCGGCTCTCGGAGTGTTTCCCTATTCGGACGCATTTTTGCGCAGGTCACTGGAGATGCCGGGAGTCGACGGGATCATAAGCTACCATAACCGAGCGGAGCAAGACCTCCTTCCCTATCTCGACGAGCTCTCTCACGCGGGGCGGGGAGCGATAGGGGTTCGTCCGTTATCGGCAGGCGCCGTGCGTGAGCCTCGCGCGGTCGAGAGCGCCCTTCGGTATGCGCTCGATCATCCGGCACTGGCGAGCACGATCGTCGGGCTCTCCAGTTCCGAGCAGATCGCGCATGCGGTTGCGGCCGTGGCAAAAGGGTCACAATAGACGCCCGAGAACGGTATCTTCATGCTGCAGCTGCATGATGCAGACCTCATGAGCTTTGTCGACGACGTGAAGCGCCGCTACGAGCAGGTCAGCGAAGAATATCGCAATTTGCACGCGCCCGTCATCGAGCTCAGCCGCCAAGGACGGGCCGAGCTTTTCTACGAGCGCCTCAAGCAGCATGGTGAAAACGGCTGGACGCCGTCCTGGCAAATCGGAACCGACGAACCAAACTTTGGCTGGATGACCTATTCGCTGAAGTTCGACGGCTGGTTTCCATCGGAAGCGTCCACGAAATATCCGCACACTATGGAACTGCTCAGCCACCCGGCCTTTGAAACGTGCGGCTTCTCGCTGCTCCGGCCGTTGACCGTTGTCGGACCGCATGCCCATTCTCGTCTCGGCGGTGACCACTTGACGTTGCATCTCGCGTTGGATGCCGAGCCGGGAAGAAGCTATCTCGCGCTCAGCGGAACGTTCCTCGAGGAACGCAACGGCGAAGCCTTTGTGTTTGACGGCTCACGCGAACATTTCGCGGTCAATGCAGGCCTGCGTGATCGAGTGATCCTCTACGCGGAGTTCGATCGCGCCAAGCTCTAAGCAGCGGTTTCGGTAACTGACGATGGGATCGGCACTCGGTATATCGGCATTCTATCACGACAGTGCGGCCGCGCTGGTCAGCGGCTCGTCGCTCGTCGCGGCGGCTCAACAGGAACGTTTTTCGCGAGTCAAGCACGACGCGATCTTCCCGATTGACGCCGCACAGTTTTGCTTGACGCGCGCCGGACTTCGCCTGCGCGATCTCGATGCGGTTGTGTTCTACGAGGAGCCGCTCGTCAAACGCGATCGCATCATCGACACGTTGGGGCGCGCTCATGGGCATCAAGGCACGTTTCTAGATCTGATTTTGCCGGATTGGCTTGCCCACCGGGATTTCACGCGCGAGCGCCTTCGGAACGGCCTACGGCGCATCGACGACGATTTCGATCCTGATCGCGTGCAGTTCGCCGAGCACCACGAAAGCCACGCCGCGAGCGCGTACTATCCGTCCCCATTCGCAGAAGCTGCCATCCTCACGGTCGACGGCGTCGGCGAGTGGGCGACGACGTCGATTTACCGTGGTCGTGGGATGCATCTCGAACGAGTCGAGGAGATTCGCTTTCCCAACTCGATCGGGCTCTTGTATGCCGCCTTCACCGCCTACCTCGGATTCAAGGTAAATGACGGTGAATACAAGATGATGGGGTTAGCTCCGTACGGAGAGCCTCGGTACGAACGGCTTATCAGAGAGCATTTCATCGATCTTCACGAGGACGGGTCGTTCGCACTGGATCAGCAATACTTCGATAACTTTGCGGGCGATCGGATGTTCAACGATCGGTTCGCCGCGCTATTCGGAGCACCGCCGCGGGGCCGTGAAGAGCCGTTCACGCAGTTTCACATGGACGTCGCCGCCTCGATCCAAAACGTCACGACAACGGCGCTGTTGGGTCTGGCACGCGCAGCTGTGCGTTGCGGCGAAAGCAAGAATCTGTGCCTTGCGGGCGGCGTCGCGCTCAACTGTGTCACGAACGGGCGGCTCTTACGCTCGGGCATCGTCGAGCGGGTGTGGATTCAACCGGCGGCCGGCGACGCTGGAGGGGCAGTAGGAGCCGCTTTCATCGGTGCGTTTGGATGCACTGATGCACCCCGCGAACGCGTTTGGCCGGGCTACGACGGTATGAGCAATGGCAGCCTCGGCCCGGAGTACACGAGCGAGGAGATTCAGACATACCTGTCCTCCGTTGGTGCGACGTATCAGGTCCTTGGCGAAGACGAGGTTCGCGAGCAAACGGTCGACCATCTGGTTGCCGGTCGCGTCGTCGGCTGGTTCCAGGGCCGCATGGAGTTCGGGCCCCGAGCGTTGGGCAATCGCTCGATTCTGGCCGATCCGCGTTCACCGACGATGCAAGCAACGTTGAATGGAAAGACGAAAGCGCGCGAGTCGTTCCGTCCGTTTGCACCGGCCGTCTTGCAAGAGCGATCCGCCGAATGGTTCGATTTGGATGTTCCGAGCCCGTACATGCTCTTAGTCGCGGAAGTGACCGAAACTCGGCGCTGCGCTCCCGAGCCCGCCCTGCCGAGCCACGGACTCGATAAGCTCAATCAGCGGCGCTCCGTCATACCGGCGGTAACACACGTCGACTACTCGGCGCGCGTGCAAACGGTCGACGCCGCTGCAAACCCGCACTTCCACGCGTTGATCAGCGCGTTTGCCCAGCGAACCGGCGTTCCGGTGCTCGTAAATACGAGTTTCAACGTCAGTGACGAGCCGATCGTCTGTTCGCCTGAGGACGCGTACCGCTGCTTCCTTGGCACCGAGATGGACGTTTTGGTCATGGGCAACTGTGTGATGTTGCGCGCGGAGCAACACACGGTACTGCCGATGATCCTCTTTCGTTTTCCGACGGCGATGGCGTTTGATTACGCGCACTGCTATTGCACGCAATGGTATAGCGGCGGTACCACCCACCTCGTCGAGAACGATTTCACCGCGGATCTTACCTCGCAACCCGCGTGGCATACCGGCGGTTCTGACGTTCGCCATTCAACGAAGCTCGATACCTGGTGGGAAGCTCTCGAACGTGCGGTGCACGGTAGCACGCTGATCGTGGCCTGCGGGGGCTCCACGACGGCATTCAACATCAACTGGCCGGCATTCGTGGGCCCTCGGCTTACCGAACTCGGCCACCGGACGCCCGTCGTCACCGTGAACCTTGGCCAGCCTCAGTTTGCGACGTTCGACGACTATTTCGAGCTGGAGTGGTTCCTGCGCGAAGCTCAGCGACGTGGGATCGTTCCGGATCTGGTCGTTTCGCTTGACGGTCTGAACGACATCGCGTACCGCCTCTTCGCCTACACGTGGGCAACGGAGCACCGTCTCTACGACGTGATCGCGCCCGACGAGTTGCGGTTGCTCGATCAGCTCGGCCTGCGGCGTGTTTACGATCGGATCGCACCGCCCGAACGTTTGCGTTCCGCATTGACCGCATCGATGGACGTGCCGCTGGCGGATTTTGTGGAGTTCCTTCTCCCAGAGGCGACCGAGCTCGACCTCATGAGCTGCTTTGAAGCAACGGTGAGCGCGCTTCGCCGGCTGGCTGCAAACGCTGGCATTCCGTGCCTCAATGTGCTCCAGCCGATTTTGACCCGCGGCGAAAGTCAGAAGCGGGAACGTCAACTACGCGCTACATACGCGCAAGAATTCGCCGAGTTTCGAGCGGCGCACTCGCCCGTTGCGCACGAAAGCGGCGCCCAAGCGTTCGAACGCTTCCGCCGATCGCGCTCCATCAGGATGCACCTCGATGAAGCGTATGCGGTGAGTGCCGATAGCGGGATGCGTGCACCGATCATGCTTCGCACGGCCGGTCTTTTCGAACGTGTGTCCGCGCTCTGGCGCAAGCTTGGTGCCGAAGAAGGCCGGAATGGCGCACTTGACCTCTACGGTGCGCTCAGGGAAGAGGCCGGCGTCATGTATCGGGATGATGGCGTGCACTACACGTTGGACGGAAGCCGGACCATCGCCGACCGGATCGCCCGATGGCTCTTGGAGGCCTGGCCGGACGTCCTCTCGGGAGCGCGCCGGCAAACGGTGCCGACGGCATCCGAAGCCGAGGGTGAACGTAGTGCCGTTGCCAAGCGCGAGGTCATCCTTGCATTCGCCGCTGCCGCAGCGCGTAAGAATGACGAACGCGACAGCGCAGACGGCACGACGTCATGGCGGCATGGCGGGGTACCCGGCATCGTTGCGATCGACGATATTCGCGAAGTTGCGGCGACGCTGGCCGAGCGGCCAGCGACGAGAGACCCCGAGCCGGGGAATGTCTATCCGTTCTTTTAGCGTTCGCTAGCTTATCGTGCGAGACGTAGTAGCGGCAGGGGGAGGCTGGTACTGCGTCCGTCGGCCGTTAGCGCGGTCACCATCAGCTCGCAGGAGCGAAGCAATCGGCACTCGACTAATCGTAATTGCCGGCGCTAATGGGACTGGAAGAGCACATATTCGGCCTCGTGCCGGGATGACGGGCGCCCCCCGACATAATGGCCCGTGACGAGCAGCTTAGTGCTATTGGCGCAGGGCGAATGGCAATCCAACGGATTACACCATGTGCTCGCCATGAGCACCTCATTCTCAGGACATCTGCCCTTTTCGGTAATGTGCGATGCTGTCGCTCGAGAATATCGAAACGTCGAGACCAACGTGAATTCGCGATCGCGTTGCGCTAGGAAGGCACGATGTTCCAGAGGCGGATGTCCGGCGGCGATATGCGAGAGGAATGCAAAACCTGCTGTTTGCTATCGAACCGCCCGTTTCCACGTCACCCCGAGCAAAGCGCCGCAGGCGCGTCGTCGAGGGGCCGCCACAGTCGTCCTCATCGCTGCCTCTCGACGACGCACCTAACGGTGCTTTGCTCGGGGGTGGACAAACGTCGTTACGTTTGCAGTCGTTACTTTTGCAAATGTAGTGTGAGCGAAACGCTGGTGGTGCGTTTGTCGGCGGTGAGGGCGGTGATGGTGACCGTGTAGTCGCGGTTGAGTAAGAAGAACGGGATGCCGCCCGGCACCTGGCCGTCGGAGGCGAAGAGTCCCGGTGCCGCGCCCTGCATCCCGTACGTCTCGCCCATCGCCGAGACGTTGATCGCCGTGACGTCGGGACTCGTCTTCACGCGCACGCTGTAAGGCGCGCCCGCGTGCAGCGTTTGGTCGAGCAGATCGATCTCGAGAATCGCGGGCTGCCCGGCCGGCGGCGGCGCCGGCGTGGTAACGAAGCGGTAGGGTGATGCGCTCGGGGGCGCCATCGGGCTGGGTGGCGGCGAGGGCGAAGGCGGGACCGGCGAAGCTAGTGGGGCGGGCGAAGGCGGAGCTGGCGAAGCCAGTGGCGGCGAGGGCGAAGGCGGAGCCGGCGAG
>Ga0307478_10003296_pt1 | contig 12052 bp, 8 predicted proteins | sample atmos_gasesECM4C_2_FD_203713 | JGI IMG/M metagenome (GOLD analysis project Ga0307478, IMG submission 203713) | Hardwood forest soil microbial communities from Morgan-Monroe State Forest, Indiana, United States - atmos_gasesECM4C_05 | ecosystem: Environmental > Terrestrial > Soil > Temperate...
CGGGCATTGGACAGTTCCCTGGAAACGGTAATCGCGAAGGTTTCACCGGCGGTGGTTCAGATTGTGGTAAACGGATATGGTCCATCGGACGACCATGGACGCGACACCGCTAAAATCGTCCGCCAGCGTGCAGTTGGCACAGGAATAATCGTCGACTCTGACGGCTATATCGTGACGAATGCACACGTGGTGGAAGGAGCGCAACGCGTAAGGGTCATTCTGCGCTCGCCGCCGGCGGACACATCGCTTGCACTGCAGCCTGTACACGCCGATCAGATACTAGTTGCCAAGGTGGTGGGTACGCACAAACAATCCGACCTGGCTCTGTTAAAGATCGATGCTACACATTTGCCCGCCGTTGCTCTGCGCAGCGACGTGCCCGTCCGCCAGGGTGAATTGGTCTTCGCCATCGGCAGTCCCGAGGGATTGCGGGATACGGTAACGATGGGGGTGGTGAGTTCAGTCGCCAGACAAATCGATCCCGATAGTCCCATGGCGTACATCCAAACTGACGCAGCGCTCAATCCGGGAAACAGTGGCGGCCCATTGGTAGATATCGACGGCAACGTGGTCGGTATTAACACTTTGATGCTAAGCGAAGGCGGCGGCAGCGAAGGCCTAGGCTTCGCCATCCCAGCAGCAATCGTCGATTTTGACTATCGCAATCTTCGCAAATCCGGCAATGTGCAACGCGTCACGATTGGCGTGAGCACGCAGAACATCACGCCAACCCTGGCGGCAGGCCTGGGCCTGACGAGAAGTTGGGGAGCAATCATTTCCGACGTCGCGGAAGGCGGGGCAGCCGAAGCTGCAGGCTTGCAGGTCGAGGACATTGTTCTTGCCATCGACGGAAGGACGATTCTCGGTCTTCCCGACTTTATGAACGCACTCTACTTGCATCCCCCGGATCAGGTATTGAAAATCGAAGTGCTTCGAGGCATGAACCGCAGATCCTTTAATGTTCCCGTTGAGGTGTATCACGAGAACATAAACGATTTAGAGGACATTCCTAATCTGCAGAAGCGTTTGGTTCGGAGGCTGAGCATTTTTGTCACGGACCTTGACGGCAAGGTGAAGCCACTGCTGGACACGCGCAGCGACTCTGGAGTTGTCGTCGTGGCCCAGACCAGCGGGCCGAATTCGCCGGAAACCGGACTTGAGGCGGGTGACATTATTCGCGCCATCGATCGCACGACGTTGCAGAACACGTCACAGTTCGAGACTCTTGTCCGCAGACTCAGGTCGGGTGATTCTGTGGTCCTTCAAGTTGAGCGCAAGGGAAAATTGGAATATCTCGCTTTCGAGATGGAGTGATTTCGAATTCGGGCTGCCTATCATTTGTTCCCCCCGGAAATCCTCCTCTTTGAGGGGTCGTTGAGGGTAAAATTTCTTCGGATAAACCGCGATTGCCGAGTCGGATGCGCTGTTGAGGGGGTGTCCGGCGGGAGATCGCCGTCGACAACGTGCAGATTTACGCGATGATCGTCACCGGCGGCATCATAGAGCGATGGTATCGTTCCTGACCTCTCTTGAGAGGATGCCCTTCGAAATGCTGATGGAAATTCAGAGATTGGTCGCACAGGAAATTCGTGGGCTCCGCACTGGGCTATCAAACTCCGGCAAGATGATACGCCCTATTTGCGTTGTGTTGCTCTGTTTGCTTGTGCAAGGTTGTACGAGGCCGCCTATTCGTGAACCGGTTTCATTGACGCTTTTGGAGGAGTGGTCGAACCAGACGTTCTACGAGGAGCGCCAGCAGGAGTTAGAGGAATTCACTCGGGAAACCGGAATCCGAGTCAAGCTTCTTCCGTCTCCGGACTCCGCGCGGCAGAGGCTGGCTTTGTGGAAAGATTTACTCCAGACCGGTGCCTCGGGCCCTGACGTTTACGGGATCGATGTGATCTGGCCGGGGATTCTGAAAGAGTATTTCATAGATCTCAAGCCATATTTCGCGAATGAAATTTCCCATCAATTTCCCGAAGTAGCCGCGAGCTACACCGTAGATCAGAGGCTGGTGGCCATGCCATATCGTGTCGACGTCGGACTTTTGTTTTATCGCACCGACCTCCTGCGACAGTATGGATATCGTGAGCCTCCTAGGACCTGGGACGAGCTGGAGACCATGGCGGCTCGAATTCAGGCTGGCGAACGAGCCAAAGGCAAGAAACAGTTTTGGGGCTTTGTATGGCAGGGGGCCGCGGACGAGGTCTTGACTTGCGATGCGCTGGAATGGCAGGCGTCCGAAGGCGGCGGGCGGATCATTGAGGATAAACCGGCAATCAGCGTGAATAATCTGCAGGCGACCAAGGCATGGCAACGGGCGGCGCGCTGGGTTGGGGTCATTTCACCACCCGGTGTGGTCGGATACAGGGAGTGGGATTCGCTAAACGTTTGGCTAGCCGGGGATGCGGCCTTCATGCGGCATTGGCCATCAGCCTACGTCGACAGCCAGGCGGCGGGGTCGTCGGTCCGAAATAAGTTTGATGCAGCCTTGCTGCCCGGCGGTAAGGCGGGTCGAGTGGGTACCTTGGGGGGATGGGGTTTAGCAGTTTCCCGATTCTCGGCTTACCCTCATGAAGCCTTGGAATTGGTCCGCTATCTCACCCGCAGTGACGTCCAGGTGAAGCGGGCGCGCGCCCTTTCACAGGCCCCTACTTTACCGGAGCTCTATAGCGTTCCTGAGGTGCGTGAACAAAATCCGCGGCTTGAGCTTTTGAGTCAAGCCTTCCGCACTGCCGTTTCTCGTCCTTCGAATGTCGCTGGCAAGAAATATCAGGACGTTACCGAAGCTTACATCCAGGCAGTACACTCAGTCCTGACTGGCGAAAAAAGTGCGCCGGAAGCTGCCTCATCTCTGGAAAATGAGTTGGTTCGAACTACAGGTTTCAAAAAAGGATCCTTGAAAGGGAAATCGCCGTCCCCTGAATAGAACTGTCTGTCCAACTTCGCTTCGCGCAGGAGAGCTGAGCGTTGAAGCGTAAGTTCGAAGACACCGATAGCTCGACAGGAACAACCGATGGAGCCTCACACTGCAACTGGACTAAGCCATTGGATCAAGAGTATTGAGGCGAAAACTCTTGGGCTCAACATCGGCCCTCGTTTAATACTCGGCTTCGTGTTCATCATCCTTTCGATGTTAGCCGCAGATGCCGTTATTCTCTGGCAATTCCATGTGGTCCGTACTCAAGCTGGCCAGCTGAACGATGTCGACCAGAAGCTAGTTGCGATTTTACGCGTACATACCAGTATGTTGGCGTTTCATGATCGGCTGGATGGACTAGCCGACGCCGAAGATGCGGACCAATTGGTAAAGGAAGCCGGCCCCCTTCGAGCCGAGGTCCTGGAGAACATTCGCCGGGCGACGAGCGCCCTTAGTCTCCCACCTGTCGACCCCCGCCTGGATCCAACTATCCTGCCTACCCTTCGAGTGATTCAGAGTGCACTCATATCAGAGCTTGATGCCATCGCGAACCTCGCTGGATCGGGTGACTGGCGAGCTGTGCATCTGCGCCTGACGAACGAAGTCCGCCCGCTGGAATCCCTGACCTCAGCGCTCGTCGAGAAAGTCGACCACGAGGCCAGCGAGCAGCAGGCCCGAACCGTGCGGAACATTAGTCGCATGGAACGTCTAGTTTTTTTGGTAGTGCCGCTGATCGCCATCTTCACGCTGCTGGTCGCCACCAGCCTGGGCCTGGCTATCACCCGTAGCATCACCCAGCCACTGGCGCGACTAGTGGAGAGCTCCAATGCATTAGCGAAAGGCGAATTTCACCATCAAGTGTCCGCCGCTGGAACGGATGAACTTGCACACCTTGGACAAGTCTTCAACGACACTGCTCGGCGCCTCCGCGATCTCTACGCGACTTTACAGAAGAGCGAAGATCGCCTCCGCCTAGTTATCGACACAATTCCAGCCTACGCCTGGAGCGCGCGGCCGGACGGTTCCGTCGACTTCGTTAATCAGCGAGTTCTGGAATTTACGGGTCGCTCCATGGAGGCAATGCTGGGCTGGGATTGGGGCTCGGTTGTACATCCTGACGATCTCGCCAGGTTCGTTGATTCGTGGCGCGCTGCCCTGGCCGCCGGGCGAGTACTGGAGACGGAAGCGCGGCTGCGGCGGGCGGACCGAAAATATCGCTGGTGGTTGATCCGGATCGTGCCCCTCCGTGATGAGGAGAGCAAGATAGTTAAGTGGTACGGAACCGCTATCGATATAGAGGAACGTCGCACAGCCGAGGACGCCCTACGGCGAAGTCAAGTCTACTTAGATGAAGCGCAGCGGCTAAGCCACACCGGCAGCTTTGGGTGGCAGGTGGTCACTGGTGAGATAACTTGGTCAGAAGAAACTTTTCGAATCTTCCAGTATGACCGCGCCACAACACCGACCCTGGAATTAGTGCTCCAGCGGGTTCATCCGCAAGATGTCACGCTTACGAAGCAGGTTATTGAGCGCGCTGTACAGAACGGAAAAGATTTTGAACATGAACATCGCCTGCTGATGCCAGAAGGTTCCGTCAAGCATGTCCATGTTGTGGCTCGCGCGGTAAGCGATTCATCGGGCAGCGTTGAGTTCCTTGGAGCGGTGATGGATATCACTGCGGCCAAGCAGGTGGAAGAGGCTTTGCGGCGGAGCGAGAATTATCTGTCGGAGGCGCAAAAGCTCACGCACACCGGTAGCGGGGCCTGGCGGGTTGCAGGAGGAAACGCCGTATATCTCTCCGACGAATGGTATCGAATTTATGGCTTTGATCCAACAGAGGGTCTGTCGGCCTGGGAAAAACGGCTGCAGCGCATGCATCCGGAGGATCGAGGAAGAGTGGGAGAAACGAAGGATCGAGCGATCGATGATAAGTCGGATTACGAAGTGGACCACCGAATCATCTTGCCCGACGGCACCATCAAACACACACATACCGTCGCCCATCCTGTTTTGAGCGCCTCAGGAGAAGTGGAAGAATTTGTTTGTACGATGATGGATGTCACTGAGCGAAAGCAGGCGGAAAAGGCGCGGGAGGCTCTGCGCGAGGCGCAGGCAGAACTCGCACGCGTGAGCCGGATGACCACGATGGGAGAGTTGACTGCTTCGTTGGCGCACGAAGTCAATCAACCGATTTCTGCGGCGCTCACCGACGCCAGTACTTGCTTGCGCTGGCTTGCGCGCGATCAACCCAATCTGGACGAGGCCCGCCAGGCTGCGTCGAGAATCGTGAAGGATGCAACCCGTGCCGGAGAGATCATCAGTCGCATCCGTCAGGTCTTCAGAAAAGGTACTTCGCAACGGGAACTCGTGGACATAAACGAACTTATTCGCGAGATGATCGCTCTTTCGCGTGGCGAGACCACGCGATACAACATATTAGTCGAGACGGAGCTTGCAGCAGATCTTCCCCAAGTCTTCGCCGACCGCGTGCAATTGCAGCAGGTACTGATGAACCTCATCATCAATGGCATTGAAGCCATGAAGGATATAGATGGACCGCGTGATCTGATCATCTGCTCGCAGCACGGAGAAGATGGCCAACTGATGCTCTCGGTCAACGACACCGGCGTGGGTCTGCCATCGCAGCAAGTGGACCAGATATTTAGTGCTTTCTTTACCACTAAGCCCCAGGGGACCGGAATGGGACTTCGTATCAGCCGTTCGATTGCCGAATCGCACGGCGGCCGCCTGTGGGCTGCCACCAACTCTCCTCGCGGCGCTAGCTTTTACCTTACCCTCCCCATCACGACCGAGGCAGGTGATTGATGTCCGCGGCCGTTCCCACGGTTTTCGTCGTCGATGACGATGACTTAGTTCGTGCCTCCATCCAAGGCATGCTGAAGTCAGTTGGTTTGCGTTCGGAGACCTTCGGGACGTCGCAAGCATTCTTGCGCAGCAAACGTCCGGACGGGCCCAGTTGCCTGATCCTGGATGTTAGACTTCCGGGCGTCAGCGGCCTGGATTTTCAGCGCGAGTTGGCGAAGGCGGGCGTTCGCATTCCCGTTATCTTCATTACCGGTCATGGAGACGTCCCGATGACGGTCAAGGCCATGAAGTCAGGCGCCGTGGAATTCTTGACCAAACCCTTCCGGGATCAGGACTTGCTGGATGCGATTTACCAGGCTTTGGAACGTGACCGGGTGACGCGCCAACAGGAGCATGAGCTGGCCGAATTGAAAGTGCTCTATGAGTTGCTGACCACGCGCGAGCGGCAGGTCATGGACCTGGTAGTTGCAGGCATGCTCAATAAGCAAATAGCTTTTGAGCTAGGAACCAGTGAGATCACCGTGAAGATCCAACGGGGGCAAGTGATGCGGAAGATGCAGGCGGAGTCACTGGCGGAATTGGTGAGAATGGCCGCGAAGCTTGAGCTTCCGCCCGCCAAGAAATAGCCAATGTCCCCTGTGTTCAGCAAACGCACTGCTCGAAAGTGAGCTGCAACTGTGGGCGGTCCGTTCCAGGGCAAGCTAGAGACACGATCGATGGGATATCCGGATAAGAGTAAATGGAGTGCACGGCCAGCCGTAGGTTATACCTTGGCCTTAGTCTCGGTCGCTGTGGCTGCCGGTCTGACGCAGGTGTTTTTACACTTCCATTTGCCTTTGGTGTTTAACGCATTTGCGTTATCCGCAATCGCGATAACATTTTGGTACGGTGGCACGCGGCCCGGCATACTTGCGGCGGTGCTCTCAGCACTTGTCCGCAGCTATATCTTCGATCCTGAAATCAACAGCATTTCGCATGTTGTTTTTGATCTTGTGTTCCTGGTTTTTGCGTTGCTCATGACCGGAGCTACGCGAGCCCGAGATGAACTTGAAGTGAGAGTCGCTGAACGAACAGCCGAACTGACTCGGGCTAATGAAGATCTGAAACGTCAGATTGCCGAGCGGGTACGTGCTGAAGAGAAATTGCGGCAAAGCGAGGCTTATTTAGAGGAAGCGCAGAAGCTCACTCATACCGGGAGTTGGGTCTGGGACGTCGCCGGACGGTGCGCATTGCATTTATCCGGGGAGTGGTACCGCATATATGGTTTCGACCCACAAGAGGGCTTGCCGGCATGGAACAAAAGACCGCAGCGCATTCATCCGGATGACCAAGCCGGACGACAACAAGCAATCGATCGAGCAATTACTGACAAATCAGATTACGCAGTCGAATATCGAATTCTTCTTCCCAACGGCACGGTGAGACACCTTCAAAGTGTTGGACATCCTGTTTTGGACACGTCTGGGAACCTGGTGCAGTTCGTCGGAAGCTCCACCGACATTACCGAGCGCAGGCAGGCTGAGGAAGCCTTGCGTCAGGCGAATTCTGATCTCGCACGCGTCAGCCGAGCGACTACCATGGGAGAGTTAACCGCTTCCTTGGCGCACGAAGTAAATCAGCCGATTGCCGCCGCCGTTACCGACGCCAATACCAGCTTACGCTGGCTTATGCGCGACCCACCTGATCTGGAAGAGGCCCGGGAAGCTGCATCGAGAACCATAAAAGACGCAACTCGCGCAGCGGAGATCATCAGCCGTGTCCGCCAGCTCTTCAAGAAGGGTACCCCGCAACGGGAGCTGGTCGATGTCAACGAAGTTATTCAGGAGATGGTCGTCCTCCTGCGCGGCGAAGCAGTGCGGTACTCCGTATCGGTCCGGACAGACCTGGCTGCAGATCATCCGCACGTCATGGGTGATCGAGTGCAACTGCAGCAGGTGCTGATGAACCTCATGCTGAACAGCATTGACGCGATGAGGGAGGTGGATGGGACGCGTGAGCTTACCATCCGCTCGCAGGCGGCGGAGAATGGTCAAATCGTTGTGTCGGTAAGTGATACGGGAGTGGGACTCCCGCCGCAGCAGGCGGACCAGATCTTCAACCCCTTCTTTACCACGAAACCTCACGGCACCGGTATGGGGCTTCGCATCAGTCAATCCATCGTGGAATCACATGGCGGCCGCCTGTGGGCTGCCGACAACCCTTCGCGTGGCGCAAGTTTTCATATCACCCTTCCCACCCAAGCCGAAGCTCACGATCGATAATCACCACCGCTGCAACCCGTGCTCAGGCTGATAGGCCTTCTCATATCAAGGTATGATTGCGCGTTCCCAAAGCATGATTGCGCCCTCGGCGAGGGGAGCTGTAGTCTTCAATTACCGGCAGTCAGAGGAAGGAAAAAATGGTCGCGATAGTCGATGACGATGAGTTGATGCGTGGTGCTTTGCAGGGTATGTTGAAATCCGTCGGATTGGCGTCACAGGTGTTCGCGTCAGCGGAAGAATTCCTAAACTCCGGGCAGCAGCGGCAAACTGCATGCCTGATCACGGATCTCCGCATGCCCGGAATGTCTGGTTTGGAGTTACAGGCCAAGCTAAATGCTGAACATTTCAGAATCCCGACTATTTTCATTACGGCACACGGCGACACAAAAATGCGGATGCAGGCGTTGAGAGCAGGCGCGGTGGAATTCCTAACCAAACCGTTTGATGATGAGGTCTTGCTCATGAGCATTCGAGCGGCTCTGGAGAATTGATCTGGACAGTGGGGGCGAGCGAACCAGGAGGTTTCTGTGGGAGCTATTCAAAGATTCGCGAGTGGTGGTCAACCGCCTTATGAACGCAGATTCGAGCAAATCATAGGCAAGAGTCCTGCCTTGGAATCGGTGCTCGAACAAGTCGAACGGGTAGCGCCCACGGATTCTACCGTTCTTATCCAGGGAGAAACCGGCACCGGCAAGGAACTCATCGCCCACGCGATTCATAGCCTCAGCTCGCGGTGCGGACAACCCTTCGTGCGGCTGAATTGCGCTGCTATTCCCCTGGATCTACTTGAGAGTGAACTCTTTGGCCACGAGAAGGGCGCGTTCACGGGAGCCATCGCACAAAAGATTGGCCGTTTCGAGCTGGCCGACAAAGGCACACTTTTTCTGGACGAAGTCGGGGATATTCCACCGGCGTTGCAGCCGAAGTTACTGCGCGTTCTGCAGGAACAGGAGTTCGAGCGATTGGGCAGCACTCGCACTCATCAGGTAGACGTCCGGCTGGTGGCCGCTACAAATCGCAACCTGATGGAGATGGCAAACCGCGGTGAGTTTCGCACTGATCTCTACTATCGCCTGAACGTGTTTCCGCTTCTGTTGCCACCTCTGCGCGAACGTAGCGAAGACATTCCGGACCTCGTGGCCCACTTTGTCGAGGTTTTTAGCCGCCGGATGAGTCGCCCCATCGAGCACATTGCTTCGACCACCATGTCTGCGCTCACATCCTACCCGTGGCCAGGCAACATCCGCGAGTTGCAGAATTTGATCGAACGCGCCGTGATTCTTTCGAACGATGGCGTGCTTCCCAATCCTTTGCCAACCGGACAAACCCACAGTGTCGTTTTTTCTCAAGGGGCGACTACTCTTAAGGAGTCCGAGCGCACTTTGATTTTGAAAACGCTTGCAGCAGTCGGCTGGGTAATCGGCGGCCCGAAAGGCGCAGCGGCCAAACTTGGGTTGAAGCGCACTACTCTGATCCACAAAATGCAGAAGTTGGGGATTTCCCGCCCTGGTCGGGAACGCGGCACGGATGTAATGGGACTGGCAGGGGACGAAACAGATTCACAGTCCCTGTTGCAGTAACGCCGATTGACGTCGAACGTTCGTCCCTGCATTGCCCGGCGCTCTCAATCTTCATGGAGTTTATTCATTTTCCACCATCCTAGTCACCGTTCGAACCCTAAACTGCTGAACCCCACGTTCAGTGCGTTTTTCAAAAACTCCGCAAATTCCTCTCGCCAGAAATCTATCTCTTAGCACGTGTGTTACGGCTCGTATCAGGTTTGTCCACGGATTGACGTCGCGACGATATCGGGACAGTGACCGCCAAAGTCAAGCCTGGATCCCCAAGAGAATGCAGGACGCGAGAGGTCGCGCCAGAACCGAGTTTGGCACGCAACTTGCATCGTATAGAGATGTTCACCGGTTTTCCGACCAGGTTTGAGAACATGAAAACGCTGATTGACGAATCTCGCACGCTCTACGCAGCAATCCAGTCCTGCTGCCCGGATGGAGCGGTAGAGCGTTTTGTGATCTCCTACACCTCCGAACAAGCATTGCGAGAGCTCTTGGCCGCGCGTTCCATCGTGGCCAGCGGTTGCACCACTCGTGAGCGGGCTGAGGAGTTATGCCGAGGAGAAGCGCTGCGCGCGATTGAAATCAACCACGAATCCAGATCGCGGAGTCTCCGCCGTTGTGGTATCGAACCGCGGAATACGAATGCCCCCGAAATATTACGCCTTTGCAAGCACGCGTCGCGCGTCGGCAAGAGATTTATTTTACGACTCTACGGCTTCTTCTTCGGCGGCAGGTATTTCTTTTCGACGGAAGCCACGACAACGTAATTCGGATCCACCATCTCGTTGAGATGAATCTTCCCCACTTGTGACAGCAGTTCGTAGGCGTCGAATTCCGACAAGCCATAGTCTTTGTGAATCCAGTGCACCAGCTCCGTGAAGGCAATGCGCAGCGCATCGTCCAGCGGACGATACGCCCCAACCGTCATGATGGCGTCGTCATTTTCAAACTGCGGCCAATTGATGGTCCGGCCTTTGATCACGGTGAGCTGCACTCGCGCCTTCAGCGGCACTTCAATCGCCGAGCCCGCAATCTCGCCATCGCCCATGGTGGCGTGGCCGTCACCGATGTAAAACAGGCCGCCTTTCACGTTGACTGGAAAATACACGGTATTGCCCACGCTGGCTTCGGGAGAATCCATATTGCCGCCGAATTCCGCAGGCACTACCGAGCTGCGCGCCTCGCCCTCCGCCGGCGCGACGCCAATGCAGCCAAAGAAAGGACGCAGCGGAATCTTCACTGAAAAATCAGAGTCCAGCGCTTTGAACGTGGCTTCGTTTGACGCATGATCAATGTGATAAAACCAGATCTTCTCGGGCAATGGCGAATGCAACATGGGGGTGTAATTGGTCTCGTTAAGAGCACCAAATCCCGGCGCGAACGCACCCACGCCCGTATCGCCGTCCACTTGTAGGTCAAGAATCTTCACGGCCAGGGTGTCGCCCGGTTCCGCGCCTTCCACATAAAATGGCCCTGCCAGCGGATTGTCACCCTTCACCTTGCTCAGCGTGTCCCCGGGTTTCCTCACCACATTGCCAAAACAGTCCAACGTATTGGTGTCGAGAATGTCGCCGGAGTGCAGCCGCGCCACCGGCTCCGCGGTCGCAAAAAGGTACTTCACGTTGTCGATGGTGGTGGTGTAGTGAACGACATTCTGCGCCATTGCCGAACCAGCCAAAAGAGCGAGAGTAAGAAGACGAGCAATCACAGAACCCCCTTGATGGGCTGCCGATTTTTTCGAAGCCGTGAGAAATTTCCTTTATTTATGGGGTGCTAAGTCTAACACGAGACCCCAGTTCTTGAGGTCGGTCGGTTTCTGGATAAGTGTCAAGATGTCAAAAGAGGGGAACGACCCTGACACGGTTTGTCAGAAAGACTTACTGCGAACTTGTGCTGCTCACGAGCTTGCCGCAGCATTCTGGTCGCGCCGGCAAACCTGCTCGGTCCCATCCGCCGCCGAGGGCCTGAATCAACAATACTGTGTTCGCCAGGCGGCGGCCCAGGATATTCACTGCAGTCACTTCATCTGTGAGTGCGGCGTTTTCCGCAGTGATCACTTCGAGATAACTTGTGACACCGCCTTTATAGCGAGTGATGGAAAGGTCTAAGGAACGCTGGGCTGCGGCCACCGCTTCGTCCTGAACTGCGGCTTCATTCTCCAGAATCCTTACGGCGGCAAGACTGTCTTCCACCTGTTGAAATCCATTCAGGACGGTCTGTCGATAGGTCGCAACCTGATAGTCATATGCAGCGCGGGCCTCATCAGTGAGAGCGCGGCGTCTTCCCGCATCAAACACGGTTTCAGCGGCGCTAAGTCCAAAGGCCCAGAGGCCGCTGGGACCGTTGAGCAGAGTAGTAATACTGTTGCTTTCAAATCCTCCTGAAGCGCTCAAGTTGAGCGTGGGGTAGTAGGCGGACTTCGCGACCCCGATCTGCGCGTTGGCAGACGCAACCAGCCTCTCTGCAGCGGC
>Ga0307478_10003299_pt1 | contig 12052 bp, 9 predicted proteins | sample atmos_gasesECM4C_2_FD_203713 | JGI IMG/M metagenome (GOLD analysis project Ga0307478, IMG submission 203713) | Hardwood forest soil microbial communities from Morgan-Monroe State Forest, Indiana, United States - atmos_gasesECM4C_05 | ecosystem: Environmental > Terrestrial > Soil > Temperate...
TTGCCGTCGTTGAACTGGATAAATTGATGATCCGGCCGCCTTCGGCCAGTCGCGTCGCCGCCTGTTGACACGCAAAAAAGGTACCTTTGACGTTGATCGCAAATATCCGGTCAAATTCCTCTTCCGTCGTGGCGCTGACCGGCTTGGTGAACATTATGCCGGCATTATTGACCAGGATGTCGAGCCGGCCAAAATGCGCGATCGCTTCATCGAAAAGCCGGACGATCTCAGGCACGCGTCCGACATTGGCTTGAAAGGCAAAAGCTGTGCCTCCCGCCGACTTGATTTCCGCCACGGCTTTTTGAGCCTCCCCGGCATTGCTGCTATAGTTGACGGCCACCGCCACGCCGTCGCGGGCCAAGCGTTCGGCAATCGCGCGGCCAATCCCGCGCGAGGCACCGGTCACCAACGCCACTTTTCCTTTTAAATTACTGTTCATAAATTTGGCATGAACTGACCTGAACCTTCAAAACCGTAGCAATCCCTTTCGGCCGGCCACGGCAGTCGCTTCGGTGCGGCTCAAGACATTCAATTTGCGGAAGACGGACTGAACATGGCTTTTGACCGTGACTTCGGTGATCGCTAATTCCACCCCGATGAGCTTGTTGGGCTTGCCTGCGGCCAGCAGACGCAAAACTTCCACTTCACGGGTAGTCAGTTCTTCCGCCGGCAATCGTTCCGCCAGTTTTGCCGCGACTTCGGGTGGAAGGTATCTCCGGCCTGCGTGCACCTCGCGAATGCAATGAAACAACTGCTCGCGTTTTACATCCTTGACCAAAAAGGACTTGGCGCCGGCGCACATCCCTTGATAAATATCTTCCTCGCCGTCGAAGGTAGTAAGGATGATAATCCGGGCGTTGGAATCGGTGGCGCGAATCGCCGCAATGGCGTTCACGCCATTCAGCCCTGGCATGCTCAGGTCGACCAGGGTGATATCCGGACGGTGTTTTATCCAAAGCTCAACGGCCTGCCGGCCGTCGCCCGTTTCAGCCACGACCCTCATGTCCGGTTCTTGCTTGATAATGGCGACCAGCCCGTCGCGGACCACGGAATGATCCTCCGCGATAAGAATTCGGATCAGGTCACGGGGTGGCACGATCCGTTTCGTGTTCCTCGGACGCGAGATCCGAACGGAACTGCGCCCATCCTGTTTCTTGGCTATTTTCATTTCAATTCTCGGGCTTCAGGGCCGGCGTCTCGCTCCAAACGGAGCATCGATCCACCTGTCGGGTCAACTCGTTACTTCACTCATTCTTTAGTAGGAGAACGGACGGCGACTACGTCTCGTCGAGCAGCGTCCCGAGCAGGGTCGGCCACCGTTTTTCGTAGTCGCTGTCCTGTTGGAGTCCGCGCTTTAACACCGCTTGGATTCGTTGTTGCGCATCGGGCCAAGTCAGCGCGGTCTGAAAGGAGTTGAGCGCATTGAGGAGTCGATCGGCGGAGGGTAAGGAGACTTCGTTAACGAGACGCTTTCCGGCCGCGATGGCGCGCCGGTCGAAGGATGCAATCCGGCGAGCGAGACCGTCGACGAAGCCATCCAGCTCCGCGTCCGGAAGTGCCCGGTTGACGTATCCGTATCGTTCCGCGATATCCCCATCGATGTCGTTTGCGCCGAGAACGATTTCCAGCGCGCGACCGCGGCCGACCAGGTGTGGGAGGCGTTCCGTGCCTCCGCCACCAGGATGCAATCCTACTCCGACCTCGGGGTGGCCCAATTGTGTGTTCTCGCGTGATGCGAAGCGCATGTCGCAGGCAAGGACAAACTCGCTACTCACGCCTCGGACGCAGCCCCGGATCTTCGCGATGCTAACTACCGGAGACTTGGTGAGGCGGACAAAAGTATCCGCCAGGATCGGGAGGCCGGAGCGCCCAACCGCCGTCATGATGTTCCCCGTCTTGCCGGTCAAATCAAAGTGAGCAAGATAGAAGTCAGGGTTCGCGCTTTCGAACACAACGACGCAAAGATCCGAACTGCCATCCATTCGAGCCAGCAGTTCCTGGAGACCTTGGAAGATCGTAGCGTCTACGATATTGAAAGGCGGATAGTCGAATAAAACCCTCCAATAAGCGGATGTTTCCTCGATGATTCGCACTGGCGCCGCTGATGCAGTATTATTCATGGTTAAGCTCCCCCGACCTCGAATGAGCGGGACGGCGGGGCGATCTTCTTTTCCCAACACTGACTTTGTGAAGTTTCCAATAGATGGAGAGAACCTTCATACCAAAGCAGGATCGCAAGAGAGCAAACTGCTCGCGAGACCGTGCATCCTCAGAGGGCCGTGACCCGTCCGACCGCAACAGCCAGCGCGGTCAACGTCTCCTTCTGTTCGACGACCGCTGCGTGCCGTCCTACTTTGGAAGGAGCTCTTTGCCCTCCCAATGTCCGTTTCCCATGCCGTAGCTAACCAGCCAATTTCGAGCCGGACCGTGTGAGCGAAACTGCGACCAAGACCCACGGACGGAATCATCTGAAGATGCCATGCCTAGCGACCCTCAACCCATCCGGAGTCCCGTTCGTAGCACCTACCGGGCGATCCAAGTCACGAAACCCGGCGTCATGGAACTGGTGGAGCGACCGATGCGCGAGCCCGGTCCCGGACAAGTGCGCATTCGCGTGGAAGCGGCGGGAGTCTGCCACAGCGATTCCGTTACGGTCGGAGGCCAGTGGCCCGGCCTCACGTTACCGCGGGTTCCCGGTCACGAAATCGCGGGCGTGTTGGAGGCCGTCGGCGAAGGGGTGGTTGGTTGGAAGGTCGGCCAGCGCGTCGGCGTGGGTTGGTTCGGCGGAGAATGCGGCCATTGCGCGCCGTGCCGCCGGGGTGATTTCGTCAACTGCCTGAACATGGTGATCTCGGGCGTGACCACGGACGGTGGCTATGCCGAAATCGTAATTGCGGAAGCACGCGCCCTTGCCGCGATACCGGATGGCTTGTCCGCTGCCGATGCTGCCCCTTTGCTCTGCGCCGGCGTAACCACCTTCAATGCTCTTCGGAACGCCAATCTACGGTCGGGCGGCCTGGTGGCGATCCAGGGAATCGGTGGTCTCGGGCACCTCGCCATTCAATTTGCGCGGCGAATGGGATTTAGAACGGTCGCAATTGCCCGCGGCAGGGAAAAGGAACCGCTCACTCAGAAATTGGGTGCGCATCACTATATTGACAGCAATGAACAGGATCCAGCGCAAGCGCTGCAGGCGATGGGCGGGGCCGATGCCATCGTCGCCACCGCGGCGAGTGGAAAATCAATGGGTCCTCTCGTTGGCGGCCTCGCCGTTCGGGGCAAGCTGGTCGTGGTCGGGGCCTCGCTTGAGCCAATCGAGATCAACGCGATTCAGCTGCTGGCCGGCGCGAGGTCCATCCTGAGCCAATTTGTTGGCACCGCCGCCGACGAGGAAGATGCGCTCGAGTTCAGCGGTTTGCAGGCGATCCGGCCCATGATCGAGGTGGTGCCGCTGGAGAAAGCCCCGGAAGCCTTTGCGCGGATGATGCAAAACAAGGCGCGCTTCCGCATGGTTCTCGAATTTGGAAAGAAATAGGGCTCGGCCATTAATTCGGAAATCAACCGGGCATGACATCACATCGCTCGTTTTAAACTTCGGAACAACATGAAAACCAATATAAATAATATGAAAACTACCATTGCAAGGCCAGGCAAACAGACTGCCCGCTGGGGATTTTGCGCTCGATTGGGAAAAATAAAATGGTGCCGCGCGCGGGCAATTCTGGTTGCGGCAGTGACGGCGTTCCTGGCGCTCGGTTTTGCCGCTCCCGCGAGCCGGGCGGATTCGGCTAAACCGGCGATCATCCTGGTTCACGGCGCCTGGGCCGACGGCTCGAGCTGGTCCAAAGTGATTCCCTTGCTCCAAGCCAAGGGCTTGACCGCGGTGGCAGTGCAGAACCCGTTGACTTCACTGGCCGACGACGTAGCGGCCACCAAGCGCGCCATCGCCTTGCAGAACGGTCCGGTAATATTGGTGGGCCATTCCTATGGCGGGGTAGTGATCACGGAGGCAGGGAACGACCCCAAGGTCGTCGGGCTGGTCTATGTGGCGGCTTTCGCGCCCGGAGACGGCGAGTCGGTCGCATCCATAAGCAAACCATACCCTCCCGCTCCGTTGGGCGCCGAACTTCGCGCTGACGCACAAGGATTTTTGTCGATCACGCCCAAGGGAGTCGCTGAAGATTTCGCTCAGGATCTCTCCGAAAAGGAAATCGACGTTCTCACGGCAACCCAGGGTCCCACGAATGCCGCAGCTTTCGGCGCCACCGTCACGACCGCCGCATGGAAGACCAAGTCCTCATGGTTCGTAATCGCGGCCAATGACCGTGCTATTCCGCCGGATCTGGAGAAAGCCGAAGCGGCGACGATGAAGGCCACCTCTATCACGCTGGCCTCAAGCCATCTCGCCATGCTCTCTCACCCGAAACAGGTGGCGGAGTTGATCGAGCAGGCCGCAGGCATCCCGTGATCAGTCCGGAGAAGGCAAGAGCATCGAACTCATGAAGGTCTGCGGGCGAGGCAACCGCAGGTTAAATGGGGCCGGGCCCGACTCAGCGCAATTGCTCAGACCGTCGTTGAACTTGCTCACGCTGCTTGAGTCATATCAGCGCAAGTTCTTCTCCGCCGCTATTCGCGGCGCGACCTCTACGGCCGCGGTGGACCAGTCCGACTCGCCTCGAAGAGGAACCAGATCCGGCGCTCCGCCTCATCAATCCAGCCTTCGATCAGGCTCGCTGTGGCGACATCTTCATGCACTTCACAGATCCCATGGGCAGCCATCAGGCGCCTGACCAGGGTGCTGTTATCCTCCCGCAACTCGGCCAGCATGCCCAGCGGCTCAACGTAGTCAGAATCGTTGTCGAGGATACTTTGCATCCGGGAAATCTGGCCAATTGACCGCAGGGTAGTACCCCCGATCTTTCGAACCCGCTCGGCCACCGGATCGGTCATGGCGAAGAGTTGATCAGCTTGCTCATTCAGTAACAAATGGTAGTCGCGGAAGTGCGGACCGCTGACATGCCAATGGAAGTTCTTTGATTTGAGGTAAACAGCGAAAACATCGGCGAGGATCGCATTCATCGCTCCGGTTATGTCTTCCACCGCCTTTGCCGATAGACCACTCGGAGTAAGGAGAGGGCTCTTCATTTTTCTGGCAAGTGTCTTTGTCTTTTTATCGTTCATTTGAGGAAAAGTTGACTCTGGCTACAACCATGGGCGCGAAAATTAGAAAATAGACGGAGGGTGTTCTCCTACTAAAGAAGGAGATTTTCTCCGTCATCAAACAGAATAAAGTTGGGCTGAAACTTGCTCCGGTGGCCCTGACGTGATAATTACCTGCAAACATTTTCGGAGTTCTGGGATTTATCGGTGACAACCTGGCCGCAACATTTTTTATGGAGCAAAAAAATGAACGCTAACGACATGGACCAATGTCTTTCCAAGGTCGTTCCCTTAAGCGAGGCAACCGATGCGACTGGAATGATCGCAGCTCTTCAGCTTGAACTGGAACAGTCCCGGCGTGAACTCGACCGGTGCCAGACGCGATTGGCGCAACTGGATGGTCTTTTTGCCCATGTTGCGGACGCCATTTTCGTCGTGGAGTGTGATGGGCGAATCATCGATGCTAATCCGGCGGCATCGGAGCTTCTTGGGTATTCCAAGCAAGAACTTCTGACCATGTGTCCGTGGGATTTTGTGACGAACGTTCCTCGTGAAGAAATTCTTGCGACGATCGAAAAGTCGAGGAACGGAGCGCCTTCGTTGGTCCAACGCGCGTGCCGCTCGAAGAATGGCGAAGCCAGGATCGTGTCGCTGCGGATGAGACGGGACGGTTATTGCGGCCGCGATCTCATCGTCGTGACGGGCCGTGACGTTACGACGGAACACCAGGCCAGGCTGGATCTTGAAAAGGCGCTGGCCGACCGCAAACAATCGGAAGCTTTGATTCAGAGTGAAAAAGAGCTCACGGAAATGATTGCGCGGGGAGATTCCCTTGAGGAGATCCTGAACGCCTCGTGCCGACTGGCGGAGGAGGCATTCGCAGGTTCTTTGGCCATTGTCATGCTTCTGGATCCAACGAAAAAGCGCCTGCGGCGCGGTGCTGCTCCCAGCCTCTCAGAATTCATGACTGCGGTCGACGGCTTCGAGATTGGTCCCGTGGGCACATGCGCAGCCGCCGCCTTCCGCAAAGAACAGGTGATTACTCATGACATCGCCACGGATCCACACTGGGCGGAATATCGTGAACTCGCTGCGAGATACGGACTGGGAGCCGGCTGGGCCACTCCGGTCTTTTCGTCCTCCAGGGATGTTTTGGGCACCTTTGCGCTTTACTGGCCGGAGGCACGCCGACCAACCCAAAAGCACCTGCAGATCATCGATCAAATTGTGCGTCTGGTTGCTTTCGCCATCGAGCGCAAACAGGCGGCCGAGGCTTTATCCGCTGCAGAAAAACTTGCGCGCGGCCAAGTGAACGCCTTCACCCGAACGTTGGAGGCGTTGGCGATGGAATCGGAAACGGATGGCTTGGTTGGTCATGTGTTGCGAACCATCACCGACGAACTCAATGCGCACAGCGCCAGTGTTTGGCGGAGGGATGAAATGAACGGACTGGTTAACTTTGAAGTCGCCTTCGAAGGCGGCGACCTGGTGACGAAATCCGATGCCAGCATCGTCGCCGTGAAGCCGTATATGCCAATTCATGAATTCTGGCCGCGACATGAAGATTTCCTCGCGGGCAAGCCCAGCTTGCTGGAGGACATTCGCCTCGTTCCGACTTTCCCGTGGCGGGACCATTTGCTGGCTCAGGGTATCATCACCGTTTTCTGCGTTCCCATGTTAATTGCCGGCCGGGTTGAAGGGGTAACCGGCATTCGCTTTACCCACAAGCGAACCTTTCGCTCGGAAGAAGTGGAATTGGCCAAGGCCCTGGCCAATCAAGCGATGCTGGCGCTGGAGTTGACGCGACTCTCAGCGCAAAGCCGTCAGGCGGCCGTAATGGCCGAGCGCAATCGCGTGGCTCGCGACATTCACGACACGCTTGCGCAAGGTTTCACGGGTGTCATTATGCAATTGGAGGCGGCAAAAGGTGCGGTCGCAAAAGGCGAAATTTCCGAGATAAAAAAACGCATCGCACAAGCAGCTGGTCTGGCCAGATCGAGTCTGGGCGAGGCACGCAGATCGGTTCGTGCTTTGCGACCGCGTTCCCTTCGCGATGGAACATTATCCCTGGCTTTGGGGGCCTTGCTTAGACGCATGGCGAACGGCATCGAGTTAAACGCGCAATTTCAAGTTGACGGAAACCAAGGGGCAATTCCGGTGGAGTGGGAGGAGGGTTTGCTGCGCATTGTCCAAGAGTCACTCACCAACACCATCAAACACGCCCAAGCCAGGAACTTCACGGCGACTTTGAGTGTGGTCGCGCAACGTGTCGAGTTGGAGCTGGCGGACGATGGCCGTGGATTTGATCCATATGCGGAAAACGATGGCTTCGGGCTGGTCGGCATGAAGGAACGGGCTGAGCAAATGGGAGGTCAATTCGTGCTCTATTCAAAGCCCGGTGAAGGAACGAGAATTCAGATCGTCTTGAGCATGCCACATCCCATCAAACCGGCCGCGGAAATGTTATCCACTTAGACGGATCCCGGGAATTACCTCCGCCTCTCGATGGAAGCTTTCAAGACGACGTCAGTATTGGAATTTGAAGCCAACGCAGCGTTCCCACGTCTCGATGCTTCGGAAGTGGCCGCGGCCGCCGCGTTTGGACGCATTGAGCGAGTAGCGGCGGGCTCGACCATTTTCCGGACAGGCGAAGGTCCCGTGGACTGTTACATCGTTGTAACCGGCGCCATCGACATTATCGACCGTTCCAGCTCAGCCGAGCGGCTGGTTCTGACACACAAACCCGGTGGTTTCACCGGTGATATAGGCTTGCTCGCCGGTTGGCCCGCCCTAGCTGATGCCCGCGCGGGTCTGGACAGCGAGGTGGTGCGTCTTGACGCCACCCAATTGCGTCACTTGCTCCTAGTTCATCCGTTGATCGGGGAGAAATGGATTTCCGCGATGATCCGCCGCCGAGCATTCCTGCTCTCCGGCGGCCTCGAAGGCCTGCATATCTTCGGTCGAGCGGATGACCCCGCGACGCTCCACGTTAGCGAGTTTCTCTACCGCAATGGCGTCCCTCACCGTTGGCGCGACCTCGCAAATGATGACGCGCGGGCCGAATTAGCACGAATTCATCCCGAGGATCGACCAGTTCTTCCGGTTGTTACCTTGGGATCGTCGACGCTGCTCACGGCGCCGAGCTTGGAGGAGATCGCCCGCGTGACCGGAGTGCTCCATCCGATACCGACCGGTTGTTTTGACGTCGTGATCGTCGGTGCGGGGCCCGCCGGGCTAGGTGCGGCCGTCTACGCTGCTTCCGAGGGCCTTCGTACCCTTATTGTCGATCCGCTCGGACCCGGTGGCCAGGCAGGTAGTAGCTCACGAATTGAAAACTACGCGGGTTTTCCCGAAGGGATTTCAGGGCGGGATCTCGCTCTGAGGGCCTACATGCAAGCACTGAAATTTGGCGCGGTATTCGCAGTCCCCCGAAACGTAACATCCCTTGATTCGGGAGGCGACGGCAAGCACGCGATCGTCCTGTCAGATGGCGCCTTGGTCGCCGCGCGGGCTGTCGTCGTCTCGACCGGCGTAAACTACCGCCATTTCCAAGTGCCGGGACTGGCCGAATTGGCAGGGGTGGGGGTCTACTATGCCGCCACCCAAATGGAGGCGATCCGATGCCGCAACCGACCGGTCCATATTATTGGCGCGGGTAACTCTGCCGGCCAAGCGGCCATGTACCTTAGCCAGTTTACGGACCAGGTTAACCTCGTGGTGCGGGGCAAGGATATCTATTCGAGTATGTCCGACTACCTTGCCGACCGGATTGTGTCGAATCCCAGCGTGAGGTTGCGGTTGTCCTCCGAACTCCGCAAGGCTAGCGGTGCGCATTCGTTGGAGACCGTAACGATTGAGGAAACCACAAGTCGCATCCAGTCTGAAGAGACCAGCGGCGGAGTCTTCGTATTTATTGGAGCGATTCCAGCGACAGGGTTCCTTGGAAAGGATGTGGCGCGCGATCCAGAAGGATTTATTTTCACCGGTGCAAATATCCCGCCCGGGGTGTGGTCGCGGGCCGACCGCCAGCCGCTGCCCTTGGAGACTTCTGTGCCCGGATTGTTGGCGGCCGGTGACTGCCGGGTTGCATCAACGAAGCGGGTGGCTTTCGCGATCGGCGATGGTGCGCTTGCGGTGACGTGCCTTCACGAATTATTCGACACTTGAAATATCTCGTGCGGATCGCCGTCGGTTATGGCAAGGTCAATTGATAATTGGCTTTCGCCGGGAATCGTTCTGGTGGACATGCCATGTCGCCAGTCCAGCCTATGTTGGTGGCATGAGCGGTTTCGCCAAGACTCGGCGGAAGTTTTCCCCATCTTGCCGCGATCGCCCCACAACCTCCTTCACTTCGGCCACGAAGTGTGCGAGCAGCGGTGAATGGTTTCCCTTCCGCCAAATCAGGAAGAACGGCAGCCGTGTTTTCAGGTCCGCCACGGGCAGGAGGGCGACATTGGGAGGACGGCGCACTTGCGATGCGCTGCTGAGGAACGTCAAGCCGATCCCGCACGCCACCATGCCGAGCATGACGGCTTCGTCCGCGATTTCCTGAACGATATGAGGAGCCTTGAGGCCACCGCGCGCGCAATCCGCCATCAACCGATCGAAAAAGAGCGGCCTTGCGCTCCGTGGAAACAAGATGAAGCGAGCATCCACCAGGTCTCTCAACCGGACCCTCTTCAGCCGAGTCAGCGGGTGTTCGATCGGAGTCGCCAACATCAGGCTGAATGCGCCGGCACGGAAATGCTCGAACTCAGGATCGCCTTCCTCGCCGTAAACAAAGCCCCCGTCCAGCGTGCCCGTCCGTACCGCGAATACCTGTTCGACCGTGTTTATCGGTTTGAGCTGGAGATCCACGTCGGGCCGGTTTTTTCGAAACTGCCGCAAGGCATCCGGAACCACGCCCGTCCAGGACAGACTCTGGACATACCCGAGCTTCAGCGTCCCTGATTGACCCGCAGCAACGCGTTTGGCGCGCGCGCCAGCGTCGGCGACGTCCTGCAGAATTCGGCGCACATCTGCGAGCAGCTCTTTGCCCGCGGCGCTGAGTCTTACGCCGCGGGGAAGGCGCTCGAATAGTTCGAAACCGATCTCGCGTTCCAGATCCCGGATTTGTCGGGAGAGGGGGGGTTGGGCCACGTGGAGCCGCAGCGCAGCCCGCCCGAAATGCTGCTCCTCACCCACGGCGAGAAAATATCTTAGATGTCGGAGCTCCATCAGCTGGTTCGCGCAGCCAGCGCCTTGAGGTGAGCCACAAAGTGGTTGAGCAGCGGCGAGCGATTGTCCTTCCGCCATGTAAGGGCAAAAGGCATTCGCAACGTCAAATCCGATACGCGCAGTAGCACGGCGTCGACGGGATGGCCCCATTTCGAGAAGCTGCTGACGAACGCGGCGCCCACGCCGCACGCCACCAGGCTGAGCATGTGCGGTTCGTTGGCCGCCTCCTGAACGATCCGCGGACTTCGGAGCCCGCCGCGAACACATTCGGCCATGAGCAGGTCGTAGTAGGCTTGGTTCGACCATCGCGGCGCCAAGATCAAGGGCACGTCGATCAAATCTTTTAAACAAATTTTCTTGCGGCGGGTAAGCGCATGCCCGGCGGGGACGGCGAGGAGCAAGTCGACGGAATCAACCTCGAGCCGGTCCAGTTCCGGAGCCTCCGGAACCATCGTGTAAATAAAGCCTGTATCCAGCGAGCCGGCGAGGACGGCCGCGATCAACTCGGTGGAAGGAGACGGCTTGAGCTGCAGGTCCACCTCGGGTCGGCGTTTCCGCCAAAGCTGAAGGGAATCTGGAACGATTCCGCGCCAGGATAGACTTTGGCTGTATCCAATCCGAAGCGTTCCCGATTGCCCCGTCGCAATCCGTTTCGCGCGAGCGACTGCGTCCTGGACTTCCTGGAGAATGCGACGCGCGTCGTTGAGATACGAGTTGCCGGCCGGGTTGATCTTCACCCCGTTGGGGCGGCGGTGGAACAGCTCAAGGCCGAGTTCATCCTCCAGTTTCTTGATCTGGCGCGAAAGAGCCGGCTGGGCGATGCCAACGCGTTTCGCCGCACGGCCGTAGTGCTGTTGTTCGGCCACCGCCACGAAGTATCGGAGCTGCCGCAATTCCATCCCGATAACCTAATGGTATCGGTGTGATCGTAAAGATGTTTTGGACGATATTGCGTCGGCTTGCTAAATTGAGCGCAGCCCAGCAAGCGATCACGATCGTGAAACATATGAAGCCAAGCACGCACAACCAGAGCATGGCTATCGGTCTGGCCGGGATCCTCTTGATCTGTCAGTGGGGATGCCAACCCCAATCCCATGTCACCCCAGCCGGGCCATCCGTTGAGGTGACGAACGTGACGCAGGGCGACGTGCCGATTTTCCACGAATGGATCGGGGTCCTGGACGGGCGGGTCAACGCACAAATCCGGGCTCAGGTGGCCGGCTACCTGGTGGCTCAGGACTACCGGGACGGCGAGGGGGTGAAAAAAGGAGATCTCCTTTTCGAAATCGATCCGCGTCCATTTCAGGCCGCTTTGGATCAGGCGGAAGGCGTACTTGCGCAAGCGAACGCCAGGTACGGCAAGACCACCTTGGACGTAAAACGATATGCGCCTCTGGTGAAGAATCAGGCCATCAGCCAGGAAGAATACGACGACGCGGTCCAGGCGAATAGCGAAGCGGAAGCGGCCGTCGTGTCAGCACGGGCGCAGGTCGAACAGGCCCGCTTGAATCTCGAGTTTACCAAGGTCGTATCGCCCATCGACGGGATTCCCGATATCGCCCGGGCCCAAATCGGCGATCTGGTGGGACCGGCCAGCGGCGAATTGACGACGGTTTCCGACATCGACCCGATCAAAGCCTATTTCAGCGTCAGCGAGCAGGCCTACGTAAACTTC
>Ga0307478_10003300_pt1 | contig 12043 bp, 6 predicted proteins | sample atmos_gasesECM4C_2_FD_203713 | JGI IMG/M metagenome (GOLD analysis project Ga0307478, IMG submission 203713) | Hardwood forest soil microbial communities from Morgan-Monroe State Forest, Indiana, United States - atmos_gasesECM4C_05 | ecosystem: Environmental > Terrestrial > Soil > Temperate...
CTCGACAAATTAAGCAAGCTTTCTTCAGAATGAAGGTTATGCGACTCGCGCTCTGTGGAATCGTGGTGGGTTGTTGGTTACTTGCGTCCGTGGTCTTTTTTGAGTTGTTCGGGTCATCGTCGGAGCCCGTCAAGCTCACTGCTCCGAGTCAACCAGTTCCCGCAACGTTTTTCGGTCTGCACATTCATCGTGCTTTTACCACGACTCCGTGGCCATCGGTTCCGTTTGGCAGTTGGCGATTGTGGGACGCGCGGGTTCACTGGCCTCAAGTCGAACTGCGGAGGAACGAATGGCAGTGGGAAATTCTGGATCGCGAGGTTGAGCTTGCAGAAAAGCATCATGTCGATCTTCTGATGCCCTTCGGCGAAACCCCGGATTGGGCTGCGGAACCTGGCAGACAGACTACCGGAAGATTTCGGAGCGGAACAGGATTCGGAGGGGTTCTGGTAGGCGATGTTGCAGATCTGGAGGACTGGCGAACATATATACGTACTCAAGCGATTCGCTACAAGGGACGAATTCGATATTACGAAATCTGGAACGAACCCAATCTTCCGCGGAATCGCGACATCGGTACACCAGAGAGAATGTTAGAGCTGGCGCGCGAGGCCTACATCACCTTGAAGCAGGTGGACCCCAGCATCCAAGTTGTTTCTCCGTCTCCAGTGAACGCCAATGGGTTGCGATGGTTGGAGCGCTACCTTGAACTTGGGGGCGGGAAGTATGCCGACATCATTGGATATCACTTCTACGTCCGCACACGACCGGAGAGCATGCTTGAACTTATCCTGCCCGTAAAGAAAATCATGCAGCAGTACGGCGTGGCCGACAAACCGCTCTGGAACACTGAGTCTGGATGGATAAGGAAACTGACAGATCGGATCGATCCCGTGCAACAAGCGCCGGGATGGGCTGCGAGAGCCTATATCTTGAATTGGGCGGCTGGGGTGCAGCGTTTCTATTGGTATGCCTGGGACGATGACGGTGGGGACAGCGTTCCTTTTACTGAAGAGGACCAGTCCACCGCGACTGCATCGGCTCATGCCTTCGCAGAAGTTCAGAAATGGTTGATCGGTTCGCGAGTGGAGTTGTGTCAGAGCGGGACGGACGGAACCTGGGTTTGCAGTCTCACGCGAGAATCGGGCCGTCCTGCCTGGATTCTGTGGAATGAGGACCACAGCAGCCAGTTCGACTTACCCAAGGCGTGGGCGGTAAAAACTCTCACTAAATTGTCGGGGGCGCAGACTTCGTGGAGCGTGAATAAGATCGACGTGAGCGAGTTGCCGATCCTGCTCGAAGGGGAGGCGGTTCACCATTAACATCCGGAATGTCGGTGCGTGAGTCAGGTAAAACTGCAGAGCAGCGTTCCGGATCGTTGAAGGCCAACCTAACAGCGATCCGGAACTCGAGCGCGTCGTTCAGACTGCCGATCAGACAGCGTCAACCATTTCCGGAACAGTTTGCCGAACCACTTGCGAAGCAATCCAGGGATATGTGAGGGACAGGCCTTGTTCCAACCGGATGGATGGTTCCCATCCCAAGACTTCGCGCAATCGCGTGTTGTCGCTGTTGCGTCCGCGGACACCCTGCGGCCCACTGAGATTGTGGCTCTTCCTAATTCGTTTGTCCGCGACTCGCGCGACCAGATCCACCAATTCATTTATGGTTACGAGTTCGTCGGTTCCCAGATTGAGTGCATCACGGTGATCGCAAGCCATGATGCGGGTCAATCCTTCCACGCAATCGTCGACATACATGAACGACCGCGTTTGCTCGCCATCTCCCCAGACCTCGATGTCAGATCCGTCAGGCGCTAAAGCGATCTTACGACTGAGAGCGGCAGGCGCCTTTTCCTTTCCGCCGTCATATGTGCCGAGCGGTCCGTAAACATTGTGGAAGCGAACGATGCGGGTTTCAAAACCGTAATCCTTGTAATAGTAGTGGCAGAGTTCTTCGGCAAAGAGTTTCTCCCAGCCGTAACCCGGCTCCGGATCCGCGGGGTATGCATCTTCCTCACGCAGCGGCTTAACGTCGGGATCCTTCTGCTTAGCTTGGTTGTAGACGCAGGCAGACGAGGAAAACAGGAAGCGTTTTACCGCATTTTGCCGGCTGGCTTCCAGCATCTGCGCATTGATGAGAATATTGTTGCGGCTGATATCGGCGTGGAAAGCGGTGATGTAGCCAATGCCGCCCATGTCTGCAGCAAGGTTGTAGACCTCATCCACTCCGCCGCGAGTGGCGAGCAGGCAGTTCTCATACTTCCTCAGATCCAGGATTTCGAACTGATCCGCCGCACTGGATTCATATTCCGGATACTTGATATCGGCGCCGCGCACCCAATGTCCTTCGGACTTCAGTCTCTTCACCAAGTGATGGCCGATGAAACCTCCCGCCCCGGTTACCAGTATTCGCTTCTGCTTGTTCATGATTTGAAAGTCTCCTAAAGAATGTTTGAAAATCTTTGTACGCGTTCTACGAGTGCTGTGCGCATTCTATAAACAAGAACCAGTCAGGATTCTCCATCGATACGTACTCGCCCACCGATCAATGAAATATCCGCGGCACGACATGCTCCAGGCAAACTGCCCATGCAAACTTCGGACCGTTGATGAGGTATCTACGCCACAAACGCTTTGGTTCAAGCGCGAGGCGGTAGAGCCATTCCAAGCCACTCTTGCCCATCCATTGGGGTGCCCGCTTGACGCGGCCGCTGCTCATGTCGAAAGCGGCTCCTACTCCCAGCATCACCGGCACCTGGATCTTCTCCCGGTTCCTGTACATCCATTGTTCCTGCTTCGGAGTACTGAGACCTACCCAGAGAATATCGGGGGCTGCCGCCGCTACCAACGATTGGACTTCGGCTTCCTCAGCGTCGGTGAGCGGGCGAAAAGGCGGGCAATAGGTGCCTGCGATTTCAATTCCGTGACGCTCGTGTAAGCTCTGAGCAACCCGTTCCGCCACACCTTGGGCTCCGCCGTAAAAGAAATGCCGGTACTTGGAACCGGTCTCGCGACAGAAGGTTTCGAACAGTTCGGGGCCACACGCACGCCGCTTCATCTCCTCGTAGCCGTGTAGACGGCCGATCCACACCAGAGGCATGCCGTCGGCCACTACCAGATCAGCCTGGTCGAGAATCTCCCGAAACTGCGAATCCTCTTTTGATATTGAAATACCATGCATGCCGGTCACAGCAACGTACCGAGTGTGGGCTCGGTCACGAATCCAATCCTCGAGGATTTGAACGACTTCAGGAATCTGCACTGCATTCACCCGAACGTCGAGCACACGGAAACTCGGGATATCCCGCATGCCGGAGAGTTCGACACCAGTCAGATTGTTCATTGGCGCATTCATCGTCAAGTAAAGTTAGCTAGTCTCTACTCCGGCGCTCGTCCACACCACGTGGAAAGCTCATTCGGCGGCAGCACTTGCCGAAGAGCGCGCACAGTCCTCTTTTGTTGGGGGCACTCTCAAACTTGAACACAGCACTCAAAGCTGATTGTTGGGGGGGGGAACTTCTACCTGCTAACAAGTGTAAATATGCTATGCGGCATTGCAAGAAGTTGCAAGAGGCGAAAAGGCCTTAGGGACTAAAGGCTCCGTTTCACCACTCCCGAATGAGAGCGGAGCAATCTGAGAATAAGCCGAGAAAAATATCAGTCAGCTGAGCTTGGTTGCATCCGGGCTTAAAACGATCATTAACCCATCACCCAAATCGGGGAGCCTGCATGGCGATGAGCGCGTCGAGGGTGCCGTAATCCTGAATCGCAACGTTGAAGGGCGGTTCCTCGGCAAAGAGCGACAACCCAAAACCCTTGAGGTAATCGCAGACCTCCCTTGCGTCGACCCCGAGGTGGGGATGAACGTCAAGGAAAATGACGATTCCAGGATTTCTGGAAATGGTTTTCTGCGCGCCTCTCAAGACATGCATGTCGGCCCCTTCAACGTCGATCTTCATGGCATCGATGGGGCGGTCGAAGTGAATCTCTTCTAACAAGTCATCCAGACGCCGGGTTTGAACGTCGATTATTCCCTCTTCCCTTTGAGGTTTTCCGGGCAGCAATGTATGAAACCCGCTCTTTTCTCCCAAATGCAAATGAGCGATCCCGTTTGCATCGCTCAACGCCAGTTCATACAGATCGACGTTGTGATACGCGTTCTTGGCTACACTCTTTCTGATCCATCGGCAGTTTTCCGGGTGTGGCTCGAACGCCAGCACTCGACCTTGCGGCCCCACCAGACACGATGCCAGAAGTGAGAAGTCGCCTTTGTTGCAACCCACATCCAGGAAAGTCGCGCCCGAACGCAAGAATTTATGGAATGCCAAGTGTTTCGACAATTCGTAGCGGCCGAGGGCGCGCCGAAGCATCATTCCCGATTCCTTGATATTGAGGTAGATGCGGCCTCCCTCGAACTTGTAGGGATAATAGAAATCGGGGATCAATACAGACCATACCGGATATGTTGTTAACAGCAGAGACTTACATTTTTCTCGAATTGCCACTCAGAACTCCCTCCCTCTGTACCGATATCGTCACATGCGCCCACGCGCGGCGGCAACATTGTTCTCTTTGTTCTCTTTTTGGATTTGGCAAAAACCCTCTGACTCTTGACTGCACAATACCCTTCCAACCAAGCGATACTAGTAGTAACCTCAAATCTCCTCCCCCGAGCAGCGTCAATAGGGTTGACTTGATCTGCGCATACAAATAGCATTTGTGACAATCGGCGGCGAAATTATCAACGGTGTTGGCGATGGCGGAGTCTTGGGGCTCGGTGTTACCTTACGCTGGAGGATTCGGTGAAGATCGTTCTCGTTCACAATACCTATCAGCAGCCCGGGGGAGAAGACGTAATTTTCGAGCAGGAACATCAGATGCTCCTACATGCTGGACATCAGGTGATTACCTATTGCCGGAACAATTGGGAAGTAGATTCTTATTCCGGAATCCGGCGCATCGGTCTTGCCAAGAGAACGATTTGGGCTTCCGACACGCGACAGGAATTCTTGCAGTTGCTGCGGCGCGAGAAGCCCGATGTGGTGCACGTTCACAACACCTTCGTGATGATCTCCCCCTCCATCTATTCCGCCTGCTGCGAGGCCATGGTGCCGGTGGTGCAAACGCTGCACAACTACCGCTTGCTTTGCCCGGCTGCCACGTTCTTTCGCGACGGTAAGGTTTGTGAAGAGTGCATGGAAGGATCGTTATGGCAAGGGGTGAGACACGCGTGCTATCGCCGATCCTATACAGCTACCGCGGTCGTGGCGTTAATGCTGGCTACTCATCGCATGCGCGACACCTGGAACCGCGAGATCTCTTGTTTTGTCGCTCTAAGCGAATTTGCCCGCAACAAGTTCGTGCAGGGCGGATTGCGGGAAGAAAAGATCTTCGTCAAGCCAAACTTCGTTTATCCCGACCCCGGCGCGCGTACCGGCGATGGCGACTACGCTCTGTTTGTTGGAAGGCTTTCTCCCAGCAAACGAGTGCACACGGTACTGGAAGCTTGGAAACGCCTTCCCGTCTCCATCCCAATCGTCATCATCGGCGGCGGTCCCGATCAGGAACAATTGAAGGCCGAGGCTGCGAGAGCAGGGCTGACGAACGTTCACTTCAAAGGCCAGATGCCGCGCGAGCAAACCTTGGCAGCCATCAACAATGCACGCCTTCTCGTCTTTGCCAGCGAATGGTACGAAAATTTCCCCGTCACACTGGTCGAGGCTTTCGCTTGCAGCACCCCGGTGATCTGCAGCCGGATGGGAGTCATGGAAGAACTCATCGCCGACGGTCGTACCGGACTTCACTTCACGCCCTCCGATCCGGTCGACTTAGCTCTCAAAGTACAATGGGCTTGGGCGCACCCCGAAGAGATGCGTGTCCTGGGAAGAGGCGCGCGCGCCGAATACGAAGCCAAGTACACGGCAGAGAAGAATTATCCGCTGCTGATGCAGATCTACGAACGGGCGATGCAGCGTTCGCCGACTCAAAGCATGAATCGTCCTTAAACGCCTAATTTGTCTCAACCCAAAGATGAGGGTGCAAGGTCCTGTAACTTCCTCAGTTGCAGGTAGCGGTAGTTAAACCAAACGCATCCAGCTGGCCCCTCGTGTTGGTGGTATCGGTCGGATCCATCGTGGCTACGTAAACACTCCCGTTCGCGATCGTGGGCACAACGAACTTGGTTGCATGCCCTCCCTTGTCTCGTGTAGGGCACTTGGTGCTGTTCCACAATTGGGGAACAGTGTGTGGCGCGGTGACATGCTCCGCATCGAAGGCATAGAGAACGGCCGAGGTTGGATATGGGACTGAAGGCCAGCCGTTTCCCGCCACCGCCCAAAGAATGGCTGTTCCGGTAGTCTGAGCCGAGGCGGAAATAGCCAGATTCGTTCCGTACTGAAATGACACCGCCGTTTTCGAAGTACTGGTCGAACAGACCGGCGCTGGATTACAGATTGGCGGTGAGGTCTGGCTAACCTGATATTTGATGATGGGAGCAGCAATTGGAGCGTAAAACATCGACGAACTCCACATCACCGGCGTCGTCAAGTACTGGTGACCTGACCCTCCCAGGAAGTACTCCGCATTCGCGTTGCTGCCGGTGGCCGGACAGGTGGAATTGGTCGGCGAAGTGAACTGCCCCGGATTGGACAGGTCCAGCACGTAGATAAACCTATCTTTGCCCGCGGCAACGGCGTAATACGTGGAACCGATGTTTGGAAGCAGCATTACGCCTCCCGAACCGAAGTCAGTATCGGTTGGGTTCATACAAGCCGCTCCAAACGGCGTGAAATAGCCATTCGGAACCGTAGCGAGATTAGTCGTGAGTTTGATGAAGCTGTCTCCGTAATCCAAGCCGCCCGTGTTCACGTCAAAGGTGCCGTCCCCGGTAGCGAAGTACAGATAGGTTGAGCCGCCAGGCGAGTCTGGTCCCGCCGCCAAGCCGGCACCTGCCATCCACACGCCCCCGCCCTCACCGGTTGGCGTGGTGCTCCACGCATTTGGTGCGGCGGTAAGGTTTTGGGCGTCATAGTTCAAAATCCAGCCGCGGGCTACACTCACCCCCGGGGTTCCACTGCCATCCATTGCGGAAAAGGCAACGTAGAGCGCGTTGTCTCCATTTGGCATTATTCCGTTCAGCAAAAGCAGCCCTGGACGTTGAATGTGGTTCTTTGACGTAAACGATGCCAGGAGAAAATTTGCGGCGACGACGACTGGACCGTTGAACTTTTCGGCAAAGGTGGTGAGATCCAGTGCGTGCAGCCGATGAATGAAGCAGGCGTTTACCTTTCTTGTCGGGCAGGTTCCAGCGGTGGACTCAGATTCGCTGACCAGGTATATGGTGTTCGTGGCGGGGTCGATCACAGGCGTCCCTAAAATGCCAATGATGGGTTTAACCGTGTGACATCCGCTGCCCCCTACGTCGCCGCATGGGACGGGTTTCTCGCTGGCCCCGAGCAATGACACGTAGTTTATCTGGCTGCAGTTCGTCCCATCAACCGCGTACAGGCTGTCATTCATCGTTGCCACATATACGATGTTTTTACCCCCCGTTACGACGACCAGAGGCTGGCCGTAAACCTGGCCATCGAAAACCGCCGAGCAAAGTTTGCCGAATTGCGTAGCGTTCACGTTGGCCTGAGTGAGCGTGGTTTCGGCCGAATTCAGGCCATCCCGCAAGGTATCATTGTGCCAGGTGACTACGTTGGTTTGACCGCTCAGCAGAGTCGCCGCCAGCCCGAGGAAAGCCAGATATGAAACCGAATGGCGAAGCTGGACCTTCTTCATCGTCCTCATCATCATCCTCCTCATTTCTTCCAGGGATCGTGAGCGGAGATTTCTCTAACACCGCCCGCCCAACGCGAGACTATCAAGCGGGAAAAACACGGGTTCGAATTAACTGTTTCTCAGACCCCGTCAAGAATGAATCACATTGAACATTGATCGCGTACTCTTTCTGGGCGACATACGTCGACGCTATTGTGGCGGAACCGCTTTAATTCACACCCGCCCCTGAGAGACTTACAACCTGCGGCGCGTTCTGATCGCTATCGTTCAAAGTAAGCGACCCGGGCAAACTCCCGACTACTGTGGGTGTGAATGTGACTATCACATTGCACTTCCCGCGCGCCCGCACGACCGAGCAATTGTTGACCTGGGAGTAATTTGCACTCGTCACTACGCTGCCAAACGTCAGCGGGGTAGTGCCGCTGTTGTTCACCGTCAGTGTCTGCGAGACACTGGTCGTCCCCACCGTCTGATTGCCAAAGCTCAGAGTCTTAGGGGACCAGCTCACGTCAGTTCCCACAGCCTCCAGCCGGACCATATACGGACTGCCGGGAGCGCTTCCATATACCGCGAGAGCTCCGTAAACCACCCCGGCGGATGCCGTGGGAGCGTATTTGATGGTGAACTTACAGCTGCCTCCAGCCACCAGGCTCGAACCACAAGTGTTGGTTTGCGAGAAAGGCCCAACCAGCTTGATATTCGAAATCGAAACAGCGGAGGTGCCGGCATTCTTCAGAGTCGCATAGTTGGTACTCGCGCTGCCAACCGTCACTGTGCCCAGGTTAACCCCCGGATAGTAGGGAGTGAAGTTCACCGTTGTACCAGTTCCGCTCAACTGCACCACCTGCGGGCTGCTGGGATCATTGTCGGTAATGGTTAACGTTCCGGTAGGCGTTCCAACGGCGATGGGAGCGAAGGCCACGTTGATATTACAGGATTTTCCTGGTGCCAGCGGGTTCTTGCAATTATTGATTTGAGTGAACCTTCCTGTTGTTTGAATCTGCGATACCGTAAGGGTGGTGGTTCCCCAATTTGTCAGTTGAGCGGTCAGAGCGGGACTTGTGGTATTGATCCCCTGATTTCCAAAAGTCAGGCTCGACGTCGAAACCGGGGAACAAGTGCGTGGCCGCAAAATAACCGGACTGATAGGCGTCTGCGTGAAGTCGAAGCTATCCCAAAGATCATTCGCTTGTGTGTCGCGCGGAGTCAGGTAGGGCAAGCTGAATTGCTCCTCAATCGTCTTCAGCACGGACGCAAATTCGTACTGCGTATGCGTGATATAACCCGCACGCGCATAGGGAGAAATGATCAGGAGCGGAACCCGCATCCCTAATCCATAGCCATCCACCTGCGGGGGCGGGACGTGATCATAGAAGCCGCCAAAATCATCCCACGTTAGAACGATTGCAGTGGAAGCCCAGTCCGGTCCCGACATGATCGCATTGATCTGTTGGACGGTCCAGTTTTCTCCCTGGCACGTGCTATTCGGCGGATGCTCGTTGTCTGGGCCGTCCACCAACCAACTTACGGCCGGCAGATTTCCCTTCTCCGCATCGGTTACAAACTGAGAATTGTTGACCACATTCGTGGTCCACAACGATGTGTTCCGAATCTGGCTGAAAGCATCCAGGGTTGAGAAGTTATAGCCCTGTTCGCCCTGGGACGGGGCGTAGTATTTCCAGCTCACGTTTGCATTCTGCAGGCTGTCAGCAAGCGTCTGGTAACTCCAGCAAGGAAACTCGTAACTAAAAATGCCTGTGGTGGAATCCCGTATTCGCACTCCCGCGTTAACCGGAGCGTCGCATCCCCACTCCGGCGTTTCCGCCTTTCCGCCACTGCTTCCGACGATAAAAGGAATATCGATTACACCACCTGACTGCGCGGAGACCGTGTATAGGTGATTCGGAAAGCTGGGTCCTTCCTCCGAGGAGAACGTATTGTCCGAGAGAACAAAGTCTTGGGCGTAGGTCCAATAATTCGGGATGTCAGACTGATCGAATTCGCGGTACGACATGAACTCGCCATTTTGGTTGCCGCCTTCGATTAAGTCATATTGATTCATGGCACCGCCATTCATGGCTGTAACAGCTGCAACCCAACCATGGGCGACGTCATGGATTGTTCCGTCGGGTAAATGACCCAGAGGGATAACGTCTCCGGTCGAAATGGTGGCAGTGGTCGCGCCGTTTGCCCCAGGATATTTTCCGAAGTAGGCGTCGAAGCTGCGGTTCTCCTTGACCATGAAAACAAAATGCTGAATCAGCGGGGAGCCGGACTGAGGAGACAGAGGCGAAAACTGCGACCGCTGCGTCTGGCCTTGAGCCGCGGAACTCGGAATTCCGATTGGATTCGCACCAAGCACAAGCGCCGAAAGCATTATCATCCAAGCGCCAAGCCCTCGTCCCCGGAATCTCATACCACCCCTCCTCTTTATGCTATCTATGTTTAAGCTATCTATGAAGTTGTTGGAAACCACTCGGCTTGGAAGTCCTTTTCCACAGAACCTCTAAGTCGAAAACATCGAACTCAGCGATTATTCGTTACTTCACGTGCAAGGCGACAAACCTTAGTGGGCCAGGAACCAAGGCGCAGTCACATCCGTCGTCTTGAAGAAGTTCATCAACATAAATGCATTCTTTTCGGAACCGCCTGTGGTCACAGAGGGATGTAGGCCGTCACCCTGAAAATCCTGGCAGGTCCAAACTAGACCATCGCTTCTGGGAATCAGCCCGTTAGCCCAGAGATATGGTCCCCATCCCACCCATGGAGCCATGACCGGTCCGTTTGCCGGGTTGTAATTAAGTCCGGGAGCGCCATTCATTTGGTCTTCGATCATTCCCCTCACGGCAAACCCGGTTTCGTACGAGTACGGTTCAGGATCGCCGCGACGAGGTGTACTGTAGGCGCCGTATTCGCGGGGGGAGAAGAATGCCAAGGTGAGATTGGGGAAGTTAGTGTGCAGAAGCTGGGCCGTGGTTTCAAGGTCCGCCTGCAACTTCGTCATATCCGAAGGGAAGGTGCCAGTCGGGTCGCTTAACACGGACTCCACCCATGCTGCGACAACCTGGTTTGCGGTTACGCCGGACTGCGGCAGGAAATACTGAAAAATTTCTCCCCAGGCCGGAAACGTGGGATTGGCCCACAAATCGGCGGTGATCCTTGGTTGGGCACCGGGAACAAATACAAGGTTTTGGTTGACGGATGGATCGGCGGTGGCATCCTGGGTGAACAGGGCAAAATTGGTAGCGGTCACAGACATCCCAATCGAAATAATCCCGTACTTCCCATTCGGGTCGGGATCGCCATTGGCATCTAATGGCTGGATCGCGTTCGCAAAAGCCAAGCCGTCGGCGTCGTGATCGGCCGGCATTATGTTGCTGCCATTCGGATATAGACCACCCTGGACACCGAGGTAGGTATCGGTGCCTAAGTCGGGCAGAGGGATGATCGGGGTTCCCGAGCCAGCGACATTCCATTGATCGTACTGACAGGCTGCTCCCGTCGGTGCGCCTACCGGCAGCGTCAATTGAAGAGCCGACGTAGCGGGAGGTACTTTCGAATCGGTCGCCGTCACGGTGAATGAATACTTGCCAGTAGCTACGGAGGAAGCGACCGTGCCAGTGATGGCTCCCGCGCTCGACAAGCTTAAACCCGCCGGCAGGCTCGAACCGGAATTCAGAGCCCAAGTCACTGCCCCAACTCCTCCCGCAGATTGCAAGTTCGCCATGTAAGTAAAACCAGCCGTGGCGGCAGGCAGCGACGGAAACGAAGAAATTCCGAAGGAGATGGGAGCTACTGCCGTCGCCTTGAGACTAACGCCGATGGGAGGCAGTCGGTCGGTGACAACGACCAGAGTTCCATTAAACGATCCGACGTACGGTGGCGTGAAAGTCACTTGCAGAGGCAGCGACTTGCCTATCCCCAGCCTCGTGCTAGTGAAACCTGAGACAGAGAACGGAGGGTCGACATAAAGACTACTGATCATCGCCGCCTCGGTTCCGGTATTAGTCAGGGTCGCCGTCTGGGGCGCGCTAGTTGTCCCGAGTGGCACAGAATTGAAAGTGAGAGACGTGGTACTCCAACTGCCAACCGTGCCCGGGAGCTGGCCTGTACCCGACAAATTGAAGACTACGGGGCTGTACCCCTGGATGTTCACCGTGAAAGTGCCGGTATAGGCCTGCGGAGCAGTTGGTTCAAAACGTAACTGGTACGTCATGGTTTGGTTGTAGTTCAGAGTGACGGGCGCCCACCCTAAGATC
>Ga0307478_10003302_pt1 | contig 12036 bp, 13 predicted proteins | sample atmos_gasesECM4C_2_FD_203713 | JGI IMG/M metagenome (GOLD analysis project Ga0307478, IMG submission 203713) | Hardwood forest soil microbial communities from Morgan-Monroe State Forest, Indiana, United States - atmos_gasesECM4C_05 | ecosystem: Environmental > Terrestrial > Soil > Temperate...
GGAAAAAGATCGATGCCACCCATGTGATCCCAGTGGGCATGGCTGATGACGACGTCCGTGATCTCTTCCGGCTGAACCCCAGCGAGCTTGACGGCTTCGTCGGGGCGAATGTATTCGGTTGCAGGGAATTCTTTCAGAAAAGTATCGCGGTGGTAGCCGCTGTCGAAGAGAATGTTGCGCCCTCCGCCGCGTATCAACCAAATGACCATGGCCAGGTTCATTTTCTCGTGGGGAGCGCCCATGACGAGCTCGGCGGCGTCGTCCTCGGCCGAAGCATAGCGGATCCCCTGGATGGAGTATTCCGGAGTCGAAGATGCTGCAAAGCCCACACAGGGCACGACTACAAGAATAGCGGCGAGCAAAAGGCGTTTCATGAGCGACCCTCCCGGAACAAACGCGAAGAGTCTAAGCCAAGAGAGAGCGTTGCGGAACCCGAAACGATCGCGAACTCCCTCAGACGGCCTCGTCTTTTACGCAAGCTCGGCGTAGCGGAACGGCCGATGTACGCTGCTTCTCCAGAAATAGGCCAGGATGATCACGCTTGCGACCGCCGCGTAAGCGCACCACAGAGAGGTGAACGCGTACCGCTTGAAAACCATCACCGTCAGCAGGATCGCCAAATTAGCTGCGCCAAAAATGACCATCGGGCGCTCCTCGGAAAAAAACAAAGAGCCGCAGGTGGCGATCACGTACAACACCGCCACCACTGTGTTATTCGTCGCCTGGTTGATGTACACGATACTGTTTCCGCGCACGAATACCTGCAACGGGTACGCCGTAAGCGCCCACAATATATAAAGAGTCGTCGCTCCGCCGAGCACGACGAACGGCAGCATACGCCGGCGGCGCTTCCGTGTGGCCTCAAAGAGCATGACGCTCAGCGGTAAAAGAAGCGGCAGCAACCCCTGCGCGTACAGCATGAACGCCGCGCCCATGTTGTGCGCCACCGTCGGCGAAAGAATCCCGTCGAGTCCCAGCCACACGAATCCCTCGATGAATTGATGAATTGCGAAAAGGATAGGCAGCGACGCGAAAAGCAGTTCGCGCCGGTGCTTCACTTTCGTCAACGTGGCCACGCCTACTCCGCCCAGTACGGTGCTGCCCACAAAGTTCGCGGTCGCCGAAAAGCACACGGGTCGCGTACCTCCTGGCGCAAACTACACTTATCTTCGCGAAACGCAAACTGTTTCTTGCGTGGCGCGGTGCCGCGCGCCGCCCAGTAACGCGCACGATCATCGCGCCCTCCGGATAGCCACTCTGAGCTTCGTACGCTCATCTGCATTCCATCCTGGAGCGCTATAATCCGTCTTGTCGTAAGACGCTGTTCACCGGTGCCTCGTATCGAAAATCGAGGCAAAGCCACCGCGTGGGCTACAGGAGGCCAATCCTATGAATTCGTTGCGGGACTATTTGCAGGAAGCGCAAGAAAGCGGAAAGGCGATCGGCCATTTTAATATTTCGGATCTCGTTCTATTGAAAGCGGTGTTTGCCGCTGCCCGTGAATTAAGGGTGCCAGTCCTGGTTGGTTTATCCGAGGGTGAGCGCGAGTTTGTGGGAGTTCGCGAGATCGCTGCTGTTGTGCGAAGTTTGCGGGAGGAATTCGACTTCCCGATGTTTCTTAACGCCGATCATACCCACTCCCTCGCCAAAGCGGTGGAGGCTGCAAAAGCCGGGTTCGACTCGATCGTCTTCGACATGTCGGCGTTGCCCTTCGACGAAAATGTGCGCCAAACCAAGCAGGCGGTCGAAACGCTGAAAGCGATTAATCCTGGGATGCTCGTCGAGGGAGAAATCGGCGACATCGGAACCGGATCCGAGATACACGAACAGGCGCCCGACCTCTCGAAGGGACTTTCGACACCGGAACAAGCGAAACAGTTTGTGGAGAGCACTGGAGTGGACGTCCTGGCTCCCGCGGTGGGCAACATGCACGGCATGCTGCGAAGCATGGTAAGTGGAGAAACAAAAAGGCATCTGGATATCGGGAGGATCGCCAACATCAAGCGCGCGGCGCGCGTCTTCCTCACTCTCCACGGCGGCTCAGGAACCGCTGACGAAGATTTGCGCAATGCAATTGCGGCGGGAATCAACATTGTCCACATCAATACTGAACTGCGAGTCGCGTGGAGACACGGTTTGGAACAGGGTCTGGCCAAACATCCCGACGAGGTTGTGCCGTACAAAATTCTGCCGTCCGCCGTGGACGCCGTAAAGCAGGTGGTCCTCGCGCGCCTAAAGCTATTTAACGGCGAACGCCATTTCACTCAGGGAATATAGCGCCACCCTGCTGCGAACCAACTCTGATGTGACCCGTTCCACTCGCCCGATAACGGCGCTAATCACGACTTGTCGATCTCGCCGGAACACGATTCTTTGAGTTCGGCAACGGAAGCCACATCCCGCATGATTTGGCGTTTTCTTTCATAAGCCACTTTATGCCGGGAAAACAACATAATCTTCGCTTTCCACAGGCAAGCATGTCGCACGCTTTTGCGATCCGGCGCCGGCGCGTTTCCGGTTGCTTGGCTGAGCTTATCGAGAAAATCCAGTCCCGGCGCGCCAGTGGTGTTATGTCTTCCCACCCCGCCTGCGCCAGCGGGTCGGCGGTGAGGGCTTTGCGCAGATCCGTTGGCACCCTGATCTCAGGTTCTTCTCCGGCTCGCGTAATCTCCACCGCTACAGTGTCTCCGGCATCTGCGCCAGCGGCATCGTGCATGGCTTTATTAATCTTGAGCCAGTGACTCCCTTTACCGTTCGGTTCCAGAGCAGCTCGAAAAGGGAAGCTATTGATCGTTCCCTCCACCATTGTCATACCACGTGATGGAAGCTTCGCACTCGCGCCGTTGGGTAGGGTTAGAAGGGTCCACGATCCAATCTTTTCGGTCGCCTCAGGCCGCATCAACTTGGAACTGAAGCGAATCGTTGACTTGGTTTTGTGCAGCGTCGCCGGTTTCATTTCCTGTGATACTACCAAACAAAGATGATTTGCCTAGCCAACTCCTGATAAATCTGATTGCCAGACAACTCGCTGCTGTTGCTCGCCACCGAACGGCTGTCGTTCCTTCGCCTGAACGACGCCATCTTGTTAGACTCCCGCCATGCGATTTCGCCTCAGCGTGGTGAAGCTCGACAAATCAGCGGGGCCCATCCGCCGCGCGCTCCAGTAGGCCTCATCCCGAACATCGTTTGTGCCAAGCATTGGCGGCGAACTCAGGAAGGTTGATTGATCGGCTCAAGTCCTTGGCAGGCCCGAAATTCATCGAGGACGACATCACCATATTGCTGCTGAAGCGTCTGGCCAATCCGTAGGGGCGCTGCTTTCTGGGGCCCAGGTTCGCACGATCGACGATATGGAGTACGGGAGCCTGCTTCCGCTTTTCCGGCGCGCAGCTCGCTTCGCGTGCAGTAAACTCAACACCGGCACGAGCGTCGGCGAGGCAAGCCTCGCCAAAGGCCCAGGCGAGAGCGAGCTCTCGCACTGCAAGATGAACGCGTCGTGACGATCGTTCATCGAGGTCGCTACAGAAAAAGCGAAAGGAACCGAGCGAAATGGCAGGTGTCTACGGCGAGATCAATTCCAGAGTTGACTTCAATCGCGTCCTCGGCGACGCCAGCGCGATCGCGCGCGGCATCCTCAGCCGCGCGCCGCAGGACGCCACCATGCAGCGCATCCAAAAACAACTCGACGCCATGGCGCGCTGGAGCTCGAACAGCCGCACGCCCACCGAAGGCGAGCGCCGCAGCATTGATGTTGGACTGGTCGCCGCCAGGGAATTCGACGGCGCCAAAGGCGAACTGAACGAATTAGCCGAAAAGCTTTTCTCGCTCAACAATTATTTCGAGGACTGGCCCACCGACGAGGCAGCCGCCAGCGCCACCGACGACGATTTCTTCGAGGACGACGAGGAGAGTTAATCCCGCAAGATGCGTTTTGGCCCACAGTGACTGCCAGAGTTAGAATGCCCCCATATGCAACTATGGTTTGCGCATAAAGGCGCGGTCACCCTGCGCGAACAGCTCGTGACTCAAATCATTCTCGGAATTGTGAGTGACGAGTTGCGCGCGGGCCAGCGTTTGCCCAGCACACGCGAACTCGCGCGGCGCTTCCGCCTGCATCCCAATACGATCAGCGCGGGATACCGCCAACTCCAGCGCGAGCGTTGGGTCGAATTTCGCCGCGGCAGCGGCATCTACGTCCGCGAGAGCAAACCTGAACGCGCGCTTTCTCCGATCTTCGCGCTCGATCAGCTAATGGCCGATCTGCTGCGCTCCGCGCGACGCCTCGACATCCCTTTGGCCACCGTGCGTGCGCGCCTGCGACACTGGTTCGAATTGCAGCCTCCCGATCACTTCCTGCTTGTCGAGCCGGATGAAGAATTGCGCCGCATCTTGCAATTGGAATTGCAGCGCGCCGTCACGCTGCCCGTGAAAAGCTGCGGCGTCGAAGCGCTGCAAGCCTCCCGCAATCTCGAAGGCGCGATTCCCGTGACGCTGGCCGGCAAGGAAAAAAGCGTGCGCCACGAGTTGCCGGAGGGAACTGAGCTGCTCGTGCTGCAAGTTCGTTCGGTGCCCGCGTCGCTGACGGATTGGCTGCCGGCTCCTCCGGGCGTTTTGGTGGGAGTCGTATCGCGCTGGCCCGGCTTTCTGAAATTGGCGCGTACGATGATGGTGGCCGCGGGCTTTCACGCCGATAGCCTCGTCTTTCGCGACGCGCGCAAACCAAATTGGCGTCGCGGATTGAAACAGGCCGCCGCAATCGTCACTGACGCAGCCACCGCCGCGGGACTTCCGCCAACAATCCGCGTCGTAGCATTCCCGCTCGTTTCCGAAGCCACTCTCGCCGAGCTTCGCCGCTACGAGCAGTTCATTCATAATCCGCTCGTTCTTCCCGCGTAGCCCAACGCGCTGTGACACTCGCGAAAGTGTCACAGTAAGCGCATTCCCGCGCTCCCCGCGGCTCTAGGCTTATCGGCGCATTCACAAGGAGCCACGCCATGCGCCTGCGCCGAATTCTCGCTGCACTGATGATCGTCCTGTTGCTCGCGCCCGAATTGCCCGCGCGCGCCAGCAGGAATAGCGACTGGGACAAAGTGAAAAAGTTGCAGTCTGGGGCCTACGTCGAGATTTTGCTTTTGAGCGGAGAGAACCTCAGCGGCAACGTGGAAGACGTCACCGACGCCACCCTGCAAATTATCACATCCGGTCGCGGCAGCTATGCCGGCCCAAGCAGCCCAGGCGGAAGCACATCGTGGCTGCGCGAACTGGATCGTGCCGGCATCCGCAGGATCGTGACCATCCGCCGGCCGTATCTCCCGGATAGCAGGAAATGGATGGTATCGGGTGCGGTGGCCGGAGGCGCCGTTGGATTGACGGCGGGCGCCGTCCAGGATGCGCAGCACGGAGGCAATTACCACTGGTTCGAAGGCGCAGCAGGCGGCGCAGTCCTAGGCTTCGCTGTCTCGGTCGCAGCACTCGGAGCCGTCTTGGCCGTGAGCACCGCGCGCGGCCCGCATCACCGCAAAATCATCTACGAGAACAACTCGAACGCCGCGCCGCGAGCGAGTTGAATCCCCAGATTCCACGCGGAACGGGGCACGTGCCTGCTCGATCATCTGATGGAGAGCGACTCGGAGTAGGGAATTCGGGAGTTGGTTCCAGGCTGAAAAAGAAAAGGGGCGATTGCTCGCCCCTTTCCTCCAGTCTCGAAAGGAAACAGCTGCCAAGCATTTTCCCGTTTTACCGGGATCAGCTGACTACCACAAGCGTCGCTAGATCCGTTCCGTGGTTTGCGTGGCGTTGCCCCGTCAGTTGCCTAACGGGAGCCCGCCGCGCCTACCGCAGGCTCAAATCCAGTTTCTCGCCGTGATGCCGCACCATTCCGAACTTTGTCGAGGCCAATCTGTCGCTCGCCCCCTGGGAAGCGGATCAAGCTCGCGCTCGCCGCGTTCTCAGAGATTCGAACAACTGAAAAGCTCTGACAACGCGTTTGTAACTCCACGCACAAAAACAGTCAATCACACCGCGCAAGATTTTTGATGTGGAAATCTCGGAAATGTGGAAATCTCTTCGCGACGGCCGGTCGACCAGACGGGGCGCCGGTCGGCTGGCACAGTTAATCAGCACTTGGTTAGTCAGTGCCTGGGTCTACAAAATTAGTTTCCGAGTGGACCACGAACGCCCGCCGAGATTGTGAGTGCCAGTTGTCAGCCCAAGGCACTCAGACGCGAAACTCGTGGCGTAGATCTCATCGCTGCGCACCTCGTCAGCGGCTGCGAAAATTTACTGGCCTGATTCAGGCAGTCTTTATTGCAGTTTTCATGCCCGCAATCGTACTATAGCTTTGCGGACGTTCCGTGCGGGGCACTCTATGACGCCAGTAGCAGGAGTGAAGCCAGCGAGAGTCGTCATCGTCGGTGGAGGATTTGGCGCTGTAAAGTTCGCGAGAACTCTACGCGACAAGCTACCGGCATCCGCGTGCCAAATTCTGCTGTTCAATCGCGAAAATCATATGGTGTTTCATCCGCTGCTGGCGGATGTCGCGGGAGCTTCGATTAACGCCGACGCAGCTGTTGCGCCTCTGCGCCAAATGCTTCCCGGAGTCGAGTGCCGCACCGAGCGAGTCCAGAGAATTGATCTTCCCGCATCGGAGATCGAATTCGATTCTGCCAGCGGTACGCCGGCACGCCTGCACTACGATCACCTCGTAATTGCCTGCGGCGCGGAAAGCAATCTGGGAATCATCCCGGGAATGACCGAGCACGCTTTTCCCTTCAAAGTGATGCGCGACGCCCTTGATCTTCGCCAGCACGTTGTTCGTCAGATGGAGAATGCCGAGGCTGCGAGTGAGCTTGACCGCCGCCGATGGTACCTGAGCATCATAATCGTGGGGGCCGGCTTCAGCGGCGCAGAGGTCGCTGGAGAAATCAATGAACTGGTGCGCAGCAGTACGCGTTTCTACCGGAATTTTCGTAAAGAAGATGTGACGGTGTCGCTGGTGCACTCCCAGGACCAGATCTTGCCGGAGGTAGCGCCGAAGCTGCGCGCGTTCGCGCAAAAGAGGATGCAGAAGGCCGGCATCACCATGCTGATGAATACCCGCGCGGTTGCGGCAACGCATGAGGGAGTCCAGCTGCAGGATGGCCGAATGCTGGCGGGTGCCACGATCATTTGCACGATCGGAACCACGATTTCTCCGATTGTTGAGCAGCTCGATGTGCCCAAAGAGCGAGGACGCATACGCACCGCGCCGGATATGCGCATCGAGGGGCAATCGAACGCATGGGCCATTGGGGATTGTGCGCTCATCGTCAACGCATTCGACAATAAGCCATCACCCCCAACGGCACAGTTCGCCGAACGCCAGGGCCGTCAGGCGGCGCTCAACCTCGTCCGAGTTTTGCGGAACGAGCCCACCCTGCCGTTCCGCTTCAAAGCCCTCGGGCAGCTCTGTTCCATTGGAGGTTACGAAGCTGTCGCCGAAATGTTGGGTATGCGCATCTCGGGTTTTCCTGCGTGGTTTATATGGCGCGCTGTTTACCTGTTCAAACTTCCCACGTGGTCGCGCAGAATTAAGGTCGCTTTCGACTGGGGGTGGGACTTGCTCTTTCCGCGCGACCTCAGCTTCCTCAATACCGATACGGCCCAGGAATTGACCCACGCGTATTATCGGCCCGGTGATTTCATTCACCAACGAGGGGAATTGGCGCGGGTCTTCAGCATCATCGAAGAAGGGGAAGTAGAGGTCCTGCGGACTACGGAAGAAAGTTCGGAAGCGAAAGTTATTGCCGTCCTCGCTAAAGGAGACTTTTTCGGCGAGGAGGCCCTTTTGGCCAACCGCGCTCACGAAACCAGCATTCGAGCTCGCACGGCGGTTCGTCTGGCGCAGGTCGGCAGCGCGCTATTGTTGCAAATGGCGGGATCATTTGCGCCCCTTCGCGAACTGCTTGCTAAAGCGGTCACACGGCACTCGGGAGACTTTTGGCGTTATTTGCCATTTGCCAAGCCGCTTCTGGCGGATGAGACAATCGCGTCTCTCATGGAGCCGCTTCCGGCGAAGCTGCTCAGCAAGGAAACCACGTTTGCGGACGCTGTGGCAGCTCTCGCTGAAAGTGCGACGGGGCATCTCTTGGTCTTGGACGAAAAGCAACAGTTATGGGCGACACTGGACCGTGAACATCTGTACCACATCGTCGCTCGCCTCGCCGTCGCTTCGAATGGTATGCGCCCAGAGGACACCAAGCGCAAGTTAGGCGACCTTTTGTTCGGGGATCCCGTTTATGTGGCCCTGGACGATTCAGCTCTCCTCGCATCGGCTACTATCCTCGATCACGGCATCTCGTGGTTGGCGGTTGTTCAAGGCAAGAACGATCTCCGGCCTGTGGGCTCCCTGCGGGGCGATAAGATCAGCAACCGCATCATCGAAAAGCTCGGACAAATGGGAAGTGATCGCGCCCGCGCCGCCAGTTAGCTTGCCCCGCATTCAGACATCGAAAGCCTTACCTTCACGGCGCGGTACTTGCATCGCCTTGCCGCAGAGATACATCCAATCGGAAGATTTTGAACAGCGCAGGGAGAACTCTCGGACGTATCCACAACACGACGGAGTGGAGTAAAAGAATGAGAGTTGAACTCTTTCCCCCGGACTCTGACACAGCGCCGCGCCACTGGGTTCGGCATGATCAGGCTTTCGCAATGATGTTACGGCCCGGTTCAATCGAGTGGGGCGCGAAGCGTTCCGCGCTGGAAAAGTTCGACTACGCGCCGAGTGACCTGGCACTTTGCGATCGTCATCACGGTGAGTGGGTCGGGCTCATGAACGTACGGCATCTGCAGCTTGGTATTTCGGATGCGGCGTTGATGGCCAGTTCTGATGGAGCTTATGGCGAGGTAGAACTGCGCCCTTCACGCAAGTTTGCGGACCCGCGCCTGAGCGCGATGGTTGCGGCCGTTCATGCGGAGATGGTTGCCGGTTTTCCGAGCGGGCGGCTGTTTCTGGATTCCGTCGAACAAGCGATGGCCGTCGCGCTGGTCAATGGTCATGCAGTAAGGCACCGTCCCGCGCAGATATCCCGAGGCGGACTAGGACCGGCGCGCTTGCGAAGAATTAGAGAGTTCGTACACGCAAAGTTGGAAGACGAGTTGAGTCTCGACGAGATGGCGCAATCGGTGGGGTTGAGCACGGCCCATTTTGCGCGGATGTTTCGCAAGTCAACGGGCCAGACTCCGCATCAATTTGTTCTGCGCCAAAGGCTGGAGCGTGCCAAAGCGATGTTGCGCGCTCCCGACGCGCGAGTATTGGACGTGGCCGTTGCCTGTGGCTTCAGGACCCAGCAGCATTTTGCACAGGTGTTTCGTGATCTATGGGGAGTTAGCCCGACAGAGTATCGCCTGAATCTCGTCGATTCCGAACCGACCTCCGCATCGGAAACCTCCTCCGAAGATACGCTAAGCGTAGCTATCTGAGGTTCGCCGCCAGAGCTTCACTCTCACGGGTTGCTGTTCACTTCCTTGTTGATGTACATCCCGGTCAGGAACTTGTAACTCGACGCTCTCTGCTTCCTCAAAAGAAGCCACAGACTCGCCTGTAAGTCGTTGAAGTTCCTTCGGGTTGGATGAATTTCGCAGGATTCCGACCATCCCAGCAGAATTCCGTACAAGTCCATCTCTGATCTCCCGTCTACTCACAGTTGTGAGCAGGGCTCACAGCATCAACGAACCGGAGAGCCAATCAATTGATCAATGCTTGCCGGTCGGAACTAATTCAACACAGGAGCAAACATCAATGGAAACAATCGGATTGCTAGTCACGCTGGAAGCGCGCGCAGGCAAGGAGGCCGACGCCGAGGCATTTCTAAGGTCCGCTCAGCCACTCGCGCTCGACGAGAAGGGGACTGTGAAATGGTATGCGTTCAAGCTCGGGCCGAAGAAGTTCGGAATCTTCGACACCTTTGCAAATGAAGCGGGCCGCAACGCCCATTTGACTGGCGACGTTGCGAAGGCATTGGGAGCGCGAGCCAGCGAATTATTTGCGGTTCCGCCACAGGTGGAAAAAGTAGAGGTCCTCGCAAACACTCCCTTGAAAGGCTGAGTGCGAAGTTTCAGCAAACGTGAGAGCCACATCGGCTCGCGAAACGAAATCAACAGGAAAAGGAGAATCACGTGAGTCAAACAGCCAGTAGCTCTAAGCAACAGAAGCTTGACCCCGGCGTCGCGAGAGTCGACATGAAGTTCGAGGTCTCGCTCATCCCCGTTTCGGACGTCGATCGCGCAAAGGAATTCTACACAAAGCTCGGGTGGCGGCTGGATGACGACATTGTTATGGGAGACGACTTTCGCGTCGTCCAGTTGACGCCCCCGGGTTCAGCGTCTTCGATTTCCTTCGGCAAGGGAGTCACACCCGCCAAGCCCGGTTCGTTCCGCGGTGGGCTGATTGTTTCCGACATTGAAGCGGCGCAAAGGGAACTCGTTGCTCGCGGCATCAACGCGAGTGAAGTGTTCCACGGCTCGCCGTTCTCTCCGGCAGGGCGCATCAGCGGCCCAGACCCCGAACGCAAAAGTTACAGCTCCTATGTCGCCTTCGAAGATCCTGATGGCAACGCGTGGATCGTCCAGGAGGTCACGCGTCGTGCGCCCGGCCGCATCGATCCCGCGAAGATGACCTTTGCGTCAGCAAACGATCTGGCCAGCGCAATCCGGCGCGCGGCAGCCGCCCACGAACAACACGAGAAGCGCGACGGCCAGCACAAAGGACAGACAGACGCCAACTGGCCCAACTGGTACGCGGAGTACATGACGGCCGAGCAGGCCGGGACCATCTGTCTGCAGTCAGTGACGAAGCTCACGCCGGGCCATCAATCCCGGCGTGAGTGTAGTTCGCAGGCACCAACTGCAATTTATCTGACAGCCAAGGAGGCTGATTTGGCAAGCAAACAGAAAACGGTCATCGTAACGGGAGCTTCGCAAGGTATCGGAGCCGGCGTGGCCCAGTCGTTCCTCGATCGTGGCTACAATGTTGTCGCGAATTCGCGCAACATCAGGAAGTCGGACAGCTTCATCGAATCTGATCATTTGGCTCTCGTAGATGGGAGCATCGGTGAGAGTGCCGTCGCTGCGAAAATCGTCGAGACCGCCGTCCAGAAGTTTGGCTCGATCGGTGCGTTGGTCAACAATGCGGGCATCTTCTTCACAAAACCCTTTACCGGCTACACAGCTGACGATTTCAGGGCGCTATCTTCCACCAATCTCGAAGGCTTCATCTTCGTCACCCAGGGAGTCGTGAAGCAGATGCTTGCACAGAAGTCTGGCGGAAGTGTCGTCACTATCACGGCCGCGCTGGTGGTCAACCCGATCGCTGGTGTTACGGCGTCGGTCCCGATGATCACCAAGGGCGGACTGGAAGCGGTCACGCTGAGCCTGGCGGCGGAGTATGCCAAAGAGAAAATTCGCTTCAATGCGGTCGCACCGGGCGCCGTGGACACGCCGCTGCACAAGAACAATCCGAAGGATTTCCTGAAGACGCTCTCGCCGATGGGTACGATCTCTGACGTGAAGGACATCGTGGAAGCCGTGGCCTATCTCACAGAAGCCCGTCACGTGACTGGCGAGGTGCTGCACGTGGACGGTGGTGCGCACTCTGGAAAATGGTAAACGGCAAAGGGGCGGCCGCGGACAGATTTAACGCCGTTCGCGGTCGCGGGTGGCAGCGCGCGGCACCCGCGCGTTCTTGGAGCCAAAAGGAGGAATCCGGCCTACAATTGCGACCCAAGGTTTGAGGAGACCTTCTCATGAAGAAGACAACGGGGATGCTTGCATTACTACTGCTCTTGGGTGCCAGCGGGGTTGCGCAGGCACAGGATGCGAAGCCAATGGAACATCATTCCATCGCTCAAGTACTGGACCACAGTGTCGCCGGTGTGGAAGGGGAGTTTGTTCCCGCCGCCGAAGCCATGCCGGAGGACAAATACTCATTTGCACCCACGAACGGCGAATTTAAAGGTGTACGCACCTTCGCTCAGCAGGCCAAGCACTTTGCCGCTG
>Ga0307478_10003303_pt1 | contig 12035 bp, 14 predicted proteins | sample atmos_gasesECM4C_2_FD_203713 | JGI IMG/M metagenome (GOLD analysis project Ga0307478, IMG submission 203713) | Hardwood forest soil microbial communities from Morgan-Monroe State Forest, Indiana, United States - atmos_gasesECM4C_05 | ecosystem: Environmental > Terrestrial > Soil > Temperate...
CTTCGCCTCCAGCACGTCGTCGAGTATGCCCGTATCGGCTTTCCCGCGCGCCAGCGCCGAGCGGCGCAGCACCCGCAAGGCCTCCTCTTCCGAAAGCCCGGTCAGATTTTTCGCAAGTTGCTTCATGCCGGCGATATCGAGCGCGACCGGAAGGCGCCGGGAGTGCTGCAACTCGTCGAGCGTGCACCTGACCCCGTTGAATAACTCTTCCGCGGAAGGAAGTCCCAACTGGAACGCCATGGCGTCCCCGGCCAGTTCCGTTGGCAAGGCCATCGAGGCAGCCAGAATCACGATCGAGCGGCGGGCCGTGCGAAATCCGTCCGCGAGATCGCGTAAACGGCGACTGATGCGGTCGTTCTCGCAGTACCGCCCGAAATCCTTGAGCAGAAAGATGGCGTCACCCTGAATGGTAGCTATGTTCGCGAGCGCCTGTTCCGGCTGATCGGAATTATACAGAGCTGTCCCGCCCGCTCTCCCGAGCCCCGCGGTTACGCTCCAGACATAGAGTGGAATGCCCAGCTCGGCCGCGACTCTATCGAGCAGGCTTGAAAAACGCTGCTCCTCGTTCGTTTCAGCTGTAATGATGGGATTGCGGGAATTGATCAGCAAGCATAATTCGTCGCGCTTGCCGGCCGAGGCCGTTCCCGGTGCCGATGCACAACTGGGTCCGTCCGCGTGAAGCGCGTTTCCCGTAACGGGCGCTCGCGGTACCGGTTTTACGTCGTTTGACAAAGTTATATTGCCCGTTCCAAACTAATAGTTTGAGCAAGTCGCACAAGGAGCGATAGATGGCCCAAGGTCAGGCTACCAAAGTCAAGAAGAAGAAAAAATCAGTTTTGAAGCGTGCGGCGCAATCTATACAACGTGCCGAAGTGAACCGGGCGAACCGCACCCGCGTACGCACCGCAATCAAGCGGCTCCGCACCGCGATCACTGCGGGCGATCGAACGGCTGCGGGCAACTTGCTTCATCCCACGATGTCCGCAATCGACCAGGCCATCACCAAGGGCGTTCTTCACGAGAATACCGCCAACCGCTACAAATCCCGCCTGAACCTCGCCTTCAACCAGCTGAAGAGCAAGGCTGCAAAGTAAGAAATTGGCAATCGGCATTTGGTGGGCCGAGCACCACTGCGCCCTAACTCTTTGTGAGTTTGCCGAAAAAACTCTCAACAACTGTTGCTTCGTGTCGCGAGGCCTTATCTAACCGCGGCAGCGCGGGCGCCGCTCAGTTGCCAGACGAGAAACTCCATTACCGCCCGGACATCCTTCGCGCCGCCTTTCAACCGATCATCGGCTTCTCTTAAAGCCCGCAGGCCATCCAGCAGCCGTTCCTTGGAAATTTTGCGCGCACTCTCGAGCGCCAGCTCCGCCTGCTCCGGCCGCATACCAAGCGCCCGGGCCGCTTGCCAGCCGTTGGTGACGCCGCGCAATTCACTGGCCTCAACCAGTTTCCGGTACATCCAGGCCATTCCGCCGATCATCATGACCGGCTCCTCGCCTTCGCGCAGCAGGCGATCGAAAAACTCCAGCGCTTTGGCGGGCTGGCGAGTCGCAAGCAGGTCAGCCAGTTCCCAAATGGTCGTGGTTTTTTCGGAAACGACCAACGCGGTGATGTCTTCGCGCCGCAAGCGTTTCCGCTCTGTCGCGTAGGTCGAAAGCTTCACCACTTCCGTTTTCAACCGCATCAAGTCGCCACTCACGAATTCCGCCAGATCCTCTGCGGCGCCCTTTTCAAACTCCACGCCACACTCTTTCGCCAAAGACTTTGCGAGGCCGACGGCCGCTCTGGTGCGCTCCTCGACATTCTCTCCCAGGCCTACTTCAACGACGAGTGCCTTTCCCGCGAGCAATTTCGCCAAGCGCATCCTCTGGTCCAGACCGGACGCTTCAATGGTCAGGATCGTGAACGGCGCGGGATTTCCGAGGTACGCCTCAAGGCTCTCAACAGCCGCTTCACGAGCCTTCTCTCCGAGCTTTTCGATGGCCTCGGCGTCTTCCAGAAAAACGAGTTGGAGCGGCGACAACATCGGAAACGTCTGCGCCTGGTCCATCGCAGCCTGCACCTCGCCGCGGTCGGCTGAAAAGCGAGACACCGCCCAGGTGCGCGCCGCTTCGGCCACATATTTATCAATCAACTGCGCCCGGCATTCATCGCGCAAATAAGGCTCGTCGCCGAGTAACAGCACGGCGGGAACCGGCTTCCCTTTTTGCAGGAGCTCGGCAAACGCGGCTGCGCTCAGGCGCGGCATCAGTAGTTCTCCGTAACCGCTGCGACCAGCCGCGTGGCAAAATCCTGCGCCATGCGATCCAAAGCCGGTTCGCCCTCTTGAAAAAAGCTTTCGACATCGCCACGCACATTCGGGGAGGGAGCGCTGGTGGCCAACTGGTACTCGTTGCGGAAAACAAAATTGTCGGTGTGATAGAGGACCTTGTCGTTGTCTCGTTCAGTTAGGGTGACTTCACACCGCATCGTCACGAGCATAGCGGTGGCCTGCGCGGCCGTTGAGCCTGCGGTCGAACTGGTGCTTTGAAATAGCAGCGGCACCACTTCGAGACTCAGCACTTTGCCCGTGAGAACCGCGTCTCCGTTTTGCGGATCGGACACCACCCTGAAGTTGGTCTTCGACAAAAACTCGTGAATCGTTGCTGCCGTAAGCTTTTGCTCGACCTTGTACGTCGTGGTCTTATTTTCGAGTGCCGGAACAGCAATCACATGGATGCTTTTGGGCAGACTGTTGCTGCGCCCGGCGACGTGGTAACCGCAGGCCGACAAAGCGCCCGCAAATAGAAGCATGACGCCGCTCTGCCCGGCCCGCTTCATCCTTCTAACCATTCGGCCAGTTTACAGCCGTTCCACGCCGGCACCCGTAAATTGTCTCCTGCCCCCCAGAACCACCAGCAGCCCGGGACTACCGGATCCGACTCCGGTCCCTGCAGGAAAATGCTGGTTTCGCCGGCAACGCTGACATTGCTCGGAGCGGCTTCGGCGCACGGCAGCATGGAAAATCCCGCAGCGCGGCAGGCCGAGACAACCGCTTCACTCTCTGCATTCGTTTCGAGGTCTGCACAAGCGCTGAACGTCGTCCCATAAAACACGGGGGCATGGACCAGCTTCACAGCCACCTTCGCATCTTCCTCCGCATCCGCGAGGGCCGCGCTAATTTCGGCGCGAATCTCGAAAAGGTTGCCGCGAAGGTCCTGGCGGCTTTCCGCGCCAAAACAAGGCAATAAATTGAACGCGGCCTGAGTGCCGAACACCTGCTGGCCGATGCTTTGAAAGGACAGAAGTTGAGAGGTCTGCGTTTCCAGTTCCTCAATTCCCTCCCGGCCAGACTCCGACACGGGGCGATTTATCACTACCGCCAACCGTTTCAGGCCGAGGGGCCGCAGGCCCAGAGATAGGCTGGTGACCGCCGTTCCGCCGACAGAGAACACGGTAAAGGTCCTCGCGTTTTTCGCGACGGTCCGCCCGGTGAGTGCCTCAATCTTGGGAAACCAGGGCACCGCGTCCGGATCGGACAGGGTGGCCCTTGAAAAATCGATGATGACTGAGCCAGCTTCTCTCGCCGGGCTCAGGCTCCGCTTTGCGAAAGCCTCGGAGCCCGTGAGAAAGGCGTATTTCGCCCCGTGGAAGGTGTCTTCTTCGATTCTTTGTATGAAAGCGGCCTCGCCGCCAGCCTCGGTCAGGGTTCCGGCCACATCTTCCTCGTCCACCAGCCTCAAGTCCCATCCGGCAAAACGGCTTTCCTCGAGCAGGGACTTCACTTCATTGCCCAGCAGCGACGAAGCACCCGCAATGACGATTCGCTCGGAAAGTCGCCCCGATGGCATGGTCTAAACAGTCCTGGCAACTAACCGGTGTCGAAGCACGCGAACGATATGCAAAATGACTCCGATCAAAGCGTACGAGCTCGCCAGGATGACCAGCACATATTCGGAGTAGCGCCAGATGACGGCGACCAGGAGGCACAAGAGGATGATGGTGACCGAAGGCTGCTTGCGCGTCCAAGGAATATCTTTGAAGCTGTAATAGCGCACCGTGCTGGTCATCAGCGCGCCGAGAGCCAGTATCAGCGCGAACCAGCCAATCGCCCACATCTTCTCAGAAAGCGGTCCAATCCAGTGGCAGGCGTGCACGACAGCGGCTACCACGCCCGCTGCCGCTGGCGTCGGCATGCCCACAAAATTCTTCGAACCCCCGGGCGCCATGCCCTGGACATTGAAACGCGCCAGACGCCATGCCGAACAAATCAGGAAAGCCAGGCAGCAAATCCAGGCAAAGTGGCCAAGCTGCTCGTAGCCTTCGCTGGACAAGCCCGCGATGCTGCGAAAGCCCCAGGAGTAGGCCAGAATGGCCGGCGCGATTCCGAAGGTCACCACATCCGCCAGCGAATCAAATTGCACGCCAAATTCAGTGTTGGTGCCCGTCATCCGGGCAATGCGTCCGTCCAGGCCATCAAAAAGAATCGCGATACCGATGGCCTTGGCCGCGTGGTCAAAGTCTTCCGTTCCCCCGCTTAGGGCAGCGATGGATGCGTAATACCCGCAAAGGAGGTTGGCGCCGGTAAAAATACTCGGCAGCAGGAAGATGCCCCGGCGGAGGCGAGTGCGCCTGTATTTGCGGTCTTCAAATGGGATTTCGTGCTGTTCGAATTCTGACATTTCGGTTCTCTAACAGCCTGCGGAAAGCTCCCGCCAACTCCTCGAACAGAGTACTACGGTCGCTGCTCCCCTTCCTTCATTTTCTGCGAGATCGTTCTGGACTGATCGAGGCCGGTTTTCGGAACCGGAACGGTCTCAGGAAAACGAGCCACCACGCTCGAACCGCCCTGTACATGATTTCCTACACTCACGAGCACTTCGGCTTCGCCTGGCAGCCACAAGTCTACCCGGGACCCAAACCGCACCAGCCCAATTCGCTCTCCGCGAGCAACCGAATCTCCCTGCTTCTTCCACGCCACCACGCGCCGCGCCACCCATCCGGCAATTTGCTTATACACGATTTCACCGTGTTCGGTGGACTGCGCAAAGATATTTTGCTCGTTTACGGTTGAGGCGGATTCTGCCCAGGCCGCGAGAAACTTGCCCGGCTTGTAATCCAGGCGGCAGATCGTACCCGCCTCGGGCGCCCGGTTGACATGCACGTTCCAGATGGCCAAAAAGATGCTGATGCGCTTCCCCGGCCGGCCTTGATTCGTTTCGTCTTTGACCACCACGACCCGCCCATCGGCTGGCGAGACAATCAGCCCAGGCGCACCAGGAATCACCCGTTCGGGATCGCGGAAAAAATAAAAAACAAACAAGCCTAGAAACACCAAAACGCCACCCACGGCTTCCGAGAGCGGCGAGCGATACCCAAGCGAAAGCAGTCCCAGCAAGACAGGCGGCAAGCCGAAGTAGTACCCTTCGCGGACCATAGCCTCCCTTTCTCCGTCGCGGTCTTGGGCCGCAGGAGCGCTGTGGTCATTCTACGATACTTGGACTCGCCGAGCGGGCGATCGGGGCGGGTTACTGCGTGTGTTTAGCGCGCGCGCCGTGGAGCTGCGCAGCGATGCGCTCCATTTCATCCTTCACATGTAGCTTCAACTTTTTCAGCCGGATTTCTTCGAGGAGGTCTTCGGAATTGAGGTAGGGCGACTGCGAGAGTTTCTGGAGTTCTGCTTCGTACTGCTGATGTTTCGTTGCCAGACGCTGATACTCGGCGTCGGCTTCGAAAATTACGTCCCGAGGGGTCCGCTGAGCAGTTGCCATGCGTTTCTCCTCCTCTTGACTGGAATGTGAATACTACATGACCGCCAGACTAACACCGGGAAAATCGGCGTCAAGGGGTAATCGGTACCTGTCCTCTGGAATCCTGCTACTGCCCTGCCGCGGCTTTGTAGGGCCGCCTCCCGAGGCCGTTCGCTCCTTAAGTATTCCGTACCTTCAGATACCCCACGACCTAGCGGGATCCAGGGACCGGCCTAAGACCAGGGCGCCCTCGTCTGGGTCGTGGTAATAGTTCCCCCTGCGCCCGACGTCCCGGAATCCCAACCGTTCGTAAAAGGAAATCGCGACATGATTTGATTCCCGGACTTCAAGGAACACTTGAATGACACCATCCCGATGGAAACTCTCAAGTACTATGTTAACTAACGCTTGGCCCTGTCCCCGACGGCGAAACTTCGGCTTCACCGCCAGGTTCAGGATTTCTCCTTCGCCGGCTGCACGCCGCCCTGAAATGAAGCCGGTGACCTCGCCGTGGATCATACTCACGAAGTGACAAGCAGGGGTTGCTTCTAGTGCGTTGGCGATCGCCTGGTCAGACCACTGGGCCGCTCCCGGAGACGCCGCGAGGATAGCTTGAACTGCACCGATATCTCCGTTTCGGCATTCTGTGATTTCGAACGCGGCCTCACCCCCGGCTGGTTCAGGGCACATGCCTTGTGCTCCCTTTCCAAAAAAGCTCCGCATCGGAGCGGCGTACATAATTCGCGTCCAGCGTTACGGGATCGCTGAGTTCCCGCTTTCGCGCACGTTCCTCGGCCAGTTCTCCGATGGAGTCTGCCAACCCATCTCCGTAAGAAACGAGCAGATCCCCGATTGCTGCTCTCTCCGCCCACTTTGCCTGGCGCGAAATTAGTTCCGGGTCTGGTGTCACCCAGCTAACTGCGTTCGCCCCGCACCGATCGGCAATCAAACCAAGAAAGGCTCCAGGCTCGAGCACAGACTCCGGTTCCTTCAATTCGATCTTCGCCGGTCGCTTCTCGAACAATCCCCCAAATATTTGTCCGCGCTGCGCATCATAGCAAGCTGCAATGTATTGGGCGGATTCGGGGCCCGTGTGGGCGAGAGCAGCCAAGCGCGAAACTCCGACTACCGGAGTCCCGTACACCTCCGCCCACGCCTTTACGGTGGTTAATCCCACCCGAAGACCGGTGAACGACCCCGGCCCCGTCGCTACCGCCAACAGACTGAGATCTCCGAGCACGCAACCAGACTCCCTCAGCACGTCGTGCACCGCTGGCAAGAGCCAACTCGAATACTCCTCATCGCTTTCATGCCGCCGCAGGGCTGAGAGCCGCCCCTCCCGGCGAACTGCGATGCTGCCGCGCCTCTCGCAAGTGTCGATCGCCAGTGTAACCAAGTCACACCTTAACCATCATAAAGTCCAGCTTACTCTCTCAAACCAAATGGTTTGCAAAAAAAATTTCCGTCCGGCGTTCCCCAAGGAAAGAACAGAATTAGGCAGGTCCGGAACGAAGTCGAAGGCCTCAAGGACCACCCGGCTGAGCAATTTCGATGCCAAATTCAAACCCCGCTTTCTCTATCTTCCTGATTCCAGAGGATATATCTTGACTCTTCCAACACAACCCCCTAAACTTGACCTATCTCTGAGGGGGATCACCGAAGCTATGGAATTCAAGATTGGCGACAAAGTCGTTTATCCGAACCACGGCGTAGGGATAGTTGAACAAATCAGTTACGGAATTCTCAACGGTAGAACCGAACGTTACTTCATGATTCGTATCATTTCCAGCGGGTTGCGCGTGATGGTCCCATCTTCAAACGCACTGGCCGTTGGCCTCCGATCTGTCATTCGTTCGAATGACACCACCAAGGTGCTGGGCTTTCTCGAAAAGGGAAAACTCAATTCGCACCACGACTGGAAGCATCGATTCAAGGAGAACTCCGAGCGCATGCGCACGGGTTCTCTCCTGGAAGTAGCCGTCGTTCTGAAGAGCCTCGTATCCCTCAGCCGCAGTAAGCCTCTCTCCTTCCGAGAAAAGAAAATGTTGGAACGCGCCAAGTACCTCTTGGTCAGCGAGATGGCAACCGCGCGCAATTTAACCGCCGAAACCGCCGAAGTACTTGTTGTGAAATCTCTGGCAAAGGCCAAGTTACAATTCCCAACGATGCAGGAAAAAGTTGACTAGACCTGGTTAACGGAAATTCTCGGCGGGCAGCCTTCGGGTTGCCCGCTTTTTTGTTTTTCGGCAACGATTTTCGCTGCGCCTCATGCTAAAGGCATACTCGCCATGGCATTGAGTGAGTGATCCGCAAACGTGCCGCGCACATACCTTGAATAAGCCGCAGCAGCGATCATCGCCGCGTTGTCGGTCGAAAGCGCGCGGCTTGGGAAGTAGATTTTCAAGCCAAGCGAATCGGCACGATCCCGCAACGTCGCTCGCAATTGCGAATTGGCTGCCACACCTCCGGAAACCAGGATGGTTTGCACACCGGTTTCGTCGGCCGCAGCCAGTGTGCGCTGGACGAGGTCGCGTACAACCACGTTTTGAAACTCGCGCACCAGACCAAGTGTCGCTCGGGAACACAGCGGCAGCAGCTCTTCAAATTTGCGCTGGCCTTGCGCTACGGCCTGTTCCCTCTTCGCGATTTCGCTGTTGTAATCCGGGCGCTCCCGCAAGTGATAGAGAACCGCAGTCTTCAGACCGCTAAAGCTGAAGTCGAGCGGATTGCCCCGCGTCTTGGTCGGACCAAATTTCACCGGCGCGGGAACGCCGTCTGCGGCCGCGGCCAAACGGTCAAGAATGGGTCCACCTGGATAACCAAGGCCCAGCAGCTTCGCCACCTTGTCATACGCTTCACCGGCCGCGTCGTCGCGCGTCTGGCCCAATTTGCGGTAGTCGAGAGCTTGTGAGCGGTTCTCGGCGTTCGCCTTCACTTCATACAGAACCGTGTGCCCTCCCGACACGATGAGGCAGACCGCCGGCAATTGCGGGGCATCGCCTTCCTGATAGGCCTCGAGAAACGCAGCATGGACGTGCCCTTCCAAATGATTCACCGCCACCAAGGGCTTTCCGAGAGCTTCCGCCAGTGTTTTGCCATACGTGATTCCGACGAGCAGTGAGCCCACGAGGCCAGGTCCTTGCGTCACACCGATGGCATCCAAGTCATCGAACCGCAACCTGGCGCCAGCCAAAGCCTCGCGTACCACGGGCACAATCTGGCGGAGATGCTCGCGCGAAGCCAGTTCAGGAACCACGCCACCGTATTTCCGGTGAATGTCAATCTGCGAAGCAACCACACTCGAAAGAATCTGCCGACCGTCGACAACCACCGCGGCAGCGGTCTCGTCGCACGACGACTCGATCCCCAGAATGCGCACGCCATTTGTCTTGTCGGCAGCCATCATTTTCCCTGAAGTTCCATGCTAGCACACGACTCCCGGCTCTTTACTGATTCGCGATAGTTCCATTGCCAAGTGCACGGACGTTAGGCAAATTCGAAGGAAACTCGAATGACCACGACCTTCACACAAACACCAAGCCTGCTCGAGCCGCGCCTGGGCGGCGGTCCCGGGATGCCGCCAGTCCTGCTGAATCACCCAACCCAGAGCGGCGCTCCCATCGATGGCTGGAAATCAGTCCTGTTCGGACTGCCCTTTCTCCTCGCAGGCGTTGCCATCGACTGTGCCGCGCTAAACCTTCTTCCTGGCCGCAAGAATGCCCCGGACTGGCTGATCGGCCTCGTCGGCGCGTTCTTCTTTTTGGGCGGTGCTTTCCTGATCGTTCATGGCCTCCGAGGAGCGGCGCGCAAGGCCGAATGCGAGCGAGAGTCCTCGGCCCGGCCCAGCGAACCCTGGCTTTCTGACCATCACTGGCACAGGGAAGGCGTCGGATTTTCTGCGTTCAATGCCATGCTGCAGCGCCTGGTGGCCGCGCTGGCCTGGAATGCGTTTCTAATCCCGTTTTTCTGGGTCGGACTCAACGAGCGTGGCGTCGGACGCGTCTTCCTCGTGTTTGCGAGCCTGTTCGCGCTGCTCGGACTGGCCTTTTGGGCGCGCTGGATCCAAATGCTTGCGGACCTCGTGCGCTATGGCAATAGCTTCCTCGACTACGACGAGTTCCCTTATTTTCTCGGCCAGACGCTGCGAGTACGTCTCCGGGCGCCGCGGCACGTGGCGAGCATCGATGAACTTGCTCTCACGCTCCGTTGCGTGCAGGAAAAGTATGTGACCACGGGAAGCGGAAACAACCGCAGCACCCAGGTCGTGTGTTACGAACTCTACAAAGACGCGACCACGTTTTCGAGCACCCAACTCGCCGCTCGCGCCGGCGGCGACATACCGGTAGAGTTCCATCTACCCACGGACCAGCGCGCCACGGCGTTGGCCGAAACGCCCCCGACGTATTGGGAAGTGGAAGCGCGCGGGAAAGCACACGGCGCGAACTACGAAGCCTTCTTCCTCGTTCCTGTGTACAAAAGAGGGTAGCCACTTCGGCTCAACCTGTTAGCGTGGCAAACAGGATTTGCACGGATTGACAACCCCGCGGCTCGCGGCTACCGTGCTAACGGTGTCAAATTCTCAGACAGAGTTCACATAAATGCAGCTCCCTGCGATGGAACACTCCAAGCAGTCGCTTCACAATACGCCACCCATTCGAAGAGTTCGCAAGGCGGTCCTGCCGGCCGCGGGATTGGGGACACGATTCCTGCCAGCCACCAAGGCGCAGCCCAAGGAAATGCTCACCGTCGTTGACAAGCCGCAAATTCAATATGTGGCGGAGGAGTGCGTGGCTTCCGGGATCGAACACATCATCATTGTCACCGGAAAAGGCAAAAATTCCATCGAAGATCATTTTGACAACGCTCCCGTGCTCGAACGATTTCTGGAGGACAAAGGCAAAAAGGATCAGGCGGAAATGGTCCGGCAGATCAGCAACATGGTTCAGGTCAGTTATACGCGCCAAAAAGAACCGTTAGGGCTGGGACACGCGGTATTAGTGGCAAAAGACCTCGTGGGCGACGAGCCATTTGCTGTGCTCCTCGGCGACGTGCTGATTCCGGGAGAAAATCCGGCCACCAAGCAACTGATCGATGTTTATGAAGCCACGGGTACTGGCGCGATCGCCGTCGAGGAAGTTCCGCGTGATAAGACTTACCTGTACGGCATCGTAGCTGGCGAACCAGCGCCTCTTCCACCCTTCGGCGAGCGGCTCCTTCGCATTCGCGACCTGATCGAAAAGCCCAAGGTCGAGGATGCGCCTTCGAACCTGGCCATCACGGGGCGCTATGTTCTGCCTCCCGCCATTTTCGAATGCCTGGAACGGACCAAGCCGGGCGCCGGCGGCGAGATTCAACTCACCGACGCTTTGCGAATCCTGGCCAAGGAACAGGGGTTGTGGGCCCTGATTTATCAGGGCATTTCCTATGACGCGGGCGATAAGCTCGGGTTCCTGAAAGCCACTGTTGAACTTGCGCTGTTGAACGAGGAACTCGGCGAGGACTTTCGCGCGTACCTCAAAACGCTGAAGCTGTAATACCGCTAGTCCTTTCTCTTGGTGCTCTTCTTTTCTTTGGATTCCTTCGCTGCCGATTCCTTAGGCGCCTCTTTCGCAGCCTCTTTGGCTTCGCCCTTTTCTGACGCCTTGCTTTCTGCTTCGGCGCCTTTTTTGCCCGCATAGTCTGTCACGTACCAGCCCGCACCCTTAAACTGAATGGCGGGCGCGGCCAACAGGCGCTCTACCTTCGCTCCACAATGAGGGCACTTCTTCAAATGTGGTCCGGCAATACTTTCAATTTTTTCCGTCCTTCGACGGCACTTCGTACACTGATACTCGTACAACGGCACAGTCAACCCTCCAGCATTCCCTCTAAACTTCGGAGTATAGCATGTGGCCTCACCCCGCTCAGGCGGCGTGCTAGACTTTATCTCAGCACTTCCCATGCCGACAAACCTTCAAACCGATTCCGAGGCGTCGCTGCGCTGTGGCACTCTCTATCTGGTGGCTACCCCTATCGGCAACCTCGAAGACATCAGCATGCGCGCCATCCGCATTCTCAAGGAAGTGGACCAGATTGCCTGCGAGGATACCCGTCATACGCTGAAGTTGCTGAATCACTACGAGATTCACAAGCCGCTAGTGAGCTACCACGAACACAACGAACTGACGCGCTCCCCGGAACTCGTGCTGGCCATGGAACAGGGGGCCAGCGTCGCACTGGTCAGCGACGCGGGCATGCCGCTGGTCTCCGACCCCGGATACCGGCTTGTGACTCTGGCAATCCGGCACCGCATACCGGTGGTTC
>Ga0307478_10003304_pt1 | contig 12034 bp, 9 predicted proteins | sample atmos_gasesECM4C_2_FD_203713 | JGI IMG/M metagenome (GOLD analysis project Ga0307478, IMG submission 203713) | Hardwood forest soil microbial communities from Morgan-Monroe State Forest, Indiana, United States - atmos_gasesECM4C_05 | ecosystem: Environmental > Terrestrial > Soil > Temperate...
TGGCGGGCGTATGATTCGGGGCGCCTTGCCAGCAGGCGTCCCTTCAGAATATCAAAGAGGCCAGCCGCAAATGCCAGCGAAGGCACAGGAGCGCGTGGAGGCCGGCCACATCCTCGGCAAGATCGTGCTGCAGATCCGCTGACGCACGTGCACCCCGCCACGCGCACGGCCATTTACCGGCGGCTGCGGGCCGCGAATCCCGCCCCCACCACCGAGCTCGAGTACGGCTCACCCTTCGAGCTGCTGGTCGCCGTCATGCTCTCGGCGCACACCACCGACAAGAGCGTCAATGCAGCGACCCGCAACCTCTTTCCCGTTGCCAACACGCCCGCCGCGATCCTCGCGCTGGGCGTCGAGGGCCTGAAGCCTTACATCCGGAGCGTGGGGCTCTACAACACCAAGGCGCAGAATCTCATCGGCCTGTGCCGCCAGCTCGTCGAGCAACACGGCGGCCAGGTGCCCGGCGACCGCGCCTCGCTCGAGGCGCTGCCCGGGGTCGGGCGCAAGACCGCCAGCATCATTCTCAACATGGTGTTCGGCCAGATGGAGATCGCGGTCGACACCCACATCTTCCGCGTCGCCAACCGCACCGGACTTGCACCGGGCAAGACGCCGCGCGAAGTCGAGACCGCCCTGCTCGCCAACACGCCGCCGCAGTTCAGAAAGGACGCCCATCACTGGCTGCTGCTGTACGGCCGTTATGTGTGCAAGGCACGCTCGCCGGCCTGTCCCACGTGCATCATCCGCGACCTGTGCGAGTATCCTCACAAGACGCCGGTGCGCGCGCCGCGGCCGGCATCGCGGCGGTTGCGGCGCGCGCTGCTGGCGGGCCGCGACCTCAACCGCAGGCGACGGCAGCGTACCAGCGCGTAGCGAGCGCCGCGCTCCCGTTCCACGGCGATGGCTGCGGAGCCCACGACACCTGCAGCTTCGCGTCACTTCCTCGGCAGATACAGATCGGTCAGCGTGCCCTCGACTGCTTCGGCTGCCCCCGCGACCGTCTCGGTGAGCGTGGGATGCGGATGAATCGTGAGCCCGATGTCGGCGGCGTCGCAACCGGCCTCCACTGCGAGTGCGACCTCGCTGATCAGCTCACCGGCGTTGGTGCCGACGATGCCGCCACCCAGCACGCGGTGCGTGTCAGGATCGAACAGCAGCTTGGTGAAACCCTCCTCGCGGCCGAGCGAGAGTGAGCGGCCGTTCGCCATCCAGGGGAATGCGCCCTTCCTGAAGGCGGTGCCGTTGGCGCGCGCGTCGCTCTCGGTGAGCCCCACCCAGGCAATCTCCGGATCGGTGTAGGCTACTGAAGGAATCACGCGCCAGTCCGCCGCGCGCTTGTGGCCGGCGGCGACTTCCGCGGCCACCTTGCCCTCGTGCATGGCCTTGTGTGCCAGCAGCGGGGGCGCAGCGATGTCGCCGATCGCGAAAATGTGCGGCACGTTGGTGCGCATCTGCCGGTCGACGGGGATGAAGCCGCGTTCCGAGACCTTCACGCCCGCAAGCTCTGCGCTCAGGGTCTTGCCGTTTGGCACTCGGCCGACGGCTACCAGCACGCGCTCGAAAGTCTGAGCAGGTGGCGCCTTGTCACCCGCGAAACTCACGCGCAGCCCCGCCGCCTCGGGCTCGATGCCCGCGAGCCTGGTGTCCAGCAGGATCTGCTGGTACCGCGCGCGAATGCGCCGCTCGAGCGGGCGCACCAGATCCGGGTCGCACCCGGGCATGAGCTGCGAGGTGAGCTCCACCACACTCACGCGACTGCCCAGCGCATCGAACACGCAGGCCATTTCCAGCCCGATGATGCCGCCGCCCACCACCAGCAGCCCGCCCGAGAACTCCGGCAGCTCGAGGGCCTCGCTGGAGTCGAGAATTCGCGGATCCTGCGGCAATCCCGGCAGGCGCACCGGTTCGGAGCCCGCGGCAATGATGCATTGATCGAAGCGAATGCGTTGCGAGCCGCTCGCGCCCATCACTTCGAGCACGTTGGCGCTCACGAAGCGTCCGACACCGTGCACCACCTCCACCTTGCGCTGCTTCACCAGGATCTTGAGCCCCCCGGTCAGCTTTGCGACGACCGAGCTCTTCCAGGCTCGCAGCCGCTGCAGATCAATCTGCGGCGCGCCGAAGGCGATGCCGCGCCCGGCCATCTCGTGCGCGTCCTCGATGACCTTCGCCGCGTGCAGCAACGCCTTGGAGGGGATGCAGCCGACGTTGAGGCACACGCCTCCCAGTTCCTGCCAGCGCTCCACCAGGGTCACCCTGAGCCCGAGGTCCGCCGCCCGGAAGGCCGCGGTGTAGCCCCCGGGTCCGGCCCCCAGCACCAGCAACTGCGTGCTGCGGTTGAATTCCTGCGCGACGCGATCGGCGGCGCCCGCTCTCGGCGAGGGCATGCGCACGGTGTCGCCGGCATTCTCCGGGCGCGCCACCGGCGCCGCGGGGGCAGTGGCAGCAGGTTGCGCAACCCCGGCGGCCGGCGCGGCGGGTGCGGCCGATGCCGCCGGCGCAGCCACGTCCACGCGCGCGATCAGCGAACCCTTGGACACCTTGTCGCCGCGCTTGAGCAGTACTTCCGCGACGGTCCCCGCCGCGGTCGCCGGCACGTCCATCGAAGCCTTGTCGGTCTCGAGCGTAACCAGCGGGGAATCGATGTCGACGTGGTCGCCGGGCTTCACCAGCACGTCCACCACGGCCACGTCGCTGAAATTGCCGATATCGGGAATCAGCAGATCGACGCGGCTCACGGTACTGCCTCGAGCAGCGCGCGCGGCTCAGCGAGCGTCCGTGCGAGAAAGGTCGTGAAGCGGGCCGCCATCGCGCCGTCGATCACGCGATGATCGTACGACAGCGACAGCGGCAGCATCAGGCGTGGCACGAAGCCGCTGTCGCGATACACCGGTTGCATACTCGAGCGCGACACACCGAGAATCGCGACCTCGGGTGCGTTGATGATGGGCGTGAAGGCGGTGCCGCCGATGCCGCCGAGACTGGAGATCGTGAAACAGCCGCCCTGCATGTCCGTGGGCGGAAGTTTGCCGGCGCGCGCCTTCTCCGAGAGCGCGGCGAGGTGGCGCGCGAGCTCGTAGACGTCCTTGCGGTCGGCGTCGCGCACCACCGGCACGATGAGCCCGTTGGGCGTATCGGCCGCGAAGCCCATGTGCAGGTACTTGCGCACGATGAGGTTAGCGCCGTCGGCGTCGAGTGAGGAGTTGAAGCGCGGGAATTCCTGCAGCGCCTTCACGCAGGCGCGCATGATGAAGGCGAGCGGCGTGAGCTTGACGCCCGCCGCCTGCGCCTTGTCCTTGAGGCTGGCGCGCAGCTGTTCCAGATCCGTGATGTCCGCCACGTCGAACTGCGTGACGTGCGGAATGTTCACCCAGCTCGCATGCAGACGCGGCCCGGAAATGCGCTGGATGCGCGACAGCGGCTCCAGCGCCGTGGGGCCGAACTGCGCGAAGTCGACGCTCGGAACCGCGGGCAGCGCCGGCCGTGCCGTGTCGGTGCCACCAGTGCCACCACCACCAGCGGCGAGCGCGCCCTTGACGAACGCCTTGACGTCATCGTGAGTGATCCGGCCCTTGAAGCCCTGTCCCGGAACCTTGGCGAGGTCCACGCCGAGCTCACGCGCGAACTTGCGCACCGAGGGGCCGGCGTGGGCGCGCGAGAATCCCGGCTCGTCGATGGGCGCCAGATCGCTGCGATACGAGGTAGGAACACCCAGCAACGACCTCGGAGTCAGCTTGCCGCCGGGCGTTGCGGCCGGCGGCGGGACCGCTGGCAGAGGCGGCGCCGCGGGCTCGGCCGACGCGGCCGGTCGCGGGGGCGGCGGTGCGGCGGCTGAAGCCGGAGCCGTGTCCGTCTGCGCCCCATCCGCTTTCACGGTGGCGAGCAGATCGCCGGCATTGACCTTGCCGCCCTTGGCCGCGTGAACCTTCTCGACGACTCCGCTAGCCGTCGAGGGCACGTCCATGGCGGCCTTGTCGGACTCGAGAGTGACGAGCGGCGTGTCGATTCCGATGCTGTCCCCGGGCTTCACCAGCACGTCGATGACGGCGACGTCCTTGAAGTTGCCCAAGTCCGGCACGCGCACTTCCACGAGGCGGCCTGCCGCGTTCATGTCGCGCGCAGACCTCAGACTTTCCAGGGCACGGGCTTGGCCGGATCGACGCCGAGCGCCTCGATCGCACGGATCACGGTTGCCTGATCCACGCGTGCGTCGTCGGCGAGCGCCTTGAGCGCCGCCACGGTGATGTAGTTGCGATCAACCTCGAAGTGCCGGCGCAGCGCCGCGCGCGAATCCGAGCGGCCGAATCCGTCGGTGCCGAGCGTCACGTAGCGGCCGCCGACCCACTGACGGATCTGGTCCGGCACCGCACGCAGGTAGTCGGTGGCCGCGACCACCGGACCCTCGCGACCCTGCAGCATCTGCCGCACGTACGGAACACGCCCGTCCTGTCCGGGGTGCAGCAGGTTCCAGCGTTCGCATTCCAGCGCTTCGCGGCGCAGCTCACTGAAGCTCGTCACCGAGAGCACATCCGCCGGTATGCCGTAGTCGTCTTCGAGCATCTTCGCCGCCGCCAGACATTCGCGCAGGATGGTGCCGGAGCCCAGCAGCGTAGCACGCACCTTGCCGCGGCCGCCGATCTGCAGCAGGTATCCGCCGCTCAGGATTCCCGCTTCCACGCCCGGCGGCATGGCCGGCTGCGCGTAGTTCTCGTTCATCAAGGTGATGTAGTAGAAGATGCCCTGCTGCTCCACGTACATGCGGCGCATTCCGTCGTGAATGATGACGGCCAGCTCGTACGCGAATGCCGGATCGTAGGCGACGCAGTTGGGCACGGTACTCGCAACCAGCTGGCTGTGACCGTCCTGGTGCTGCAGACCTTCGCCTGCGAGCGTGGTGCGCCCGGCGGTGGCACCGAGCAGGAAGCCGCGCGACTGCATGTCCCCGGCCGCCCAGATGAAATCCCCGACGCGCTGAAAGCCGAACATCGAGTAGAAGATGTAGAACGGCACCATGTTGATGCCGTGGTTGCTGTAGGCGGTGCCAGCCGCCATCCACGAGCACAGCGATCCCGCCTCGTTGATGCCTTCCTCGATCATCTGGCCCTTCTTGTCCTCGCGGTAGGACATGAGCGTCTCCGCGTCCTGCGGCGTGTACAGCTGGCCGACCGAGGAGTAGATGCCGATCTGGCGGAACAGTCCCTCCATGCCGAAGGTGCGCGCCTCGTCCGGCACGATCGGCACGATGTTGCGGCCGATGGTCTTGTCCTTGAGCAGGATGGTGAGCGCCCGCACGAACGCCATGGTGGTCGAGATCTCGCGCTCGCCGGTCCCCTCCAGGAGCGAGGCAAACGCCTCGAGCGGAGGTATGAGGAGCGCCGGCGCGGTGCGGCGGCGGCTCGGCAGGTAGCCCCCGAGCGCGCTGCGGCGCTCGTGCAGGTAGCGTGCCTCCTCCGCCGCCTCCTCGGGCTTGCGGAACGGGAGACTGTCGAGGTCCTCATCGGAGACCGGGATGTTGAAGCGGTCGCGGAAGGTGCGCAGGTCCTCGGTGGAGAGTTTCTTCTGCTGGTGGGCGATCATCTGCCCCTCGCCGCCCTTGCCGAGGCCGAAGCCCTTCACGGTCTTCGCCAGAATCACGGTCGGCTGCCCCTTGTGGCTCACGGCGGCGGCGTAGGCCGCATACACCTTGCGCGGGTCGTGGCCACCGCGATTCAGCCGCCAGATCTCCTCGTCGGACATGTTGGCGACCATCGCCTTGAGCTCGGGGTACTTGCCGAAGAAATGCTCGCGCGTGTAGGCCCCGCCCTTGGCCTTGAAGTTCTGGTACTCCCCGTCGACGCACTCTTCCATCACCCGGCGCAGCAGGCCCTGATGGTCGCGCGCCAGCAGCGGATCCCAGCGCGAGCCCCACAGCACCTTGATGACGTTCCAGCCGGCGCCGAGAAAGGCGGCCTCGAGCTCCTGGATGATCTTGCCGTTGCCGCGCACCGGACCATCGAGGCGCTGCAGGTTGCAGTTGATGACGAAAATGAGGTTATCGAGTCCCTCACGCACCGGCATGGTGAGTGCGCCCATCGACTCCGGCTCGTCCATCTCACCGTCGCCGAGGAAGGCCCACACCTTCTGATCCGAGGGCTTTACCAGCCCGCGATGCTCCAGGTAACGCGTGAAGCGTGCCTGGAAAATCGCCATCATGGGACCCAGGCCCATCGACACCGTCGGGAACTGCCAGAAATCGGGCATCAGCCACGGGTGCGGATAGGATGACAGGCCCACACCCGGGCCACCCGCCTCCTGGCGGAAGTGCCGCAGCCGCCCCTCATCGAGGCGTCCTTCCAGATAGGCGCGCGCGTAGATGCCGGGCGAGGAATGTCCCTGCACGAACACCATGTCTCCGGGGTGCTGCTCGGAGGGCGCGCGCCAGAAGTGATTGAAACCCACTTCATACAAGGTCGCCGAGGAGGCGTAGCTCGAGAGGTGGCCGCCATACTCGGAAGAGGCGCGATTGGCCTGCAGCACCATCGCCAGCGCGTTCCAGCGGATGTAGGCCTCAATACGCCGCTCGAGCGCGCGGTTACCCGGATACTCCGGCTCGCGCCCGGTGGGGATGCTGTTGACGTAGGCGGTGTTGGGCTTGAACGGCAGGTAGGCGCCGCTGCGACGCGTGTAGTCGATCAGCCGCTCGAGCAGGAAGTGTGCGCGCTCCGGGCCGTGAATCTTGAGCACCGAATCGATCGATTCGAGCCATTCCCGCGTCTCGACGGGATCGAGGTCTTCCAGCTTCGGAGGTTCGGTCATGCGATCAGTCGCGGATGTCGCCGCGCGCGTGTTGTGCCGGCTCGCGATAGAATGAGTAATGATGGCGAGCGGCGACAGGTAAAGCAAGTGAGTGCCAGGGCTCCCGGCGCTCGCGGCGGCGCTCTGTTGCCGGGCGCACCCGCTCCGGCCATCGTGAGCGCTCGCACACGCGACGTGGGTGAGCTCGACGCGCTGCTCGCGATCGTACCGCTGCCGGCGACCGCGGCCGCCTTCCGGCACCTGCCGGAGAGCGCCCGCTGGCGCGAGCTTGACGCGCGTGCGCCGGCGCGGGCCGCCACCGTGCGCACCACCGTGCTGAGCAACCACCGCCAGACCCTCGCGGTGCTCGGCTATCTGAAGGATGACGCGAGCGCCTTCGAGCGGCTGTCGCTCGCCGGGCGCATGTTGAAGGAAGCCGCGGCGCGCAATCCGCAGACCGTGGGCCTCGCCGCCTCGGGAACCGCGGCGGCGGCGCGCGCCGCGCTCGAGGCGTTGCTGGCGGCCGCGCTGGTGCACGCGTTTGCACTGCCGAGCTTTCGGGCGCCGGCGCGCCATGAGCGCCACCTGCGCCGCATCGTGCTATTGGGCGGGCACAGCGTCGATACACGCTATGCAGCGGCCGCCGCCCGCGGCACCAACCTGGCGCGCTGGCTCACGGCGCTGCCGCCCAACGTGCTCGATGCCCGGGGCTATCGGCACGCCCTCACCACGCTCGCCCGTCGACACCGACTCACGCTGCGCTGGCTCGACGAGCGAGCGCTGCGGCGCGCGGGCGCCAACGCTTTTCTGGCCGTGGCGGCCGGCAATTCGCAAGGCGGCGCCGGCATCGCGCACCTGAAATATCGCCCCGCGCGCCGCCGCCGCCGGCGCGGCGCGCGCCCCGACATCGCGCTCATCGGCAAGGGCATCCTGTTCGATACCGGCGGCGTCAACCTCAAGACGCATCGTTCCATGCTCGACATGCATACCGACATGGCCGGCAGTGCCGTGGCGCTCGCCACCCTGCTCGCGCTCGCGGAGCTGAGCGCACCGCTCACCGCGGATGCCTGGCTGGCAATCACCGAGAACCGCATCGGACCCGACGCCTATCGTCCGCAGGAAGTGGTGCGCGCCGCCAACGGCGTCACCATTCAGGTGATCCATACCGACGCCGAAGGGCGCATGGTGCTCGCCGATACCCTCGCCCTGGCCGCGCGCACGCAGCCGCGCTTCATGATCGACTTCGCGACCCTCACCGGCGCGTGCGTCTATTCACTCACCGAGCGCATGAGCGGAGTATTCGCCAACCGCCCGGAGCTTGCCGCCAGGCTCTGTGAGGCCGGGCGCGCGAGCGGCGAGCGGGTCTGGAACTTTCCGTTCGAGTCCGACTACGACGCCGAGCTGGAGAGCAAGTCGGCGGACCTCCTGCAGTGCACGCTCGACGGCAAGGGCGACCACATCTTCGCGACACGCTTTCTCGCGCGCTTCGTGCCAGCGGGCCTGCCGTGGGCGCACGTGGATCTGTCCTCCGCCACGCGCAGCGGCGGACTGGCGCACGTGGGTACCGACGTCACCGGCTTCGGCGTGCGCTTCGCGCTCGAGCTGATCCTCGGACAGAAGGTGCTGGACGCGCTGGCATGAGCACGCTCGTCATGCGCCGCCCGGACGACTGGCATCTGCACCTGCGCGATGGCGCGGCCCTGCACGCGGTGCTGCCCTTCAGCGCGGCGCGCTTCGCCCGTGCCATGGTGATGCCGAACCTGACACGTCCGCTCACGACCACCGAGGCTGCGCTCGCCTACCGCCGCCGCATCCTGGCGGCGCTGCCGAGCGGGGTGAAGTTCGAGCCGCTGATGACGCTGTATCTGACCGACACCACACCCACGGACGAGGTGGAGCGGGCCCAGGCGAGTGGCTGCGTACTGGGCTGCAAGCTCTATCCCGCCGGCGCCACCACGCATGCGGAGGCGGGAGTCACCGACGTGCGGCGGATCGATGCGGTGCTGGCGCGCATGGCCGAGCTCGGCATGGTGCTGCAGGTGCACGGCGAAGTCACCGACCCCGCGGTGGATGTGTTCGACCGGGAAGCCTCTTTCATCGATGCGGTGCTCGCGCCGCTCAGCGAACGCCACCGCCAGTTGCGCATCGTGTTCGAGCACATCACTACCCGCGCCGCCCTGGACTTCGTGCTCACGGGACGGGACGGGCTCGCGGCGACCGTCACGCCGCAGCACCTGCTGATGAACCGCAACGCCCTGTTCGCCGGCGGCCTGCGTCCGCACCACTACTGTCTGCCGGTGCTCAAGGCGGAGTCCCACCGCGCGGCGCTGCTTGGCGCCGTGGCGGGCGGCAGCCCGCGGCTGTTTCTCGGCACCGACAGCGCACCGCACGCGCGCCGTGCCAAGGAAGCGCCGCGCGGCTGCGCCGGTATCTTCTCCGCATACGCCGGCATCGAGTTGTACGCGGAGGCTTTCGAGTCGGCCGGCGCGCTCGAGCGCCTCGAGGCCTTCGCCTCCTGCCACGGCGCCGATTTCTATGGCTTGCCGCGTAACAGCGCCACCATCACCCTGGTGAAGGAGCCGTGGGAGGTGCCCGAGAGTTATCCGTTCGGCACCGATGAGCTCGTGCCGCTGCGCGCCGGCGAGCGCATCGCCTGGCGCCTCGCGCGCCCGGGCGCCGCCCCATGAGCGAGCCGCCCGCGGATACCGCGCCACCGTCTGCGAGGGCGGCGCTCATGGCGCGGCGCTTCCGCGGCTACCTGCCGGTCGCAATCGACGTGGAGACCGGCGGCTTTCACCCGGCGACCGATGCGCTGCTGGAGATCGCGGCGGTGCTCATCGACATGGACGCCGACGGCACACTGAAACGCGGCGCCATCCATAACTTCCACGTCCAGCCCTTCGAAGGCGGGCGGCTGGATCCCACCTCGCTCTCGATCACGGGCATCGACCCCTTTCACCCGCTGCGCCCGGCGCTGCCGGAGCGCGATGCCCTGCAGAGAGTGTTCCGCGAGATCCGTCACGCGGTGCGCGCCTACGGCTGCCGCCGCGCGATCCTGGTCGGCCACAACGCCGCGTTCGATCTGAGCTTCCTGAATGCCGCAGTCGCGCGCGCGCAGGTCAAGCGCAATCCGTTTCATCCGTTCTCGTGCTTCGACACCGCAACGCTCGCCGGCGCGGCGCTCGGACAGACGGTGCTCGCCAAAGCGCTGACCGTAGCGGGGCTCGAGTGGGATCCGGGCAGCGCCCACAACGCCCGCTACGACGCGCAGTGCAGCGCCGAGCTGTTCTGCCTGGTGTGCAACCGCCTGCGCGACAGCCACAGGTGCGCCGAGGAGCGGGCGCGTGAGTTGGGCTGGGGTGTCGCCGCCGGGCCGCCAGCCGAAGAGAGCACGGCCGAGGAGCCGCCGCTGGAGGCGGAGTTTCCGCCGCACCGCAAGGACGGTTGAGCGTGCTGACGCTCCCTCGGAGTGCTGACGCCTAGCCGAGCGCCCCGGCCTCGGCCAGCAGCTTCTTCAGTTCGCCGCTCTTGTACATCTCGAGCGCGATGTCACAGCCGCCGACCAGCTCTCCCTTGACGTACAGCTGCGGGTAGGTGGGCCAGTTGGAGAAGCGCTTGAGTGCCTCACGGATCTCCGGCTCTTCGAAAATATTGACGTGCTTGAACTCGGCGCCGACGGCGCGCAGCGCGGCCACCGTCTGCGCGGAAAACCCGCACTGCGGAAAGTCCGGGGTACCCTTCATGAACAGCACCACGGGACTCGAGCCGAGCTCAGTCTTGATCCGCTCCACGACATCCATTTGCACATTACCTCTTCAGTTTGCGCCGCTCGGCAAGCTCCGCCAGCAGCCGCCATTGCTCGGCGGCACTCATGGACGGCCAGCGTCCGATCTCCTCGCCCGTGCGCAGACAGCCGACACACCAGCCCTGCGCATCAAGGGCGCAGACATTGATGCACGGCGATGACGGGCGTTCCTCGGGCTCCGCGGCTTCCAATGCGTTGAATTATGGGGGTGCCTCGCCTATTCTTCAAACGCCCGAAAGTCTCCCACGCCCGCAGAAACAATAACTTGGAGATCTAAAGCCATGAATCCCCTCAACAACCACCGCCAGTCGCTGATCCTCGGCATCATTGTCGCGCTGGTGCTGGCGCCGCTGATCGGCGGTACTCATTTTTATGAGCTGGGGCTCGCACGCTGGTTCCACATCGTCTCCGGCGTGTTCTGGATCGGCCTGCTGTACTACTTCAATGTCGCGCAGACGCCAGCTCTTGCCGATGCCGCGGCCGACAAGGGTGGCCCGGGCGGGGCGGGCATCACCAAATACGTCGCGCCGCGGGCCTTGTTCTGGTTCCGCTGGGGGGCGGTCGCCACTTGGGTCGGGGGCGCCTGGCTCCTCGGCCGGGCGGGGAATTTCTTGGGCGCCTTCACGCTCGGCGCGGCTCCGGGTGCTTCACCGCACGAGTACTTACTGACCATCGGCATCGGCGCATGGCTCGGCACCATCATGCTGTTCAACGTCTGGGTACTGATCTGGCCGAACCAGAAAAAGATCCTCGGCATGGTCGCCGCCACCGACGAGCAGAAGGCCAGGGCGCGCAAAGTCGCCGGCATGGCCTCACGCGTCAACTTCGTGCTGTCGATCCCCATGCTCATGTGCATGGCCGGTGCGAGCCACGGTCTGCCGCTCATCGGTCACTAGCGCCGGAAGGGCCGCCGGTGCCCGAGCTGCCCGCCGATCTCGGTGCCCAGGTCGACGCGGCGCTGCGCGAGGATATCGGCAGCGGCGACGTGACCGCCGCCCTCGTGCCCGCGGGCCAGCGTGTGCGCGGCAGTGTCGTCACCCGCGAGGAAGCGGTGTTGTGCGGGCGCGCCTGGGCGGAGGAAAGCTTCCGGCGCCTGGACCCGCAGGTACGCCTCAACTGGCATGCCGCCGACGGCGAACGCCTCGGCGTCAACCAGGTGATCTTCGAGATCGCGGGGCCGGCGCGCGCGGTGCTCACCGGCGAGCGCACCGCGCTCAACTTCCTGCAGCTGTTGTCGGGAACCGCAACCGCCACGCGCCGCCTGGTGGACGCGGTCGCCGGCACGTCCTGCCGCATCCTCGACACCCGCAAGACCCTGCCGGGACTGCGCACCGCACAGAAGTACGCCGTGCGCTGCGGCGGTGGCGAGAACCACCGCATGGGGCTGTACGACCGGGTGCTCATCAAGGAAAACCACATCGCGGCGGCCGGCTCGCTCACCGCTGCGATCGGGGC
>Ga0307478_10003306_pt1 | contig 12030 bp, 13 predicted proteins | sample atmos_gasesECM4C_2_FD_203713 | JGI IMG/M metagenome (GOLD analysis project Ga0307478, IMG submission 203713) | Hardwood forest soil microbial communities from Morgan-Monroe State Forest, Indiana, United States - atmos_gasesECM4C_05 | ecosystem: Environmental > Terrestrial > Soil > Temperate...
AGGCAAGCGACATCGTACATTTGCATACGAATGCCGATCTCGTTGTCTTGTCAGCTTGCGACACCGCAGTCGGTCGTCTCCAAGGTGAAGAAGGCATCGCAAATCTTTCTCTCGCATTTCAGTTGGCAGGCGCGAAGACCGTTATCTCCACCCTTTGGACCATCGAGGACACGACGGCGCTCTATCTGATGAAGCGTTTTTACGCTCATTTGGCAGAGAAGAATACTGTTGCTCATGCCTTGACTGCGGCCAAAAGGGACCTGCTTAAGACTTATGGTGCGCAGGCCGTTCCGTACTATTGGGCTAGCTTCAAATTGGAAGGTTCAGGCAATCATGCCATCAGCCTCACCTCTAAGAAATTCAGTGCGATGAATTGAGGAGAAACGATCAATGTCCGCGCCACCACACACATCACGCCAAGTCCCCGCGCCTAAGGATCGCGCCAAAATCATTAGCGCAATCAAGAAGCTCGTTCCCGAACGCCACATCAACGTTAGCAACCCGAATCAGGACTATCGCACCTGGATTGCGCTCGTTGACGAACGCATGCCGCGTCTCATTGCTGTGGGTGACACACAAGCGTTCGAAACTGGCGTGAGTGAACTCCTCAGAGCACTAGGCAGCAGCCACACAGCTTTTTTTCACCAGCGCCGTGACAGCGTCCCGGCACCGTATTCCATCAACGCCACGCTGCGCGCGGTCGAAACTCCACAAGGCAAGCGTTGGATGTTTGTGGATGTAATTGAAGATGGGCCGACATTCCAGGCCGGGATTCACCCGGGCGAACTCCTTCTGTCAATAGACTCCGAACAGATAATACCGCCAACATCTGCAAATTTCCGCATCGGCGGTAGCCATCAACTTGAGATCGGAACTTTCGGCGGTGATAAGCGCCATGTCGTAGTCGAGGTGCCGAACCGAGCGGCGAAAGATCGGCCACCGATGATTGAGCCCCGCAGTCTATCCCACCGGATGCTTGCATCCGACACGGGCCTCCTAAGAGTAGCGACCTTTCCGGGAGCAGTCGGCCAGAGTTTCGCTAGGGGTCTGGATGCTGCTGTTCGCGACCTGAAAGATCACGGTGTTCGACGGCTGATCGTGGACATTCGTGGGAATATCGGAGGCGGGTTAGGCTCTCTCCGCCTCCTGAGCTATCTATGTCCGGGCAAGGTGGAAATAGGCTATAGCGTTACGCGAGGCCGACTGCGGAAAGGCTATCGGAAGGAAAGACTAACTCGCATCGGAAAGATCCCGGCTACAAAAGCAGAGCTTCTCATGATGGCCGTGCGTTTCAAAATCTTTCAGAGGGACCGCTCCATGGCCCTTGTAACGGAGGGCCTCGGCCCCCAGCCGTTCCATGGCCGCACCGTGGTTCTCATCAACGAGCATTCTCACAGCGCGGCGGAGATGGTCGCCAGTTTCGCAAAGGAGAATCATCTCGCCACGCTAGTCGGGACAAGAACAGCAGGAGAGGTACTCGGTGGTGCCAATTTCAAGCTGCCCGGTGGATATGTGCTCCGCATGCCCGTCGCGGGCTGGTACACCTGGCAAGGTGACTGCATAGAAGGCAAGGGAGTGGAACCCGACGTCTCGATTGAAAATTCTCCAGAATCCCTCGCAACTGGGGTCGATACGCAATTACAGAAAGCACTAGCAGTAGTCAACACACTCTGAAGAGCACCCTCTTCGAACCTAGATCTTATGACCCTCAGGAGGTTCTTTCTTTAGCCTTTCGGCCTGTTCCCGGTACGAGCCCGCCTCGTACAAAAGCTCGCCGTTGTCGTCGTAAACGTAGGTCCACAAGTACAACTCCCCACAGCGGTCAGCCAACTCTACCGCTTCTTCAAGCGTCTCGCAGTCTTTCGAGAAGGGGCCACTCGGGGATGTTAGGGTGTCGATTGGATCGAGTCCTATTACTCGAAATTGGCCCTTAGGTGCCTGCACTTGCATTGCTTAATCCCTTTTGCCTGTCTATCGTACCCGATATACTCGCCGCGGCTTGCAAATACTTTCATCTCAGAAACTGCGACTTTCTTTCAAGATTATTTTGACTTTTTCTTTTTTGAGGGCCTCTGTATATATTGAGGGGAGTTCTCGCTGATTTTCCCCATGAGCTTGGTGGAGCCGTCCTACTCGGTAAGCCACTCTGCTTAACTGCGTGCCGCTCGATGGTTCCGAGCCGGACGCCAAGGTAGAAACCCTGTCAACGGAGCACATGCTCCACGTGTGCCTTGAGGCTTATCAAGGCGCAATCGACCGGACAGCGGCCCACCCTTGGTGTCTCTGATTGCTCCTGCAAGCTGCGGGCACAGCGAGAACTCCCCCCTGACTCTCTGAATGACAAAGTCCAACGAGGAGAAATATGACTATGAAAATACTTTGGCGGAAAGCGTCTCAACTCAAATCTGTCGCCCGAAATCTTGTTGTCATCCCAGCGGCTTTGATTCTTGCCACGCCAGTCTTCGCTCAAACCGGCACTTCCCCCTGGGAAAACGCCGTGGGCGTATTGCAGCAGGCCTTCACCAGCACAATCGCGCGCGGCCTTTCGCTCGTCGCCATCGTCGTCTCCGGTTTGACCTTCGCTTTCGGTGAAGGTGGCTCAAAGCGTGTCCTCGCAGGCGTCCTCTTCGGCGTGGGTATGGCCATCGCCGCAGTCAACTTCATGGCTTGGCTGTTCCCGTGAAATTCGGAGCAGGACAGGGGAAGACGATGAGCTACGAGCGGCGCATCAATCCGATACAACGGTCACTTTCGCGCCCGCTCACCATCCTCGGCGCGGAGAGAAAACTGTTTTTCTTCGCCATGTGCCTTGGGGCTGCGACCTTCAATCTCCTCAACAGCTTGTCCGGGGGAGTGTTGATGTTCTTGCTGCTGTATTTCGCAGCACGCTGGGCGACGAAGACCGATCCACAGATCCTCCGGCTCTTACTGGCAGCGGCGAAGCTTCGAACGCAATACGACCCGATGAAATTCAGCCCGGTTTCAGTCCGAAGGGACAGCCATGCTTAGGCTTAGCAAACTTTTCAAAAACTACCGAGAGACCGGCTCGCTCAACGAGCAGATCAATCTCTACGGTTTCATCGGTCCGCATGTGTTTCTGACCAAGACCGGAGAGGTGGGCGTCATCCTCGAAGTCCGTGGCGTGGACTTTGAGTGCCTGGACGCCGCGGCGATTGATGGCTTCACGAAGCGCCTTGAGTCAGCGCTGAAGCTGTTTGACGAAAAGTGCAGTGTCTACCAATACCTGTTCAAGCGGAACAACGAAACCATTCCCTACAGGCTCTATGAACATCCGATCGTAGACGCGGCAATCAAGAATCGCATCGCCTATCTCGGCAGCAAAGCCGACACAATTTTTTCGTTATCCCTCTATTTCATCGTCCTCTATGACGGCGTTCCGAATTCGCACAAGCTGGCAAGTGCGCTCGGTGAGTTGACGAGGAATCCGAAAACGGCCATTGCCGAGCTACGCGCTCACTTATCGACGAAGAAGAATACGGTTGTTCTTACCCAGCATGTCTATGAAGCTCAGGCAGCGTTGGTGCAAAAAGCCCGCAGCTTCATCCTGCAAGTCTGCGACTTCCTGTCTGTCCGGCTCCTCGATAAACAGGAAGCCTTCCGAGTACTCAAGAAGACGCTCAATTTCAATCCCGACAAACTCGAACTCGCCAAACTCAAATACGACACATTCCTCGACTACTACCTTCCAGAATCCCCAATCGAATGCCATCGCGGGCATCTGCGTGTGGACGAATACTACGTCAAGGTCTTGACGCTCAAGGAACCTTCTGCCCAAAGCTTTCCGCTCATCTTTAAACGCCTGCTCGAAGTCGAAGCCAACTATTACGTCGTGACGGAGTGGAAGAAAGAAGATTCAGGCAAAACCCGCCGAACAATCCAGGCCAAGCGCCGCCATTTTCACAACACCAAGCGCTCGTTCTTCAGCCAGGTGAACATGAACGACGCGGCACCGCAAGACGCGCTCCTCGACGATTCGAAAGAATCCCAGGTCAGGGAATTGGGTGAAGGCATCAAGGAGATTGAGTTACACGGGAACTACTTCGGCCATTTTTCTCTGACCGTCGTGATTTACGACATCGAATTGGCGAAGGTGGACCGTGCATGTGCTGATTTCTATAAAGTCTTTAGCGTCCATGACGCTCAGCTTTATGAAGAAAAATACAACCTCCTCAACGCTTTTCTTGCGGCTGTACCCGGCAATCACGTCTTCAACCTTCGGTCGCTCTATCTTCTCAATACCAACTACGCGGATTTTTCGTTTCTCTTCACTCTTCACTGTGGCGAGCCTCGCAATCCTCATCTCCGGCAGGAGTATCTCGCAGTCTTAGAGACTAACCATCACACACCGTACTTCCTAAACCTTCATTACCGCGACGTGGCCCACACCATGATTCTCGGGCGAACCGGCGCCGGAAAGTCGTTCTTATTGAATTTCATCATCACCAACCTCCAGAAGTACGACCCATACACCTTCATCTTCGATCTTGGAGGAAGCTTTGAAAGCCTGACGCAGCTTTTCGGCGGCTCCTACGTCCGCGTTGGTCTTGAATCTGAAACCTTCAAGATCAATCCATTTTCTTTGCCACCGACGAAGGAAAATCTCGATTTCCTCGCACTATTCCTTAAGGTTCTGATTCAGGGACAAAAGACCGGCGACCTCGACCCGGCCACCGAGCGCGACCTGTATCACCAGATTGAAAATCTTTATGCCATCGATCCCGCGCTGCGCACGCTGGGCGTGCTCGCGAACACGCTGGGCCACGACCTGTCGAGCCGTCTCGCCAATTGGACCCAAGGTGGACAATTTGGATTTCTCTTCGACAATGCCGAGGACACAATTTCCTTCTCCCGCTTCCAGTGCTTCGACTTCCAACGCATGAGCCAGTACCCGGAGCTGCTCGAACCGCTCCTCTTCTACATCCTTCACCGCGCCAATGCCGTCATTGCTGACCGGCAGATCACGTCGATATTCAAAGCCTTCTTTATTGATGAAGCCTGGGTGTTTTTAAAGAACCCGATCATTCAGCGATACGTCGTCGAGGCCCTCAAAACCTGGCGGAAGCACAATTCGGCGATGGTGCTCTCTACGCAATCACTCGATGAACTCAAGCGTTCGGACATCCTGGACGTAATCATCGAAAGCTGCGCCACGAAAATCTTCTTAGCCAACCCCGATATGGATCGAGAACTCTACCGGCGTCAGTTTCACCTGAACGAGGTCGAAGTCGAGCTCATCTCGAACCTGATCCCGAAGCAACAATTCCTAATCAAGACTCCAGACCTGGCGAAGGTCGCCAACCTCAACGTCGATCCCAAAAGCTATTGGCTCTATACAAACGATCCTTACGACAACAAAAAGCGGAAAGATGCGTTCGAAACTTACGGCTTTGAAAGAGGTCTCGAAATTCTAGCGGGAGGGCAACCGTGATTCTTCTTCGCTCTTTCGATCCCAATGCGGTAATGCAGGAGCCGGTCAGTACTGTCCTGGCTCTTGCCGTTGCCCTGTTTTTCACCGCTTCCATTCTTGCCGTGCATTGGTTTGTCGGAGCGTTTTCCGACGGCGACAACAGTTCGAAGCAAGACCATCCCATCTCAAAAGGAGCATCTCGATGAAACTTGTCTTTCGCAATCAGAGGCACAGCTTTTTACTTCGCATTCTCGCCGTCGTTCTTCTCGGCGTAGCCGCTTTCCACGCTTCGCCAGCGCGCGCATCAACCGCAGCGGCCCGCGTTGTGAAGTATTCAAAAGAAGACATCGTGCCCGTCCGCGCCAAGCTCCGGTTTTCGACGCTTATCGTCCTTCCCGATGATGAGGAAATTCTCGACTTTACGACGGGAGACAAAGAATTCTGGGTCATCAATGGTGCCCATAACCTCTGCTATGTCCATCCAGCTCAGGCCGGGATTCGTAGCAACTTGAACCTCATCACCGCGAGTGGACACGTCTATTCGTTCTTGCTGAGCGAAATCAGCAATGAACCGAATGCCGAGCCGGATCTCAAAATCTTCGTCGAGCCGAAAGAAGGCTCAGCCATCGCGGTCAACAGTGGGTTGCGCGGCTACGTCAGCGCCGGTGAGGCCGAGGCGTACAAGAAGGAATTGGATGCGCTGCGTGCGCAGACGGCGGATCAAATACGTACTGCGCAGTCTCAATCTATCGAGCAGGTCAACCGTTTCCGTTCCACTTACGCGACCAAACTCCAATTCGATTACCAGCTCGACGCAAAGACGGCGCGGGAGCCATTCCTCGTCTCCGCCATCTATCACGACGACAGTTTTACCTACATCAAGTGTGGCGCGAGAGAAAAGCCCGCGCTCTATGAAATCAAGGATGGAAAGTCCAACTTGATTTCTTTCCAATTCGAGAATGGCGTCTATATCGCGCCAACAATCATTGATTCAGGCTACCTCGCTATCGGCAAAAAGAAGTTTTCGTTTGCGCGGCACACGGCCGGGAATTGAGAGGCGGGCAAATGACACAGCCGAACCAAGTCGCTCAGGTTCAGGAAAAAGCGCCTAAACCCCAAGGCCTGCTGCCGAAGAACGTGCAGTCGTGGCTTCTTATCGGTCTGGCCTTTCTCATGGTGTCCATCATGTGGCTCACCGGGGGAAAAAAACTACAGACACCAACCAAATCAACGTCGCTCGCGGCTTCGACGCCACCGCCGCTTGAAGTCAACGAAACCAAAATCGTCGAGATGCAAAACCGCATTCAAGATTTACAGCGGCAGCAACTTCTTGCGCAGAGCGCGCTTGCGCAGCAAACGCGCTCGCTCTCTGGCGCGCCTACGCAAGACCCCCAACCATCCCGCGATAGCGGTGCTCCGAGCGAACAGCGGCCTGAAGACCAAATTCAGGCCGAGCGAAAAAAGCGTGCCTATGTATCGCTGTTTGCCTCGAATGTCGCACTCAGTTATCGGAAGCCATCGACTAGCGCCGCGGTGCCCGTGACGGAAGCGCAGCCTGCCGTCCCAACTCCGGCACCAACCGCACCCGACACTGCGCAGATCGCCCAACTGTTAAGAGAGATGCAGCCGAGTCCGATTTCTTCGGCGCAGGGCACGCCCGCGCGAAACGATTCCGCGGAAGCAACCAAAGACAGAAAGGAGGAAGGCAGAAACCCTGCCGCCGTGTCAGCTGGTAGGGCCAACGCGGCGGCGGGGAAAAACTACATACTGTTCGAAGGAACCATCCTCGAAACCGTCCTCATCAACCGCCTCGTCGGGGGCTTCGCAGGCCCCGTCGAGTGCCTGCTTTCAAGCGACGTTTACTCCAACGACCGCCAGCACCTATTGATCCCCGCGGGATCGAAACTGCTCGGTGAAACAAAGAAAGTGGAAATGTTTGGCCAGACCCGTCTGGCTGTCGCCTTCCACCGCATCCTTATGCCCGACGGGTATTCCGTCAGCCTCGACCAATTCAAGGGGCTCAATCAGATCGGTGACACCGGGCTCCGGGACCAGGTCAATAACCATTATCTCCGCATCTTCGGAGTGTCCTTGGCGGTTGGAGCGCTTGGAGCCGTTGGCCAAGCAGGCACCGGAGGCGCACTCAACGCCACGGGTGGCGACCTCATGCGCCAGGGGTTTGCCGCGAGCACGGCACAATCCGCGTCGCAAATTCTCGACAAATTTCTCAACATCCTTCCCACGGTGACGATCCGTGAGGGCCATCGCGTCAAAGTCTATCTCGCTGGCGATCTCGCGTTGCCGGATTACAACAACCACAAAATGCCTTCCGATCTCTAGGAGGCAAGAAAGAAGAAAGGACAAAGATCGATGAAAAGAAAGACTCTGGTTTTATTGCTCATCACGGGGCTGTGTGTTGCCACTGCTTCAGCGCAGTTCGGCGTCGGAATCGTTTACGATCCCACAAACTACTCCAACGCGCTTCTCCGGTACTACCAACTTCAGCAGCATCTCCTTCAACTCAAAGCCAGCTACGCGCAGCTTGTCGCTCAATACAACTTTGCCGTGCGGATGGCCAAGAACATTCAGAACATGCCAGGGCGGTATCGTGCCCAGTTTTCGCAGTGGCGTAATGTGTCCGCGCTCAACACTTACGGAAACACCGGAACATGGGTTAACGGAATCAATTCCGGCCAACTTGGGTTCGCGTCAACGGGCTACCAACAAGCAACCACACAACTTCTCCCTTACAAGCAAGCTCAGCTCTCCGGCATGAATGCCGATGAGCTTGCCCGCGTCCGCTCGCAGTACGCCACGGTCGAACTCGCGGACGGTGCGAATACCAACGCCATTGCCACAATCGGCGCCATCCGTGGCAACGCCCAAACCATCCAGACCCAGATCGGCAATCTCGAACAGGACTCGCTCTCGAACGATTCCGATCTCAACACTCAAGTTGCGGTCCTCAACAAGATCAATGCCTCCGGCGTGCTTACGCTCCGCACGCTCCAGGACTCGAACAAGCTCCTCGCTTCGCTTCTTGAAGAACAGACCATCCTCGCGAAGCAGCAGCGCGAGGCCACCACCAACACCATCAATGCCGACATCCAGCGCCAGGCGAGCTTCGCCGCAAATATGGCCCAGGTGACTGGCACCCTTACCGATTCACTTCAAAATTTCCGCATGCCGTAAGGCACGTGGAGATAGACGCCCAAGCGTCGAGGGAGCTGACGGCAATGCAAACCGACTATCTTCAGTACATCTTTCAAGCCATCAACACCTTGCTTACCCAGAACCTCGGCTTCTTCGACGCTATGGGCCAAAACCTCTTCCGTTTGTTCGCCACGATTCTCATCGCATGGTTTGGAATCAAATCCGCTCTATCCTCCGCCAGTGGCAAACATGCGTTTCACTTCGACAACTTCGCCAGTCTGCTCCTCACCATCAGCTTTGGGTTCGCAATGGTCAATTACTACAGCACGCCGATTCCCGGAATCGGAACCAGCTTCCACAATCTGGTTACAAACGAAGCGCAATTCTTGTCCAGCAAGATCGATCAAGCCCAGCTCCAAACCGTTGTCCAAGTTGTGGCGGATTTCGAATCTCGGATGGACTCTCCGAGCTGGGGAGATTTTCTTGGCACCGCCATCTACGTCATCGTAACCATCCTGCTCGCCGCGGCCCAGGCCGTGGCGATTGTGGTCATCGCCTATGGTTTTATCGCCACGGCGGTTTGTGTTCTTGTCGGCCCCGTGTTCGTTCCGTTCTTCATCGTTCCGAAGATGGAGTGGCTCTTCTGGGGTTGGTTCCGCTGTTTTATTCAATATGCCTTCTACCAGGTCATCGCCGCGGCCGTAGTTTTTATCATCGGAAACCTGATGTTGGGTGCCCTCCGCCTGCCGCCAGCGGGCACCCTCTCGACCGTACAACTTATCGCATGGTTTCCAGTCATCTTTATTACGTTTCTCGCTTCCATTTACGCACTGCTCAAAGTTCCTGCCCTCACCAACCACATCTTCAGCGGCACAGCTGGCAGCTCCTCCGTCGGAATTGTCGAAAGGGTCTTCGAATGAACAACGATTCCAGTTTTTACGATGCCAAGCGTCTCTACCTCGAACAATACGGTGATCCGATGGTGACGAATACCTATCTCAAGATTGCTCTCGCACTCCTGTCCATTGTTTGTGTTGTGTTGGGACTCATCGACCTCAGGACGATTCGCACCTTTCAGAACTTTCGCCCACTCGTGATCCGCATTGACGATCTGGGCCGCGCCGAAGCCATCAATTACCACAACCTCGAATACAAGCCCCAGGATGCCGAAGCAAAGTATTTTCTCTCCCAGTTTTGCGACCTCTATTACCGCCGCAACCGCTACACCATACAGGATGACTTCTCGAAGTCCCTGTACTTCCTCGACGGCAACCTTGCCAACGGCATTCTCGACGCCTACCGCAAGGACGACGTCATCAAGAAATTCATTACGAACACTGCCGCGCCCGAGATCGATGTCGATGTAAAAAAAGTTGCGCTTGAAGAGATGCAAACCCCGCCCTTCCGCGCGCGCGTGGACTTCTACTTGGTCTACTATTCGCCGGCCGACCATAGCGAGCTGAAGCGGGATCTGTACACCGCGAACTTCGTCTTCCTTTTCAAGTCCCAGGTGCCCAACGAATTGATTCCTATCAATCCTCTCGGATTGAGCATTACCTACTTCCGCGAAGACCAGGCATTCAAATGAGAATCCCAATCCACGCGCAAAGCGAAGAGGTCGCGGGCGGACGCAGCGCAACATCGGCCCAACCTCGCCGCGCCACCTCTTCTTTTGTCCCGCGATTCTCGTTCTCTCATAGGGCCACATCCCAACCCATGGTTCTCCGCCTTTGGAACAACCGGCGCGCCTCAGGAGAGCCTCCGTTGCTATCCGATTTCCGCCCACTCCCAGAAGCGCAAGGTGTCTGTTGGAAAACCCACTCAAAAACCGAGGAGTTCACGATGATCGCCAACGCATTGCTATTTACCATCGTCATCCTGCTGGGCTACGGATTTTGGCTGCTCGACCAGTTGAAGTTCATGGCCCGCTACAAAGCGGTCCTGTACCACGCGTATGGATCAACGATTCTGATCTTTCTTGTGGTCCTCTTTGTGAACCTATTTGGTGCAGCGCTCGCCATCAGCCGCCGCTTCTTCCTCAAGAATACCGGGCGCAAGCTCTCGCACCTCGACAAGCAATTCAACGTCAGCCATGCCGATATGCCCGCTCCCGCGAGCGAAGAGGACTTCAACTAATGTCGCGCGACACCTTTTCCTACGATCCACAAGACGCTGGAGATGTGCGCGGCTCGTCCGCGCGCCGCCCCACATGTCAGCACAGACCGGGTCCTTCCGATACACAAGACCGTAGGAATCCGGCGCCGGAAGACCCCGGACGAGACGACAGCACTGGAGCTCGCGAGCAGCATTCCAGCCGCGACGAACGCAGCGATTCTCCGCGTGCCTACTACATCCGTGACCGCACCTATCTCCTCCGCGACTCCGAGTTGCACTCCCTGACTGAAATCGGCAAGTTCCGGGTCATCGCGGTGTCGGATCTAGCAAAGTATGCCTACGACGGGAATCGCGCCCGAATGGAGAGGGACATTCGCGCGCTCGCACGCCAGTCCCTGGTCAGAGATAGCACCCTGGAAATCTCGCAGAAGAAGACCTTGCGAGTTGTCACGCTTACGAAAGCCGGGCATCGCGTTCTCAAGAACACGAATCAAGTACCCGACGACCAGCCCATCTACCACGGCTTGGTGAAACCCCGCGAAGTCAAACACGACGCCGATCTCTACCGGCTTTATCAGAAGGAAGTTGCCCGCATCGAGCGCGGCGGAGGCCGCCCGGTCCGCGTACTCCTCGACTATGAACTCAAACGGAATCTGAATCACGATCTGGCCCTGCTGGGACCGGAAAAAGACGATCTCGACCGCAAAGGCGAAGTCGCGGAAAAGCACGGCCTGCAGCTCGTCGACGGGAAGATTCCTGTCCCCGATTTGCGTGTCGAGTATGAAACCCCCGAATTGGAATTGCGCCATGTGGACCTAGAACTCGCCACGCGTGATTACCGGCCACGCGCTATGGCGGCAAAAGCCGCGGCGGGCTTCTCAATGTATGCGCGATCGGAAGACGCATCGCGTTTGCGGCGCGTTCTCGACGAACGTGAGATCACCGCGGGAATCCTCAATCTATGAACATTGCACCCACCCATCTCGATGCCCTGAAGGCTCTCGGCTACACCGAAGCCGAGGCTCGGTTTCTCTACATCGTAGCGACACATTCCGGCTACTTTGTGGCACGCCAGTTTCTCGCCTTCACCGAAGCCCATTGGGGCAAGCGCACGACCCTCTTCTGGAACAAACTTCAAACCAAGCGCCACGCTCGGACCGAATGTTTTCCAAAAAGCGGAACGGTCTATCACCTGTTCTCCCGGCGTCTTTACCGCCAGATCGACCGCGAGAACATTCGCAACCGCCGCGAACACGAAATCGAACACATCCAGCGGCGCATCGCCATGCTCGATTTCGTTCTGCTGAATCAGGGGTATCAGTACCTCGAAACTG
>Ga0307478_10003310_pt1 | contig 12024 bp, 9 predicted proteins | sample atmos_gasesECM4C_2_FD_203713 | JGI IMG/M metagenome (GOLD analysis project Ga0307478, IMG submission 203713) | Hardwood forest soil microbial communities from Morgan-Monroe State Forest, Indiana, United States - atmos_gasesECM4C_05 | ecosystem: Environmental > Terrestrial > Soil > Temperate...
ATGCGCGCGTAAAGATCGGTCTTTGGATTCGCCACCAGAGCCTGCATCGATTTCAGATCTTTGCGGAATTGCTGAACGCTCTTATTCCACGCGGCCGGGTTCGGCGGAGCTTCCGTCTTCGGCCAATAGCCTTTGGGCCACTCGGGAGAAGTGTGTTTCGAGTTGCGGCTGAACTCCAGGATGTCCGATTGCGCCAGGTGAAGATGGTCAAGCAGCATCCAGGCAGTGTGCGGGAGGCCGCTGGGCTTGGTGCCGCGCAGGTCCTCCGGCCAGTTTTTCACGACGTCGTCAAAGCGGGCGTGGGCGCCACCGCCGTTGAGAAGGTAGAGCAGGTGCTCGCGGAGTTGTTTGCTGTTTGGATCCTGGGTGGCCATCGGGTCTCCTTAAAACAAAATTCTTTCACCACGGGGGCACAGTGGCACAGAGAAATCCTTGGATTTTTCGCAAGTTTAGGTTTCTCTCTGTGTCTCAGTGCCTCCGTGGTGAGAACGTGTTTCTCCGATCTCTTCCGGTCCTTCGCCTCTTAAGACGCGGCCGATGCCGCGCACGATTCGGCGCATAGGGAATACTCCTTTGTCATCGGTAAGAAATATTTCTCCGACGCGGTGGCCGCGATAGTACCAGCGCTTGAGCAGTGCCAGGTGCTCCATGATTTCCAGCGCAGGTCTGGGTTTCGCGGGGCGAAACGAATCAAGAACTGCCTGCACCCGCGATTCCATCGATTGCGATTTTGCATGCTCCACGGCTTGAATCGAAAATGGCGCTGGGCCCGAGATTTTGCCACCATCCACCCGGAAGAATGTGACTGAGTCGATTACGTGGCCGGGCTGGACGATCAGCGCCGAAAGACGGTCGAGGCGGCGAACTATTTCGGGAAACTGGTTTAGCGTAGGTTTCAGTTTTTCCAGGCGAACGTGAATGTCAGCGGCTTCTTCAAATTGCAGATTGGCCGAGGCCGCGTCGCGCTGTGCGGAGAACTCACGGACGAGAGATTCTCCCCCGGAATCGAAATAGGCTTGCACGCGGTTTACTTCGCCGGAATATTCCTGGTCGGTGCAGCCCTTGAAGCATGGAGCGAGACACATCTTCATCTCGGAATAGATGCAGCCGGGGAATTTAGGATCGGGATGCAGATCGTCGACGCAGCGGCGCATCTTGAAGAAGTCGAGCGAGTCATTCATGAATTTTTCAGCAGCGGTGCGGGACTGGAATGGCCCGTAGAAAAGATTGCGGCTCTTGAGGCGCCCTAAACGCGTGGTGATTGAGGCGCGAGGATATTCGTTTTCGAGATGCAGCTTGACCAGCGGCGCGAAACGGAAGCGCATGCGATTGGCATAGGTCTTGGGGAAGGTGTCACGCAGGATTTGGTAGAGCAGGAATCCGGATTCGAAGTCGGAACCGGTGGGAGAGTATTCGATGGAGCGAACGCGATCGCGCAGATTTAGTTTTCTGGTGCGCTCGTCGACCGGGCCCAGCAGGCGTTGCAGACGGCGGCGGAGATTTGCCGTCTTGCTGACGTAAGGCTCGGCTTGAGAGTCTTTGCCGCGCAGCAGGAATACGGCAGGGGCCGCAGGGGCCGCGGCGAAAACCTCGGCGTCGCGTTCAGGGACGAACTCCAGGCGCTCGGTGAGCACGGAATCATTTTAGTGCGGAACGCACCGCGCTAGACGTTGAAACCGCACAGATCAACGATGCAAGGATCGCTCGGCAATCTCGCGTAGGCGTCCCATCGTGATTCCGACACGCTGTTCGATTGCTAGAGGATGGTCCGTCTGTTCCAAAAGAAGATAAGGACGCCGACTGATGTCCTTACTGTGAACGTTAATTTTCAAGTTTAAAGTATGGGGATACAAATCGATTGAATTGCTCAGCCAGCCGAAGTACGGCGGTTCTTCAAGCAGCTTGGGGTCGCGCCAGAGATCGACGATCCTGTCGAAGTTGCTCTTGCTCAGGGAAGTCCAAACGCCCCAGCGGAAGGGTTCGTCGCGTCCAATCACGGGTATCTCGATTAAGCCCCGAACGAAGAAATCCTTTTTCTTAATCACGCAGAAATCAGAATTTAGAAAGGAATCGCCGTCGGCCCGTAGACTTTCAGACCAATAGTATGGCGCATCGTAGGCGTAGTCGAGCGGAAGTCCCTGGTGCCACTTTCCACAGGTATGACACTGAAATCCTTCTAGTTCGGCCACAAGCCTCATTTTCAGCGGTCCCTTAAGAGTTAGCAACTAGCAACTTAAGAATGCCCCGTTCACATTCCCCCGTGAAACCGTCCGAAATAGTGGGCCAGATTCAGCGACATGATCAGGACGCCCGCCCCGAGGACGAGCACGTGCGAGGTCTTGCGAAGGTCGAAGCTGCCGACACGACAGACGAGCAGATAACCGATGGCAAGATTGAACAGGCCCCACGCGACATTGACCGTCGAGGACGATAAGCCCACGCCGGGCGGCGATGCAAAGGGGCTCTGGAAGGCATGCCCGGAAATTCCATTGCCGAGATGGGGCAAAGCGTTTGCGAGGAATACGCCCCCGAAGAAATACGCTAAGTAGTGGTACCAGCGCATGATTGCTTCCTCCTCAGATGAAGATCGTCTCGCGGCCGATACGCGTTGGGCTTACCGGAAGCTGGCGTTGCGCAACTTCTGGCGGAAGTCCTCGCCTTCCATCTTGATGATGCGGCACATTTCATGCAAGCGGGAGCGCATACGCTCGCCGATGCGGTCGCCGAGAGTTTCGGAACGCGTGGCGGCGCGCGCTGGAGAAACAGAGCCGCCTGCGCCGGCTGCGGGCTGATCTTCAAAATTTGTCGTGATGATGGTGGTGCGATTGTCGTTGTAGCGCGTGTTCAGAATGAGGCTCACGGTGTCCCAGACCCATTCCGTCGGCTTGACCGCGCCCAGCTCGTCGAGAATGAGAACGTCGGCTTCAAATACGGGGCGAAGAACGTCCAACTCCGTGGTCTGAACCGCGGCGTTGTATGAGTTCTGGATTTCTTTTAACAGTTCACGATAGTCGTAGAACAGGCAGGAAATGCCTTTCGTGACGATGAGCTCCTTGGTGATGCCAACTGCTAGATGAGTTTTGCCGGTGCCGATCTGGCCGATGATCAGCAAGCCGGTGCCGTCACGCGGATCGTACTCCTGCGCGAACCTGCAAGCCGAGAGGTGGGCAAAGGCGAGCGAGGGATGGGCGCCCGGAAAGTCCGTAGTGTAGCTGGCCAGCTCGCAGTGCTCGTACCTCTTCGGAATTCGCGCTGCGGCGAGTAGAGTCTGTGCTCTCGCCCGCAGCTGGCAATCGCAGCGCGTGACTCGCCGATCGTTATTGCCATTACTTTCTTTCGGTGCACCGGAGCCGGCGGAAAGCGTCTTCCAGCCTGTTCCCTGGCACAGCGGACAGACCTCTGCCTGGGTTTTGGCTAGCTTCAATCCTGTATCTTCGATGCTTCTCAAATCCACCTTCCCGATTCCGGTTCCCTTAAACTGTATCAGTTGACTTTGCACCCGGGTGCTAGCTTCCCGCAAGTGCGAAACTGCAGGCGCCTGTGTACAACCTGTGAAGGTGCGGCCGGGGCTGTGGAGGGCGGAGGAAAATCCGCTCCCGGCTTGTTTCCTGGTGACCGGTGCTGATCGAAGTACGAGTTTTCCACCGCCCGCTCCAGCCCGGAACCCGCCACCTTAGCCCCAATCCGGGACATGGGGGTGCGAAACAGGCTTCGGGCGCGGATTTTCACAGTTGACATTCTCCGTGGAGAGAGGAGAATACCAGCCGTCAGGTTTCCCAACTCAGCCACGAGCTTTTGTCCTCCGGGTGTCGGCTGGGCATGCAAAATAAAGAGACCTGCGAGGAGAAACAAATGAATAAAGCCGATCTGGTTGACAAGATCGCGGGCGCTTGCGAAATCAGCAAGGCGCAGGCTGCAACGGCGATTGATACCGCGGTGAGCAGCATTACTGGAGCATTGCGAAAAGGGGATCGAGTGGCTTTGATAGGCTTCGGCACTTTCTCGGTATCGCAGAGAAAGGCGCGGAATGGACGCAATCCGCAAACCGGCGCCACTATCAAGATCGCTGCCCGCAAGGTCGCGAAGTTTACCCCGGGTGCCGAACTGAAGAAAACCGTGAACAAGAAGTAACGAAAACAGAAGTCGCGGAACCAAGAGTCTTACATCCACGAAACGGCAGGGGGTCGGCCCTGCCGTTTTCGCTGCATGGTCTTCAGTACCGAGTACCCAATACCTAGTACCGAGCATTGAGGTCGGAGTGGCGCGCGACTATCCTCTGGGTACTAGATATTCGACACTAGCTACCAACATGATTGCCCATCTGCGCGGAAAACTGCTGGCCAAGCATCCCAATCAAGTCGTTGTAGAGACAGGCGGCGTCGGCTATGAAGTGAACATCAGCGTGCCAACCTTTTCTGAATTGCCGGCCAGCGGTTCCGAAGTTGCCCTGCACATCCACACTCATGTGCGCGAAGAGGTGATTGCGTTGTATGGATTTCTCCGTCCCGCGGAGAAGCAGTTGTTCGAGAAGTTGATGACGGTGAGCGGCATTGGGGCGAAGCTCGCAATCACCATCCTGAGTGGGATGGCGGCTGACGAAATGGCGGGCGCGATCCGCGGCAATGATGTAGCTCGCCTGACGAGGATCCCCGGCATCGGTAAGAAGACCGCCGAACGCATGGTATTGGAACTTCGAGACAAGCTGCCAGCAGCGGGAACTTCGGCGCCAACTGTGCCTGCGCTGAATGCGACAGAAGAAGATGTCTTGTCTGCGCTGGTCAACTTGGGCTACCAGCGGGCCTCGGCCGAGAAGGCACTGGCGAGCGCAGTCAAGAGCGCCGGCGGCAAGAGCGATAAGGCTGGATCATTCGATGCCCTGTTCCGGGAAGCGCTCGCTGGCCTCTCGAAATAGCGGTTGCATTCCGCGGGTCCGCAGGTTTCTGGGGCGCGGCACCCAGCAGTCTTCCATACAGAAAATCATATTGTTATTCAACAAACCGGAGCTTTCTCCTGCGATAACCATCGTAAGTCAAACAAACATAACAGTTTCGAACAGGTCTTTGTTTGGAACGACAGTTGCACTCTTGCGCGTGGGCTTCTGCTGTAAGTTTCTAAGTCTGTCTTCGGTTGGTTTTCTATCCGTTTGGAAGATCTATTTCGTCGGGGCGTGTTGGTTGACAGCAATTTTCGAAGATCTCGCAAAGAGCGGGCCAGTTTCTGTAGTCTCCCTTGGTTTCTCTCGGTCAGTCGTGAACGTTCAATCTCTTGGTAGGAGGAAGCAATGTACATGCGCAGCGTAAAGTTGGTTCTGGTTGTCCTGTTGGCAGTTTGTGTGGGCGGTGCTCTGCCCCTGTGGTCTCAGTCAGCGTCATCCGGCACGGTTTCCGGCATTGTGACTGACCAGTCGAACGCGGTGGTAGCGGGCGCCGCGATTACGCTGACCGACACCTCGACCAACATCTCACGTACCGGGAATTCGAACGCGACCGGTCGCTACTTCTTTGCAGACGTTACGCCTGGCACCTACAGTCTCACGGTCGCTAAGGCTGGATTCGCTACCACGAAGACCGAGAACCAGATCGTGCAGGTTGGAGTCAACCTGACGGTGAATTTGTCTCTGCAAGTGGGCGGGGCGAATGTGGTAGTAGAAGTTTCCTCCGTCGGCAATGAATTGCAGACCATGAACGCCACGGTCGGCAACACGATTAACACCGTCACCATCGATAACCTGCCCAGCCTTGGCCGCGACGTCAGCACGTTCGTCGAATTGCAACCGGGCGTAGGTCCCGACGGCAGCGTCGGCGGCGCCGTTCTAGACCAGAACTACTTCTCGCTCGATGGCGGCAATAACACCAACGACATGGACGGCAGCATGAACGTCTACACCAGTAGCTATGCTGGCGATCCGACCGGCGGTGTGGCCACACAGAATAACCTGGGAGCAGGTTCAGGCGGCCCGACGGGCGTAATCCCGACTCCGCAGGATAGCGTTGAGGAATTTAAGGTGAATACCGCGGGCCAGACAGCTGACTTCAACAGTTCCGCCGGTGCCGAAGTAAAGATTGTCACGAAGCGCGGAACCAATGCCTGGCACGGCACGGGCTACGAATACTACAAAGACAACAACTGGTCGTCCCAGAGCTGGCAGAATGACTTTAACCACATTGCACTTCCCAGCTTCCATTACAGCCGTTACGGCGGGGCCATCGGCGGTCCGATCATCCCGAAAGAAATTCTCGGCGGCAAGACGTATTTCTTTTTCAATTACGAGGGCTTCAACTTCCCCCAATCGATCACGGTCGCAAGAAACGTCCCATCGCCAAGCTTGATGGCAGGCAACATAGTGGATCCCGTGACGGGAGTTTCCACTTCCCTGGCAAGCATTGACCCGCGCGGCATCGGGCTCAATCCGTTGGTCTCACAGATATGGAACACGTACGAGCCCCAGTCGAATGCAGCCTGCGCTCAGACGCTTTGCGACGGGACCAATGTGCTGGGGTTCTCGGGAAATATTGGCGTACCGGAAACTACCAAATTCATAGCCTCGCGGCTGGATCACGATTTTTCGCCCAAGTGGCATTTCAACGCCACCTATCATTTTTTCAAACTGACGCAATCTACAACTGACCAGGTCGACATCGGCGGGTTTTTCCCCGGCGACACGAAGGGTGTGCCGGCGTCCCTGTCCAAGGATCCTGCCGAGCCAAATATGTGGGCAGTGGGTCTGACCACCAACATCACCTCGAACACGACCAATGACTTCCACTACAGTTTCCTGCGCAACTTCTGGCAATGGATCCGCCAGGGGGATACGCCGCAAATCGCCGGCTTGGGTGGAGCGATCGAGATTATGAGCGGCCAAACGCAGGGCGCAGCTAACGATCTCGGCCCCTATAACGTAAACACCCAGCAGACCCGGACCCGTTTTTGGGATGGGCACGATCAGATGGTGCGCGACGACATTTCCAACCTGAAAGGTAACCACCTGCTGCAATTTGGCGCTACCTATCAGCACAACTGGAACCAACATCAACGTACCGATAACGGCGGCGGAATCAACTACGCTCCCGTCTATGCACTTGGCGTGGGATTAAGCGGATCGGGACTTGCGAGCGACTTGCCGATTTGCACGACCACGACCGATATCCCGAACTGTGGCGCTCTTACCGCAGCGGCACTGGGTATCGTTTCCATCTCGCAGATTGCCTATACTCGCTCTGGCTCAAGTCTCACCTTGAATCCTCCGCTGACCCCGGCGGAAGACACGCTCACGATTCCATATTTCAATTCTTATTTCAGCGACACTTGGCACATGAAGCCGACGTTCACCCTCACCTACGGTTTGGGCTGGACGCTGGAACAGCCTCCGACGGAAGCGACGGGCAAGCAGGATGTGCTGGTGGATGCGAGCGACACGCCGGTTTCAATGTCGGCCTATCTGGCGCAGCGCAAAGCCGCAGCGCTAATCGGCCAAGTCTACAATCCCGCGCTCGGCTTTGCCCTGGTGCATAACGTTGGAGACGGTTCGGGTCGGGTGTATGACCCGTACTACGGCGAATTCAGCCCGCGTATCGCCGTGGCATGGAGCCCGCACTTCGACGCTGATTCCGCCATGGGTAAAGTGTTCGGCCATGAAGATACGGTCATCCGTGGCGGCTATGGCCGCATCTACGGCCGCTTGAACGGCGTGGATCAGGCGCTGGTACCATTGCTCGGCGTCGGACCCATCCAGCCCGTGCAGTGCGCCAACAACCTGGCTACAGGTTTGTGCCCGTCTGGTGCCGTAACGGCCGACCCTACGACTGCTTTCCGGATTGGGGCAACTGAAAACGGCTTGATCGCGCCGCTGCAGACTGCCCCGAACCTGACACCCAGCGCAACGCTGCCACAACCTCTCTTCACAGGGATCAATTCCACGGAGGGCAGTGCCAGCGAGGCATTGGATCCGCATTTCCGACCCAACGTATCAGATGCGTTCAACCTCACCATACAGCGCCAGTTGACCCACCGGGTCACTTTGGAATTCGGCTACATCGGGCGCAGAATCACTCACGAATACCAACCCATCAACCTCAATGCGGTGCCCTACATGATGACGCTGGGCGGGCAGCAGTTTAAGCAAGCCTATGCGAACACCGTGATGCAATACTGCGGCGGCATAGCGGGCCTGGCCGGCGGTGGTTGCGCGAAGAACGCGGCTGCCGTCAACAACCAGCCATTCTTCGAAACGGCCCTCGGCGGCGCTACCTCTACTTACTGCAGCACTCCTGTCGGCGGGGTAACTCCGACAAGCTGCACCCAGGCTGTGTTGCTGAATGAGAGTGCAAACCTTGCCAACGCTCAAGTATGGAGCATTTGGAGCGACTTGGATGCCGGCCCGATGCAAACCATCGCCAGCGGCGGCGGCGGCGGACCTCTATCCGGGCCAACTATGCTGAATAACTCCGGCCAGTTCTCGTCGGGTGTTGCCAGCAACGGCAGCATTGGTTACGGAAACTATAACGCTGGCTTTGCCTCCCTGAAGATGGCCGACTGGAGAGGATTGACGTTGCAATCGAACTTCACTTGGTCCAAGGCGTTGGGAACTGGAGGTGTTGTCCAGGCCAGCAGCGAAATTACTCCGGATGATCCGTTCAATTTGGGGACCACGTACGGCTACCAGGATTACGATCGCAAGTTCGTCTACAACGCCTTCTTCGTCTACCAGCCTCCGTTCTTTAAGGGGCAGCATGGGTTGATGGGACGGGCACTGGGCGGCTGGACCTTCGCATCCGTCTTCACAGCCGGAAGCCCCGAACCGGTCGAGATATTCACCACAACAGGAGATGGCCAGGAATACGGTGCTGGCGACAACATCAACTTCTTCGGCAATGAAAACGCGGTTCAGATTGCGCCGATTAAGTCGGGTCATGCCTACTACAACAACCCCTCCGGTGCGTTGCCGGTTAACTTGTTCAAGCAGGGCATATCTGCCATTAATGACTTCCGCAATCCGATTCTCGGTATCGACAACAAGGACGGCGGCAACGGCAATTTCTTTGGCCTGCCCTACTGGAACATGGACTTCAGCGTCCGGAAGAACGTTCAACTGGCCGAAGGCATCAGCATGGAATTTCAAGGTGTCTTCGCGAATGTCTTTAACCATAACCAGTGGCTGGATCCGGTGGGCGCGAACGCGATGGGGCTATTCGGGGCTTCCACTTTCGGCGCACTGGGTGGCTCGGCGCAGGAGCAGCCCGGCGGCGATCGACAGATCGAGATCGGCGCTCGCGTTCGCTTCTAACTCAAACGAAGTTCGTAGCTTTCTTCCGGCCGCACCTGTCAGGTGCGGCCGTTTTTTTGGCGTTCGACCTTCTGCATGGAGTATCGCCGCTACTTTCCGATGCAGAACTTGCTGAAGATCAGATTGAGAATGTCATCGGTGGTGGTGGCGCCGGTGATGGCATCGAGGGGCTGGAGAGCGCTATAGAGATCGAGCAGCAGCATTTCGTGCGGGACCTCCGCGTCTACCGCGATGCTCGCGGCGTTGAGCGCTGCGATTGATTCCTGCACGAGGCTCTGATGGCGGACGTTGGTGAGGAATCCAGTCTCGGCCTGGGCTCCGGTTTCGCCGCCGATGTGGCGCAGAATTTCGGCGCGCAGTTCAGTGATGCCCTCGCCGGTGAGAGCCGAGGCGTAGAGCAACGGTGGGTAGCGGACGGCGATTCCCAGGTCGCATTTGTTGCCGACTACGATTGCCGGGCGGCCTTCTGCGTGCCGGAGCAACTCGGCACCCTCATCCGGTCGGGATGCGTCGAGGACCACCAACACTAAATCGGCGTCGGCCAGCGCTTCCATGCTCTTGCGGATGCCGATGGATTCGGCTTCGTCGAGCGCCTGCCGGATTCCGGCGGTGTCGACGAGCTGGATCGGAATGCCGCCGAGGGCTACCGTCTCACTGACCAGATCGCGTGTGGTGCCAGGAGTTGCGGTCACGATGGCGCGCTCGCGCTCGACCAGGCGGTTGAACAGGCTTGATTTGCCTACGTTTGGGCGCCCGACGATGGCGAGGGTAAGCCCCTGATGCACGATCTTGCCATAGGCGAAGCTTGCAGCAAGCTGCTGAAGTGGCTCGAGAACGGCGGCGATACGTTCAAGAATGGTTGCATCCGGCAGGACGGACACGTCGTCTTCAGCGAAATCGATGCCGGCTTCGAGCACGGCGATCAACTCGATGAGTTTCTGCTTGACCGGCTGCAAACGACGGGAGAGAGCGCCCTCGAGCTGTTGCGCGGCGATCTTCGCCTGGTAGAGCGTCTGGGAGTCGATGAGGTCACGGACGGCTTCGGCCTGGGTGAGATCGATGCGGCCGTTGAGAAAGGCGCGCATGGTGAACTCGCCAGGCTCGGCGAGGCGCGCTCCGGCCTCGACGCACAACTCGACGATGTGCCGAAGCGCGACCGGAGAGCCATGGGCCGCGATCTCGATGATGTCGTCGGTGGTGTAGGAACGGGGCCCGGCGAAGTAGGTGACGACGACTTCGTCGATGCGAGTCGGGCTTCCGGCTTCCGGCTTCCGATTTCCAGTATTTGCGTCGATGGGAACCGGTTCGATGAGTTCACCGAAGACGGCTCGTCCTGGCTCCAGATCATGTTTGAGCCGCAGCATTGGATAGGCGATTTCGCGTGCCCGCGGCCCGGAGATGCGCACCACTCCAATGCCGCCACGCCCAGGCGCTGTGGCGATAGCAACGACCGTATCGTCAAGGTTCACCGGGCGATTGTAGCGGGTGACGCTACGACTTTTTCAATCTCCGCTTTCAGCTGACCGTAGGGCAGCGCGCCGGGGTGATACATGGCAACCTTGCCCGTGCGATCGAGCAGGACCAACGTGGGCGTGGTCGAGGCTCCATACACGTCGAAATTGTATTTGCTGATGGGGACGGGCATGTCGAGCAGCCCCGAGTAGAAACGGTGGCGCACCGCGTCGATGTAGGCGAGTTCGTCACTGGGCGCCGCGTGCTCGACTTGCGCGGTATAGCCGTAAAGCCGCGTGGGGCCGAGGACGGTCAACCCATGAGGCGCAAATTCCGTCTGCAATTGGGTGATGATGGGGGCTTCGGCTTTGCAGTCTCCACACCAATGCGCCCAGAAAAAAAGCAGCACGGGAGAACCTTTCAACTGGGCGAGCACCGGCGGTTTCGAGCCGAGGAACTGCTCCTCGCGAAGCGCGGGCGCGAGTTTTCCTTCGATGGAAAGCAGGTTGAGATTCTTTTGCAGGCGGGCGCGGATCGACGTGCTGCCATAGGTGCGCAGCGCAGCCTGTAGAACCGCACTTGCCTGAGCACGCTGGCCTTGAGCCGCCAGCACTTGCGATTGGACCTCGATGGCCGCGCCCAGGGCGATCGGCAGATGCGGTTCGGCATCGAGCGGTCGCTGCTTGAGTTGATCGAGTGCGAGGGAGCTGGTTTGCTTAGCGTAAGCCGCTGCTTGATCGTAGTTGTGAGCGGCGAGGGCAGCACGCGCCATCCAAGAGTAGGCTTCGATGTATTCGGGCGTGACACCTTTGCTGCTGCGGTAGGACGCGAGGTCCGAATCGGCTGTGCTGAAATTATTCTGAGCGAGAGCGGTGCGGACATCTTCAACAATCCCTGCCCAGGCTGGAGTCACGAGTGCGATCAGAATCAGAAGTTTGCGGAAAGGCATTTGCTTAGTTATCAACCTCCATCATACTGTTATCAGATCATGTATCTTTTATGGTCCGATGGCAAATCCGGCAGCCTTGGGGCAACCGCTTGGATACTCCGTAACCCATTGATATGGCAAGTGTTTAGGTCCACGCACAACGAAATATTCTAGCTTTTTCGCGGTGTCTCCCTTACAATTTAGTTGCGTTTGATCTTTAGATTTCTTTCGCAGTATCCAGTTTCTCCGCCAACCAGCGCGTGACCTGCCTGCAGAAGAAGCCTTCCAAAGTTTCAGCGCTACATCAAAGAAAAAGGAACAAAGCAACACCATGGAAACAGGAACAGTGAAGTGGTTTAAC
>Ga0307478_10003311_pt1 | contig 12021 bp, 9 predicted proteins | sample atmos_gasesECM4C_2_FD_203713 | JGI IMG/M metagenome (GOLD analysis project Ga0307478, IMG submission 203713) | Hardwood forest soil microbial communities from Morgan-Monroe State Forest, Indiana, United States - atmos_gasesECM4C_05 | ecosystem: Environmental > Terrestrial > Soil > Temperate...
GCGCTGCGCTCCACTCATTCGACCCTCAGCTCATTCAGACCCTCAGCCTGAAGCCACAAGTCTTTAACGCCTGCGATGCGTCGGCGACCCAACGGGGAATATTTGCCAGATTCTTCGATTCGCTCACCTGGGGCTATAATTGCGCGACACTCAGATGGCTCTTACCTCTGGCACGAAGCTCGGCCCCTACGAAATCCAATCTCCGCTGGGCGCAGGGGGTATGGGAGAAGTTTATCGCGCTCGTGACACCCGCCTCGACCGCATCGTGGCGGTAAAAGTTCTCGCCTCTCACCTTTCTTCTTCTCCGGAATTGAAGCAGCGGATGGAGCGCGAGGGGAGGGCGATTTCTTCGTTGAACCATCCCCACATCTGCCAGCTTTATGACATCGGGTCGCAGAACGGCACCGATTATCTGGTCATGGAGTTTCTGGAAGGGGAAACTCTGGCCGAGAGGCTGCGCAAAGGCGCGGTACCGCTGGCCGAGGTTTTCAAGATTGGGATTGCCGTAGCCGAAGCGCTGGCGGTGGCGCACCGCAGCGGCATTGTGCATCGTGATTTGAAGCCTGGGAACATCATGCTCACGGCGGGCGGCGCAAAGCTGATGGACTTTGGGCTGGCGAAACCGCTGGGCATGCAGAACTCGGGGACAGGAACAGGATCGGCAGCGCCTTCGTTCACGGCGGCGGCCACGATGAGCGGGCCGAGTCCGTTAACCCCGCTGACCACGGCGGGTAGCGTCATTGGAACCATTCAGTACATGTCTCCCGAGCAGATTGAAGGGAAAGAGGCGGACGCACGCTCCGACGTTTTTGCATTTGGCGCTGTCCTGTACGAGATGGTAGCGGGGAAACGGCCGTTTCAGGGTAAGAGTCAAATCTCACTGGCTTCTTCGATTCTGGAATCGGAGCCAGAGCCTGTGAGCAAGCTAAAACCGAACACGCCTCCTGCGTTTGACCATGTGGTGACGACCTGCCTGCAGAAAAATCCGGACGAGCGATACCAGTCGGCGCACGACGTTAAGCTGGAACTGCAGTGGATCGCGGCGGATAAATCGTCGCCGGCGGTCGCGGCAGCGCCGCCGCGGTCGACCGCGAGGGATCGTGTGACGCGAAGCGCGCTCATGATCTTCGCGATTGTGCTAGGCATAGTTGCCGGAAGCTTCCTGAGGGCGCCTGTCTCGCCTGAAGGCTCCATCCGCACGGTCATCAATCCTCCGGAGAAAACCACACTGAATCTGACCGGCGATTCTGCCGGACCGCCGGTGCTTTCGCCGGACGGGAGCGCAATCGCATTCAGCGCCACGGGTGCGGACGGCAAAGCTGCACTCTGGGTTCGCCCGATGAATTTGCTGGAAGCGCGGATGCTGCCCAGTACGGAGGGTGCGATTTTTCCCTTCTGGTCCCCGGACGGACGCTCGCTGGGATTTTTCGCCGGTAGCAAACTGAAAACGATTGACCTCAATGGCGGTTCGGCGCAGGTGATTTGTGACGCGTCGCTCGGGCGCGGGGGTGCCTGGGGGCCGGGTGGGGTGATTCTGTTTTCTCCCAGTCCGAGCGATCCCCTGATGCGCGTGAGCATCAATGGAGGAACTCCCGTGCCGATCACGAAAATCGATACGGCGCTCCACACCTCGCATCGCTGGCCGTTCTTTCTTCCCGACGGCAAGCACTTCCTCTATCTCGCGCTGCACCACGATCCCTCGAAGTCGGCCAACAACGAGCTTTATTACGCATCGCTGGATGGCCGCGAAAATCGTCCTCTGTTCCGTTCTCAAGCGAACGCGGTTTACGCTGACGGTTTTCTATTGTTCGCGCGTGGCAATCAATTGATGGCACAACCCTTCGATCCCGCCTCAGGAAAACTGAGTGGTGAACCCCAGGATTTGGCCAAGGGCATTATGAACGACGCCAGCACCTGGCATATGGATGCTTCGGCTTCCAGCGGTGGGCTGCTGGTTTTCGGCAGCGGCGCGTCGGGCGACCTGCAGTTGGTCTGGATGAATAACAGCGGCAAAGAGATCAGCACTGTAGCTGACAAGCTCGAAGAGCTGCAAGGGGCGGTCGTCTCCCCACAAGGGGACCGCATCGCACTTCAGATTGACGCGGGAGAGAACGACATCTGGGTGCTCGATTTGTCGCGCGGTGTTCGCACCAGACTGACCTTTGGACCAGTGGCGAACACTTCCCCAGTCTGGTCGCCCGATGGCAAGTGGATCGCCTATGCCTCGCCTCGCACCGGTCGTTTCAATCTTTACCGCAAACCCTCCGATGGCAGCGGCGCGGAGGAGCTTCTGCTCACCGATGACCAGGGGATTGACCCCAGCGACTGGTCGCACGACGGGAAGTACCTGATCTATACCCGAGGTGGTCCCACAGGCCAGACTTGGGCTCTCGCGCTTCAAGGGGAGCGCAAACCGTCGATGGTGTTGTCGCGGGGCGCTTTTGCCAAGTTTTCGCCGGACGGCCGTTGGCTCGCCTACACTTCGGACGAGTCCGGCGCGTTTGAAGTGTATGTGGTGGCCTTTGGCGGCGGGCAGGCCAAATACCAGGTCTCGGCCAACGCCGGACAATTGCCGCGATGGAGCAGAGACGGCAAGGAACTTTACTTTTTGGACGCGACTTTCGATATCTTCGCCGTGCCGGTGAGGGATGCGGGCGGAGCTCTCCAATTTGGCGTGCCACAGACCGTGGTCAGCAACTGGTCTGCCCCGCTAGCTTTCTACGATGTTGCCCCCGACGGGAAGAAAATTTTGCTCAACCGGATTGCGCAACAGGTGAGCCAATCGGTTACGGTAGTTACGAGCTTCACCGCAGGGCTGAAGAGGTAAGCCAGGGTATCCTGAACTCGCCCTGAAATACTGACACAGGTGTAGCATGAAAATTTCCATTCGGATTGCAGCCGCTGCGCTGCTGTTTACAACTTCCATGTCCATGTCGGCACGAGACCGGTCCAATGCGCGTTCGATGGTGATCACACGTTACGGCATTGTGGCAACCAGCCATGTGCAGGCTTCGGTGGCGGGGGCGCAGGTGCTGGCGCGGGGAGGTTCTGCCGTAGACGCGGCGATTGCCGCCAACGCGGTGCTGGGCGTAACCGAACCCATGATGAACGGCATGGGTGGCGATCTGTTTGCGATTTACTGGGACGCGAAAACCGGCAAGCTGTATGGGTTGAACGCAAGTGGATGGGCGCCGCGCGGGCTGACCATCGCGCATTTGAAGGCGAGGGACGCGACGGCTATGCCGGTGGCGGGCATTGATTCCGTCACTGTGCCGGGTGCGGTCGCTGGATGGCACGCGCTGCACGAGCGCTTCGGTCGCCTCGCGTGGAAAGATCTTTTTCAGTCTGCGATTTCTTATGCTGATGATGGCTATCCAGTTCCGGAAGTCATTGCCTCATATTGGAATGACGCCGCGGATTGGATTGCGAACGATGCGGAGGCTCGGCGGGTTTATCTGCCGGGTGGCAAGCCTCCGGTGGTGGGGCAGGTCTTTCAGAATCACGATCTCGCCAAGGCCTTGAGGTTAGTGGCTGAGGGTGGAGCGGATACCTTCTATAAAGGCGAGATTGCGCGCGCGATTATCAGCACATCGCAGAATCTGGGCGGGACGATGGCGGCCGATGACCTGGCGGAGTTTTCGCCGGAGTGGGTCGAGCCGATTTCAACCACCTATCGCGACTGGACTGTGTACGAGCTTCCTCCCAACGGACAAGGGATGGCGGCGCTCGAGATGCTGAACATTATGGAGACCTCTGCGCCTTCGCCCGACGGACCTCTGAGCGCCGTCGAGTTGCATAAAAAGATCGAGGCCATGAAGCTGGCTTATGCTGATCTGGGGCGTTATAACGCTGACCCGCGATTCGCCAAGGTTCCGGTGAAGGGAATCCTGTCGAAGGAATACGCGCGGGAGCGCGCCAGGCTGATCGATCCCAGCAAAGCGAATTGCGACGTTGCGGCCGGCACGCCGCCCTTTAGTGACACGACTTATCTTTCGGTGGTCGATCGCGAAGGCAATATCGTTTCGTTGATTCAGAGCAATTACGAGGCATTTGGATCGGGCATTGCAGTGCGTGGCATGGGATTCGCGCTGCAGGATCGTGGCGCCCTGTTTTCGCTCGATGCGACGTCTCCGAATGCGCTGGCCCCGCGCAAGCGTCCGTTTCACACGATCATTCCCGCGTTCATGGAACATGGGGACCAGCACATTGGTTTCGGAATCATGGGAGGAGCGAACCAGCCTCTGGCTCACGCGCAATTCGTTTCCAACGTGGTCGACTACGGAATGAATGTTCAGGAAGCGGTGGAGAATGCGCGCTTTACCGTCAGTCCGCAACGTGGGTGCAACATTGTGATCGAGTCACGCGTGCCGCTGGAAGTGCGGCAAAAGCTTTCCGCGATGGGGCATCAATTCGACGTGAGGAACGCATACTCGACGGCGATGGGCCGGGGGCAGGCCGTTCTGCACGACTCGAAGTCCAAAGTGAATTACGGAGCATCGGACGCGCGCGCCGATGGCGCTGCAGTTCCAGAACAGTGATGAGTACAGTGGCCAGTGATCAGTGTCCAGTGGCCAGTCACGGTGCCGGCTGCGGTTTTACTGACCACTGGACACTGATCACTGGCCACTGCTTTACGACCGCAGCAAATTCCTTGCGATGAACAGGACGTTGGCCGGACGCTCGCCCAGCCGCCTCATGAAGTAGGGATACCACTCGCTGCCGAAGGGAATGTAGATGCGGACGCGCCAGCCGTCGCGGGCGAGCTTGCGCTGCAGGTCGCGGCGGATGCCGTAGAGCATCTGGAACTCGAAGGAGTCGCGGGAAAGTTTTTCGCGAATGGCAAAGGCCTGGGCTTGCTGAATGATGGTCTCATCGTGCGTGGCCAGGCCGTGATAGATGCCGCTTTTCATCAGGATCTTCATCAGCTTCACGTAGTTGGCATCGACGTCGGACTTGAGAGGGAACGCAATCTCCGCAGATTCTTTGTAAGCCCCTTTGCAGAGGCGGATGCGAATGCGCTCAGCCAGAAGCTTTTCGACGTCACTCTCGGAGCGCCTCAGGTACGACTGGATCACGGTACCAACGGCGTTGGCGTTTCCTGGCATGGCATGAAGTTCGTGGACGAAGTCCAGCGTTCGCTGGGTGTAGGGCGATCCCTCCATATCGACGCGAACGAAGCCGGGAGGGTCCATGGCTGCGGCCTTGGCGACCAGTCCGCTGACGATTTCGCGGGCCAGCTTCTCATCTACATCGAGCCCCATATGAGTCAGTTTGAGGCTGATATTGGCGTTGAGTTGGTTAGCGGCAATGGCGTCGAGAACCTGGTTATACAGCTGGGCGCTGAGGCGGGCTTCCTCGGGATTAGCTACATTTTCGCCGAGGTTGTCGATGCTGACGCTCATGCTCGCGCGGTTGACGGCTTGGGTGGCGCGGACGGCGTCGGCGATCGAGGTGCCGGCGACGAAGCGACTGGAGACGCGGCGGCCAAGCGCAGAGCTCTCGGCAAAAGTGCGCAGAGATGGGTTTTCGGAAAGCCGGACGAAGAAGGCTCTTAACATTCCGCACCTGAGGAATTATCCACCGGAAGCGATGATTCGATAAAGAGCACAGAACGTTGTATCACAACGAGCGCATGCTGCAGCCTGGCCCGGCGACCACAAGCGGTCGAGCCCGAGGTGTTTTGCGGCTGGGATGGACGGCGAAGTTAAGGATTGAAGCGAAGTTCAACTATCTCGTGAGTTTCGTGAGAAGCGGTTTCCCACTTCCACTGGCGCAGCGCATCCTGGGCAGATTGCGCCAGCAAGGGATGGCCGCCCTTGACCTCGATAGACGTTACCTTTCCATTCGGAGCAACCAGAACGTCTGCTCTTACTATGCCTTGGATTTTCATGGAGCGGGCGATATTGGGATATTGCGGAGCCACTCTGGTGACAACCTTGCGGCCGCTTTCAGAAGTTTCCTGGGTAAGGGCGTGCTTGGGCGCCAGCGTCAGTGTCGCGACTAGAACAAATAAAGCAACCGAAATCCGGTTTCTCATTGGGGTCGGTGGTTCCGTATTAAGAATTTTGTTCTGGTTCAGAATAAGAGGTATCTAACGCGCGCAGTAGATTACCTCGGTAATCGAGCAACGATTCTCCAGAAAAAAGCGGGATTGTGGCTAGGTTGGCCAGCCCAGCGCGAGGCTTGCCGACTGTTTCAGCCGGCGTGTTCTTCCAGGAACTTCTCGACCTCGATGGCGGCCATGCACCCGGTTCCAGCCGCGGTGATGGCCTGACGATAGCGGCGGTCCTGCACATCGCCACAGGCATAGACGCCATGGACGCGGGTAAGGACGTAGTTGTGCGTCTTAAGGTAGCCGTCCGCATCGGTGTCGAGTTGGCGGGCAAACATTTTCGCGTTGGGGTCGTGCCCGATGCCGAGAAATAAGGCGCTGGTGGGGAAGTCCCAGACCTTGCCGGTCTTCACATTGCGCAGCTTGAGGCCGGAGACTTCCTGTTTGTCGTGACCGAGGACATCTTCGACAACGGTGTCGGTGAGGAACTGGATTTTCGGATTCTGTTTAGCGCGTTCCAGCATGATCTTGGAAGCGCGGAAGCTGTCGCGGCGGTGAATGATCGTCACCTTGGTGGCAAAGCGAGTGAGGAAGATGGCTTCCTCCATGGCGGAGTCGCCGCCGCCGATCACCACGATTTCCTTTCCTGAAAAGAAAAAGCCGTCGCAAGTGGCGCAGGAAGATACGCCGTGGCCGATGAGCTTTTGCTCGTTCGGCAGGCCCAGCCACCGCGCCGAAGCGCCGCTCGCGATGATCAGCGCTTTGGTGTGCACCTGTTGCTTGCCGAGATGAAGCAGGAAAGGGCGCTGGCTGAGGTCAACACTGCTGAGATGCCCCACGCGATATTCGGCGCCGAAGCGTTCTGCCTGCTTGCGCATGTTCTCGACCAGTTGTGGTCCCATGATGCCTTCGGGAAAGCCGGGGAAGTTCTCCACCAGCGTGGTAAGAGAGAGTTGGCCGCCGGGCTCGTGGCCCTCGACCACGAGAGGTTTCAGATTGGCGCGTGCCGTGTAAAGGGCGGCGGTGTGTCCGGAGCAGCCGGAACCGATGATGACGACGTTGCGCGTTTCGCTCATGATGGGATAGCCGTTAGATTGCTGGATTCAGATTTCGATGCATTGCGCTGCTGGGATTGCCAAGAAACCAAATCTTAACAGCGGAAGATCCTTCGGCTTCGCTTAGGGCAAGCCGCTGAGTACGCAGAGAAATCCTTATCATTAAATCTTCTTCTCCAAAGATTCAGTTCACTGTTTAACGGCTGGCTTGGCCGATCTTGGCTTTGCCGGCACTATCGGTCCCGCTCCCGGGATTTGCGCTAGCTCCCCAGGCACCGTGCGCTTGACGCCAAGGAGGCCGCGGTAGTCGGTCAGCACTTGAGAGGCGCTGTGGAATAGCGGTTCGTAGGCGCTCTGATCCGGCGCCGGTCCGTTTTCCGAAGCGCCACAGCGGGCCAGCGCGATGGACGACTTTCCGAAACGCTCGAGCCGGATGCGGCTGGCCGGAGTGTTGGCGGCGACCATGGCTTCCGCGCTGCTTATCGCCGATGCACTGTCTTCCATCGAGACTTGGATCAGGTCTTTAGGATCCCGCACGTGCAGCACCAGAGTCTCGATCATGTTCTGACCGTCATTGCTAAAAGAGTATTGCACGCTGGCGAACAGAGCCTGCACGGAGAATTCGCGGCGAATGCGAACGTAGCTGGCGACGGAGGGTTCATCCGACATTTTCGTGCCGCTTCCGGGCTGAAGAAAGTTAGGAGGTTCAGTCAGTGTGGAGCGGCCGTGGGAGATTTCGAAGTCATCGCTGAACAGCGGTTGTTTCGGGATGCGCGCCAGTGCGGCAGCGATTTCCTTTTGTTCATCGGCTGAGGGCGTGCAGACGTTCAGCATGTTCACTTTTACTTGCGGTTCGCTCGAAGGGGTCTCGGGAGCCTGTTGCGATGCCGCAGGAAGAGCTACCAGAAGTGAAGTGACGATCGAAATGAGTTTTGGAAGCACGGCAGAATGATAACCCAAAGGCAGTGCGCAGTACCTAGTACCCAGTATTCAGTGAAAACCTTGGGTTGCAGATACCTGGGTACTGAGTACTGGCTACTGGGTACCGGGTTTCGATTAGAATTCAGGGCATGGCGAATCTGACACTGGTTTACGGCATGCGGCTGCTGCCTTCCGACGATGTGGCCGAAGTGGGGCAGGCTCCGGTGAAGCTTACCAACGGAGGCCAGGCGCACGTCACCATGCACGTGCTCGAAGGCAGCAAGGAAGAGATCGAGAAGCAGTTGCACACCAGCCTGGAAGCGTTCTTCGATCTGTATCCGGAAATTTAGCAAGTCCGACGGCGAAATCATGAAGCAGTTTTACTCGAGGTTGCGCGCAAGAATGCTGGCCGCCGATTTGTGGCCGCAGGGATGGGTCGCGCGTGGAGCCCTGTATTCGATGGGTCTCGCGATAGGGCTGTTCGCTCTTGAGATGGTGTTGAAGCCGTTTGCTCCGGCGGCGGCCGATAGCCTTGGGGGCTGGGTTAAGTTTCTGGTTTTCGACACGGCATTGCTGTTTTCCGTGGTTGCTTTCCGGTGGTCGAAGCGAAAAATTCTGTGGCGCCTGCGCAACCGGCTAATCGTGACTTACGTCTTCATCGGCGTGATTCCGGCGGTTCTGCTGGTGGCCATGACGTTCATCACGCTTTACGGACTGGCTGGTCAGTTCGCCGTGTTCGTAGTGACTTCGGAAATCAACTCGCAGTTGCGCAGTCTGGGCGCGGTGAACGCCGCGGTCGGGAACGAACTGGCGGCGCGCCTTGAGCGTGGGGATAATCCCACCGCCGAATCGCTGGCCGGGATGAGGAAGCGCGATGCAGCCTGGAAGCGACGCCGGATGTATGCCTGGCTGGACGATAAGCTTTTGCCCCTGGGCGACGAATCCAAAGGGGCTGCGCCCTCATTCCCCACATTTGCAAAGAGCGAGTTGCGCGAAATCACGCGCGACCGCGACGGCCTGTATCTGCGCGTGGTTACGGAGCTTTCGACGGGATCAAAGACGCTCACCGTGGTTACCAGCGAGCCGTTCGACAAACCGTTAGTGGGGAAGATTGCGGCAGACCTGGGCGAAATCACATTGTTGGAAGACCCAGGATTCCGGGGGGGAGAAGCGCAGACGGTCCCGCCCGCGAATACCGGGACGAACAACGTCAACATTGTGATCAGCGACCGCAGGAATCCACAGCGCGCGGATTTACATCCTAGCCCCACATTTGCCGTGGGGACGTTGCCGGCTGCCATGGGCCGACTGGACCGCGAGGTTCCATTCCTCGCTCCGCTGCCGGTGCTCGATTGGAAAACCGGAAAACGCGAGCCGACCGGGTCTGCAGTGGTGCAGGTTCGAACTCGCCCATCGGTACTTTACGGCCATTTGTTCGCAGCCCTCGGGGAGTTCGTGCAGATGGTGGAGTATACCCTTCTCGCCATCCTCATCTTTTTCGGCGTGATCGAATTGATTGCCCTGATCATCGGCACGCGGATGACCCGGACGGTCACGGGCGCGGTAGCGCATCTCTACGATGCTACCAGGCATGTGGACAGCGGGGACTTCAGCCATCGCATTCCGGTTAAGTCAACGGACCAACTGGCGCAACTCTCGCTTTCGTTCAATTCGATGACGGAGTCGATCGAGAAGCTGATTCAGGAGCAGAAGGAAAAGCAGCGGCTGGAGGGCGAACTCGCCATTGCGCAGGAAGTGCAGGCACAACTGTTTCCACGGCAGGTTACGGAACTAGAGTCGCTCGAAGTGCATGGTTTTTGCCGCCCCGCGCGCACCGTCAGCGGCGACTACTACGACTTCCTCACGGCCAGCTCCCACAAGCTGATTCTGGCCGTGGGCGATATCAGCGGGAAGGGAATTTCGGCGGCGCTGCTCATGGCGACCATCCACTCCGCGGTCCGCGCTTACAGCATCGAGAGCCTGCCGCAAATGAGGGAACCCGTCGCGGTGGGAGCCGTAGCGGGCGCGGGCAGAATTATGGCGGCCTGGCCTGAAGGTATTGAGGTGTCTCCAGGCGCCTTGCTCGGCCTGCTCAACCACCAGCTTTACGAGAGCACTCCGCCGGAGAAGTACGCGACGCTCTTCCTGGGAATTTACGATGGGCGATCGCACCGGCTGACTTACAGCAACGGCGGACACCTTCCGCCCATCCTGATTGCGAAGGATGGTGCCGTGCGACGCCTGGAAACCGGTGGTACGGTGGTCGGGCTCTTCGATCACATGATGTACGACGAAGGCGCCGTGGAAATGCATCCCGGCGAAATCTTTCTGGCCTACAGCGACGGCGTCACCGAGCCGGAAAACGATTTCGGCGAATTCGGCGAGGACCGCCTGATCGATCTGGTGAGCGCCAACCGGCGCCTGCCGCTCCTGCAAATCAGCCAGACCGTCACATCGGCAGTGGATGACTGGATCGGCGACAACGAGCAGCCGGATGACATCACGCTGGTGCTGGCGCGAGCAAGATAGGCAGTTCTCAGTTCCCAAGAGTTCGTTATGCGATCCCGCAGGATTTATGCATAGACGGCTGCTTCCATCCCTGTCATTCCTGTTGCTCTGCGCCTGGGCGCAAGCCCAAACCAAGGGCGTCTCGGTTCCGGAACGTCTCGAATCACTCGTCAATGATCGGTTCGAGACGACAAGGTGTCCCGGTCTCTCGGTTGCAGTGGCTTCCCAGAACCAGATTGTCTTCTCCAAGGCTCTCGGAAAAGCTGATATTGAACAGGACGTGCCCCTCACGACGGCCAGCGTTCAGCGGCTTGCTTCATTGTCGAAGCCCATAACAGGCACAATCATCATGGACTTGGTGGAGCAAGGCAAACTGTCATTGGACGCATCCGTCCGCCAGTACTTGCCCGAACTCCCGGTTTTCCACCAAAGTGTGAGCTTGCGGGAGTTGCTTTCCCGTCAGTCGGGCGTCAAGGGCTATGCGGATGAAGAAGACGTTCTCTTCAGCACGGTCCACTATCCCAGCTCACGGGATGCCCTGAAAGTGATGATGGCCTACCCCCTGGCATTCACTCCTGGGACAAAGGTCGAATACTCTTCATTGGCATTTACGGTCCTGGGTGCAGCCGCGGAGGCGGCCACCGGACGCTCATTTCCGCAGCTTTCCATGGACTTCTTTTCCAGAAATTCGATCCATGGACTCGCTCTCGACGATCCGTATGCCATTGTGCCTCGTCGGGTGCATGGGTATCTGGTCGACCGGACTCTGAACCTGCAATTCAATGATGGCCGCGTGGCGGGGCGTGACTACTTGAAGGGCACAGCTGGCGAAATCACTAATGCCCACTACTACGACATCAGCAATCGCTATCCATCTGGGGGCTTCGATGCGTCAGCAGAAGACCTGCTACGCTTCGTCATTGCAGTTGGCTCCGGCAAGGTCCTCAAGCCCGACACGGTCGACGCGATGTGGACTGGACAACACACGTTCGATGGAGCGCGGACGGTCTTCGGACTTGGTTGGGGCGTTTCTAAATGGAAGGAGAAGTCGGATATGGTAGGCATGAATGGGCTGGAACTCTCGACCACAGCATTTCTTCGCTACTTGCCGCGTTCGGGCGTCGGAGTTGCTTTGCTCTGTAATGCCGAGCCAAGGGGCTTCCAGAGCTCGTGAACGACATTCTAGACATCACAATTCCTTAGCGAGGAATCGCGGGCGTGCCCATTCTTTCGCATTCTTGCGAAAGGATATGGGGCGGCTGGGGCCACGGGAACAGGCACCGTCCCAGGAATTTCCACAAGAGGTTGTGACATCTAACCTTGTCCACAGCCCTTCACTTGCGCGATCATGGTCGAGGCCGTGACGGTTGGCAGAAGCCAATCCGTCGAGCCCCTAAGTCCTTTGCTTCACGGATTTTAGTATCTAAGTTCTTTGACATCCGGATTTTGCAGGGAATTTCCTGCTAACGTGATGATTCCAGTGAG
>Ga0307478_10003312_pt1 | contig 12020 bp, 16 predicted proteins | sample atmos_gasesECM4C_2_FD_203713 | JGI IMG/M metagenome (GOLD analysis project Ga0307478, IMG submission 203713) | Hardwood forest soil microbial communities from Morgan-Monroe State Forest, Indiana, United States - atmos_gasesECM4C_05 | ecosystem: Environmental > Terrestrial > Soil > Temperate...
ACCCCACTCACGCGTCTGCCGCCACTCCTCAAGGCTAAGGCCAAGGTAATCAAGTGCGATGCGGTTGATATAGAGACGCTCGCGATTGGCTCCGTATACGGCAATAAGTTGAGGCGTAAGGTCCAGGATCTGGCGGAGCTCCGCTTCCTGCTCCCGAATCGTTTCTTCCCGGGTTTTGCGCTCAGTGACGTCCATCGATATGCCCCGGAGCTAGACGAGCTCTCCCGCTGCGCCGAAAACAGGATGGCCTAAGGCATGAATCCACGTGACCGGAATCAAGGCCCAATTGAATCTCCCTTCACCATAAGGTACGTTTGGCCTAAAGCACCAAGTCTAGTCTCACTACAGTACGACCTGTCTTCACAAGATGTTTCGCCGCAAAGCGGTGGAATCGACTCAGCTAGCGGGGTGGTATTTTGAACTTATATTTGTTGATTTTGAAACGCTTGATTTTCGAATCGAGCGTTCGTGCCGGCAGCCCTAGTTTCGTGGCTGCGCCCGACGGGCCCGAGACCCGTCCATAACATTGGGTCAGTGCGGCTTCAATCATTTCCTTCTCCTGCCGCGCGAGCACCCGATTCAGAGCACTCGGTCGGCTTCGGGCCACGGGGAGTTCGCGCCGAAGCCAGGTCTCGTCCACAGAAAAGGTTTCTCCCTCACAAAGGATCACGGCACGCTCAATTACGTTTTGAAGTTCACGAATGTTCCCGGGCCAGTCGTATGCCTGTAGTAATCCAAGACTCTTCTTGTCGATCGTTCCGAATTTCTTACCAGCCTTCTTGCCGAACCGGTCAATGAAGTACTCCACCAGCAGCGGAGTGTCAGCTACGCGTTCCCGTAACGGCGGCACATCGATAGGAACGACATTCAGTCTGTATAAAAGGTCTTCGCGGAATTTGCCCTCGGCGACGAGCGTGTTCAAATCACGATGGGTGGCTGCTATTACCCTGACGTCGATAGGAATGACTTTATTGCTCCCCACTCGTTCGATTTCACGCTCCTGCAGCACCCGTAACAGTGCGACTTGGATTTCGGAAGGTAAGTCGCCGACTTCGTCCAGAAAAATTGTTCCGCCGTTGGCCGCCTCGAAACGTCCGAGCCGTCGTTGGGTTGCGCCTGTGAAAGCGCCCTTCTCGTGACCGAAAAGCTCGGAAGCAATCAGCGATTGTGGGATGGCGGCACAGTTCACCCCGATGAATGCGCGATCCGCGCGATTGGATCGCTTATGGATGCTGCGAGCAATCAACTCTTTTCCTGTACCGGTTTCGCCGAGAATCAAAACCGTCGAATCGGAAGACGCCAGTTTCGTAACTTGGCGTAGAACTTTACGCAGCGCTTCCGAGGAGCCCACTATATCCTCAAACATCGAGTCGCGATCGATTTGCTCTCGCAATGCCAGGTTTTCATTCCGTGTCCTTTCCTCCGCCCGGACGCGGTCATCGATGTCAGTTCCGGTTGCATACCAGCGAGTCACTAGCCCCTGGTCATTTCGGAAAGGGTTGTAACGAATAAGAAACCAACGGTATTGGCCGTCGTTTCGACGAGCCCGCTGTTCAATCTCGAACGGAAGGCCGCGACCGAGAGCAGCCTTGCGCTGCTCGCGTAACCTCTCCAGATCGTCGGGATGAAAGATTCGTTCGCGAAAAAGCGGGGCAATGACATCTTCCGCAGTCAGACCCGTGTAGTCGAGGGTCGCTTGGTTGGCGTAGATAGGTGTACCCGAGGGGTCCTGGACAACAATCGCCTGCGGTATCAGGTCGGTGATACGCCGGAGCTCGCGTTCATCTTCTCGAAGTTGCGCCTCCGTTTGCTTGAGCGTCTCGATATCAGTGCATGTTCCATACCACCTGACAATCTTGCCAGTGTCGTCTCGTAGAGGTTCAACCCTCATGAGAAACCAGCGAAACACTCCGTCATGGCGACGGAGACGCGCTTCCATTTCGCCTGGTTCACCCGATGCCAACAGGCCCTGCCATTTCTGCAGCAACAGGACTCGGTCCTCTGGGTGGATGGCAACTTGCCAACCCGATCCATGGGACTGTGCCGCGGAAAGTCCTGTGTATTCGTGCCAACGTTTGTTGAGGAACTCGTTCGACCCATCCGGCAGAATGGACCAGGCCAGTGTCGGGATCGTATCGATCACCTGCCGAAGTTTCTTTTCCGAATTTTTTAGGTCGTCAAGTGCTCTCTCGAGCGCTTCTTGCGATCGCTGGTATTTCACAGAAGCCACCGCGGGATTATAAGTCATCTCTCCTGATCAAAGAGGAATTCCTGACAAATCAGGACGATCTGCCAGCCCAAGTTAAACAAACACAGGCTATTGCTAATGGTCTGCGACTTGCACTGCCGTCATTGTCTCCGGAGCCGGTAGAAAAATGACGCTGCGGATTGAACGGCTCAAAGAAAGGATTCGGCTCTGCGGTGAACTGCGATTCGGGGATTTGGTTCAAGTGCAAGCCGAAATCGAGCGCTGCGAATCGCCAGTCGTTTTCGATTTGGAGGAATTGGACCTTATAGATCTCGAAGGAGTTCGTTTTCTCAATGCGTGTGAGGCGAAGGGGATGTCGATCTTGCACTGTTCGCCTTACATTCGGGAATGGATGTTGCAGGAGCGAGGCCGGCCGAACGAGCATCCAGAACCGTTGTAGCGGGCCTTATGTCGGACGAACGACTTCGGCTAACAAAAGCTGATGTACGCGAAAAGAAATGAAAGGAAAAAAGGAGAATTATCATGAATCAGCATATTAAGAACGTGGTTTTGGTGCATGGAGCATTCGCCGACGGCTCCGGCTGGGAAGCCGTCGCTAACATCCTCAAGAATGATGGATACAAGGTGTCGGTGGCGCAGCCCCCCGAGACCTCGTACGCCGATGACCAAAAGTACACGAAGGCCGCCATCGACGCCATGGGCGGGCCGGTAGTTCTCGTGGGCCACAGTTATGGCGGCTCCATTATTACCGAAGCCGGCAATCATCCAAACGTTGTAGCGCTTGTCTATATTGCTGCATTTGCTCTCGATGAAGGTGAGAGCTGTGCCTCAATCGAACAGGCCCTGCCGCAAGCGTCCAAAGCGTTCAAGCCGGACAGCAATAACAACTGGTGGATCGACGAGGCGCATTTCGCGGCCGACTTCGCAGCGGACATTGCACCGGAGAAGGCAGCATTCATGGCTATATCGCAGGTGCCGATCTCCACCGACTCGTTCACCCATAAAGTTACGAATCCCGCGTGGAAGAACAAGCCCACCTGGTACATGGTAGCCACCGAAGACCGCTCGATCAATCCGGATCAGGAGCGCATGATGGCGAAGCGCGCCAAAGCCAAGACGGTCGAAGTGAAGGCGAGCCATGTGGCCTACATGTCGCGTCCGAAGGAAACAGCCAAGCTCATCGAAGAGGCGGCTGCCTCCGCGGCAGCCACGGCAGTAGCGTGAAGTTGCGTCGATGGTCGGATCCTTCGGCAACACCGTGCTAGTTGTCGGTGCCCGCTCAGTCGCGTGTGAATGACTTGGCGTGACTTGAGGGCGTCCGATTAGACTGAACAGTTACAGCTCGAGAGCAGGCCTCCGCCGATCCTGACGGCATCAGCGGAGGCCCGGAGGAACGTGGTCGTCTGAGGAGAACCCAATGAAAGATCACATCACCATAGAAGGACATGACGGCGCGTTCGCCGCCTATATAGCGAGACCGAAGACCTCGCCGGCTCCCGCGGTCGCTTATCACGGCGGCGATACTGAGAAATATCTGGGAGAGGTCGGTGGGCTGAGTGCGCCCCTTCTCATGCATCTGGCCGAAGAGGACGAGTTCATTTCCAAGCCTGCGCAAGCTGAGATTAAAGCGGCACTTGCCAAGAAACCAAACGCCACGGTCTACAGCTATCCGGGTCAGAATCATGCGTTCACTCGGCATAATGGCGCACACTACAATGCCGCCGCGGCAGCGCTCGCCAACGGGCGGACAAGCGAATTTCTACATCAACAACTGCGGTGAGGAGATTCGAGATGATAAGAAAAATCGAGATGGAGCGGTTCAGCCTGACCACTTCCAAGCCGTTTGATGAAGTAGTGGCTGGTGTAAACACCGCTATCGGTCATCCGGATATGGCTGAATTCGGGAGATCAACTCACGAAGCGCGCTCTTTTGCCGAGTTGAAAAGCGCAGTCGAAAAAGGCTTGGGCAAAACCGGACTGATGCTGTTTATGCAACTGGATCACGGTGCAGTTGTGCGCAAAGAGACAGGTCGCGATATACCTAGGATCATCCGCTTTGTCATTGGCAATCCGCTCATCATGAAGGAAATGGCGAGACATGTTCCAGACGCTGGCTCATATGCACCTGTCACTGTCTTGGTAGATGAACGACCAGATGGCGTGCATTTGTCTTATGACCGAATGTCAAGTTTATTAGCTCCGTACGGGAGCCCTGATGCGCTTCAGGTTGCGCAGGATCTGGACAACAAAGTAGAGGATCTTTTGAAGCAAGCAGCAGCTTAAGCAGAAAGCAGTGCTTATGGAAATTGGAACCATTGGAGCAGGAGATTTCGCACAAGCGTTTGCAAAACGGGCCTTGAAGATCGGCCACAAGGTAAAGCTTAGCAATAACCGAGGTCCCGAGAGCCTGCGAGAGATCGTCAATCAACTTGGTCCAGGAGCAATGGCTGTCACCAAAGAAGAGGCGGCCGCTTGCGAAATGGTGCTTCTTGCTGTGCCCTGGGATAACGTGCCCGAGACACTCGCAAGTCTTCCCAAGTGGAAGAATCAGATTCTCATCGACGGGACCAATCCTTTTCACGGTAAGGCCGGAAATTTCACGCTAGCGAATGTGGGAAATCTGTCCACCAGCCAGCTTGTTGCAGCGCTTGCCCCTAGAGCGCGAGTGGTTAAGGCGCTGAACAACATGATCGTTCCTAACTTAGAAGCGGATCCCGTCGTCAACGGGGCGAGACGGGTTGCATTCATTTCGGCAGATGATGACAACGCGAAAAAGCGAGTTCAAACCCTACTTGATGGTTTCGGCTATTCAGTCATTGATCTTGGAAATCTTCGCGATGGAGGGCTAATGCAGCAAGCAGGTGGCCCCCTCGCAGGGCGAGATTTGTTCGAGAAGGGAGAACGTCATGAATGACAGCCAAAAATCTCACTGCCTTTCACGCCGCCCTATCGAAGTCGGGGTTAGGAGCGTGAATCATGACTGAATCACCGGCGCACGTGCGGGTCATCGAGGAAACGCCTGCGTATTGGAGGGTTGTGTTCGATTACCCTCCTTTCAACATCGTAGACGCCAGCATATTCGAAGCCCTACAGGACCTGCTCGCGCGAATGGACGCCAGCCCTAGCCTGCGGGTCGCCGTATTCGAAAGCGCGATCCCCGAGTTTTACCTTGCCCACTTTGATTTGACCGGCAAGTTAGGGAACATCATGACTGCTGTCGGGGCTTCGGGCCTCCCCATCCTGATGGATACGTTCGTGCGTCTCACCAAATCCCCGGTGGTCAGCATCGCGAAGATCCGGGGCTGCGTCCGCGGTGTGAGCAGCGAGTTCGTCCTCGCCTGCGACATGCGCTTCGCGTCGCGCGAGAACACGCGACTCGGCCAACCCGAAGTCGGGGTGGGACTGCATCCCGGCGGCGGCGGTGCGGAACGACTCCCCAATCTCGTTGGCCGCGGGCGCGCGCTTGAAATCATTCTCAGCGCAAACGATTTCGACGGTGAAACCGCCGAGCGATACGGATACGTCAACCGGGCGCTTCCCGACGCCGAGTTGGATGATTTCGTCGACGCACTTGCCCGCCGAATTGCCTCCTTCGACCGGCGTGCCATCGGCGCCGCAAAGAATCTCGTCAACCATGTTTCGTTGCCGTCTGGCGACAGTCTCCTCGCCGCCATCACTTCTTTTGAGACCGCGCTGACGTGGCCTGAGGCGCAGCAGCGAATCCAGAATGTGTTACAACGCGGACTCCAACGAGACAGCGACTTCGAAACTCACTGGCCAGAGGTGCTCGGCACGCTCCTCAAGACGTAGTCGTGTAGCGACGATGGGGACGTTTGGGTAGTTTACCCAAAGGTCAGGATGGTCTGATGACTCCCGTGAAAAATTCGAACGTTGGTCCGGATTGGGTTGCCCCGCCGACTCGCTGGAGCAGTCCGGATGCAGCCGGCAAAACCAAAGCTATCCCGATCGTTGTCACCACCCGCAAGACCCTGCGCCAGATCGAGGATCTGATTTTCGAGGAATTCGAAAAGCAACAGATGACTCGGCTCGCTGCGGACCAGGATGACGACTCCTCGGCTGGATCCTCTGTCGCTGGGGGTGCGCGATGAGTGCCTCCGCGAACCCGGTACCTTCGCCCGCTCCCTGCCGCCAGCACCTGATCCGTCGCGCCAAGACTATCCACATCGCTCAGTCGAGCAATAGGAACTTCGGCACCCCAGAACTTGCTCAACTCTTGCATACCGAACGAGACAAGGCACCGCAATGCACTGACGCCGAGGTCTCTAGCGAAGGGCTTAGCCTTATTGCCGAAGTCGCATATCAGTATTGTTCCCAGCTGACGGCAAGGACTCCGACTCGTCGCTCGTGTACTCCGGCGACGAACGGCTCGATCTCAATCTCGGCGTGGAATCGGCTGACGTTATCGCCGGCTCGACTGCGAACCCACTCATTCGGGCCAGAACAAAAAACTTTCTCGAAGCGCCTGAGAAATCATTCAAAACGACGTTGCTGCTTCGTTGGACTGCAGCTGCGGCGAAGGGCGCAAGTGTCTTTCCGTCTCTCCCCGTCTTGCGTTCCCTCAAGACACTCTATTTGCACGGAGAACTCTCGCCATCGGAGATCAAGGAGCGTTTTCGTTCGTCGATACAGGAGCTTGAACGTCCATTCCCGAACTTCTATCAGGGCCGAGACCTGAAAGCGCATCTGATACGTGAAGACGGTCAGAAGGCCATTCCGATCCGTGGCAGTCGTTTATCTTGGGCTATGACGAAAACTCGTTCAAAGACATGTCGACCGCGACGCACTTCCTAGACACGTTGATCGAGGATACCGGCGTCACGCTGATCATCCCGATCCACCTGGGCAAAGATCGTAGCCGAGGTGCGCGTGGGCATTCGACGCTGGCGGGCTGGCGCGACACGCGGATTGTTCTTGAGCCGATCAAGAACAACACAGGACATCTATCCGCGCTGGGCGAAGCGTCCCGAACCATTCGTGCTTAAATTTAGCAACGGAACAGTCTGGCCCGGTGAGTTATATTCGCCGCAGACAGCCCAAATTCGAAAGCTCGTCACTGAGTCAAAAGGGCGGATCGGTCGCGAGGATCTGAAGGTGAAGCTAGGTCTATCTTCCGACGATGCGTTTCGCAAGGCCCTGCAGCGAGCCAACGACGATGGGGCGGTGGCAGCTACAGAGGTTGAGGTCACTCTTCCACCGGATGAGCTTTCCGAGCAGGACTGGGGCCGGTTGGATAAGGAGACATCCTAAACCCCTATCCCGCCGCCGTGACCGTGACCAATCTCCCCCTATAGGGGGAGAGGGTTTTGGTCACACGGAGTCGGGGGATGGCGTGACAAGAGACAAAAGCTAACCTAAGTCGCGTGGATATTGCGGCTTACAGCCCGGCGTGACCAAGATTTTGGTGCGCTTTTTCGGGCTGGTCACGGCCGGAGCGTGACGGCGCGTTAGTAACTGCCCCAAAGATCAGCTCGCACCGGCAAGCTTGCGTTGCTTCTTTTGTTCGTGCCCAGACATCGAAACAGTAGCAGCAAGCCAGGTTTCCTCGGAACTCTGTACGCCAACAATAGAGCCCGGGAAAAAGGGATCGATCTCTCTGTTGGACCCACCGACGAAGTCACCGCGGCTGCGATCGAGCAGCACTACGACGAAGTTCGCAAACATATTCTTCGACTCAGATCCAAAATCGAATCCGATCTCGATACCTATGCTGTCGAAGCAGTGTCCCACGACGAAGCTGAGTCCGTTCGCCAAACCATCGATCTTCTTGAGCGAATCTGGTTCGCAGGGGAAGGTGAGTCTTAGGGTGCCGAAATATCGGCATGGCGCCGACAAGCACGACCACGAGATTCATTGCTAATCAAGACTTACATTAACCAATATAAGCTCGCAGTCTGATCTTCATTACCTGAGTAACTTTCTCTTCTACAGCATCTACCCCACACTTACTCTGCAACTTGTAAAAGTACCCTGGAGAACATCCATGTCGAAGCACCTGCGTTCACTTCTTGTCGTCTTTGTAGCTTGGGCATTAATCGTGTCCAGCTTGTCCGCACAGCAGACTACAACGCCGACACCTTCTCAGCCCGCTCCCGCTTCCCAGTCGACTGTCTCCGGCTCAGTGCTGGAGGAAGGCACACCGGTTAAGCTACGTATGGGACGGACGGTTTCATCGGCAGATGCGCATGTGGGCGACATGATAGATCTCGAAGTCTTAGAGGAAGTCCGCGTTGGCAACCTGGTCGTGGTGCAAAAAGGCGCGACTGCCATCGCCACCGTCACCACTGCGCAGACGAAGAAAAGCATGGGCCGCGGAGGCAAGCTCGATATCAACATCGACTATGTCAAGCTTGTGGATGGCGAAAAAGCCGCGTTGCGCGCTGTTAAGGACATGAAGGGCGGTGGACACCAGGGAGCGATGACGGGCGCGATTGTTGCCACGAGTCTTGTATTCTTTCCCGCTGCGCCCTTGTTCTTGTTCATACATGGCAAAGACATCTCCATTCCAAAAGGCACGGAGGTGACCGCCTACGTCAATGGCAACATGCCGCTCGATTTAGCGAAGTTTGGCTCAGCTCCAGTCGTCAGCTCGACTCCGGCATCAGTGGTCGCGTCGAACGGAGTAACTTCCCTAGACGTCTCGTCGATTCCCGATGGAGCGGATATATCAATCGACGGGAACTTCGTCGGAAGTACGCCGTCAGAGGTAAGCGTGGCGAATGGCGAGCACGTCGTTTCGGTCAAATTGGCTGGTTACATGTCGTGGGAGCGGACGGTCAGGACATCAGGCGGAAAGGTGAAGATCTCGGCTCCGCTTTCGAAAGCCGACGCTGCACAGCCAACTACGAACCTGACAACTACGTCCGACCCTTTGGCTGACGCTGCCAGAGCAGCACGAGCGAAACAACAGACAAAGTAGGGCGAATGTTAGAAGCGAGACGCCGTGCGTGGGTGTCACTGCGAATGTAGAGAGTTGCTCGCCGTTATCTATCGGAAACAGCTCTTCCAGCACCCTTGGCACGGCGATGCGGAACAGGCTCTTATGTCGGCGCCAGGGCTGCACAAATGCTTCAATACTTCCATTCCGGTGAACACACCGCCTTGTGGATACCGAGCAGCTGTCTCCTGCTGGTAAGCCCACACTGCCTTCATGTCGGCTGGATCAACGACGGGAACCGGGTCGCCTGGCTTGCCGATGAAACGATCTAATTCGGGTATGTGTTCGTCGGGGATGTTTTCTTCTGACATGTTCTTTCTCCCAGAAAGCTGCAGATCGTTGTGGGTTGTCTAGAAAATACCGAGCGCTCGCCATTCTTGCGCCGTAGCTAGTCGCGTCTTCGCTAGATCAATCGTTGAGATCTTTTCGTATTCCGCGTCTGATTTCAGACACCCAGCAACCGCAAACTCAGGAAACCCCAATTTTGGATCGTTCAGCGCGGCGCCAAATGCATCCTCTCCGCTCTCGTAATACGTCTCGACAAGATGCTTGAGGTATGCGAATCTCTTCGGCCTTGCGGCGAGCACCTGCTGCCCAGCTCCAGCATCACCCCATGTCGATCCATCCCCGAACTGGATCCACACAACCGCACCCACAGTCTCAACAACTTTTGCACCACGATCGGCGGCCTCCATCAAACAGGCAAAGCGTTCTTCCTGAGGAGCCAGCACGCCGGATTTGAAGATATAGTCTGCTCTCCCTGTGCAGGGAAGAACTTGACCGCGGTTATCCGTTGACTTGATGACAGCAACGAACGCGATAATACCCTTACTGGATTGGTTGCGGACGGCGGCATAAGGACCCATGTCCACGAGATCATGCTTGACACCGACAGACGCCGGTGCTCCCTTTGCGGTTAGGTCTTGGAATTTCTGCCCGAAGGACAACGAGGAGGTGAGAGACGCAAACAGGAGGAGATCCAACAGCGTTTTCATGTCGGGTAGATTGCTACCGCCAGACTGACTTGTCAACAGAGGGAAGTTACCGAAGTAACATAGCGATGTTCTAGACCTGCTCGCTTCTCATCGGATGTTCGAATGGGCCGTACAGCGTTGTGCTGAAGCACTCGACGTAATAGCCGACTCCGATACAGAACGATCTTTGATGTTCCATCGGTCTGCAGAGAATCTCTGGCGCGTGCTGAAGAAACCCAACCCCGCATGAAGTGTACTGAGCGTACGAATGCGAACGGACTACGATTTCAACAACATTTCAACAGCATCGCCAAACCCGAATTCGGGTATGCTTCGCCCTTTGGGGGGTGAACAGCCATGGGTACTGTTGAGACCATCGACCGCAAGCAATTAATCAACGACCGCTACTGGAATTTTTCCATAACAGAGCCTGAAGGCGAGGCTCAGATGCGTCGCGTAGTGTACCCAGAAAGTGCCAGACAAATTGCGGAGAGTTTGGGCATCAACGTAGAGAGGATCAAGTACCACGTCGAGCCGAAGACTTACACCTTGCGCGTGCGATGCCGCGAGTGCGTGAGAGAGTTGAGTGTGACCGAGACGCTACGGACACGATACGAATTGGACTGCCTATATAGTGGCACCTACGTGTGCGAGGATTGCCAGGTGGAGCGAAAGCGAAAAGAAGCTGAAGATGTTGGCGCCTACAATGAGATGCTCCGCGAGAAGTACGGGGCGCTTGTCGTCGGAAAGTGTCCGAAGTGCGGACTCTTCACGCACATCGCCTTTGACCCTGCGACCGTGGAGTTCTATCAGGTCTGTGAAGCAGGGGATGAATGCTTCGCATCTCATCTCACGGCAGCGCGGCGAAAATCGTTCCTCCCTAAGATCATCGCGCTGCTTCAAGCGAAGGCGGCGCTGTCCTAGCTGCGTAGCCCAACGTACCCCAAACCTAGGGGCGTCACGTACAGGCTGTTTTTCGTGGGTGCGAGAAGTGTGTGCCGAATTCTCAGCAGCACAGCGGCTTTCGTAGCTGAAATTCTTCGGGCTGAGGAATCCTTGGAGGCATCAGATGCCGAAAATCATCGTCGTTGCGTGTTTCGTCCTCGCGTTCGTCTTCGGTCGCATCGGGTCAGCGTCGTCGGCGCCAGTACCTTCGTCCGCTTCTTCGTCCGATTCCCCGCCCCAAATCATCGCTCACTTCGCTCCAAGCATCTCGCACACCGAAGTTCGGCGGATTGTTTACGAAGGCTGCGAACCGTTTGTAGCTACAGGCCCGATCAATGGCGCCGCAACGTCGAATGCTCTGACGGTGGCGATTACGGCGGGACGTGGGTGCAAATGATGAACGGACGACGGCAATCTCCATGACACACCCATCCGAAGGGGAGCGTATACTTTCGCCGCCTGCCCTGCCCTGCGGTTCCCAGCTTCTAGTGTCCTAGGCGGCGGCGACCTTCCCTTCCGGCGGCGCCATGAATTCGGGACCGATGGGATCGGCGATCGTCTGCCGCAGAATCCGATCGATCCCTGAGCGCGTGTCCGCGTCGAGGTTCCAGCCGAGGACGCCCGCCACAGCTTCGAGTTCCGCAGGATGGCGGGCGCCCCACAGCGCCGACGTGATTCCAGGCGTGTCTAAGACCCAGCGCACAGCAAGATCCATTACGCGCTTTCCATATCGTTTTCGCGCCAGATCGTCCAGTTGCTGGACCGCCTCCAGATATTGTGCGAAGCGCGGCGGTTGAAATTTGGGATCGGACTGGCGGAGGTCGTCGCCGGTGAACTTCGTGTCCGGTCGCATGGTCCCGGTCAAGAGCCCACGGCAGAGAGGCCCGTAGGCGAAGGCGCTCAGATTCTTTTCGCGCACGAAAGGCAGCACGTCGCG
>Ga0307478_10003314_pt1 | contig 12018 bp, 8 predicted proteins | sample atmos_gasesECM4C_2_FD_203713 | JGI IMG/M metagenome (GOLD analysis project Ga0307478, IMG submission 203713) | Hardwood forest soil microbial communities from Morgan-Monroe State Forest, Indiana, United States - atmos_gasesECM4C_05 | ecosystem: Environmental > Terrestrial > Soil > Temperate...
GAGGCGCTCGGAGAGGAAAGCGGCAAGCTCCTGTTCGGTGGCGCTCAGACCCTCGCGCAGGACGACCGCCGCGCCGACGTCCTCGCCGAGCATCGGGTGCGGCACCGCGAATGCAACGGCCTGGAGCACCGCCGGGTGGTCCATCAAAGCTTCGTCAACCTCACGCGGCGAAATCTTCTCGCCGCCGCGATTGATGATCTCCTTCAGCCGGCCGGTGAGGATCAGGAAGCCGTCCTCGTCCATCACCCCCTGATCGCCGGTGCGGAACCAGCCGTTGGTGAACGCTTCGGCGTTGGCCTTGGGATTGTTCTCATACCCCAGGGTGACATTGTCGCCTCGGATGACGACCTCGCCGGTCTGGCCCTGGGGCAGGATCTGGCCGGCCTCATCCATGATCGCCAGTTCGGGCCCAGCGGCGGCCCCCACCGCGCCGGGCTTGCGCAGACCGGGCGCCAACTGGTTACTAGCCATCTGGTGAGCCGCCTCGGTCATGCCGTAGCTCTCCAGCACCCGCGTCTGGAAAGTGGCCTCCAACTCGGCCAGCACCTGGGGTGGCAGGGACGATGACGACGAGCGGATGAAACGCAGCGGGTTGGCGGCGATGGTCGCCGCATTGTGGCCGGCGCGCGCCAGGATGGTCTGATGCATCGTCGGCACTGCGGTGTACCAGGTGGGCCTGGCCTCATCGACCCAACCGAAGAACTTCAGCGCATTGAACCCCGGGGAGCAGAACACCGACCCGCCCACCGAAAGCGGCGAAAGCACGCCGGCAATCAGGCCGTGGATGTGGAATAGCGGCATGATCACCAAGCCCCGGTCAATCGCTGTGAGGCGGAGCGTTTGGCTGATGTTGCGGGCGCTGGCGCAAACGTTGGCTTGGGTCAGCGGCACGATCTTGGGCCGCGAGGTGGTGCCGGAGGTGTGCAGTACGAGGGCGATGTCGGAGGGCTCGGCCGGGCCACCGGCGCCCGGCGCGTGTTTCGGCGCGACGCCCGTATCGAGCGTGAATCGGCCGGCGCCCTTCGCGGGTGTCGACTTCAACCCGATCACCGGCACCCCGAGTTTGGCGGCGACGTCCAGCGCGGCCGAGTCGACGCCGGCCTCGACCACCAGGGCCTTGGCGCCAAGATCGGTCAGGTAGAACTCAAACTCCTCAGCCCGGTACTGCGGATTGAGCGGCGCCGAGGTGACGCCAGCCGCAACACTCAGGAAGGCGACCGCCATCTCCGGCCCATTGGCCAGCACCATGGCGACCCGGTCGCCTCGTCCGATGCCGACGGCGTTCAAGGCGGCGACGGTCTCAACCGTCTGCTCGCGCAGACCCCCGTAGGTCAGCGGAACAGCGGACGGCGCCGTGATGGCCGTAGCGTCGTCGGCCCCCTCGGCGAGAAGCCCTGTGATGGTCACGGCTGCGGTCATGAAACGGTTCACAATCTGGAGGACGAAGGATTTGCATCAGTCTCGAGGCTGAATGGCGAGGCGGCCGTTCGGGCCGATGACCTGGGCGAGCAGGCTGGCGCAGGCATAGACCGCATCGATGGCGGGAGTTGGGGTTTGGGTGAGGCGGGCGAGCTCGACCACCGATCCGACCAGCACCTCCAGCTCCAGCGGCCGCCCGGCCTCGACGTCCTGCAGCATGCTGGTCTTGTGGGCGCCGACCGCTTCGGCGCCGTCGATGCGTTTTTCGATGGAGATACGCACCCGCACGCCGAGTTTTTCGCCGACGGCCTGGGCTTCAGCCATCATGGAGGCTGCGAGCGAGCGGGTCAGCGGGAACTGGCAGATGTCGACCAGGGTGGCGTGGGTCAGGGCGCTGACCGGGTTGAACACCACATTGCCCCAGAGTTTCAGCCAGATTTCGGCGCGGATGTCGCTGGACACCGGCGCTTTGAAGCCGGCATGGGTCAAGGCGTCGGAGACTGCGCGAACCCGGTCGGACTTGGAACCGTCGGGCTCGCCAAGGGTGAAGCGGTCGCCCTCGATAACCTTGACCACCCCTGGAGCGATCAATTCGGCTGCCGGATAGACCACCGCACCGATGATCCGATCGCCCGGGATGTTGGCGGCGATGACGCCATCAGGATCGGCGGTGTGCACCGGCCGGTCCTGATAGGGCCCACCCAGTTTGTGGAAGAACCACCAGGGCACGCCGTTCTGCAGCGTGACCACGACGGTCTCCGGGCCCATCAGGCGCGCCACATCCTTGGCCAAGCCGGGGACCTGCTGAGCCTTGACGCCCAGCAATATGACGTCGTAGGCGCCGGGCTGGTCGATTGGCGCCGCTTTGGCGTTCAAGGCCACCCGTTCGACGCCATCCTCTTCGATCAGCTTGAATCCGTCACGGCCGATCGCCTCGAGATTGGCTCCGCGGGCAATGAAGGTGACGTCCGCGCCGGCCAGCGCCAGCCGGGCGCCGAGAAAGCCGCCGATCGCGCCGGCGCCGACCACCGCAAACCTCATGACGGGCCCTCAGCCGCGCCATAGGTGTTTTGTAGGACTCCGACCCCGTCGATCGCCACCTCCACGCGGGTTCCCGGCCGCATCGGCGCGACCCCAAGCGAGGTGCCGCAGGCGATCACGTCGCCGGGCTCCAGCGTCATGTCCTGGGAGATGCGAGCGACGATCTCGGCGGGCGAGAAGATCATGTCGGCGACCGGATAGTTCTGCCGCTCCCGCCCGTTGACCAGCGTGCGGACCACCAGGCTGCGGGGATCGACCCCGGTCGCGATGGTCGGCCCGAACACGGCGAAGCCGTCGAAGCTCTTGGCCCGGGTCCATTGCTCGAAGCTGGGGTCGCCATGAATGACCTCGAAGGCGGTCACGTCGTTGACGCAGGTGTAGCCGAAGATGGCGGCAGCCGCCTCGGCCTCAGTCGCCGACTTGATCTGGACGCCTACAACGACGCCCAGTTCGCCTTCATAGACCACGCGGCCGGCGTCGGGCGGCGCCGGCGGGATCGGCCGCTCGTGGGCGTTGTAAGCGTTCGGTGTCTTGATAAAATAAAGTGGCGTATCCGGCGGCGCCCAGCCGTTCTTCTCGGCGGCGGCCCGCAGGTTGTTCCAGAGGGCGATGAACTTCGAAGGCTGACACGGCGGCAGCCACTTTGCGCCGTCCAGCGGGACAATCTCCCCCGTCGGCGCCGAGACTCCGAACATGTCGCCGTCCCGAACAATCAGGCGGTCGCCCTCGACCGCCCCGATGACTGTCCGTCTGTCAATGTCGAGGCGACCCCAATTCATATTCGCCAGGGTCCGCTCTTGGGCCAGTTAATCACTAAAATCGGCGTCCTTACCGAGTCGATCGCGTCTACCATTTTAGCCTGACAATGCCCTCTCCGCCGCCTGTCAGTTCCCTAAGCCCTCAGGTCTGGGTCCAGCGTCTGCCCGGCGTCAAGCTGCACGCCGAACGTGTTCAGGAACATCGAGACCTGGGTATACGTGCCGGCGGTGAAGACCACGTCCATGCGCTGCTTCTCGTCAAAGTGGCGGGAGAGGTCAGCCCAGGTGGCGTCGGTGACGAAATGGCCCTTCACCAGTTCGTCAGCGGCGCGGATCAGCGCCGCATCGGCGTCCGACCAGCCCGCGTCCGCGCCCTGCTTGATCTTGCTGATCTCGGCCTGAGTCAGGCCCTCGCGCAGCCCTATCCGGGTATGCTGGGTGAACTCGTAGCCCGACTTGCACAGGAACCCAACGCGCAGGATGACGATCTCCCGCTCCCGCGCCGGCAAGCTGTTGCGGCGCGACAGCACATAGCCGCCCCACTGCTGGAACCGCGTGAACGCCTTGGGCGCGCGGGCCAGCGTGCGGTAGACGTTCAACACCTGCCCGCTCGCCGACATCGGCGCCAGCGCCTCGCGCTGCTCATCGCTCATGTCGTCATCCTGCAGCGGGGCGATGCGGGGCGTGGAAAGGCGCATGGAGCTTCTCCTTGAAACGATCAGTTCTCGACTAGTGAGCGTGGAAAGGCCCGCGCCCTTGGGCCGAGGCGGACTTCTGCAACACCTTCGCCCTGCGCAAGCCGGTCAGCTAGGCGGTCGAACGTTCGATGGCCGGTGTCAGCGGCTCGACTCGCTGCTTGGCCCTGAGCTTCGCCGTGAATCTCGCGTGACTGGAAAGACCGCCAAGCTCTCGCTGCAGCGCTGGCAACCGCATCGTCCAGAGGTGCAGCGGATATTCCCGCGTAAAGCCGATCGCTCCATGCATCTGTTGTGTCTCGCGCAGCACGAGCGGGGCCGCGCTGGCCGCCCAAGTCGCGGCTCGGGAAGCGAATAGAGGCTCGGCGTTCCTGTATGCGGCTTCCAGCGCCAGCCAATAGACGCCTTCTACCTGGACCGTCATCTGCGCAAGGCGATGCTGGATCGTTTGGAAGGTGCCTATGGGCCGGCCGAACTGTATCCGCTCGGTGACATATCGAGCCGTGGTTGCGACGGCGCCGCGCATCACACCGGCGGCTTCCACGGCAATCGCGGTGCGCCACCAGTTCCGCAGGCGCTCAGCCGATCCCGGTCCGAGGCTCTCGGCGTTGCTGAGCGCCTGTCTGCTCAGCTTGGCGAGTGGCCAGCCGGTCCGGTCGTTGGCGACCGGTTCGACGTCGTCTAGGCTGGGAGAAAGCATCAGGGCGCGGTCGCCGTCGAGAACGAGGATCACCTTCGCGAACTGACCCATTCGAAATGGCTTGTCCGGCCCGTCGGCCAGCGCCACCGGGCCGGGCGCCACCTTGTTGGCGACCATCGGAAAAACCAATCCAGTCGCCGCCGTCGTGATCAGGCCCGCCTTTTCGGCAACGCGTTCGCACACCAGGGCGGCCTCCAGCGGACCGGCGCCCGATAGCGGTAGAGCGAGAAATCCGGCTTCCGCGAGGTCGGCGTGCAGTTCGATATCATACTGCCCTGACTCAAGGAGGCTGCGCGTGCGCTGAGGGTCTGTCCGCCTCTCGAGGATGCGGCCGACGGAATCGAGAATTTGGCGCTGCACGTCGTTGGGGGTTAGGTCCATGTTGATCAGCCCCGGAAAATCGGAAGGTTGAGATGGCCGGAGGCGATTTGATCCAGCTGCATTTCCGTTGTGCCCGCCGCGACGCTGAACGCGAGCACCCTTCGGACGTCGCCGGCGCTGTGAGCCTTTAGTCCCTCTTCACCAAAGACGATGTGGGCGAGTTCACCAGCCAGCCGGAGCGCCTGGGTTTGCGCAACGCGCGACACGTTTGTGTCCGCTGTCGGCGGCGAGCCGTGGGCGCGAATGTCCACGACACGATAGGTGAGCAAGCGGGAGGCCGCTATGGCGGCTTCGACCTCGCCGATGCGAGATTGGATTTCCGGGTCGTCGATCAGTCCGGTTCGCTCGGCCTCATCCAGCACCTTATCGAGGATGAGCTCCGCCCTACCATAGTGCGAAGCGCCGACCCGTTCGTAGGAGAGCGCCCGTCGGACGATGTCCCAGCCGCGGTTCTCCTCTCCCAATCGACAATCCGCGGGCACGCGAGCATCGGTGAAGATCAGATGGTGGAAGGATTGCTCACCGACAAAACCCGGAATGTGGCGCACCTCAAGGCCGGGCAGATCCATGGGTGTCAGGAGGATGCTGATGCCGGCTCGCTTGGACGCTTCAGGATCCGTGCGAACCAGGAGAAAACAGAAGTCGGCGGTCCCGACGTGCGATGTCCAGATTTTCGCGCCGTTCACCACGTAATCGTCGCCGTCGCGCACCGCGCGCGTGCGGAGGGCAGGGAGATCCGATCCGGCATCTGGCTCTGAGAAGCCCTGGCACCAGAAGACGTCGCCGGCCGAAATGCGCTTCAGGTGGTAAGCCTTCTGTTCTGGGGTTCCGGCCGCCATGATGGCCGGGCCAATCCAGTTGACGTTCATGTATTGTGAGCCCCGGGGTTCGCCGATCGGCCACAGCTCCTCGTTCAGGATGGCATGCCGCCACGGAGACGCTTCCTGTCCGCCGTATTCCCGTGGCCAGTTTTGAGTTAGCCAACCGCGCTGCGCCAGCGCCTGGGAGAACTTGCCGGCGTCTTCCTTGTATTTCGGCAGGTTATTCTTGTCGTAGCCTGACCAACCCGGCGGTAACGCCTCCGCCAAGAATTCCCGAACGTCCTGTCGGTATTGATTGTCCTCGTCGGTCCAATCGAAATTCATGCCGGCCTCCAGCTGATGTTAGAAATGCTCGGCTTTTTGTCGACGACGTCAAGGTGACAGGGGGAACGGCTCGTATGACCGTCAGGCAATGCCGAAAAGGCGCCGGCGCCTTCCTTGCCTGAGGCTTCAAGGATACTCTTTGCCCGAGGCTGACACCGAAGACGCTTTCCGGGTCCTGATCGTCCGACGTGTCTTGTCGCCGGGCCCCTAGCCGACGACCGCCTCCGGCGGGCGCGGCATAGATCTTATGAAGCGCTGACGCGTACCAAAAATGTCGACCGACCTGTATCTCGGATTTGGTGCGTTGAGATCGAAATATGCCGTTCCCCACCTTCAGTCCCACACTGCCCGAGGCTTTGCGCGACGCGGTAGCGCGTCACGCGGATCGGGACTTCATCGTATACGGCGACCAGCGCCTCACCTTCCAAGACGTCGATCGAGCGTCGGCCCGTCTGGCAAAAGGCTTGCTTTCACTCGGCATCGGCAAGGGAACCTGCGTCGGTATCGTCATGCCCAACGCGCCGGAATGGATATTGAGCTTCCTCGCTGTGACGCGGATCGGGGCGATCGCCACGCCATTTTCCACGCTATTTCAGCCACGCGAGCTAAGTTGGGTCATTCCGTTCGCGGACGTCGACACGCTCTTGGTGACACGCGACTATCTTGGTCATGACTATGTCGATCGAATTGAGCGCGCGCTGCCGAGTTTAAAGGAAGCAAATGACTCAACCGTCTTCCTGACGGAGTCGCCCTACCTCCGGCGGATCGTGGTCTGGGGCGATAGTGATCGTCGGTGGAGTCTACCCGGACCGAACGCGATCCACGAGGCTGCCGATCGGGAGCCACGCATCGACGATGATTTCTTGAGGCATGTTGAAGATCAAGTGGTCCCATCCGACCGTCTACTGATGATATACACGTCTGGAAGCGCGGCGGCGCCGAAGGGGGTCTTGCACAATCACGGCGCGGTCATCAGGCTGACCCACGTGCTGAACGAAGCATTCGACTTTGAACCGGGCGATCGCTTACTGCCGCAAATGCCGTTCTTCTGGTTGGGAGGCCTAAATTACAATTTCTTCCCGGCCTTATACAACGGAGTGGCGCTCGTATTGCCTACGTCGACCAATCCTGGCGACGTTCTCGATGTCCTGCTGAGGGAGCGTTGTGATCACATAATAGGTTGGCCAAGTCAGATGCAGGGACTGAGGTCCCACCCGAAATTTAGTCAGAACGACTTTTCCTTTATGAAACCCAATAAGTTGGGACTGATTGCTCCGCCCACAACGACGAAACAGCCGGGATTTACGAGCGGCGGACTGGGAATGACCGAGACCTTCGGGCCGCACAGCCGCTCGCGCCGCGGCGCTCCTGCCCCCACGAAAGCCGGCGCCATGGGTCTGGAGATCGACGGGATTGAACGGAAAATTGTCAATCCACAGACCGGCGAGGAAGCCGAAGTAGGTGAGTTCGGCGAACTTCTAGTCCGCGGATACTCACTGATGGACGGACTGTACAAGAAGGAGCGCTCCGAGGTCTTCACCCGGGACGGATTCTACCCGACGGGCGACCGGTGCGCGATCGAGGCTGACGGCTACCTCTACTTCGACGGCCGTCTAGGGGAGATGCTGAAGGTGAGAGGCGCGAATGTCGCACCCATAGAAGTCGAGCTGGCCCTACAATCGATGCCAGATGTTCAGGAGGCCGGTGTCATTGGTGTCCCTGATGGAAGCGGGGGCGACATGCTGATCGCGGTGATTGTGCCCGCAGAAGGAGAGAGTCCGACGGAAGAGAGCTTGCGCTCGGCGCTGAAGGAGAAAGTGTCAAACTATAAGGTGCCGTCAAGATTTATATTCCGCGATTTCTCAGAACTTCCGCGAACGGGATCGAATAAGCTGCACAAGGTGGAGCTGAAGAAGCGCTTGCTCGATGGTGATCTACAGGGTTTGTGATTGTCCTTATAAAAGTACTGGAACGAAGGGCGCTTATGCATCACGATTCTCAAGTGGATCGCGGATTTGTATCTGGAAGAAGGGGATTGGTGACCACCGGTCACGCCCTCGCAACCGAGGCCGGGAGGGAGACTCTGCTCGCGGGCGGCAACTTCGTTGACGCCGCGATTGCCGCCGCCGCCGTGCTGGCGGTCGTGCGTCCGTCAGGGTGCACGATCGGGGGCGATTGCATGATCTTGCTCGATCATCACCAGCAGGTCTGTATCGGCCTGAACGGGTCCGGCGCATGTCCTCAGGGGCTCTCGGCGGATGACTTTCCTGCACGCATTTCGACTACGGGGCCCCGAAGCGCGACAGTGCCGACCCTCGTCCGCGCTTGGGCCGCGCTGCACGAGCGTTTTGGGCGGCTCCAATGGCGCGATCTCTTTCATCGCGCCATTGAAGCGGCGGAGGTGGGCTTCCCGCTCTCCGATGACGTGGCCAACGGCATTTCAGCCAGCCATGGCGTGCTCGCGCGAGACCCCGGCTGTTCGGCGATTCTTCTAGCCAACGGTGGGGTTCGCGCCGGTGAAACCTTCAGGCAGCCGGCGTTGGCCCAAACCCTGCGTGCAATCGCAAATGACGGCGCTGACGCGTTCTACGAAGGCGACATCGCCCGCTCCATCAGCGCCTACGTTGCCGGTCGAGGCGGCGCGCTCACGGTCGCTGACTTCGCCGCCGCGAGCGTCGAGTGGGTCGAACCCTTGCGGCTCGGCTATCACGGCGTCGATGTGCGTGTCCTGCCCCCGAACTCATACGGACTTTACCTGCTTCTTCAGCTCAGGCTGCTCGACCAGGCCGCGCCGCAATGGGATGACATCGACGATGCGGAGCGGCTCAGGACGCTTATCGGCGCAGCGCAGAAGGCCTTCGCTGCCGGGGACCGCTGGGTGGCCGACCCAGTTGTCGCTCCAAGGTCGAAGCAACCCGACATCGAGGACGTTCTCACGCAGGGCGAGTCCGGCGGCTCCATGAAGAACCCTGGGGGCACCTCGGTGGTCTCGGTGGTGGATGGCGAGGGATCGGCGATTGTCGTGGTTCAGAGTGTATTTGGACCATGGGGCGGCGCGGTCCTGGATCCAACGACCGGCGTGCTGCTGAACAATCGGATGAACGGTTTCGCGCTTGAGCGGGGTCACCCCAATATTATTGCCCCGGGTAAGCGCCCTGCACACACGCTGTGCCCTTGTCTTGTGTTCGATGAAGCCGGTTTGCGCTACCTGGTCTCGTCACCCGGCGGCCGCGGTCAAACGATTACGCTGGCGCAGGCGATCACAAACCTCATAGACCGGCGAGCGACACTCTCGGACACTGTCCGCATGCCCCGGTGGAGCTCGGATCGAGCTGGAGCCGTCATTCTCGAGGATGAGTTTCCAGATGAAATCTTGGATGCGCTCGCCTCAGCAGGCATCGATGCCGGTCGTAACATAAACAACGGTCCCAACTTCGGCACACTGCAGCTAGTCGAACGGCGACCCGACGGTTTGCTTTCGTGTTTCCCCGACCATCGGCGTGAAGATGTCGCTCTGGCGATCTAGCCGACAGCTACGTGCGAGCGGCGGTCAATCATAGGCGAGCGACAAATGAGATGAGCTACCTACCTCACCACGCGATCGAAACGCCGCAGAAGCCTGCCGTCATCTCGGCCAGCACTGGGGAAACCGTTACATTCAAGCAATTGGACGAACGCTCAAACCAACTGGCGCAACTATTTCACGCGCGGGGTCTAAACCGCGGCGACCACATCGCTGTCCTGATGGAGAACAATCTCCGCTTCTACGATTGCATCTGGGCCGCGTTCCGATCCGGCCTCTACATCACGCCAGTGAACCGCTACCTGCCGCCCGATCAAGCGGCCGATATAATCAACGACTGCGGCGCCAAGGCTCTCGTCACCTCGCACGCCAATCGCCAGACCGCCGAGGGGATGAACGACCTGATCCCCGAATGCACAATTCGCTTGATGGCGGACGCAACGACCGCGGGCTGGCAATCCTACGAAGACGCCGTCGCCGACATGCCGGCCGAGCCGCTGGCGGAGGCGTGGATGGGCGCATTCATGCTGTACAGCTCAGGAACCACCGGGCGCCCAAAGGGTATCCTGCGCCCGCTGCCGAACATTGCCGCGGCGGAGGGCTTCGCTCAGCGTCAAGTGAGCAACGCGTTTGGTTACGATGCGGGGACAATCTATCTGTCGCCGGCGCCGCTCTATCACGGTGCTCCGGTGGCCGGGTGCCTGGATGTGCAATCCCGCGGTGGGACGGTCGTGATGATGGAACGTTTTGACGCCGAGCAGGCGCTGCGGATGATTGAGAAGCACCAAGTCACCCATAGCCAATGGGTGCCGACGATGTTCGTGCGCATGATGAAGCTGCCCGAGGATGTGCGAGCGAGGTACGATCTCTCGTCACATAAGCTTGCCATACACGCGGCCGCGCCTTGCCCGGTAGACGTGAAACGGCGGATGATAGAGTGGTGGGGCCCGATCCTCTTCGAATACTACGCAGGGACCGAAGGCACCGGGGCGACCAGCATTACAAGTGAGGATTGGCTCGAACACCCCGGCTCTGTCGGCCGCGCCAGCATCTGGCGCGGCGGTATCGCCACCACGCTGCACATCTGCGACGACGATGGGAACGAGCTGCCTGCCGGTGGGGAGGGTCTGATCTACTTCGAACGGGAGCAGCCGACGTTCGAGTACCACAACGACCCGGAGAAAACGCGACAGGCGCGCCATCCGCGGCATGTCAATTGGAACACTCTGGGCGACGTCGGATACCTTGACGAAGAGGGCTACCTCTATCTCACCGACCGCAAGGCCTTCATGATCATCTCTGGTGGGGTTAACATCTATCCGCAGCAGATCGAGGACGTGCTGATCAGCCATCCCAAGATAGGCGACATCGCGGTGTTCGGCGTGCCGGACTCCGAGATGGGCGAGCAGATCAAGGCGGTGATCGAGCCGGCGCCGGGGCTAGAGCCGACCGAGGAGCTCGCAGCCGAGTTGATGGAATTCGCGCGTTCGAAACTCGCCCATTACATGGCTCCGCGCTCTATCGAGTTCATCGAAGAGATGCCTCGATTGCCGACCGGCAAGCTCTACAAGCGCGCGCTCCGCGACTCCTATTGGCAGGGCAGAAAGATATAGCCGCCGTTTGCCGGCATTGCGCCGCTGAACTTGGCGCAAAGGCGAGGGGGCCGGGTGGCGTTGCTCTCTGGAATACGAATTGACCTCACAAACACGTTGGCCAGTTCGCCAGCCGGCGTTCGCGGTTCGGGTCGTAACGCGGCATCATTCTGCCGAGGGCTTGGGCGATCATAAGTGGCGTATCGGCGGGGTCTATGATCTCGTCTATCCCAATGGATACGGCGGCATCGTATGCAGACGTAGCGCGAGCAACCTGGCTGGCGAGCCGCTGCGCCTCCGCCGCCCGTGCTTCGCCCTCGAGCCGCTCGAGCGCCGTCGCGTGGAGCACGTTGGCGCCCACATCAGGGTCCATGAAACTTATCTCGGCGCTGGGCCAGCCGCATACGTAGACCGAGCCGACTCGGCCTCCAGCCATGGCGAAATAGGCCAGACCGTAGGCTTTGCGGATTACGAACGTGAGCATAGGCACGCTGACTTGCAGCAAAGCTTGGTTCAACATCACGGCCTTGTGGAGCAGCCTCGAGTGCTCAACTTGCTTCCCCACAAGGAACCCGGGCGTATCTGTAAGAAATATTAGGGGAATGTGGAAGCTGTCGCACAAGGTGATAAAGCTCACAGCCTTGTCGCAGGTGTCCGGCGTCATCGCTCCACCCTGCTGCATGGGCTGGTTCGCCAGAATGCCAACGGTCCAACCGTCAACGCGCGCCAGAGCCGTAATCAAGGACCTGGCGAAGCGTGGCTTG
>Ga0307478_10003315_pt1 | contig 12009 bp, 3 predicted proteins | sample atmos_gasesECM4C_2_FD_203713 | JGI IMG/M metagenome (GOLD analysis project Ga0307478, IMG submission 203713) | Hardwood forest soil microbial communities from Morgan-Monroe State Forest, Indiana, United States - atmos_gasesECM4C_05 | ecosystem: Environmental > Terrestrial > Soil > Temperate...
GTCCCCGACATATTGAAACCGCCAAACGGATGCGCACCCGCGATCGCCCCCGTGCATTTGCGGTTGATGTAGAGATTGCCGACGTGGAAATCGCGCACCGCGCGCTCGACTTTGTCGCGCGACTTCGTGTATACGGCACCGGTCAGCCCGAACTCAGTGTCATTGGCGATCTCGAGCGCATGATCGAAGTTCCGCGACTTAATCACGACCAGTACAGGCCCGAAGATCTCTTCCTGCTCCAGTTTCGACTTCGGAGGAATATCGGCGAACACCGTCGGCTGCAGGAAATACCCTTCGCCTGCGTTCTTCGCTCGTCCCCCGCCCGTCAGCAAGCGGCTATCGCGCTTCCCGGCTTCGATGTATTCCAGAATCGTTTTCATCGAGCCTTCGTTGATCACCGCTCCCATGTTGAAGTTCTCGGTTGGATCTCCCAGAGTGAACTTCTCCACTCGCGCCTTAAGCATATCCAGAAACTTGTCGTATACCCGTTCATCGACAATTGCGCGCGAGCACGCCGAACACTTTTGTCCCTGAAAGCCGAATGCCGACTGGGCCACGCCTTCGACCGCTACGTCCAGGTCTGTGTCCGCATCCACAATAATCGCATCCTTGCCACCCATCTCGAGAATCGTCCGCTTGATCCAGACCTGCCCGGGCGCTTGTGTAGCCGCAGTCTTGTTGATGTGCAACCCCACCTCACGCGATCCCGTGAAGGCGATGTAGCGTGTCTTGGGATGAGCAACGACGGCGTCGCCAAAACTTCCGCCGGCGCCGGGGCAGAAATTCACTACGCCCTCCGGCATACCGGCTTCTTCGAGCAATTCAACAAATTTCGCGGCAATCGTCGGCGAATCGCTGGAAGGCTTCAGGATCACGGTATTTCCGCACACAATCGATGCCAGCGTCATTCCCGCCATGATGGCGCAGGGGAAATTCCACGGCGGAATCACCGCGCCCACGCCGAGCGGAATATAAAAGAGCCGATCGCGTTCTCCGGGCAATTGCACTTCCGGCTCAGCTTTCGCAAGCCGTAGGGCTTCGCGGCTGTAGAGTTCGCAGAAGTCAATGGTCTCGGCGATGTCGCCATCCGCCTCCGCCCAATTCTTGCTGACCTCAAACACCAGCCACGCCATGAATTCAAATTTGCGTTCCCGCAGCAAATCCCCCACACGGAACAGCAGGCTGGCACGTTCTTCCACGGAGGTCTGCTTCCAGGACTCAAACGCCTTCAGCGCAGCGTTCATTGCCGGTTCAACATGTTCGCGTCCCGCCTTCTGGTGCAAGCCCACCAATTGCGACGGGTTCGCTGGATTCAGCGACTTGATCTTTTCCCCGGTGCGCACACGCTTGCCGCCGATAATCAGGTCATATTCGCGGCCAAGTTGGCCACGAACCTTCTCGATCGCCGCGCGCATCTTGCGAGCATTCTCTTCCTTGGTGAAATCGACCGGTGGTTCATTGCGGAAATGCCCCTCGTGCAAGCGGACTTGCAGGCGCGGCGGAGCTTCAACGGTTGCCATGGATACACCTCGCAGGATTTCGAAAATGGGGATTTAGTAATGAAAGACTCGACTTTTTATTGTAGCATCGGGCGGGTTTCTCCTACCTAACCAGCACTCTCTCCATCGGCTCCAGCCGCGCCGTAAAGTGACGCAGAAATGGCGCTTCCTGCTTGAGCTTCAACCCCTGAATGCGGTCGCGATTCTTCCAGACCTCGAGGATTACTTCGACGACATAGTCGATATGGCTCTGCGTATAGACGCGGCGCGGAATCGCCAGTCGTACGAGATCCATTTTCGCGGCTGCCCCGAACATCAACGTGCCGATCTCGACCGACCGAATTCCGCCCTCCAGATACAACTCCGCCGCCAACGCGACACCGGGAAATTGCTCCGGTGGAATATGCGGCAGGAATGCGCGCGCGTCAATGTAAACCGCGTGACCGCCCGGAGGCTCGACGATAGGCACGCCTTGAGAGGCAATATGATTGCCAAGGTAGGCCGTTGAAGCGATGCGGTACTGGAGATAGTCCTCATGCAGCACCTCCTGCAGGCCCACTGCAATCGCCTCCAGATCGCGTCCGGCCAGGCCTCCGTACGTCGGATAGCCCTCTGTCAGGATCAGCAGGTCCTTTTCCTGCTGGGCGAGGGTGTTGTCATTCGTGCACAGGAAGCCGCCGATATTGGCCATGCCGTCTTTCTTGGCCGACATAGTGCAACCGTCTCCATAGCCGAACATCGCCTGCGCAATTTGCTTCGGCGACTTGGATGCATATCCCGGCTCGCGCAACTTGATGAAGTAGGCGTTCTCGGCAAAACGGCACGCGTCAAAATAAAGAGGAATCCCGTGTTTCCGGCACACAGCGCTCACCTGGCGCACATTCTCCATAGAAACCGGCTGACCGCCGCCGGAGTTGTTCGTAACCGTCAGCATCACGAGCGGCACGCGCGAGTGACCTACATTGCAGATCAACGTGTCGAGCGCCTCAACATCCATGTTCCCCTTAAACGGGTGCCGTAGGCTGGGCTGGCGACCCTCCGGAATCACCAGGTCTACCGCCTCGGCTCCGACGAACTCGACGTTGGCGCGGGTCGTATCGAAGTGCGTGTTGTTGGGTACGACGTCCCCTTTCTTGCACGTCACACCGAAAAGGATCCGCTCCGCCGCTCGACCCTGATGCGTGGGAATTACGTGCTTGTATCCGAAGATGTCCTGAATCGAATCGCGAAAGCGATCGAAGCTGCGCCCGCCGGCATAACTCTCATCGCCTTCCATCAGTGCAGCCCACTGATGGGTCGACATGGCGCCAGTACCTGAGTCGGTCAACAAGTCGATCAACACGTCGTCAGCTGGCAGCAGAAAGAGGTTGTAATAGGCGGCTCGCAAAAGATGCTCGCGCTCTTCCCGCGTTGTCCAATGGATCGGTTCGACACTCTTGATGCGAAAGGGCTCAATGATCGTCTTCACCGGCATGATGCGCTCCCGCTATAGGAGATCGCAGGCGCACGCTCGCAGTCAGTGACTCCTGTCACCAGCCCAGCAATACACTTCAATTTATGGGACTTTTACGGACTCCCGCCGGTCCGCGGGAGCCTTTACCGCAGCCGTTCTTTCTAGCTTGTCCCAGGCAAACTTCTGTCCCTCAGCGGCACGCTTGAGAGTCTTCAGCAGGACAATCGAAAACAACTGGCGATATGCAAAACGCTGCAGCCACACCTGGCTGAGCAGCCAGCCGTCCTCTCTTGTGTCGGGCCGATGCCTTTCCAGCGAAAACGCAATCGCCGACGCGAAGAAATCAATCACCAGGAATGCGAGGAAGAACACGACCAGTTTCTGGAAGCTTGCAGGATCGGTTGATTCCGGATGGAAGTACTTCTGGATGAAGTACCAGCCCACGCCCACGATGAACATCAGATCGATAAGCGGGGAGACCAGCGGCAGCAGAATCTGGAAAATCAGAATATTCGGCAGGGCAATCCAGCCCAGCACCCCCTTGCGGGCGAAAACCCCGCGGTGTTTGTACACCGCCTGCAGGATCCCAAACGACCAGCGGAAACGCTGCCGCATCAAAGCATTCGCGTTGGTGGGCGCTTCCGTATACGCAAGCGCCTGATCTTCATACTCCACACGATAACCGCGCCGCAGCAAGGCCATCGTCAAATCGGCGTCCTCGGCGACCGTATCGACATGGAAGCCGCCCGCTTCGCGCACGGCTGAGACTCTCCAGGCACCGATGGCGCCCGGCACCACGCTGACGGCGCCCATGGTATCGAGCGCCCGGCGCTCGAAGTTTTGGCTGGTGATGTATTCGAGCGCCTGCCAGCGTGTCCAAAGATTCACGCGATTCCCCACCTTGGCATTCCCGGCAATCGCGCCAACCTTCGGGTTCAAGAAATGCGGCACCAGATGAGCAACCGCATCGGGCGCAATGATCGTGTCCGCGTCAATGCCCACGAAAATCTCTTCATCGGTCAAGTGCTCCAGGCCATAATTCAGCGCTTCAGCTTTCCCAGCGTTCGGCTTGGTCAGGATGAGCACCTTCCCCTCGGCCTCTTCCTGCGCGAAAGCGCGGCGGGCAACTTCGAGCGTGCGGTCCTTCGAGCCGTCGTCGATCACGATAACGTGCAGATTCGGATAATCGGAATCAAGCGCAGCCCGAACCGTGTGCTCGATTACTTTCTCCTCGTTATACGCGGGGATCAGCACTGCCACCTTGGGCTTGTACGACGCGATCTGACCTGGTGTTCCGATCTCCTGCGACCGCAAACGGTCGTATACGGCCAGCGCTCCGATCAAGAGCAAGCGCGCAGTCATCAACAGATCACCCGCGAAGAAGATCCAGATGATCGAGGTGTTTCCCACTCCCCACAACCAGAATCCGATCCAGTTCAGCCACGCCGCCCAACGTTCGTTGTGGCTAATCGGTGGCATGACATCGGCTTTCGTTTTACCGAGCAACTGGTAGACAGGAACAATCTCATACCCTCGCGCCCGCAAGCCTTCGATGATCATAGGTAGGGCGCGCACAGTCTCCTGCCGGTCGCCGCCGCCGTCATGCAGCAGAATGATGTTTCCGCAGAGCTGATCATTCGCATTGCACGGCGGCAGGTCTTTCATTACCGCCGCGGTAATCTGTTCGGCGCTACGGTGCGGATTCTCCCGCCAATCGTTCGGATCGATGCGATTGCCCACGGTGATATATCCCATGTCCTGGGTCACTTCGAGCGGTCGCACCTGATCTGCCGTGTCAGGCTCCTGATCAATGGCGTACGGCGGCCGGAAAAGAATGGTTCGAATCCCGAGCCGGCTGGCGAAGAGCCGCTCCGTCAGGTTCAGTTCCAGCTTCATGTGGCTTCGGGAGATTTCGCTGATGTTGGGATGCGTAAAGGTGTGGTTGCCGATCTCGTGACCCTCGTCGACTATCCGCCGCGTCAACGCCGAATTGTTTTCCGCCTGAAAGCCAATCAGGAAAAAAGTTGCTTTCGCATTCTCGCGCTTCAGAACGTCCAGAATTTTCGGCGTCCACTCCGGATCGGGACCATCGTCAAACGTAATCGCCACTTGCTTGGGCATCGCGCCATAGCGCGCCACCCGGTAGGGTTCAGGCAGATCCTGGAAAGTCTGGTCCGAGATCAGTCCAGTCGAAGAATCGATTGTGATGTCCCGCTTTCCATTCGCCGGACGAGCCTCGATCCGGAGAATCTCGCCCTGCCCTTCCATGTCGACATCTTGTCCCGGTGGAACGTCTTTCAGCTTATCCGGCGCGGCCGGCTCGTTCGGCAGATCCCATACCTTCCACAGGGACCGGTCTTCCGACCCCAACCGCCAAAGCGCGAAGGTCTTGATTCCCAGTGTCCGCGCTGCGCGCATCTCATTCAGGGCGGTCACCCCATCCAGAAACCACACATCATGGCGGAGGTTATTTTCGTCCTCGTAGCTGAAATGTGGATTCATGCTGTCGGAATCGAAGTCGACGTCCTGTTCCGAATCGCGCGCGGCGATCCACGCCTCCTGTACCGTCACGTTGACGTTCTTCAGACCCGGAGGTGGATTCTTCTTGGGCTTCTGCACCCAGTCGTACCCGTAGTTGCCGATGGCGCAAATCAGCTTGTCGAGCGGCACCTTCTGTCTCGCGATTTCGAGGTTCTTCGTGAACCAGTCCTGGGAGGCAATCGGGCCGGCGTCGTTTTCCGACTCGTGCTCGTCATAGTCCATGAGCACCACGCCATCAGTACGCGCGGCGATCGCGGTGTAGTCGAAGTCACGGTCCCGCGCCGGAACACTTACGTAGAGTTTGAGCCCTTTGGCGTGCAGGTCCGCGGATAGTTCCCCTAGAAGTGCCACGTATCCCGGCTGCGCCTTCTTCGGGAAATCTTCGAAGTCCACCATGAGCCCGCGGTACTTGTCCGACGCCAGAAACGCGTCGATCTGCTGCCGGAAACTGGCTCGCGCGTCCGGATTCATCAGAAAACCGGCAATCTCGGGCTTCCATTCGGTTTCGTCGAAGTTGTTCACCAGCGGGAAGACTTCCATGCCGGTGTCCTCCGACCTGAGGAATGGCATCACTTCGTCGTCCACCGAACGGACCTTGCCTCCATCAACGACGTTGAAATACTTGTAACTCTGCTGATCGAGCCCCTGCACATTCCCATTCGGGCCCAACACATGGAGCCACTCGGGATAGAGCATGTCGATCTGGCGCGCGTATTCCTTTAAGGACGAAAAGCTGGCGGCGTCCCACTGCACGTAAAATGCGGCTCGGATGCCTTCATCCGCGTTTAGCACGACTTGGGACGGCGGTTTCTTAGTCTTTCGCCGGCTGCGCTGCAGAGTCGCCTGCTTGCGCTTCTCTTTCTCCTTCTCCTTTTCCCGTTCCTTGAGGGCGTGGTAAGGCTTCTTTTGCACGGGCAAGAACAGGCCGGGAAGCTGTTCGTCCCGGATCGCCGTGTAGACAAAGAAAATCACCACCAGCGTGATGGTCACGCCCAGAACGTCGAAAAGCCGGCGCAATACGCGCCAGCGAAATTGCCGGGGATCGTAAAAGACGGGTTTCGCCATGAGTGCCTATCAATCGTATGATGCAGTTTTTCGAGGGTCAAACACCTTCTGAGGGCTTCCGGAATGCCCGGAACCGTCCGCAAGACGTGGCATCCGCCCCAAAACCAGCTATATTCGTCCTGTGCGCCAACTTGTGCGCCAAAACCTGCGTTTTTTTCTCCTTGCCGCGTTGGCAGGCCTTGCGCTGCGAGTCTTCTTCCTCCTGAAGTATCCCCACGTCACCGCTGATTCTACGTTCTACGCCGACCTCGCCAAGAATTGGCTTCTGCACGGGGTGTATGCGCGGACTTACGACCCCGGTGTCCTGGTTCCAAGTTACTCGCGTCTGCCCGGTTATCCAGCTTTTTTGGCCTTTGTGTTCGCACTGTTCGGTCTGGACAACTTTCGCGCTGTAATGGTGATTCAGGTTCTGGTTGATCTCGGCACGTGCTTCATCGTGGCCGACCTGGCAAGACGATGCGTCTGCGACCGCGCCGCCAAGGCCGCCTTTGTTCTTGCTGCCCTGTGCCCTTTTCTGGCGCAGTACGCAGCGGCCGCGTTAACCGAAACGTTGGAGATTTTCTTCACCGCGCTCGCGATGGACTTCGCTGTCATCGGACTCAGCGCACTGGATCGCGGAGCGCAACCGTGGGTCTGGTGCGGCGCGTCGCTCGGTGCATGCATCCTGTTACGGCCGGATGGAGGCCTCTTGCTATTGGCCTTCGGCATTTACCTGGGACTTCTCTTGCTGCGAGCACTGCGCCAACGGCAACCCGCAATGCCCATTGTAAAGGCGGGGATCATCACTGCTGCGTGTGGCCTCGCTCCTCTTCTCGTCTGGGGAGCGCGCAACTGGCGCACCTTGCACCAGGTCGAATTTCTTGCTCCCCGTTATGCAACCGAGCCCAGCGAGTATGTTCCCCTGGGATTCAATCGGTGGGTCAACACCTGGATCGCGGACTTCACCTCGACCGAAGAAATTTACTGGAATATGCCTGGCGATCGCGTCGATCCCGGCAACCTCCCCTCGCGCGCGTTCGACACTCCGGAACAGCGAGAGCAAACCCTGGCTCTGCTGGACAGCTATAACCAGACACAAAGCATCGATCGGAACCTCGATGCCCGCTTCGCCGCCTTGGCCGAGGAGCGAATTCACGCTCATCCGCTGCGCTTCTACGTCGTGCTCCCGGTGTTAAAGATCGCCGACATGTGGTTGCGACCGCGAACCGAAATGCTCCCTCCCGAGAACCGCTGGTTCGAATTCGATGACGACCCTCCCTGGATCGCCCTCGCGCTCGGACTCGGCATCCTCAACCTTCTGTATATCGCCGCCGCTGTAGCAGGCCTTGTCCGAGGCGCTCCGATTGCCTGGGCCGGCCTTGGCCTCTCCTATATCGCACTACGATCCCTCCTCCTCGGCACCCTTCCAAACCCCGAACCGCGCTACACGCTCGAGTGCTTTCCTGCACTGATCCTGTTTGCCTCCGCTCTCTGGCGCCGCCAATAGCCTTCTGCTGACTCCAAGTCACGCCACCAACATCAAGCCGCCGTCCTGTCTATCACTTTCATCTTGATTGCTTATCTAACCTGCGGGCAGAATAGGCAGCCAATGAAGCTTGGGTGTCCGTTCTGCGCGCCCGGAACGGGTTCCTGGGCAACTCGGCGCCACGCTTTGTCGAACATCGACTCGTTCACGAGGAAAATCCGATGCCAAGCTGCCGGTTCTGGGGTGTTCTCTCCTGTGTGGTGTTGTCGGTTTCCACGTTGCTTTGGGGTCAAGCCGGGACAGCTTCACTCCGCGGAATAGTCTCCGATGCCAAAGGAGCGGTTTTAACGGGTGCTACGGCTACACTCCGCGACCCGCAAACCGGCTTTGCCAGAACCGTTAAGACCGAAAGTGACGGCACCTACCAGTTTCTTCAGATCCCGCCTTCAGCCTACACCCTCGAGGTCAGTGCCTCGGGATTCGCGACGCAGAAGAGGGAAAACTTGCGTCTGCTGGTCAACTCCCCGGCCACCATGAACGTAACCATGCAGGTCGCGGCGGCCCTCGTAGAGGTCGAGGTCACCAGCGAGGCCCCACTCGTTAACACCCAGGACGCCAGCATCGGCAATGCCTTCAACGCACGCCAGTTAATCGATCTCCCCTCCGAAGGCCGCGACCCTGTTTCGATTCTGAGCCTGCAACCCGGCGTCACCTACATTGGCAGTCAGGTGGATCAAACCAACGACAGCCGTGGTGGCTCCGTCGCCGGCGCTCGCAGTGACCAGACCAACATCACCTGGGACGGCCTCGACAACAATGACCAGCTTCTGGGTAATGCTTTTCAGGGCGCTCTCCGCGCGACGCTTGACTCGTTGCAAGAGTTTCGCGTCACCACCAACAGCGGCAATGCCGACGAAGGCCGCTCCTCGGGCGCGCAGGTCTCTCTGGTCACCAAGAGCGGCACAAACGCCTTCCACGGCTCTCTCTATGAATACAACCGCAACAGCGTGGGCGAGGCCAACGACTGGTTCAATAAGCAGGCGCAGATTTCGGCGGGGCTTCCCAACCGCGCTCCGCAACTAATTCGCAACACCTTCGGAGCAACCTTGGGCGGACCCCTCGCAAAAGATCGTTTCTTTTTCTTCCTCGCTTACGAAGGGCAGAGGACGCGCGAAACGATTCAGGAAACACGCGTGGTTCCCAGCGCCCTGCTGCGACAGGGAATCATTCAGTATTACTGTGATGCTGGAAGCAATGCTGGCTGCGATCCCACAACCCCAAACAATCCCTTTACTCTTTCAGGCACCAACACACCCGGATTGCTGGTCGCGCAACTCACCCCCGACCAGTTCGCCAATATGGATCCGAATTGCCTGGCGAACGGGACCTGTCAAAACCCTGGTGTAAATCCCTCCGTCACCAGTGTCTTTGCGAATTATCCTCAACCCAACACGGACGTGGGTGGCGGCGATCTTCTCAACACGCGCGGCTTCACCTTCCCAGGTGCCGATTCAGTCAAGCATGACACCTACATCGTGCGGCTCGACTACAAACTCACCCCCAATGGGAACCACAGCCTGTTCGTGCGGGGAAACCTGCAGAACGACCACGAAAGCCAGCCGCCGCAGTTTCCCCGCCTTCAGGGTGGAACGGTGTTGCCGCCCAATGACATCGTCACCGACAACGCAAAAGGAATTGCCCTTGGCTACACCGCGCTGATCCGCAGCAACCTCATCAACAATTTCCGCTGGGCATTCGTCAGGCAGGGTCTAGGCGACGAAGGCGCGAATTCCCGTGACTTCGTACACTTCCGCACATTCGACGATGTCACCGGCCTCGGCCACCAGTCGACCTTCACCAACGTACCGGTTCACAACTTTGTAGACGACCTCTCCTGGACCAAGGGCAAGCACACCTTGCAGTTCGGGACCAATATTCGCCTCGTGCACAACAACCGTACCGGCAACGACCACAATATCTCGTTCGCCGTGACCGACCCCTTCAGTCTGACTTTCGCAGCGATCGCGAATCAAGGCATCAGCCTCGACCCGTCTGTCTTCACCTACGGACCAAGCAACACTCCTTACCCTCTGGTGGATTCCAATTTCGGCGAGTCTTACGATTTTGCAGCAACTGCCCTGGCAGGTCTCGTAACCGTCGTGAACAAGACCTACAACCAGGACAAGGCCGGTCAGCAGTTTGCTCCCGGCGTGCTCATCCCTCGCCATTTCAAGTCGTACGAGGCCGAGTTGTATGCGCAGGATTCCTGGCGCGTGACGCCGAACCTCGTGCTCACCGGCGGTCTTCGCTACTCCCTGCTGCAGCCTCCTTACGAAGCCAACGGCAACCAGGCCGCCCCCAACATCAGTATTGGACAGCTCTTTGCCCAGCGAGCTCTGGCCATGGAACACGGGCAAACCCTTAGCCCGCCAGATATTCAGTTCGTTCTCTCCGGACAAGCCAATGGCAAGCAGCCGTACTGGAACTGGGACTACAAAGACATCGCTCCGCGCGTCGCTCTCGCCTACTCGCCGCACGCCGACAGCGGCTGGCTGCATTCCCTGTTTGGCAGCGCGGGGAAAAGCTCCATCCGCGCCGGCTATGGCATTTACTACGATCACTTCGGCCAAGGCCTCGTGAATACGTTCGATCGCAACGGCTCCTTCGGCCTGACCACGACCGAAACCAATGTTTATGGCTACCAGGACCCCGATTGCTCCGCCCGGTTCACAGGTCTCTTCTCCCTCCCGCAAGGCAACTTCTGCGGACAAGATTTGATCGGGGCCCCTCCACCGCCATTTCCAAACCCAGTCACCCCTCCCTCCGGCGTGAATGCTCCTGGCGGCTTTGCCATTTACTGGGGCATGGATGACCACCTCAAGACTCCCTACTCGCACGTGATCGACTTCTCGGTTACCCGGGAACTCAGCCGCAACTTCTCGCTGGAAGTTTCCTACATCGGCCGTATGGGACGGAGTCTGCTGCAGGAAACCGACCTCGCAATGCCGCTGAATATCCGCGATCCGAAATCCGGCATGGACTACTTCACCGCCGCCACCCTGCTCGCCAAGATGGGATACGCCGGTGTTTCCCCCACCGACCCGAATAATCCCAATTTGCCAAATCCTCAGATCGCTCCCATTCCCTACTGGGAGAATCTGTTCCCCGTCACCAACGGCTTGCCGGGCACGGCAACCCAGCAGATATATCAGGTGTTCAACGCCAACCTTGGAGATGAGATCGTTGCCCTCCAGGCCCTCGACACCCCTCAGCCCGGTACAACCAACACTTGTAACCCTTTCTGCTCTCAGCTTCCCGGCCAGTCGCAACCCACCCCGTACAACTACTTTCTCCCTCAGTTCTCGTCGCTATGGGGTTGGCGAACCGCCGGCAATAGTTCCTACAACGCCCTCAACCTCAGCTTGCGGCATGCCTTCTCGCAAGGCATCCAGTTCGACGTCAATTACACCTATTCGAAGTCGATCGACGTGGGATCCAATGCCGAGCGCATCAACGTTTTCGATACGAACGGAACCAATGTAGGCGGCTTTTCCAGCCAGGTCATCAACGCCTGGGAACCGAATCAACTGCGCGCCGTCTCTGATTACGACATGACCCATCAGATCAACGCCAACTGGATCGCCGAACTGCCGATTGGTCACGGGAAGCCTTTTGGAGGCAGCATGGGCCGCGTAGCCAATGCGATCCTGGGTGGATGGAGCTTTTCGGGCCTCTTCCACTGGACCAGCGGTCTGCCTTTCAGCATTTTTGTGACAGGATGGTCGACCAACTACGATCTTGCCGGCGAAGCCATTCGCACCGGGAACCCGGGAAGGGTTGGCGTCTACACCGATGCCAACGGAAATCCCAACATGTTCCCCAATACTACCAACCCAAACGCCGCGAACTACGCGCAGAATGCGTTCCGTCACCCCTATCCCGGTGAAGGCGGCCAGCGCAACGAATTTCGCGGCCCCGGATACTTC
>Ga0307478_10003316_pt1 | contig 12009 bp, 6 predicted proteins | sample atmos_gasesECM4C_2_FD_203713 | JGI IMG/M metagenome (GOLD analysis project Ga0307478, IMG submission 203713) | Hardwood forest soil microbial communities from Morgan-Monroe State Forest, Indiana, United States - atmos_gasesECM4C_05 | ecosystem: Environmental > Terrestrial > Soil > Temperate...
CCCTGTTGCCACTCCCATTTTGTTGATCGTTGCCACCGCGGCATTGTCCGAGGACCAAGCCGTGCTACTCGGCGATGGATGATCGGTCTGTCCGTCCACATACGTCACGACCAAACTAAATTGTTGCGTTGCGCCGATCGCGATCGTGGGATTCGCGGGAGTGATCTTGACCGACGTGATGAGTAGATCCTTCAAGACGGAGGAGAAGCAACCCGATAGGCCAAGAATCGAGAGCGCCAGCAGAACTTGCACGAGCCGCTTGAACTTGATCAGAAGAACTCCGTGTTTGCTCGGCGGACATGAAATCCGGCGCGATGCAGCTCGCAGATCCAGCAACACAAGCGTTATTTTGTCAGCCCTCATATTTAGAGGTCATCCTGCGAGCTCCGCCGCCGCAAGGTGCTCGTCCCGCGCGCTCTTCTCGATGAACTTTTTCAACGAGAGCGTCAGAGGGATCGCCAGGATTGCGCCGGTAAGCCCAAGGAGGAACGCCCAGGCCACCAGCGACATCGTAATTTCCAAGAACGAAACGTTCACTGCGTGCTTCATGAAGATCGGCGTCACAACGTTGTCCACGATCACGTTGGTGAGGATAAGGCCGCAAGCCACGAACAGTGCCCGCTTCCAGCCATACATCAGGAGTGTGACGAGAGTTGGGGGCACGAGGGCAATTATGAATCCGAGCGTAGGAATAAAATCGACGAAGAAGTATAGAAAACTCCACACCACCGGAGTATCCACGCCCATCACGATCAGAAACACCAGGTTGGCCAGCGCGTTGATGCCGGCAGTCTTGGCCGTCACGGTCACGTAACTTTGCGCGTCAGATGCGTAGAACGCGAGCTGCTCGGCAAGCGGGCCTTGCTTAACGCCGATGTCGGCCACCATTGTGACAGTAAAAAGGAATGCCAAGAGGGAAATGAGCAGCCCGTTGGAAATAATCACACCTGCCGCCGGCAGCACCGCGCGAGTAATCTCGCGGAGGTGCTCAGGAGTGAAGACGCTCTTAACCGAGAGACTCGGAGCCACGACGCCGTTTGCACTCATGAAGACGGTGATTTGCTCGTAGAGGCTCGTCAGACGCTCCTCGTAAATCGGCAGCTTCGTTGCAATCCGCACGGTGGCCAAGTCGAGAGCCCCGAGCATATACACCACGAACGCGAGCCCCGCGGCGGCCGTTAATGCGACCGCCACGCTTTTTGAAACCTTGAAGCGCCGCATGATCCACCTGGGAAATGGGGCTACGGCGTAGGCCAGCAGCAGCCCGAGCAGCAGCGGTCCCAGGATGGGGGATGCCGACTTGAGGCCTCCCATGACGATGACGGCGCATGCGGCGCCCAGCAGCAATCGCAAGATGGGCGAGATCACGGAACCCCCGTTGACATGCTCATAGGGTGCCAAGGAAAGGAATCTCTGTGCCCAACCTACGCGAATTGAGGAGGGAACTTCTACTGTCAAAATTGACAGTCATAGCGGCCTCCTTCGGTCCGCCTTGCCGCTATGCGATTGTTTCGGAGCGATGTGAAAAATCTTCTCGCTGCGGCGGCACCGTATCACCCATGGTGTTTCTTGCGACGAAGGGCGGGCCAGAATTCCTTGATCATGCCGCTCACGACGTCCCGCCCGATCTGCGTGGACCATACGCTGGCCAGGTTGCCAAAACTTCGCTCGGACTCTGGATGGTAGGTGTAAGTCGAAATGGTGGCTGCAATTCCCGCGCCGAAAACTTCGGAATAATTGAACTGGTCGTTTCCCGAGTCGGTGTGTGTGATCACAACGCGCGCGAGGGCGTGGCCGGCTCGCCGCACAAAGCTGCCTTGGCCTAGCTGGTAATAGCGCGGATCCTGGTGCAGGAGTGAAGGCAACACAGCGCTGGCCATGAAATTCTCAACCGCGTTATCGGCGTATGACGTTCCATACCGCTTCGCGTAACCCGGAGCGCCCCGCCCGTACGTCGGATTGCTATCGCTGGCTTGGCCCAGTCCGGCGACCAACCCGATGAGAACAAACTCGGACGGGTCAATTAGCGAACGGCCGATCACTTTGAATTTCTGTCCCGCAGTGAGAGGAGGAATATTGTCCGCATTTTCCATTGCGAGAAAGTTCGGTATGGTCCAGAAACTCCCGTCTTTGGAGGTCCCGGTTTCGCTCTCGTGCAGGACGTTTTGCTGTTCTTTCTCAGTCAATCCGGGTTGGGACGAATTTTGTTGTGACTGATTGGACGCCGGCCATCGCTGCAGTCGTTGTGAAGCGCCGATGTGCGACGAAAGTCTTGTGAAGCGCATGTTTCAAAATGTATTGAGTTTGTGCAACATTCGTGTCAGCATGCCTCGCTCGTCAATCTTGCCGTGAAGGATCGCATGACGTGAGACTCTTGCTGCCAGCGGCGCTGCTTAGTGTGGCGCTGGGAAGTCCGGCTTTCGCACAGCAAATGCAGGTGACCGATCCGCACTCGGTGACGTCCACTGAAAGCGCGCAGGCGAAACCTGTTCCTTTTGAGGATCTCATTTTCACGCGGCAGGTGTCTTCGGCGGCGTGGTCGCCGGATGGGAAGTACATCGTTCTCTCGACCAACCTCACGGGCCGCATGAATCTGTGGAAGGTGCCGGTCGCGGGTGCGTGGCCGATTCAGCTGGTGCAGTCGGACGATCGCGAGATCCAGGCAGACTGGTCTCCCGACGGTCAGTGGGTAGCGTACGCCCAGGACTCCGGCGGCAATGAGCAATACCAGATTTTTGCAGTGCCCAGCAAAGGGGGCGCGGCGGTCAACATCACGAATGACCCAAGTATTCGTTTCATGGAGCCGCATTTCTCGCCTTCGAGCCGAGAGCTGGCCGTAACTCGGAAGGAGCAAAGTTCGCCGGCGACCGGAATCGCGCTGATCAACCTCGAAACGAAAGAGGTGCGCGACCTGACCCACGAACAGACCAAGAATCATTTCTGGTCACTCGCGGGATGGAATCCCGATGGAGAGATTTTGTACGCGACGCGGTTCGATACTTCGTTCGCGGATTCGAGCGCCTATCGCATTGACCTGAAATCCGGAAAAGTGGAAGAACTAACGCCACATACCGGGGACAGGCTAGTCAGCGCGGATGCGGTGTCGCCAGACGGCCGCACGCTGCTGATTACCTCAAACGAGAAGCTTGGAACCGAAAATGTGGCGCTGTTTGACCTGACGACCAAGGAAACGAAGTGGGTGACGGATTCCGAGTGGGCTGCGTCTGGAGGTGCGTTCTCTCCAGACAACCGGCACTTCACGTACGTCGTGAATGAGGATGGGCGCACCAGCACTTATATCGCGGACCGCGAAGGCCACGCGGAGAAAATCGCGTTTCCCGAGGGGCTGACGTCACCGGCGGGGAAGCCCAATGCCTATTCGCCTAACGGAGAACTGCTGCTCGTGAGCCATCAAGGCGCACAACATCCCGACGATCTATGGGTCTATGACATCCGCGAACAACGCTCGCGGCAGCTCACTTTTTCGGCCGTCGCGAGCTTGAATCCTTCTTTGCTGCCTCCCTCGCGCCAGGTTCACTACAAATCGGTGGACGGTAAGATCATTAGCGCGATTCTCTGGATGCCATTCAATCTGAAACGAGACGGCACGAATCCAGGTATTGTGCTGGCGCACGGCGGTCCTACCGACCAGACCGTGGACAGGTTTAATCCAAATGCCGCGGCGCTCGCGTCCCGCGGATACATCGTCATCGCGCCGAACGTCCGCGGCTCGACGGGGTACGGCATCGAATTTCAGAAGGCGAATTATCAGGATCTCGGCGGAGGGGATTTGCAGGACGAAGTCTATGCGACAAGATTTCTGGTTGCGACCGGCTATGTTGATTCCAAGAAGTTGGGAATCACAGGTGGTTCGTATGGCGGATTCATGACGCTGATGGCGCTCGGTAAAACTCCGGACGTGTGGGCCGCGGGCGTCGAGCAATATGGAGTGGTGAATTGGTACTCGATGCTGCAGCACTCCGATCCGTTCCTGCAAGCGTATATCCGTGGCATTCTGGGAGATCCTGAAAAAGACCGCGCAGTGTACGACGCTGCGTCGCCTTTCAAGTACTTGCAGAATGCGAAAGCGCCGTTATTGGTGCTGCAAGGTGAGAATGACGTGCGGGTACCGAAAGAAGAGGCGGAGCAGGTCGTCGAGATATACAAGAGCCGGAATTTGCCGGTAGACGAGAAAATCTATCCGCGGGAAGGGCATGGATATGCGCGGCGCGAAAATCAGCTGGATGCGCTGGAGCGCATGGTCAACTGGTTCGACCGATACCTGAAGCAGAGCTCTACCAGCAACCCCACGGCGACTGGAACAGGCGCGAAAAACTAACGGCCAAGCGAAAGAACATTCAGACGGTAGTCAAGAGCCACAAAAATCCATAATCGTGCCTTGACAGGCCTATCCCCAAGAATTAGGCTGGCAACGCACCCGATACAACAAACGTTGCACAGTGTGCGCTAGTACACAACAAATGTAGCAGGACGATTGCAGCCGGTTCAGGCATGACAGCGCGGAGGTGACCTTGTCACGATGGCGCGGTTACATTCTCTTGTTCCTAACTCCGGTCATTGCGGCCACCTTGGCTGCAGCTCCTCATTCCTGGACGGTTCCCACGGCGCAGAAGAAACTCGCGAACGGACTGACAATCGTTGTTTCTGAGGATCACACTTCTCCCACCTTCGGCATTTGCATCAGTTACGGCATCGGCTACCGGCTGGAACCGCAAGGACGGTCCGGCTTCGCGCATTTATTCGAACACTTCATGTTTCAAGGCACGCCCGACGCCCCTAAAGGGATTTTCAATTCTGTGATTGACGAAGGGGGTGGTTCGTTCAATGGAGCCACGCGAGCTGATTTCACCGAGTACGTGGACTCGGCTCCGATTTCGGCGCTTGATCCGGTGTTGTGGCTGGAGGCGGACCGCATGAAGACACTGGATTTCTCGATCGTGAATCTGGATAACCAGCGGAATGTGGTCAAGGAAGAAGCGCGATCCACCATGTTGAATCAGCCGTACGCCCTCTTCTATGCGGTGGACCTGCCGCAAAAGGCATTCGACACTTACCCTAACGGCCACAGCATCATCGGCGATTTCAAGGATCTTGATGCCGCCTCAATAGCCGACGTGAAGGCGTTCTACGAATCGTATTACAGCCCTAATAATGCGGTCCTGGCGATTGCCGGAGATGTGCGGCCCGAGGAAGTCTTTGCAAAAGCAGAAAGGTATTTTGGAGCGATTCCCGCGGTTAAAAATCCAGAGAAGCCAGATGTGACGGAACCGCCGCAAACCGCGGAGCGAACCTTCACACAGGAGGATCACTTGGCGCGTTCCCCAGCGCTGGCGATCGGGTATCGCATGCCTACACGAAAGAGCCGCGAAGCAATTACGGGAGCCGTTGTCGCGGAACTGCTTTATCGCGGCAAGGCGTCGATCTTGTACCAGGAACTGGTCCAGGATAAGAAACAGGCGGTTTCGGTAACGGGCGGAGTGAACTGGCCGCTGGGAAATCAGTTTGAGTATAACGGACCCACACTTTTGGCCGCGTTTATCGTCTATCCGAACGAAGTGAAGGAAGCAGGTATTTTGGTCAGCTATGATGCCGTCATCAAGAGGCTGGGCGCGGATGGACCCACAGCTTCCGAGCTGGAAATTGCCATCACCAAAATTCGCTCGGATTGGTACGGGCAACTGGAAATCCCGGTCGAGCGCGCGGAGGTGCTTTCGCTCGCCACGCTGTTTGACGGCACTCCGGACATGGTCAATGAGATTCCGGACGATGTGGCTGGCGTGACGTCCGCGGACGTGAAGGCATTTGTGACGAAATATCTGGCAAAAACGAACCGAACCATTATCAACCGCGTCCCCGCGTCGAAGGCGCCAAGTGTTCCCGGAGCTGACGGTAAGGAGGGCCGATGAGAACTCGACGCATTACGTGGAGCAGACTGGCCGCGGGAGCAGCGCTCTTATGGGCGTTCGGTTTTCCGTTGTATGCGCAAAAAGCTCCCAAGCTTCCGGATGATTTACCAGCCTACGGACCGTTGAAGCCGTACGTTTCGCCGAAAGTCACGGCGAGCACTCTGGCAAACGGCATGACTGTGTGGTTAGTACCGCGCCCGGGCTATCCCAAAGTAACTTTTGCGCTGGCGGTCCATGGAGGGTTGGCGTCCGACCCACAGGATCTGGCTGGTTTGTCGGAATTGCTGGCGTCGAGTGTTACGCAGGGAACGAAGACACGCACCTCCAAGCTAATTGCCGAGCAAATTGGTTCCGCAGGTGGAGACTTAACGAGCCGTGCCGACGAAGACGATATTGTGGTGTCCGTGCAAGTACCTTCGTGGAAGATTCAGGATGGACTGTCCCTGCTGGCCGACATTTCCCAGAATGCCGCATTTCCTGAAGACCAAGTAGCGCTTATCAAGCGAAACTCTGCGGAGGAATTACGCGGGAATGAAAGTCGGTCCATATTTTTGGCGCGCAGGGCGTTGGCTAAGCTGGTATATGGGACCAATCCGTACAGCGTGATCGCTCCGACCGAAGAAGCGATCGCGAAAATGAATCCGGAATTATTGGCCCAGGCATACCGGTCGCGGTTTCGGCCGGGCCAGGCACTCTTCGTGGCCGTGGGCGATTTCGACGCGGCGCAAATGATGCCGGCGATTACGCGCGCGTTTGCGCGATGGCAGGAGCCCCCGCAGAACGCCGCGCCGCCGATTGCAGCCCCGCAAGCGCCGACCCACCACGAAATTTTCGTGGTGGAGCGCCCCGGCTCGGTGCAGACCACAATGCTGCTCGGCGGCATCGGCCCTACCGAACGCGATCCGCAATACGTGCCGTTCGAGGTTTCGGACACGATCCTGGGCGGCATGTCCAGCGCACGGCTGGGTTCCAATATTCGCGAGAACAAGGGATATTCGTACGGCGCCGGTTCGGTTCTGCAAACATATGCAGGCACAGCACTGTTGTATAGCGGCGCGAGTGTTCGGAATGCAGTCACGGGCGCGGCGTTTAACGAATTCCTGTACGAGTTGAATCGGATGGCGACTACCACGGCGCGTCCTGACGAGCTGGAACGGGCGCAGCGGCACATTGTGGGATCGCAAGCGCTGCAACTGCAATCGCAAGTGGAGTTGACGAATCAGTTTTGCGATTTGTGGTCGAAAGGATTGCCTACGGACGCGCTAGAGCAGCAGGGCGCGGAAATTCTGAAGGTGACGCTCGACGACGTGACGAAAATCAGTCGCGAATATTTTCCTGCGTATAAACAAACAATTGTGATGGTGGGGGATAAGAAGGCAATCGCTGATCAAGTCGCGGCGTTTGGCTTGCAAATCGAGCCGGCTCCGTAAAAGTGGCACGGCATCTGCTGGCTTCGGCGGTCATACAATTTTTCGTTTTTCTTCGAGCTGCGACAATGCGGGCGCAATTTTCCCGGGGAGTTCGCGCCAACTGGCAGAGCCGTCCGCCGTTTACTATTGCTGGCCGCCCGATCCTCGCACCAAGCCGTACACAATTGCTGGAGCCGCGAACACATTTGCACTGCTCGACATGAGAGCTAGCGGTCGCAGTTCGCGAAATTGTGGTTCGCTGCAGCTACGGAGGATTCATGCGTCACGTTAGACGAATTGCCGTGCGGTGTTTGGCTGCTTCAGTGGTGGTCATCGTGCTGGCATTCTCGCTTTGCGCTCAGACGTTGGACCAAAACACGCTGAAGGGCATGAAGTGGCGGCTGGTGGGGCCGTTTCGCGGCGGCCGGGTGCTGACGGTTGCCGGGATCGCGTCTGATCCCAACACGTATTATTTCGGAGCTGTCGCCGGCGGTGTGTGGAAGACGACGAATGGAGGACTGAGCTGGTCACCGCTGTTTGACAAGGAGCCGGTTTCTTCTATCGGCAGCATTGCGGTTGCGCCTTCGGATCCGAATGTGATCTACGCGGGAACGGGAGAAGCGTGCATTCGCGGCGATATTTCGTATGGCGATGGAGTCTACAAATCGCTGGACGCGGGGAAAACGTGGACTCATGCGGGGCTCGAGGACACGCGCCACATCGGAAAAGTGATTGTGGATCCGCGGCATCCAGAAATTGTGTTCGTCGCGGCTCTGGGCCACGCGTTTGGTCCCAACGAGGAACGCGGAGTATTTCGTTCGCAGGATGGTGGGAAAACCTGGCAGAGAGTTCTGTATAAGGACGACAAGACGGGTGCGATTGATGTTGCCTTCGATCCCACCAACGCAAACATTCTGTATGCGGCGATGTATGAAGCGGGCCGCACGCCGTGGAGCCTTACGAGCGGTGGCCCGGGCAGCGGACTTTATAAATCCAGCGACGGTGGGATCACTTGGACTCAGCTGCAGGGGCACGGGCTGCCCAAGGGATTGCTCGGGAAGATCGGCCTAGCGGTTTCGCCGACGAATCCGAGCCGCGTGTACGCGCTGATCGAAGCGGAAGAAGGCGGACTGTATCGCTCGGACGATGCCGGCGAATCCTGGCAGAAAATTAATGACGATCACCGATTTCGCCAGCGGGCCTGGTACTTCACTCATATTTTTGCGGACCCAGCTTCGGATTCGGGCGTCTACATTCTTAACACCGCGATGTACCGCTCGACCGATGGAGGCAAATCGTTTCAAGCGGTTCCTGGAACTCATTCGGACCGGCATGATTTGTGGATCGATCCGGCGAATCCCTCGCGCATGATTGAAGGAGATGATGGAGGCGCCGCGATCACCACCGATGGCGGAAGGAAGTGGACGGCGGAGGACAATCAGCCCACTGCGCAGTTCTACCACGTGGCTGCGGACAATCAATTTCTCTACCGGTTATATGGTGCCCAGCAGGATAGCTCGTCCGTTTCGATTGGGAGCCGATCGGACGATGGAGCCATTGGCGTACGCGATTGGTATTCCGTGGGCGGAGGCGAAAGCGGGTTTGTGATCCCCGATCCGCAGAACAGCAACGTCATTTACGCCGATTCTTACGACGGGCGCATTACGCGTTACGACAAATCGAACGGTCAAGAGCAGGATATCTCTGCGTGGCCGCTGAACCCGATGGGCTACCCGGCCGCGGAATTGAAGCATCGTTTCCAGTGGACTTCACCGATCGCGATCTCCGGAAACGATCCCGCGGTGATTTATCAGGGAGCGGAAGTTTTATTCAAGACTTCCGATGGCGGGATGGCATGGTCGATCGTCAGCCCGGACCTGACGCGAAATGACAAGAACAAGCAAGGGTCCTCCGGCGGGCCAATCACGCAGGACAACACCAGCGCGGAATATTACGACACGATTTTCTCAATTGCCGTGTCGCCGGTCGACAGCGGATTGATTTGGGTGGGGAGCGATGACGGCTTGGTGCACGTCACGCGCGACGGCGGGAAGACCTGGTCGAACGCGACGCCGAAGGGTTTGCCCGAGTGGAGCAAGGTGAGCTTGATTGACGCCTCGCCGCACGATGCGGGAACGGCATACCTGGCGATTGACCGCCACGCGCTGGATGATTTTCGTCCGTACATTTATAAGACTGTGGATTACGGAAAAACGTGGACGTCCATCACGGCTGGACTGCGGGCGACCGATTACGTGCATGCCGTGCGCGAAGATCCTGCAAGAAAAGGCTTGCTCTTTGCCGGGACGGAAACGGGCGTGTACACGTCGTTCGACGATGGCGGTCACTGGCAGTCCTTGCAGCTGGAGCTGCCGACCGTACCTGTTTACGATTTAATCGTGCACGGAAACGATTTGATTTTAGCGACGCATGGGCGAGGATTTTGGGTTCTCGACGATGTCTCTCCGCTCCGTCAATTGAATTCGAGTGTGGAGGCCGAGGAAATTCACCTGTATGCGCCGGGGGTGGCGTACCGCTTTCGCGGCGGTTCGTCCGAGATTCCCAAGGGGCGATCTTTGGGTGCGAATCCTCCCGGCGGCGCGATTATTGATTACAGCTTCAAGGCCGAACCGAAGGATGCAGTGACGCTCGAGATTCTGGACGGGGGCGGGAAAGTAATTCGGAAGTATTCGAGTAAAGCAAAAAAGGAGGAGAAGGTGGGACCGGACGAAGATTCCGAGTCGTCCCAGAAAAACGAACAGGTTCCCGCGGCCGTTGGCTTGAACCGGTTCGTGTGGGATTTGCGTTACGAGCCAGCGAGTAAGGTTCCGGGCATTGCGACGTGGTCGGGGAGCCCGGTCGGACCGCTGGCCGTCCCGGGTAAATATGAACTGAGATTGATTGCAGAGGGGAAAACTTATACAGCTCCGATTGAACTGAAAGAAGATCCGCGGATCCAGGTGTCGCTAGAAGATCTGCAGAAGCAATTCGATCTGGCGCTGAAAATCAGCGATAGGGTTGCGGTCGCGCACGATGCGGTGAATCAGATTCGTGGTCTGCGCAGCCAGCTGGCGGCGTTGAAGAAACGACTCGGCGCGGACAGTAAATATGGGGAGATTGTCGCCGCCGCGGACAAACTTTCGGCTGAAATCACCGCGACTGAAGAGGCTATCATCCAGCCGAAATCGAAGAGTGGGGAAGACCCATTGAATTATCCGGTGCGACTGGCGGATCAGATGATGGCGCTGGGACATACGGTGGATAGCGCGGATGCCGCCCCGACGCAGGCGTCGTACGCGGTGTTCGAAGATCTTGACGCCAAGATCGAAGAGCAAGTTGCCAAATGGAAACAGGTCCGAGAGAAGGATTTGGGGGAATTGAATGCTCGGATCCGGAGCGCCGATATTCCGGCGATTTCTGTGGCTCCTGCTGAGCGCTCCGATAGCCAATAACGCGAGGCGGTTTCTTCGTGGGAGCGGGATCTTCGCTGTTTGGCAAGGCCCGTGGCGAAGCGGCGCGATCCTTCTTTTGGGTCGGCGCGCATTTCGCGATTGACACATTCCTCAGCACAAACACCGCACATGCCTACATCTCCGAGATCCAGCTAGCTTCCATCGCGTTTTTCCGCGTAAAACATTTGTTGCACAGATAACATATTTGCGATACAAGTGTTGCTACACGACGATGCAGTTGGGGCGGGGGGTGGCAGAATCGTGACAGTTTTCTGTGTTGGTTCCGGTTCGGGCGTCGAGCTGAAGAAGTGGCGCCGGCTCCGCAAACGTAAAGCGAGTTTGGCAGGCGTCGGCTTGCGAGGCGGAGCTGCGCTGCTGCTCGTGTTCGCCTGTGTTACCTCCGCTGCGGCGCAAGCGGCGGAGCGCTTTGAGGTGTCTTTCCCTGCCAGCGTACACGCCGGTCCGATTACCGGACGCGCATTTGTGGTCGTCACCCGGACGAACGAGCTAGAACCGCGCATCCAGATGCTCTCGGAAGCAACGCCGCCTTTCTTCGGGAAGGATGTGAGAGCGCTGGCGGCCGATCAGGTCATAACCTTCGATGAGACCGCGGCGGGATACCCGCTGCGCAGCTTGAAGGACCTACCTGCGGGAGAGTACTACGTCGAAGCGTTGCTGAATATTTACACCGAGTTCCACCGTTCCGATGGACACAACATCTGGGCGCACCAGGACTGGATCGGCGAGCTTCCCACGCTGGCTCCCGGAAATTTGCATAGCGACATTCAGAAAGTGCACCTCGATCCCGCCAGCGGACTCGTAATTCGATTGTCGTTAGACAAAGCCATCTCCACGGACGAGTTCAGCCAGAGCAAACTGCTTTCTTCCCTGGCGCCAGCCAAAGAGACCGAGTGGATCAAGACCGTGAAGTTCCAGAGCGCGCTGCTGACGAAATTCTGGGGCCAGCCCATGTTTCTAGGCGCCACGGTGCTGCTGCCAAAAGGCTACGATGCGCATCCGGATGCGCATTATCCCGTAGTTTACAACCAGGGGCATTTTTACCAGCCTATTCCGTGGGAATTTGATCCCGACCCGACCAAGGAAACGCATGACGCCATTGAGGAAGGGAAGCGCTCTGGGCTGGGAACGGGTTACGAATTCTATCAGGCGTGGAATTCAGACCATTTTCCGCGCTTCATTATGGTCACCTTTCAGCATCCA
>Ga0307478_10003318_pt1 | contig 12004 bp, 11 predicted proteins | sample atmos_gasesECM4C_2_FD_203713 | JGI IMG/M metagenome (GOLD analysis project Ga0307478, IMG submission 203713) | Hardwood forest soil microbial communities from Morgan-Monroe State Forest, Indiana, United States - atmos_gasesECM4C_05 | ecosystem: Environmental > Terrestrial > Soil > Temperate...
ATTCAACCCATCTTTTGCCTATGAAAATACACAAAACACTCGGCATTGTCCTGGCCGTCCACGTCGTGGTCATTGCCATGCTTTTTGCCATCCAGGGCTGCAGTTCCTCCACCAAATCGACGGGCACGGCGGACAGCGTTTCGCCGGTGGTACAACCTGCTTCGACCATGGATCCCTCGCCGGTCACAATGGCGAACGCTTCACCGGCTGGAGCCGATTTGAATCCGGCCACCACGGGCGCGACCCCGACCCTTAGCTTAAATAGCGGATCGGGCCTCTACAGTCCCACCCGCCCGGGCACGCCCGCTGCCGCGGCCATCGAATCTTCCGCGCCGATTGCCAATGTCACGCCGATCGCCACCTATGTGGTCGTGAAAGGCGACAGCCTTTCCAAGATCGCCGTCAAATATCACATGACGCGCAGCGAGTTGGCCAAGGCCAACGGCCTCAAGGCCGATTCCATGGTTAAAATCGGCCAGAAGCTGATGATTCCCGGCAAGGCTCCATCGGCAGGAAGGTATGCCGCGGCGGCTTCAGCCACCGACAATGAACCAGCCGGCGCCACCTACAAAGTCAAAGCCGGCGACTCGCTCAGGCTCATCGCCAAGCACAACGGCACCACGGCGTCCGTGCTCAGGTCGATCAACCATCTCAAGAGCGACAACGTCCGGGTCGGCCAGCAATTGAAGCTCCCGCCGGGTTCCACTCCTGCAGTCTCCGCGCCCGTGGCTGAATCAACCCCGACGCCTGACCTGACCACAACGGCACCGGCGACCACAACGGCACCGGCGATCAACGCCGGCGGCCGTGTCACCCACACCGTGAAGGCGGGCGAAAAACTCAGCACCATCGCCAAAAAATACGGCGTCACCGTCGGAGAACTCGCCACGGCCAACAACATTTCCGATCCCAGCAAGATCCGCGCGGGCCAGGAGCTGGTGATTCCAAATCCCTCTGCTGCCGGCGAAAAATCCACACCGGTCGCGACTCCGGCGGAAACCACGCCGACGCCGCCAACGAGCGGGGATCTTGACTCGGGCCTCAAGCCGACGGCCACCCAGCCGCCGGTCATCAAGGTGGACGAAAGCACGGCCACCTCACCCGCACCGTCCCCAGCCCCAGACGCTTCCGCAACGTCCACCTCTCCCTGAGCTTCACCATGCCAGACGCCGCTGATTCACCCCGGCCGCGCTTCTCGGTCAACCCGGTTGCGATCATCGTCGTCTGCGCGGTCGGGCTCACCATCCTCGGGCTCACGAGCCTGTTCAGTGCGAGTGCCTATTTCAAGGAAGGGCCGTATTTCTACCTGGGCAAACAGCTCGTGGGCGTCGTGCTCGCCGTCGGGCTCGGCTGGATCGCGAGCCGGGTGAATCTCGATTATCTGCGCCGCTACGTGTGGATCATCGGCGGCGTCACGCTTTTGCTTTTGGTCGCCGTGCTCGTGCCGCATCTCGGCGTTTCCGTCAAAGGGAGCCGGCGCTGGCTCGGGTACGGGCCGCTGCGGTTGCAAGTCTCCGAGTTCGCCAAACTCGCGATGGTCTTCTGCCTCGCGCACTACGTTGCGATCAACCAGACTAAAATCGAGGAGCTCAAGCGCGGCTACCTTTACCCGCTGGGGATCATCGGCGTCTTTTCGGCGCTGGTCTTGAGGGAGCCGGATTTTGGCACGGCGGCGCTGATCCTCATCGTCGGGCTGACCTTGTTGTTTCTCGCCGGCGCCAAATGGCGCTTCATCGTGCCGACCCTGTTTCTGGCGCTGGCGGTTTTCGGCGTGGCGCTGGCAAACAACCCAAACCGCCTCGATCGCTTCGTGGCTTTCCTCGATGTCGAGGGCAACAAACAAGGCGGAACCTACCAACTTTATCAGTCCGAGGCGGCCTTTGCGGCGGGCGGCACGTCTGGCGTGGGCCTCGGCAACGGCCGCCAGCAGCATAATTTTCTACCCGAGGCGAACAACGACTTCATCGCTGCGGTCATCGGCGAAGAGCTCGGATTGCGGGCCACGCTTGGCGTCGTGCTTCTGTTCACCGCGATGTTTGTCGCCGGGCTGGTGCATCTGCGGCGCGCGCCGAACCTGTTTCAATTTCTCCTCGCCACCGGCAGCCTGCTGCTCATCAGCCTGCAGGCGGTCGTCAACCTCGGCGTGGTCACGGGCTTGTTTCCCACCAAGGGCATGTCGCTGCCGTTCATCAGCGCCGGCCTGTCCAACCTCCTCCTGATGGGCCTGCTGCTCGGCATCCTCGCCAACACCCAGCGCCGGTGGTCGCGACCGGCGCTGACCGTGGCCGGCGGCGAATTCAACGAGGGGGCCCAGCCGGGTTTTTCAACCGCTTGTTAACCCGGATGCATCACTCCCAGAGCTTTGACCAGGCATCCGTTTGCGCCGATTCAGTCGGCGCAAAGCGACTTATCGCGGTTAACCCCGAAACGGCCGGCCTTACAGGTGCATCGATCGCCCGAGAATGTGCGATCGATGCAGGTTAACGTGAGCAAGAAAATCATCATCACCTGCGGCGGCACCGGTGGGCACCTCGCCCCGGGCATTGCGCTCGCCGAGGGGCTGACGGCGCGCGGCCACACGGTCATTCTCTTCATCAGCCAGAAACGGGTGGATGCGCGGCTCATCGAAAAATATCCGCATTTCAATTTTGTGCCGGTGCCCGGCACCGGCTTCTCCTGGCACCCGCTGGGCTTTGTGAGGTTCATCACGTCGCAGGTCCGCGGCTTTGTTTTCAGCATGCGGGCGATGCGGCAGATGCGGCCCGATGTCATGGTGGGCTTTGGCGGGTTCACTTCCGTGTCGGCGGTGATCGCCGGCCGGATGCTCCGCATTCCGGTGGCGTTGCACGAGGCCAATCGTGTGCCCGGCCGCACGGTCTGCCTTCTTGGCCGCCTGGTGCAGCGCGTCTATTTGCCGCAGGGCGTGCGCCTCTCCAGTGTGCGGGCGTCCGCCACGCGCCACGCCAGCCTGCCGGTGCGCCGCGAAATCTCCCGCCAGCCGCGCACGGCCGCGTTGGAACACCTCGATCTCGATCCCACGCAGAGGGTCCTCGTCGTTTTTGGCGGCAGCCAGGGCGCCGCGGCGCTCAACGACTGGGCGCGCAGCCAGCTCGACCGCCTCGCGCACGCCGGCATCCAGGTTTACTGCGTCACCGGCCTGGGCAAGGGACGGCACGAAGTCCTGCAGCTCAGCACGCAAACCTACACGCCCATTCGCGCGGTTTTCACGCCATTCTGCGACGACGTCGCCGGTCTGCTCTCCGCCGCCGACCTCGTGGTGGCCCGCGCCGGCGCCGGCACGATTGCCGAACTCATCCGCTGCACCACGCCGGCCATCCTCGTGCCTTATCCGTACGCCGCCTCCGACCACCAGCGAGCCAACGCCGCATTTTTCGAAAAGCAGGGCGGGGGCATTGTCGTTGACCAGATGTTCATCTCCACGCTCCACGCCGAGGTGCTGGATATGATTTTCAACGACTGGCTGCTGCACAAATTCCGCGACAACCTCGCGCGCATGGATCACGCCGCCTCGTTTGACATTTTGCTCGACGACCTCACGGGGCTGGTCGCGCCTTCCCCCGCTGAAAAAAAATCTCCCATGGTCCCGCCGTCCACTGTCCAACCCCACGCGGCATGAAATGAGACCCGCTTCTCCGCCACCGCTTTTTTCACGCGACGTGCGTTCCATCCACTGCGTCGGCGTGGGCGGCATGGGCGTCGGCCCGCTGGCGGTTTATCTCGCGCAACTCGGTTTTGAGGTCACCGGCGAGGACGATGCGCTGGTCGAGCCGATGCGCGCGCTGCTGGCTCGCGAACACGTGGCGGTGGCGCCGCCCGGCGCGGTGCCCGCCGGCTGCCAGCTCGTGGTTTATTCATCGGCCATCGCGGCCTCGCATCCCGCCCGCGCCGCCGCAATCGCGCGCGGCCTGCCGCTGGTGCGGCGCGGCGAGCTGCTGGCCGAGGTGTTGCGCGGGAAAAAAATCGTCGCGGTCTGCGGTGCGCACGGCAAGACCACGACCACGGCCATGCTGATCACCGCGCTGTGCCGCGCCCGGTTTCCCGCCGGCTGGGTGCTCGGCGGTCTCTTCGCCGACGACGCCAGGCCGCCCGCCCGCACCGGTTCCAGCGACTGGGTCGTGGCCGAGATCGACGAAAGCGACGGCACCATCGACGCTTTCTCACCGGAGATCACCCTCGCGACCAATCTCGACTGGGACCATCCCGATCACTACCGCCGCCTCGACGACTTCGCGACGACCTTTGCCGGACTTTTTGCCCGCACGAATTTCGCCGTGCTCACCTCCGATGCCTGCGCGCTGTCGCAGCGGCTGGTTGCGGCGGCGCAACGGGGTTCGCCGCCGCCGCAATTTTTTTCCTTTGGCCGCAGCGGCGATTTCTCCTGCGAAATCGCCGGCGAAAACGGCGAACACTTGCGGCTGCGCCTGGGCGGGCGCTTTTCCATTTCCGAGGCGCAGGTCCGCGCCCGGGGCGAATTCAATGCCGCCAATGCCGCGGCGGCGCTGGCCGCCGCCCGGCTCATGGGCGCCGAACTCGCGCCGCGCCTGCTGGCCGACTACGCCGGCGTGTGCCGCCGCCAGAGCGTGGTCCACGCCGCGCCCGGCCTCACCGTGCTCGAGGACTACGCGCATCATCCGGCGGAAATCCGCGCGCTGCTCACGAGCCTGCGCGGCCGGGTGGGGGAGCGCGGCCGGCTCATCGTCCTCTTCCAGCCCCACCGCTTCAGCCGCACCGCGCAGTTCAAGACGGAGTTTGCCGCCGCGCTCGCGCTGGCCGACCGCGTGCACCTGCTCGACGTCTACGCCGCAGGCGAGGCCCCGCTCGCAGGCGGCACGACGGCCGACATTTACGCCGAGTTGAAGAAAAATTCCGCGGCGCTCCCGGTGGACTACCTGCCCGGCGACGATCCGGCGCTGTTTCGCGCTCTCAGCCGCGAGTTGCAGCGGGGCGATCTTGTCGCTTTTGTCGGGGCCGGTGATATCGATCAAAAGGCGCGCGCGTGGCTCGAACTGCGCCGCGCAGACGAAATGAACGCAAAAATCTGGGATGACTTCGCCGCCGCACTTCGCCCCCGGCTTTCCGCCGGAACGCGGCTGGCCCGCGAGGAATCGCTCGCGGCAAAGACGACGATGCGCGTCGGCGGCGCGGCGCGGGTTTATGCGGAACCGGCCACGGTGGCGGACCTGCAGGCTTTGCTGCGCGAGGCGCACGCGCAAAGCGTGGAAGTTTTTTTCCTGGGCCGCGGTTCCAACCTCGTCGTGCCCGACGAGGGCGTGGATGGCCTCGTGATCGCGCTGTCGCATGAAGCCTGGCAGCGCTTCGAGCCCCGGCCCGACGGCCGGATCTGGGCGGGTGCGGGCCTGCGCCTGAAAAATCTCTGCGGCCTCGCGGGCAAGGCCGGCCTGGTCGGTTTCGAATTTCTCGAGGGCATCCCCGGCTCGGTCGGCGGCGCGCTGCGCATGAACGCCGGCGCGATGGGCGGCTGGATGTTCGACGTCGTGGAAGCAGTCGAGATCATGACGCCCGCCGGCGAAGTGAAGACGCTGCGCAAGGCCGACATGCATGTGGCCTACCGCCACTGCGCCGAGCTGCTCGACGCCCTTGCGATCGGCGTGCTCCTGCGGCCCGCGGCCCAGGCCGACACCGAGGCGATCAGCCGCCAGATCGATGTTTACCGCCGCAAGCGCCACGAGACGCAGCCGCGCGAGCCGAGCGCGGGGTGCATTTTCAAAAACCCGGCGGGAAATTCCGCCGGCCGTCTCATCGACGAGGCCGGCCTCAAGGGCGAGCGGGTGGGCGATGCCGAGGTTTCGACTGTTCATGCCAACTTTATCATCAACCGCGGTCATGCGACCGGCTCGGACGTCATTGCCCTCGTGCGCCGCGTGCGCGCCCGGGTGCGGGAGGCGCGCGGCATCGAGCTCGAGCCCGAGGTGCTGCTCTACGGGAAAAAATGGGAGGAAGTGTTGTGAACCCCCGACATCGATCATTGAACATCCAACGTTCAAATAGGATGGTTCCAAGCTGCGGTAGGAGTTTCATTGCTGGAGACGCGAGGTGGAGCGCGTTGTCCCCAACGCGCTTGGTCGGAAGTTTTCAAGGATCGGACTTCGAGGTTGGAGGTTGGAGGTTGAAGGTTGGATGTTCACGGAGTTCGATGCTCGCGGAGGTGTCCCGATGAGCCTGCCCATCATCGCGGTCTTTGCCGGCGGCACGTCCGCGGAGCGCGAGGTTTCACTTGGATCGGGCCAGGCTTGCGCGATGGCGCTCGCGCGTTCGTTTCCCACCCGGCTGTTTCGAATCGACGCCAACGCGCTGCCGGCGGAGTTCGATCCCGAGCTGCACGTGGTGTTTTCCACGCTGCACGGAAAATTTGGCGAAGACGGCGGCATGCAGCGCCTGCTCGATGCCGTCCATGCGAGCTACGCGGGCTGCGATGCGGCCGCGAGCGCGTTGTGCATGGACAAAACCGCCGCGAAGGAGCGCATCGCCGCAGGCGGCGTGGCCGTCGTGCCCGGCGAATGTTTCGACGCCGCGCGCAAACCCGCGGCCGCGGCGCTCGCCGCAAAGCTGGGCAACGATGTCGTGCTCAAGCCCAACGACGAGGGCAGCAGCGTCGGCCTGCAAATCGTTTCCGGCCAGATGGAGCTCGCAACGGCGCTCGAAAATATTTCCACCGGCCGCTGGCTGGCCGAGCGCCGCGTCTTCGGCCGGGAGCTGTCCGTCGGCGTCCTCGGCGGCCGCGCGCTGGGCATCGTGGAGATTCGCCCGAAGTCCGGCCGCTACGATTACACCTCGAAATACACCAAGGGCCTGACCGAGTATCTCTGCCCCGCGCCGTTGCCCGACCCCACGACCGCCGCGGTGCGCCGCGCGGCGGAAACGGCTTTCGCCGCGTGCGGCGGCCGCGATTACGCGCGGATCGATTTCATGCTTTCGGAAAATAATGGATCGTTTTTGCTCGAAATTAACACGTTGCCTGGCATGAAGGAGACCAGCCTGCTGCCAATGAGCGCGCGCAGCGCGGGGCTGGATTTCACGGCGTTGGTTCGAGAGTTGGTCACGCCCGCGGTGCAGCGTTTTGCGTCGGCCCGCATTCCCGCATGAGCAAGACCACCAACACCGCGCCATTCGCCCGCACCTGGCAGGACATCAGCCAGAGCGTCAATCCGCGCGCAATGTCCAAGGTCAGCCGCCAGCGCCGCCTGGCTTGGACGCTCAAGTTTGCCGGACTGGCCGGCGTGGTCGCGGCCATCGTGTGGGGCACCATTGAAATCGCCGAAACGATGGGGCGCAGCCCGAACCAACCCGGCCTGGCCGAATCAGGTCCGCCGTTGAAGGAAATCACGCTGACCACCGACGGCGTGCTCGACCGCACCTGGGCCGGGCGCGCGCTCGCGCTGCCGAAAAATGCCACCCTCATGGCGCTCGACCTCTACGCGCTGCGCACGCGGCTGCTCGCCCATGGCCAGATCAAAGCCGCGGTGCTGGCGCGAAATTTTCCTTCCACGCTGGCGCTGAACATTCAGGAACGGTCGCCCGTGGCGCGCATCCAGGTGCAGGTCGGCGCTGCGCCGCCCTGCGCCTTTCTCGTGGCGCGCGATGGGGTGGTTTATGACGGCAAAAATTACGATCCGGCCCTGCTCAATACCCTGCCATGGCTCGATGGCGTGAGGCTCGTGCGCGCGGGCAACGGTTTTGCGCCCGTCGATGGCATGGACGCGGTGGCCGATCTGCTCGCCACCGCCCACAACCAGGCCGAACACCTCTATCGCGGGTTTGAGGTCGTTTCACTCGCCCGGCTCGCCTCGGATGGCGAACTCGTCGTGCGCTCAAAAGACATCCCGGAGATTACTTTCAACACGCGCGACGATTATTTCCGCCAGCTCGCCCGCCTCGATTACGTGCTCGATCTCGCCCGCACGCAGCCCGATAAACCGCTCAAGTCAGTCAACCTCGCCAACGGCCTGCAGGTTCCCGTGACCATCGACACGGTGGCGCGCTTGCAAAATTCGGCCGCTGCACCGGCACCCGGCAATAACCTCTTCCCTTTGCCCGGATTAACCCATATCGCTCAACGTGATTTCTAACACCAAGATCGTCGGCGCCGTAGAAATCGGCACCACCAAAGTCACCGTGCTCGTGGGCGAGATCGCCCGCGGCCGCGAACTCAGCATCATCGGCGTAGGCGAGGCCTCCTCGCGCGGCGTCATCAAGGGCGCCGTGATGGACTTCAAGGCCGCCAGCGAAGCCACCCACAGCGCCCTCCTGGCCGCCGAGCAAAGCGCCGGCACCCGGGTCGATGAAGTCTATCTTGCGCAAACCGGCGGGCATCTCGAGGGCTTCGAAAACGAGGCCTCGGTCAACGTCACGGCTGCGGACAACACCGTCAGCGCGATGGATACCGACACCGTCTGCCGCCTGGCCATGGCCAAGGAACTGCCCGAGGGCCGCATCGTCGTGCACCACATCCGCCGGCCGTTCCGCCTCGACGGGCGGCTTGTGCCCGACCCGGAACACCTCGTTGGACGCCGGCTCGACGTGAGTTACTGGACGATCCACGGGCTCGAAAGCAAAGTCGCCGACAATACGCATGTGATCAATGGATTCAGCGTCCGCGTGACCAAACTCATTCTTTCCAGCCTCGCCTCCGGCGCGCTCGTCACCTCGGCCGAGGAGCGGCACAACGGCGTGCTCGCAATCGACCTGGGCGGCGGCACCACGGATTTCGCCCTCTATCGCGACGGCTGCGCCCACAAGACCGGCGTGGTCGCCGTCGGTGGCGGCCACCTCACCAACGACCTTGCGCTCGGCCTGCGCGTCCAGCAAGGCCAGGCGGAAACCCTCAAGCTCCGCTACGGCCGCGGCGTCGTGCACGCGCGCGACAAAAGGGACAAGGTCATGCTCATCGGCGATTTTTCCATCGGCGACCGCGAGTTTCCGCGGCTGACCATCGAGCAGATCACCGCGGCGCGCGTGTGGGAGATTTTCGAAGTGGTCCGCAAAAAACTCGGCGCATCCTTTGCGCCGGAAAAAATTCCCGCCGGCGTCGTGCTCACCGGCGGGTCCGCCAAGCTGCCGGCCATCACGGAGGCGGCCGCGAAGGTTTTCGGCGCGAGTGCGCGCCTCGGCGAAGTGCCCGCGTGGATCGGCGAAAACTTGCGCGATCCCGGCTATGCGACCGCGCTCGGACTCCTGCATTTCTCCCTCAATGCCCAGGCCGACCGCGCCACCGCGCCCCGCCGCAGCCTGCTGAGCAAACTTTTTGCCACCGCGTAGCGCTGCCGCATGGCGCCAGCGCAACAAAACAAACTCCAAAGAGCCAAATTCCAAACTATCCGATGTCATTCCGAGCCGTGCGAGGAATCTCCGCCGCACACAGGGAGATTCTTCACTTCGTTCGGAATGACAGATAAAAGCTGACCATGCCTCCCCCCGACGAACTTCCGCTCATTTCTGAAATTCTCGCCGACCGCAACATCGCGATCAAGCTCGTCGGCATTGGCGGCGCCGGCGCCAACGCAGTGGACCGGCTCAAGATGGAGAACCTCGAGCGCCTGCAGCTCGCGGTCATCAACACCGATTACCAGGCCCTTTCAAGTTCGCCCGTGCAGGACAAGGTGCTCATCGGCACGAGCGTCACGCGCGGGCTGGGCGCGGGCGGCGATCCCGAGCCGGGCCGGCTCGCGGCCGAGGCCGACCGCGAGAAAATTGCCGCGGTCGTGCGCGATTGCGATCTCGTCTTTCTGCTCGCGGGCATGGGCGGTGGCACCGGCAGCGGTGCGGCGCCGATCGTCGCGGAAATCGCCGCCGAGGAAGGCGCGCTCGTCATCGCGTTCGTCACAATGCCGTTCAGTTTCGAGGGCGGACGCCGCCTCAAGCAGGCCGAGGAAGGCCTGCAGGCGCTGCGCCGCGTGTGCGACGCCGTCATCCCGCTGCCCAACGACGTGCTCATGCAGGAGGCCGCCGACAACGAGACCGTGCTCGATTCCTTCGCGCGGGCCGACGAGTGGATCGGCCGCGGTGTGAAGTCGATCTGGTCGATGATGTTTCGCACCGGCCTGATCAACCTCGACTTTGCCACGCTGCGCCAGGCTTTCCAGCAGCGCGGCGGGAAGACGCTTTTCGGCCTGGGGACGGGCGAGGGCGCCAACGCCGTGGCCGAGGCCATCGAAAGCCTGAAACTTTGCCCGCTGCTGCACACGCCGGAGTTTTCGCGCAAGGCCGACCGCCTGCTCGTCAACATCACCGGCGGCACCGATCTCACGCTGCCGAAAGTCAACGAACTGATGACCGCCGTGACCGAGCAATTCGGCAAGGAGTCCCATGTTTTCATGGGCGCGGTCATCGACGAAAGCCTGCAAAACCGGGTTGAGATCTGCGTGCTCGGCACGAGCGACCTCGGCGGCCGCGGGCTGCCGTCGCGCCGCATCGCGCCATCGGCCCTTCGCCAGGCCCAGGGCCGCGCACGTACGGAAGAAAAAGTTTTGATCGCCGCGGCCATGGACCGCGCCAGTGCGGGCGAAGATAAGCCGGCTGCGCATACCGTGCCGGTGGCGCAGGACGAGTTCGGCTTCGACCGCGATGTCGAGAGCCGCGGCCACTTCGACAAGACCGACCGCAATTTATTCGAAGGCCAGGACCTCGACGTGCCGACCTACCTGCGCAAAGGGATTAAGCTTTCGCTTTAACCGGGCAGGCGGAAAAAAGTAAATCGCAAAGCATGGGCTAGTTACAGCGTTTATTAATCCTTATCGGTGACGTGAATTTCCGTTTCTGACGGCAGCGATTCCCACGTGCTACCATTCAACCATTCCAGTGATCGTGTCTGTGGGTTCAGGCGAATTGGATAAATTCTGCGCGTATCGAATAGCCAGCATAGAAATGCAGGGTCAGTGCGGGCGCTCATGCGCACGACCTTCGTCCCAGCCGACATGCTGCCGAGGACGGCCGAGGCACTGGAACTGGCGGCCCACTACCTTGCGCAAAAGGTGGTGCCGCTTAGTTACACCGACGATGCCCGGCACGTCGCGGTGTGCTCTGTAGCCCGCTCGACTTCCTTGTAAGCTGGAATTTCAAGCACCTGGCCAACGTGCACCGGGAATCCCGCTTCAACGCGGTGAATTTCTTGCAAGGCTACCCGGCTTTGCGCATAGTGGCGCCAACCTTCCTCATCCATGGTGACGACCAAGAAAAAGACCTTTGACACGGTGGCGCAGTCGCGCCGCTGGCGGATTGCCACCAGCAAGCTGCTCAACAAGATGACGCCCGAAGAACGCATCGCGTTTTTGAACCGCCGCCTTGCCAACTGGTCTGACGTATCCGCGGCCAAGCGTGCGCGCCGCTGAAGCTGTGCGCATTGTGCTTCCACCGGAGAAGTGCCATTGGTGGTATTGGAGCAAGATCAGCAAGCAGCAGAATCTGAAAGAGAGTAAGTCATGATGTTTCAAGGCCTCAGAACGGTCATTTATAGGATTCCGGCCGAAAACATTAAACAGGCGACGGATTGGTATGCAAAAGTGCTCGGGAAGGCGCCCTATTTTGAAGAATCATTTTATGTTGGATTTAATGTGGGAGGGTTTGAGCTCGGGCTGGATCCCAGTGAAGGAAAGGTAATCCGGGGCGATAACATCCAGGCTTATTGGGGCGTCCAAAATATCCAGGAGACGCTGTCTTTGTGCTTAAAACTGGGTGCGACGACCGACTCGGAGATCAGGGAGGTCGGCGGCAATATTAAAGTGGCCACGGTGCGCGATCCATTTGGAAATTTATTGGGTCTGATTGAGAATCCCAACTTCAAGATTGAAACCTGACGGCGGACAATTCGTCGCAGGGAAAGCCGCCGCTGTTTTTTGCGGTCCCTGAAAGTCTCCCTAAATTAACTTTCCATGCCAAAACCGTCGTCGCGAAATCTCGGGCTCGATGCGGTCAGGGCAACGGCCATCATGCTGGTATTGATTGGCCATGCCACGCCATTTTATCAGCC
>Ga0307478_10003319_pt1 | contig 12002 bp, 7 predicted proteins | sample atmos_gasesECM4C_2_FD_203713 | JGI IMG/M metagenome (GOLD analysis project Ga0307478, IMG submission 203713) | Hardwood forest soil microbial communities from Morgan-Monroe State Forest, Indiana, United States - atmos_gasesECM4C_05 | ecosystem: Environmental > Terrestrial > Soil > Temperate...
TCCACGCCGAAAATTTGCGAACGCGTCCGCGCAATCGGATAGTGTCCGGTGGGTTCAACGACCGCCGAAAAACCTTGCCTGACTGCGTCGCCGGCTCGCGGCTACGTGGAGATCCGCGGGGCGCGCCAGAACAATCTCAAGGGGATCGATCTTGATCTCCCGCTCGGGAAGTTAACCGTCATCACCGGCCCGAGCGGCAGCGGCAAGTCGAGCCTCGCCTTCGACACGATCTACGCCGAAGGGCAGCGCCGCTACGTCGAAACTTTCAGCCCCTACATGCGGCAATTTCTCGACCGCATGGACAAACCGCGCGTGGACGAAATTCGCGGCATCCCGCCCGCGATCGCGATCGAGCAGGCGAACCCGGTGAAAAGCTCGCGCTCCACCGTCGGCACGATGACGGAGATCAACGATTACCTGAAGCTCCTCATGCCGCGGATCGCGCGCGCCTTTTGTCCCAGCTGCGGCCGCGAAATTCGACCGGAAACCGCGCAATCGATCGCCGACCACGTGATGGCCGTCATCCCGAGCGAAGTCGAGGGATCCCGTGGAACGTCGAGCGACCTGCAACGGGGTCCCTCGACTTCGCTGCGCTCCGCTCGGGATGACACGGTATTGATCACCTTCTGGGTGGCGGTGCCGCCCAAAACAGAGCCGCGCGCCTTCTTCGACTTCATCCAGCAGCAAGGCTATCTCCGCGTCTGGATCGACAACGAAATCGTCCGCGTCGATACCGACAAAAAGATCAAACGCCTCGGCGCCCGCGTCCAAGTCATCCAGGACCGCATCGCGATCTCCGAAACAAATCGGCCCCGGTTGATCGAAGCAATCGAAACCGCGCTCCGATTCGGCAAAGACAAGATCAACGTCATCCCCATTTCAAAATCCGAAATCCGAAATCCGAAATCCGAAATGCCATTCTCCACCGGCTGGCATTGCGCCCATTGCGATCTCGATATCCGTCCACCGACGCCGGGGCTTTTCAGCTTTAACAATCCGCTCGGCGCCTGTCCCGAATGCCGCGGCTTCGGGCGAACCATCGCGATCGACCTGAACAAGGCGATTCCCGACCGTTCGCTCTCCATCGCGCAGGGCGTCGTCCGCGTTTTCCGCGGGGAAGAGATGGGCAATTCGCAGCGCGATCTGATGCGGGCCTGCGCGCGGGAAGAGATCGATGTCCGCATCCCGTTCGAGGATTTGCCGAAGGCCGACCAGGATTTCGTGATCAACGGCGAAGCGCGCGATGAAGACACCGACGCGGAAGAGCTGGCGGAGAACGATCGCTGGTACGGGGTCCGCGGATTTTTCAAATGGCTCGAGAGCAAGACCTACAAAATGCACGTGCGGGTTTTGCTCAGCCGCTATCGCGCTTATACGACGTGCCCGAAGTGCAACGGCGGACGCTTCCAACCCGAAACGCTGAATTATCGGATCGTTTCTCCGGCCTCTGTAGCGGCGGTCTATGACCGCCGAAACGTGGTACCGGCCAGCGCTGGAATCGGCGGTCATAGACCGCCGCTGCAGGAGATCGCGCGAACGTTGCCGGAAGTGGCCCAGCTCTCCATCAGCGACGCGTACAAGCTTCTGGTGGGATTGATTCTGCCGCCTAACGACTCGACGGCGGAGATGCTGCGGAACGAAGTCGTCGCGCGCCTACGTTATCTTTGCGAGGTCGGGCTCGGATATCTCACCCTCGATCGTTCCACGCGCACGTTGAGCGGCGGCGAGGTCCAGCGGGTGAATCTCACGACCTGTCTCGGCGCGTCGCTGGTGAATACACTTTTCGTCATGGACGAGCCGAGCGTCGGACTGCACCCGCGAGATGTCGGCCGGCTCGTGCGCGTAATGCACGATCTGCGGGACAAGGGGAACACGCTGCTCGTAGTCGAGCACGAAGAAGCGATCATCCGTTCCTCCGATCACATCATCGATATTGGCCCCGGCCGGGGCGAGGACGGCGGGGAATTAGTTTTCGACGGCGGGTTGCAAGATTTTGTAGGGCAGGCGCACCGCCTGCCGGGTTCACGGGTGGCAAGCGGTGCGCTTGCCCTACAATCTAAGTCGCGATCGCTCACGCAAGATTATCTCTCCGGTCGCAAATCAATTCCCGTTCCGAAATCGCGCCGGAAATCATCGGGCTCGATCAAGATCACCGGGGCGCGCGAGCACAACCTGAAGAATCTCGACGTTGAAATTCCGCTCGGCATTTTCAACTGCGTTACGGGCGTTTCCGGTTCCGGCAAATCCACCCTAATCCATGACGTCCTTTATCGTCACCTGCTCCAGGCGAAAGGCCAGTCGAACGACCAGGAACCCGGCGCATGCAAATCGGTGACCGGAGCGCACCGCATCGGCGAGGTCGTGATGGTGGATCAGTCTCAGCTCGCACGCACGCCGCGTTCGACGCCGATTCTCTACCTCGGGCTCTACGATCGCGTCCGGGAACTGTTCGCCGCGCAATCGGAAGCGATGGCGCAGGGGCTGACGGCGAGCGCCTTCTCGTTCAATTCCGGGAGCGGCCGTTGCGAGCGCTGCTCCGGCACCGGTTTCGAGAAAATCGAGATGCAATTCCTGAGCGATCTCTACGTGCGCTGCGCGGAGTGCGAAGGCCGCCGCTTCCAACCGCATGTCCTGCGCGTGAAGGTTTCCGGCAAATCGATCCACGACATCCTGGAAATGACGGTCACGGAAGCGATCCGGTTCTTCGCCCAGATCGGCGAATCGGAGAAGATCGGCGACAAGCTCGAGGTGCTCGATGAAGTCGGGCTCGGATATCTGCGCCTCGGCCAGCCGCTCAACACTTTGTCCGGCGGCGAATCGCAGCGGCTGAAACTGGTCCGCCACTTATCCGATGAAAGCGCGAGTGCGAACGGATCGGGCGGGAACCTTTTCATCTTCGACGAGCCGACGACCGGATTGCATTTCGACGATGTCGCGATCCTGATGCGGCTTTTTCAGCGGCTCGTCGCGGCTGGCAATACGCTGGTCGTGATCGAGCACAATCTCGAGGTGATCAAGTGCGCCGACTGGATCATCGATCTGGGACCGGAAGCTGGTGACGAAGGTGGAGAGCTCGTTGCGGCCGGAACGCCGGAAGCCGTGGCGAAAATGAAGACGTCACATACGGGAAGGTATCTCGCATCCGTCATCCCGAGCGCAGCGCAGCGCAGTCGAGGGATCCCGGTGGGCGACCGTAAAGGTTACAACCCGGGATCCCTCGACTTCGCTCGAGATAACGAGCTGGCGATCGCAGCAGAGGAGCCGCCAGTGTATCGCGCGAATGGAAATGGAGGCGCCATCCGCATTCACGGAGCGCGCGAGCACAATCTCAAGAACATCTCGCTCGATATCCCACGCGACCGGATGGTGGTAATCACCGGCCTCAGCGGCTCGGGAAAATCGACCGTCGCCTTCGATATTCTTTTCGCCGAAGGCCAGCGCCGTTTTCTCGACAGTATGTCGCCGTACGCGCGGCAGTTCGTCGAGCAACTCGAAAAGCCGGACGTCGACCTCGTCGAAGGTGTTCCGCCGAGCGTGGCCATCGAGCAGCGCGTCACGCGCGGCGGCGGCAAGTCGACGGTCGCGACCGTCACGGAAGTCTACCATTTTCTCCGGCTCCTCTTCGCGAAGACCGGGACGCAGTTTTGCCCGGATTGCGATCTGCCCGTGGAAAAACAAAGCGTGGCCGCGATCGTTCGCCAGCTCGAGACCGCGGTGAAACGTGGCCCGCTTAAGGTGCTGGCGCCGCTCGTAAAAGCGCGGAAAGGATTTCACACCGACGTGGCGCGCTGGGCGGAGCGCCAGGGATTCGAAACGCTTTTTGTCGATGGCCGGCTCCTTCCGATCGCGCAATTCCGAAAACTGGAGCGGTTCAAGGAACACACCGTCGATGTTGTCGTCGGCGCGATTGACGCGAAGCGAATTTTAAAAGCGCGCAATCTCGTCCAGCGCGCCCTCGATATCGGCCGCGGCACCGCGCACCTGCTCGATGCGAAACATCGGCTCACCGTCATGAGCACGGAGATGAGTTGTCCCGGCTGCGGCCGTGCGTTCGAAGAACTCGATCCGCGACTCTTTTCTTTCAATTCACCGCATGGCGCCTGCGAAGAGTGCGGCGGCTTTGGCGAGATTTGGAATCAGGAAAAACAAACGGGCGCGGAAGATACGGGCGATTCGGTCCTGGAGAACGAGCTGGCTGCGGAGCGCGAATCGGAATGGATCGACGAAGAAGAAGCGGTGCCGTGTCCCGCCTGCCATGGATCACGATTAAATCCGATCGCGCGGCATGTTCGGCTCCAAAACCAGACGATCGACAATTTCACGGCGCTCTCGGCCGGCGAAGCACTCGAATTGATCGGAAAACTCCGTTTCCGCGGGAACCAGAAAACCGTCGCGGACGATCTGGTGCCGGAGATTTCGCAGCGGCTTCGTTTCATGCAAAACGTCGGGCTCGGTTATCTGGCGCTCGGACGTTCGGCGAAGATGTTGAGCGGCGGGGAATCGCAACGCATTCGCCTCGCGGCCCAGCTCGGCTCGAATCTGCGCGGCGTTCTTTACGTGCTCGACGAGCCGACGATCGGTCTTCATCCGCGCGACAACCTGCGTTTGCTGGAAACGCTGACGGCGTTGCGGCAAAAGGGGAACTCGCTCGTCATCGTCGAGCACGACGAAGAAACGATGCGCCGGGCTGATCACATTATCGATCTCGGACCGGGCGCGGGAGTGCACGGTGGCGAAGTCGTTGCGCAGGGAACGCTGCGCGACATCGAAAAAAATGGGAGCTCGGAGACGGGGCGATGCCTGAAGCATCCGTTGTGTCATCCCACGCGGATCGAGCGACGTTCGTTAGGCGACGTCGAGCAATGGGTCGAGATCCGCGGGGCACGCGCGAACAATTTGAAGGATATCAACGTGCGCTTCCCGGTCGGGCGTCTTTCGGTCATCACCGGAATTTCCGGCTCGGGAAAATCGACGTTGATGCGCTCGGTCCTGCTGCCGGCGGTTAAGGAAGCGTTAAAGAACAAACGGAGCGCACAGCGGGAGGTCGTTTCGACAATCATCGGCGCGGAATTTTTCGAGACGGTTTACGAGGTGGACCAGGCGCCCATCGGCAAGACGTCGCGCTCGACGCCGGCGACCTACATCAAAGTCTTCGATGAGATCCGGAAACTCTACGGGCAACTTCCGGTCTCACGCGTGCGCGGATATTCCCCGAGCCGCTTTTCGTTCAACACCGAAGGCGGCCGTTGTGAGACCTGCGCCGGCCAGGGCGCGATCAAGCTGGAGATGAGTTTTCTGCCGAGCAGCTATGTGCCGTGCGAGGATTGCGGCGGCCGGCGTTACAACGCGCAAACGCTCGAAGTCCTCTACAACGAGAAAAGCATCGGCGACGTGATGGAGATGACGATCGATCAGGCCGCGGCGTTTTTCGCGACGAACCAAAAGATCGCGCGGCCGCTTTCGCTCCTGGTTGATACCGGGCTCGGATATTTGAAGCTCGGTCAGCCGAGCCCGACCTTGAGCGGCGGCGAAGCGCAACGGCTGAAGCTCGTCACGGAACTCACCCGCGGCGTCGGCCGTGCGCAGAACGAGCGAATCCGGAAAATGCGAAAGCCGAAATCGACGCTCTATCTTTTGGAAGAACCGACGATCGGATTACACATGGCCGACGTGGAGCTGCTCTTGAAGGTGCTGCATCGGCTGGTGGATGAAGGCAACACCGTCATCGTGATCGAGCACAACGTCAGCATCATGGGCGAAGCGGATTACATCGTCGACATGGGACCCGAAGCGGGCGCCGAAGGAGGCGAAGTCGTCGCAACCGGAACGCCGGAAGAAATCGCGAAGAGCCGGGTGAGCCGGACCGCGCCGTTTCTGCGCGAGGTGTTGAAGACGAAGCCGCGCAAAGATCGCGTGTCATCCCGAGCCGCGTAGACGGCGAGGGACCTCACAGTCGAAGGATAAATCACCAAGAGTCGCTGTCGCGACCCACGTCAGATCGGCGTGACGAAGATCGCTGCCTCTGGACCTGGGTGAGGCGATAGCGCTTGTGAGGTCCCTCGGCGCGCTACGCCAGCCTCGGGATGACATGCTCTTCCATGCGCCGGACAAATACACAGCGTATCTATTGCCGCCCACACAAAGTTCGCTGAGTATCGCGTCGCCAAATGCTCGCCTACTACCTGCACAATCTCGACCCGTTCATCTTCCGGATCTCGGGCAACATCGGGCCGCGCTGGTACGGGATGGCGTATGTCCTGGCGTTTGTGTTCGCGTTTCTGCTTCTGCGCGTCCTTTCGAAGCGCGGCTATCTCGATCTCCCGCCGTCGGTGCTCGGCGATTTCGTCACCTGGGTCGCGCTCTTCGGCGTGATGATCGGCGGCCGGCTCGGCTACGTCTTTTTTTACAAGCCGGAAATGCTGCGCGATCCGGTGTCTATTTTACGCGTCTGGGAAGGCGGCATGTCGAGTCATGGCGGGATCATCGGCGTGGTCGTCTTCACCCTTATCTATTCCCGCCGGCATAAACTGCCTTGGACGAATCCCGGCGATAATCTCTGTGTCGTCGCGCCGATCGGATTGTTCCTCGGGCGCTGCGCTAATTTCATCAACGGCGAGTTGTATGGACGCGTCGCCCATGTTTCGTGGGCGATGCAATTCCCGAAGGAATTGCTCGATACTGGGAATGCCGTTGAAGCCGATCGCGCTCTCGCGGCTTGCCAGCAAATCGATCCGTCGCTGAATTCCGTCGAGTCCATCATCGAGGCGGTGCGCACCAATCCGAGAATCGCTGACGCTCTCCGCCCAATCATCACGCCGCGTCATCCCTCCCAGCTTTACGAAGCCGCGCTGGAAGGCATCGCGTTGTTCGTTATTCTCTGGTTCGTCCGCACCCGCTTTCGGACGCCGAACGGTTTTATCACCGGTTTGTTCCTCATCGTTTATTCGGTCTTTCGGATCGTCGTCGAAAATTTTCGGGAACCGGACGCGCCGCTTGTCGGCATGTTTACCCGCGGTCAATTTTTTTCTTTCTTCACGGTCGCGATCGGCGTCGGGTTCATCGTCGTCGCGAAAAAATATCCAAGCTATCCGCGCAAGCTGAAAGCGCTGTAGCGACGGCGGCCTGTCGCCGCCTCTTCTGTAGCCGCCTCGCTGTGCGAGGCGTAGGCGTTCGTGCTACCGCGGTCTCTCTCGCGCCGCCCACAGGGCGGCGGCTACAGAAGACATCGCGCGCCGGAGCGCACGATCCAACTTTCCCTTTCGGGAAAACTCTCGTATTAATCCGGCGAGTTGGCGCACATGCTACTTCCGATAATCCTGGCGACCGGCGGCCTGCCCTTCGCGTTCGAGCACTCCACCGTCGCCGGAAAGATCGTCCTCGCGTTGCTCGCCATCGTCTCGATTTTCAGCTGGTCGATCATGATCACGAAACTGCGCGTGATCCAGTTTGCGCAGAAACAGACGGCGCGGTTTCGCGCGGCCTTCCGGAAAGACCGGCAGCCGCTCCGCCTCTTTGAGAATCATGCGAAATTTCCCGGCGCGCCGCTCTTCAACGTCTATCGCGCCGGTTGCGAAGAGATGACATTTCAACTGCTCGGGTCGGCGGAAGTCGATGAGACGTTCCGGGCGCGGCTCGGCATCGCGGAGAAAGTCACACCGGCCCAAATGCACGCCGTGAATGCGGCGATGGAACGCGCCGTGGGTGAAACCGCGCTCGGCCTGGAGTCGCAGATGATCCTGCTCGCTACGGCTGTGAGCGGCTCGCCGTTTCTCGGATTGCTCGGAACAGTCTGGGGCGTGATGGACACTTTTACCGATGTGGCGGTCGCCGGCTCACCGAACCTGACAACGATGGCGCCGGGCATTTCCGGCGCGCTGATCACCACGGTTACGGCGCTCTGCGTCGCGATCCCGGCGATGTTCGGCTACAATTTTTTAGTCACGAGCATTCGCGGGATGATCGTGGAGATGGATAACTTTGCGGCCGAGCTGGCGTCGGAGTTCGAGCATAAGTACGTGGACCACAGCGTGCGGGATCCGGAGTTTCGGCGATGAGACGCTATTCTCAACGTCACAGCCTTTCGACGCTCTCCGAGATCAACATCACGCCGTTGCTCGATCTCGCGTTTGTGCTCCTGATCATTTTCATGATCACGACGCCGTTGCTCGAGAACAGCGTGAACCTGATCATCCCTTCGAGCAGCGCGGCGAACGCCAGGGTCGCTCCGGGGCAGGTTCAGATCATTTCGATCGACCGGCGCGAGGCGATCAGGATGAACGATAAACCGGTGGCGGCGGCTGACCTCGCCGCGCGACTGGCCGAACTGAAACGCGCGAATCCCGAGGTGGCGGTCGTCCTTCGGCCTCACCGCGATCTGCCGGTGCAAAGACTGATCGCGTTGATGGATGAGTTGCAGCGCGCGGGAATCAGCAAGGTCGGGATCGCGACGAAAGCGGAAACGGGCAAGTGATGTCGCGAGACGCGCGCTTTTGGCGGAACGTCGCGTTGATCACGGTTGCTCATCTCGCGGTTCTGCTGGCGCTGGCGCGCGGCAGTCGGGAGGAGGCCACGCCTAATTTGCAATCGGTCGTGTGGATGAACAGCGAAGCGGCCGCCGAAGAGACGAAGAGCGCGCCGTCGCCGGTTTCAACCCTGGCGGAAGTGGAAAAGCCGGCGGAGCCGATTGCTACGACTGCGAAGAGCGAAATTCAGATGCCATCCCCGAGTCCCACTGCGACGATCGCCCCGAAGCCAAGTCCAACGCCCACGCCGAAGAGTTCGCCCAAACCGACAGCGAAGCCGACTCCGAAGGCGACGCCGAACAAGAGCCCTGAGCCCAAACCCACGCCGAAGCCTTCACCGAAAAAAGAGAAGGACGATTCGGACAAGAAATCCGCGACCCCGAAGAAGGAATCGAGCACGTCATCATCGAATCAAAGTTCCGATAAGACCGACAGTCCCGGCAAAGGATCGGGCACTGGAACGACGCAACCTTCGGAATTCGCCTGGTATGGGACGATGCTGCACGATCGCTTTCATAAAGCCTGGGAACAGCCGACGAGCATCGTGGCCACCGGCGCAAAAATGTCGACGATAGTGAAACTTCGGATCGAAAAAGACGGGCGCGTCTCGAAGTTCACGATCGTGAAGCCGTCCGGGAACGTGGTTATGGATGAATCTGTCGCGGCGATTGGGCAACGCGTGACGCAAGTTGATCCGCTGCCGAATGGATTAGCAAAAGGCGCGTATTACGAAGTGAAGATCGACTTCGAATTGAACGCAGAGAAGTGAACTGTAGCCGCCGCCCTGCGGGCGGCGTGAGAGAGCGCGTGACAACTCTCACGCTTCGCACAGCGAAGCGGCTACAGAAGAGCTAGAGCAGCGCCAACGATTTTCCTTCGCGATGCTCGTCATTCATTTTTGTATATCTTCGCGGCTCGAGCTTCGGCGGGCGTTTTCCCTTTCGCACGGCGCCGGCGACGGAGATGTAAGTGAGTTCGCAGCGATCGACGGCAGAGCGCAGCAGCAATCCGCCGCGGCTCATGTCGCCGCGGCCCACGAAATCGGCGGGGAAACAGAGCCGTTGCCCGAAATGTTCGAGAAGCACATCGACGTATTTGGCGGTCGCGATGCTGCCGAGCAGAACGACTTCACTGTCTGGCGGCAACTTTTTCGCGAGCCGTTTCAGGTCGCGTTCGAGTGGGGCGCGATAGCGCGGGTCGGATTCGTCGATGTTGACCCCGGCGAATTCTCGAAGATCGGCGAGACCGATCGGCGTCGCGGCCGGAACTAATCCGCGCGTCGGCGTGATGACCAGAACGGACGAGCGTTTCCTTCCCGGCGGTGCGAAGGCGTTCGCATAAGCGAGCTTGCCGCGGAAATAAAGACCGCTCAGAAACGCAAATATTTCGCCGAGCGTGGGCGGCTTGTCGCTTCGTAACCGGCGCGCCAGATCGAATTGCGCGCGTTCACTCATGATGAGCCGCGCGCGCCGGCCGCCGGCATAAGCGGGTGAAAGAAGAAAGACGCGTTTCATCGGGCTCAGGAAGCAACCGTCATTTCGTGCCGGTTCAAGCGCGGCCGCACTTGCTTTGAATTGCTTTCCCGAGGACGCTGCGTTCCCGTGAAAATTCTCGTCGTCGGCAGCGGTGGCCGCGAACATGCGCTGGCCTGGAAACTCAAGCAATCCGCCGCGGTCGAACGAATCTTTTGCGCACCGGGGAATGCCGGCACGGCTGAGATCGGCGAAAATGTGGAGATCAACGCGAGTGACCTTTCGGCCTTGGTGCGGTTCGCGAAGGAGAACCGGATCGGGCTTACCGTCGTCGGGCCGGACGATCCGCTCGCGGCGGGCATCGTGGACGTTTTCGAGGGCGAACGGCTGCGAATTTTCGGACCGACGAAATCCGCCGCGCGCCTGGAATCGTCGAAGGTTTTCGCGAAGGAATTAATGCGGGCGAAGCGAATTCCAACGGCGCGCGCCGCAATTTTCGAGAAACAGGAGGCCGCCTTCGCGTTCCTGAAGGAGTCGCACTTCCCGATCGTGATCAAGGCGGATGGACTGGCGCTGGGGAAGGGCGTGATCGTGGCGAAGAATGTTGAGGAAGGGCAGGCTGCGGTCGAGGCGATGATGAGCGAGAGAAAATTCGGCGAGGCGGGCCGGCGCCTGCTGATCGAGGAATGCCTGGCCGGCTCGGAGTGTTCGCTTCACGCGCTCGTGGACGGCAGGAATTTCCGCATGCTCGCGACCGCGCGCGATCACAAGCGCGCATTCGATGGCGATGCCGGCCCGAACACGGGCGGTATGGGAGCATTTAGTCCGGCGAATAATTTTGGGAACCAATTGCGCGCACAATTCGACCGCGCAGTCATCCAGCCGTTACTCGATGAGTTGCGCGAACGCGGCATCACGTTTCGCGGTTTGCTTTTCCCGGGCTTGATGATCACGGCGGAGGGTCCGCGGGTGCTGGAATTCAACTGCCGCTTTGGCGACCCGGAGACGCAGGCGATTTTGCCGCGTTTGAAATCGGATTTGCTCCCACTCCTGGAAGCCACGATCGACGGCCAGCTCGATCGCGCGACAATCGAATGGGACGAACGTCCCGCGGTGACGGTGGTAATGGCTTCCGGTGGATATCCCGACAAGTATGAAGTAGGCAAACCGATTTCCGGTCTGGAGACTGCTGCCTCGGATAGCGTGCAAATTTTTCACGCCGGAACGCGCCGGGAAAACGGTGGGGTCGTCACAAGTGGCGGCCGGGTGCTGGCGGTGACGGCGCTGGGGGAAACGATGGCGGCCGCGCGCACTCGTGCCTATGAAGCGGTGGCGAAGATCCATTTCGAGGGTTGTCATTTCCGGCGCGATATTGCCCTGAGCGCTGCGGACGCTAAGATCGTGGGCCACTGATGTTCCGGCGCATCTCACTCTTAATCTTCGCGCTCTTCGGCTGGAGCGCTGCGATGGATCTGTCCGCGCAACCGCCGGCAAAGGCGTCGCCTTCTCCCGCGCCGGCGTCATCGGCCGCGCCGCAATCTTCTCCGACGCCGACGCCGACGTCGACGCCTACGACCCGCGCGCTGATCGATTCGATGGATTCCACCGATCTGAAGGAAGCGATCCAGTTGCTGAAAAATAATTACATCAAGCCGGAGGCGTTGCACGAGACGGAGCTGAGCCGCGCTACTTTCGAGGGAATCCTAACGCGCCTGGGGCGCGGCGTGATCCTGCTTTCGAATGCCGCCGCCGAACCGTCCGAGCCTGCCGCGCCGTTTTACGGCGAGATTCTCGAGGGGCATATCGCTTATCTGCGGTTCGGGGCGCTGAATCGTCCGAACCTCGACGCGCTCGATGCGAACCTGCAAACTTTCGCGGCGAAGAAAGTGGATGCCGTGGTACTCGATTTCCGCGCCAGTCCCGCCACGAACGATTTCCCGCTCGCGTCCGAGTTTGCCAAGCGATTTTGCCCAAAGGACAAACCGCTTTTCACCCTGCGCAAAACGAC
>Ga0307478_10003321_pt1 | contig 11995 bp, 10 predicted proteins | sample atmos_gasesECM4C_2_FD_203713 | JGI IMG/M metagenome (GOLD analysis project Ga0307478, IMG submission 203713) | Hardwood forest soil microbial communities from Morgan-Monroe State Forest, Indiana, United States - atmos_gasesECM4C_05 | ecosystem: Environmental > Terrestrial > Soil > Temperate...
AAATCATGTTGATCCCAGCCAGCGCTCCCAGCACCGCCGACATGCCGCTTTCCATCTCGACTTGGGCATCAATCAGTCGCCCGTCCCCAGCCACCATGTAAGCATGCGTAGGCAAGCCTAGAGACTTCCCCACTTCCGCGCAGGCCACATCCAGCATCGCTGTCTCGATCGCTCCCATGGGCGTTTTCCCCGTGCGCATATCAAAGATGGCGGGAGCCGCTCCCCAAACGATTGGCGCGCCCGGTGCCGCGAGTTGATGAATGGTGATGCCGCTAATGCACTCAGCCGCGTGCTGTACGACCGCCCCGGCCAGCGTCACCGGAGCAGTTGCGCCCGCCAGCGGCATGCTCACGATCTGAGCGGGAATTCCCGCTCGCGCCAAGTCGACAAGATTGTGCGAGGCGAACTCCGACCAGTTCAGCGGCGGCGACGGACAAACGTCAAAAATTGCCCGGGGAAGTTGGCGCAGAGCGTCGCGCCCCCCGCTGTCAATGGCCAGCAACTGCAGAAGTGTTTGCAGGCTGGAAGCCGAAAATGCCCCGGTGACAATCGGCTTCTTCGAGTGCCACAGGACGAGCAGCAGGCGATACCAGTCGCCCATCTCTGCTGGAACATCGTTGCATACCATCGCCGTTGACTGCGCTGCGAACTGGGGCAACATCTCGGCGACTTTCACGAGCCGCACCAGATCGTCAGCCAGCGCAGGACGGGCCGCCTGGGTTTCAGGATCGAGAATGTTCAAACACGACGATCCAGGATCGAAGTGGACATCGTCCCCGCCATAACGCACCGCCGGTTGACCGGCGCGATCGTACAGGCAAAATCCCCGCGGCGCTAAGTCAAGCAACCGGCGCGCCAGCGCTTCCGGAATGTGGGCCACCCCATTCTCGACCGAAACGCCGGCGTCGCGTAAACGGTTGAACACGTACGGTGCCACCCGCACCCCGGGGTCTTCGATCAATTCAAAAGCTTCCCCCAGAATGCGTTCGATCAGCGCCTTGTCGAGCAGTTGAAGTCTCGGTCTCATATTAAAGTTCGAGATCCTTCGTAGAGACGCAGCTTGCTACGACTCTGTTGGCAGCATCTGCAAGCCTGCGCGCCGCCACAAAAGATGTTGCCAGCAACGTCTCTACGACGTCGTCTGCAATTTCTGCTGTATCAATTCCTGCGCCAGCGTGACCGCGCTCATGGCATCTTTCGCATAGCCGTCCGCTCCGATCTCTTCCGCCCATCGCCGCGTAACGGGCGCCCCTCCGACCATGATCCTGATTTGCGAACGCAGACCCGCCTTCTCAATCGCCTGTACCACATCTTTCTGATTGCGCATGGTCGTAGTCAGCAGCGCGGACACACCGACAATGTCGGCGTTCACTTCGCGCGCCTTTTCTGCAAATTTCTCACCGGAGACATCTACCCCCAGGTCGTGCACTCGGAAGCCGTGGGCCGTCAGCAGCGTTCCTACAAGAACTTTGCCAATCTCGTGGATGTCGCCCTTGGTGGTGCCCAGTACCACCACGCCGGCCATCGTGCGCTCCGCCCCCAGCTTCTTGAGTTCGGGATCGAGTACGGCCATCGCCGCGCGCATGGCCTCGGCGGAGGCCATCATGTCGGGCAGAAACATCTGTCCTTTGGCGAACTGCTCCCCGACCGCCTGCATGCCGGGAACGTATCCGTCGTTGATGGCATCCAGCGGAGCGACCCCCGCGGCCAGGGCTTCCTGTGCGAGAGTCGACGCGGTGTCAGGAGCCCCGTCGACGATGCTCTGGCGCATGGCCAGAAAAGTGTCACCCGGCATTGGATCCTCTCAGCCATGCTGACGGACGCGTGCATCTTCGGTCTGTGATTGAAATCACAAAATGACTACCGTGCCGCGTTTCCCTCCACCAAGGAACGTCATCTATACTTACACGTTTGCCGTAAGCTCCCCGGAGTGCGGGGAAGGAGTCGTCCTCTTGAAAATCCTGGTTTGTATGAAGCAGGTGCCGCAAAAAGATGCGCCGCTGAAACTCAACGACACTGGCGCCTGGATCCGCGAAGATGTTTCATATGAAGTCAACGAGCCCGACGCCTACGCTCTTGAAGAGGCGCTGCGCCAGCGGGAAAAACACAAGGGAGAAGTTGTCGTCATTACTAGCGGCCCCGCCCGGGCCCAGCAAGTCCTGCGGGAGGCCCTGGCCAAGGGAGCCGATCGCGCCATTCATCTCGAGGACGATAAGTTCGTCGGCTTCGATGCCTTCAACACTGCGAAAGCCTTCGCCGCTGCAATCAAAGACGAGAAATTCGATCTGATCTTCACCGGCCTACAGTCCGACGACTATGGATACGCTCAAACCGGCGTGATCCTCGCCGAGCTGCTGGGCTGGCCGCACGCTACGATCATCATGCAGATCGAAAAGACCGACAGCGGCATTCGGGTGAAGCGGGAACTCGAGGCCGGATACTTTCAGTTTGTCGACATGCCTCTGCCCGCCGTGCTCACCATTCAATCCGGCATCAACAAGCTGCGCTATGCCACGTTGATTGGCATCAAACAGGCGAAAAACAAGCCGCTGCGGAAGGTGGCCTTGGCTGAAGTGCAGTCGGCCATCGGCAACAATCTGCAAAAAATTGAGCGCCTCTACGTGCCGCAGAAGACGAAAAAGACCGAACACATCGAAGGTCCGCCAGCCGAAATCGCCAAAAAGCTGGTAGACAAGCTGCGCAACGAATTGCGCGTGCTGTGAAAAGTTTGACGAATTAATGTGGGGGCAGCCGCCCCCAGCTTTTCCACCGAGCGAAGCTCGGACGTTTCAACCGAAGCTAGGAGCTAGTAGCTAGAAGCTAATTTATGCCTGATACCATCCTCGTCGTTGTCGAACAGCGCGAAGGGAAGCTGAATCGCGTTTCCTGGGAAACTATCACCGCCGGCCAGGCGATCGCGGCCGCTACTGGATGGACTCTCGAAGCCGCAGTCGTGGGCAGCGCAGCGCCGCCGATCGCCTCGGAAGTTGCAACCAAAAAAGTCGCGAAGGTCTATGCCATCGAGTCGCCCAAACTCGAGCCCTACACGCCGGATGCGTTTGCTGCCGCGCTAAAGCAATTCCTTGCCTCGAAGCAGCCCAGGCTGGTGCTGATGCCGCACACCTACCAGGTGCGCGACTTCGTCCCCAAACTGGCTACCGCCATGGGCCGGACTGTCATCAGCGATTGCATCGGTTTCAAGAATGAGGGTGGCAAACTCGTCTTTACTCGCCAGATGTTTCAGGGGAAACTGGCAGCCGATGTCAGCTTCACCAGCGAAGGGCCGTGGTTCGCCACCTTCCAGAACGGCGCTTTCCGCGGGGATAAAGCCGAAGCGGGAGTTAGCGCAGCGCCCGTCGAAACCGTCAGCGTGGAAATCGCCGACGACGTCATCCGCAACAAGCCGCAGGAAGTATTCAAAGAAGCCAAGCAGGCCGTCGATCTCACGCAGGCAGAAATCATTGTGGCCGTCGGCCGCGGCATCAAAGAGCAGAAGAATATCGAAATCGCCAGGCAACTCGCCGACGCACTCGGCGGTGACCTCGCGGCTTCGCGTCCCATTTGCGATTCCGGATGGCTGCCCATGGACCGTCAGATCGGATCGTCAGGCCAGACAGTCGCGCCCAAGCTGTATCTGGCGCTTGGCATCAGTGGCGCCATTCAACACATCGTCGGAATGAAAGGCTCCCGCGCCATCATCGCTGTGAATAAAGATTCAGAAGCCCCGATCTTCGAAATCGCGGATTACGCGGTAGTGGGAAACCTGTTCGATATCGTCCCGCCGCTGACTGAGGAAGTGAAAAAGGCGAAGGCGGGAGGGTAAGGTGGGAGGCCAAGGTTTCAACGTTCCAAAGTTTCAACGTTTCACATGCCAGGTGAAGACCTCAAGCTTTTGAAACCTTCGAAACCTTGCAACTTTGAAACCTCGAAACTTTGCAACCTTGCGCCATGCTAATTTTCCGCAAACCCATCGAAGGCATTGAACGTCCGCAGATGCCCGCCGACGTCGTGATTGTCGGCGGCGGCCCAGCCGGCATGGCTTGTGCGCTGCGCCTGGCGCAACTCATCGACGCGCACAATGCCGCGCACCCCGACGCCCAGCTCAGCAAAGAGAACATTTATGTTCTCGAAAAAGCCCGCGAGATCGGCCAGCACTGCCTCTCCGGAGCGTTGCTCGATCCTCGCTCGATGCGCGAACTGCTTCCCGGATTCGAAAAGGAAGCTCCGCTCGATGCCGAGGTCTCCAAAGAAGCGGTTTACTTCCTGACTGAGAAATCCAAGTTCAAGCTGCCCATCACGCCGCCACCACTCCGCGACCACGGCAACTACGTGATCTCGCTCAATCGCTTTGTGAAGTGGCTCGGCAGCAAGGTCGAAGAGACTGGCATCACTATCTTCACCGGATTTGCTGGCTCCGAATTGCTTTTCGAAGGAGATCGCGTCACCGGAGTTCGTACCGACGACAAGGGCGTCGACAAGGAAGGCCATCCGAAATCGAACTTTGAGCCCGGCTACGACCTCCATGCCAAAGTCGTCATTCTCGCCGAGGGTCCGCGCGGATCGCTCACAAAGGATCTCATCCAGAAATTCGACTTGGCCAAAGACGCAAATCCGCAGACTTACGGCGTTGGCGTCAAGGAACTCTGGGAAGTTCCATCTGGCAGGATCGCGATGGGAGAAGTCGTTTACACGATGGGCTGGCCGCTGACCACGAAGGAATACGGCGGCGCCTGGATCTACGGCTCGAAAGACAACGTAGTCTCGCTCGGTTTCGTCACTGGACTCGACTATCCCGATCCGCGGCTCGATCCCCAGCACGTGCTGCAGGAATTCAAGAAGCATCCATTTGTCGCCAAGCTGCTCGAAGGCGGCAAGATGATTCGCTACGGGGCGAAGTCCATGCCCTACGGCGGCTGGTGGGCGATCCCGCCCGTCGCCGGCAACGGATGGATGATCCTCGGTGACTCCGCCGGCTTCCTTAATTCGGCCCGGCTCAAGGGAATTCATTTAGCCATCAAAAGCGGAATGCTCGCAGCGGAAACGGCATTCCATGCGCTGACAAAAGATGATTCATCCGCCGCCACCCTGGGCGAGTTCCAAAAGAAAGTCGAATCGAGCTGGATCAAAGACGAACTCTGGAAAGTCCGCAACATGCATCAGGGATTCGAGCATGGCTTCTATGCCGGCATGTTCCACACCGCGCTGCAGATGGTCACCGGCGGCCGCGGCCTGCGCAACCGCTATCCCGCACACGCCGGATATGAGCGCATGCGCAAACTCGCCGAATTGTCGGCGAACGGCGGCGCGGAAGCCCACTTGCTCGGCCCCGCCAAAGGCGACGCAAAGCTCACGTTCGACAAGCTCACCGACCTCTACCACTCCGGAACGAAGCACGAAGAAGACCAGCCCGCGCACCTGGTCATCCACGACACGAACATTTGCAACACACGTTGCGTGAAAGAATTCGGCAGCCCCTGCCAGAATTTCTGTCCCGCCAACGTCTACGAAATGGTCGACGACGCGAGCGAGCCTAACGGCAAACGCATCAGCCTGAATCCCTCCAACTGCGTCCATTGCAAGACCTGCGACATCGCTGATCCCTACCAGATCATCAACTGGGTTCCCCCGGAAGGCGGCGGCGGCCCGAACTACGACGGGATGTAAACGAGAGCAGCAAGGAAAATGTGGGGACAGCCGCCCTCGGCTGTCCGGTCGAGCAATACTCGACCTGTCTGCCATGCGATAGGTAACTTTCCGGCTCGCGTTTCAGTTATCCTTTTTGCCCGAGGCTCAACATGCATCTGAGGTCCCTGTGCATAGTGCATCTTTTGTCTGCAATATTCCTCGTCGCCTTAGCGGCGGCCCAGCAACCCGCTCCCTCCATCCCCACCACTGGTTACCCCGGTCTCGACCGTTACCGCGCCTCACGCATCGCCATCTTCACCGATGACTTCGGAGAGCTGGGGCGCTATCGCGACGCCAACGCAGCGCTCGCTCCTCCCGCCGCGAGTGAGAATCGCGTCGTATTTTTCGGCGACTCCATCACCGACATGTGGAAGCTGGCAGACTATTTTCCTGGAAAGCCGTACATCAACCGCGGTATCGGCGGCCAGACCACTCCGCAGATGCTGGTCCGTTTCCGTCAGGACGTCATCGACCTTCGTCCCAACGTGGTCGTCATTCTCGCCGGCACCAACGACATTGCCGGCAACACCGGGCCGATGCGCAACGAAGACATCGAAGCCAACCTGGCTTCCATGGCCGAACTCTCGCGCGCGCACGGTATCCGCGTCGTGCTTTCGTCCGTGCTGCCGGTCCACAACTACACCGAGCAATCGAAGGAATTGTTCGCCGAGCGTTCCCCGGCGAGAATTCTCGATCTCAATAGCTGGCTGAAGGACTATTCCAGCAAGAACAAGATCGTGTATCTCGACTATTTCTCCGCCCTGGCCGACGACAAAGGACAGTTGAAAAAAGAATTGGCGGATGATGGCCTGCATCCGAATCCCGCGGGATACAAGATCATGGCGCCGCTGGCCGACGCCGCGATCGCCAAGGCGGAAGCGGGCAAGCCCTAGTTTGCCTCCTGACCCACTGACTAGCGACCGCCTCTAGTGACTTTCCAACGATCAAGTGTGCGGGAACGAATCCGTTCTCCACCGATTCTCCCGTAACTACGAATAGTGGTCCTGCATCTATAATGTTGAGAGTTTCCGACTGCCATAGCCCGTGGCCATAGCTAAGGGCTGCGACAGCGAGGGAGGGTGTTCGCGGACAGGATTGTCCGTCTCGCACTCTTCCAAGGGTGCTGGTGGTAACGCCAGTGCCTCCCGCGCCTAAACCGCGCATTGGAAAGGAAACGCCTACCGGGATTGTCCCGTCCGCGTCTTCCTTTTAAGAAAACCTCAGCATTCAGTCCACTGATCTGGGCTGTGGAGGGTGACTTTAGCTGAGTGCTGAACGCTGACTGCTGACTGCTCCATGCATCTTCGCGACAAATTCGGCCGCGCCATCACCGACCTGCGGATCTCTATCACTGACCGCTGCAATTACAAGTGTGTGTATTGCCGCACCGGCAACGAGGGAGCGCTCTACGGTGACCTGCCATTCTCCGATTACCTGCGCATGGCGCGTGTGCTGGTGGGAATGGGGATCACAAAGGTCCGTCTCACCGGCGGGGAACCGCTGCTGCGGAATGGCATTGTCGATTTTGTCCGCGAACTCTCCCATCTTCGAACCCCGAATGGAAGTCAGCACAGCGAACCGGTCGAACTTGCCGTCACCACCAACGGACATCTTCTGGCTGACTTAGCCCAACCTCTGAAAGACGCCGGCCTGACCCGCGTTACGGTCTCGATGGACGCCGTTGATCCCGATCGGTTTACCCGCATCACCCGCGTGCCCGGAGGCTTCGATCACGTGCTTGCCGGAATGCGGGCCGCACGGGACGCCGGGTTAGGGCCGGTCAAGGTCAACTGCGTCCTCTTGCGTGGCTTCAACGAAGACCAGATCATCCCCTTCGGAATGTTCGCCCGCGAAGAAGGCGTCATCGTCCGCTTCATCGAGTTCATGCCGCTCGAAGAAGACCGCGTCTGGTCGCCCTCGACCGTTGTGACACTCGACGAAATTCTGTCGCGCATGGCCGAGTACCGGCCGCTCATCGAAATTCCCCACGCCCATTCGGAGACCGCCCGCCGCTATCGCTTCGATGACGGCATCGGCGAAATCGGAATCATCGCACCGGTCTCGCATCCCTTCTGCGGGCATTGCAGCCGCATCCGCATCACCAGCGACGGCAAGATTCGCACCTGCCTGTTCTCCGTCTGGGACCACGACCTGCATGCCCAGATGCGCCGTGGCGCCAATGACGAAGAGCTAGCGGACTACATTCGCGGAGTGGTAGAGAAAAAAGAAAAACGCCACCACATCGGCGAGCCCGACTTCGTTCCGGCCTCGAGAACGATGGTCCATATCGGCGGCTAGGCAACCCCAATTGTAGAGACATTGTTTGCAACGTCTTCTCACCACGCAACGAAGACGTAGCAGGCCAAGTCTCTACGGTAAGATCGCTATGTGAGCCGCCTGCAATCGACTCTGGTCTGTACTTGTCTTCTCGCCGTTGCAGTCTCCGTGCACGGCCAGAGTACGTCGCACTCCTACCTCGGCTTCGACCGCAACGAGTACCCCGGTGACTCCAACCTCAAAGCTCTGCGGCAGACGTTCTCCTACACCGGCTACTGGCTCAACCACCCTCCTGGCGCATCCTCAAACACCTGGGCCGGACACCGCGCCGCTGTTGAATCTGCGGGATTCGGATTCCTCGTCCTGTTCAACGGCAGGCTTTATGCCGAGCTGAAATCCGCTAGAAATGCGGCGCAGCTCGGGAAGTCTGACGCGCTGGCTGCCGTGGCCTCGGCCCGCCACGAAGGCTTCGCCCGCGGCGCGGTCATCTTTCTCGATCAGGAACAAGGCGGCCGCATGCTCCCCGAGCAGAAGGCTTACATCTACGCCTGGGTTGATGGGGTCGTGGCCGGCGGATTTCGCGCCGGCATCTACTGCTCCGGCATCGCCGCGAAAGATGATGGCAACGCCGTCACAGCAGAGGATATCCGCCAGAACGCCGGCCATCGCGACATCGTCTACTGGGCTATCAATGACGCCTGCCCGCCCGCTCCGGGATGCGCATTTTCCCAACCTCCAAAGCCGCCGCAAAACGGCGTAGCCTTCGCGGAAGTCTGGCAATTCGCCCAATCCCCGCGCCGCAAAGATGTCGCCGCGCACTGCACGAATTACAGTCGCGACGGAAGTTGCTACGCTCCGGGAGCTCCAGGGATTTACGTCGACCTGAACACCGCAACCTCGCCCGATCCGTCGCACGCGCGCACCCGTTAGTCCTGCCTAAATCCGGGCCTTTTTCCCGGCCAGTTCACAGCCAATGTCCCGCCACCTGTGAGGCTCGTCCCCGCCGCACGATTCGATTCCTTGCGATAAAATGAATACAGCTCCATGTCAGACCGCACCTTCACTCTCGACGAAGCTCAATCTCTGCTGCCGGTGCTCGAGTCGCTGCTTCGCACGGCCATCAATGCGAAGCAACTCATCGAGCAATTCGAAGGCGAGCAACAAGCCCTCCATCACCGCATTTTCCTGAATGGCGGCACGCACGTGGATGTCGTTCCCCTAGCTCGCCGCAAAGCGGAACGCACCAAGGCCGAACAGCGCGCCAAAGACGCCCTCGCCGAGATCGACTCCATTGGCGTTCAGGTGAAGGATCTCAATATCGGACTGCTCGATTTTCCCTGCGAGGTCGAAGGTCAAATCATCCTTCTATGCTGGAAGCTTGGCGAGAAATCAATTACGCACTGGCACGGCACCCAGGAAGGATTCGCCGGCCGCAAGCTGATTGACGAGCGCATCCCCCGCGGCAAGAAGGCGAACTGATCGTCCGCCTCGATCACCCCTGGTTTGCATCCCTTCGAGTATTTTGACCGCTGCTCGGGCTCACATTTGGATTGCCCCAATCGACTGATTTCAAATCATTTCCTGCCGCAACATACTCCGAAGTTCAGTGTTTATACGGGAGGAACGTAACCAGCCCAGGCGCGCACTTTTGCGCCACAATGGCGGTACACGTTCTTCAAAATCAAACGGTCTTGACTCGCCAAAGAGGAGTTCCATGAATTTCCGTCGATCTGCATTTCGCTGGCTGCTGATGGCAGTCATCCTCGCGTCCTTTTCTGCAGCTTCTTTCGCGCAGGTGTTTGTCTCGGTCCGCATCGGGCCTCCGGCCCTGCCTGTGTATGCCCAGCCCATCTGCCCCGGTCCGGGCTACATTTGGACGCCGGGCTATTGGGGATGGAACGATGACGGCGGCTACTACTGGGTCCCGGGAACCTGGGTCGTGGCCCCTGTCGGCCTGCTCTGGACACCTGGCTATTGGGGCTGGGGCGGCGGACTCTATCTCTGGCATGCCGGTTACTGGGGCCCCCACGTCGGCTTCTATGGAGGCATTAATTACGGGTTCGGTTACGGCGGCGTCGGCTTTGTCGGCGGAGAGTGGCGTAGCGGAGCTTTCTACTACAACCGTTCCGTCACCAACGTGAGCGTGACGAATGTGACCAACGTCTACAACAAGACCGTGATCGTCAACAACACCACAGTCAACAACGTCAGTTACAACGGAGGCGAAGGCGGAGTGAAGGCGCAGCCGACAGCGCAAGAGCGGATCGCCGAGCGCGAGCAACATACCGCTCCATTGTCCGCGCAGACCCAGCACCAAACCGCGGCCAGCCAGAATAAACAGAACTTCGCCACCGTGAACCAGGGCAAGCCGGCCATCGCGGCCACCGCAAAGCCGGGCGATTTCAGCAGCCGTTCTGCCATCCCTGCCCGCGCTGCCGGCGCAGCCTATCATCCGCCTGCGATGTCGCCCAAAGAGGCCCGCGGACCCTCGACTCCGCCCAAGGGCGCGATGAGCTCTGCCAACTCGAATAACAACCGGCCGGTGAACACCTCCAATCCGGCGACAGCCAACAAGTCGAACCAGGGCTTCCGTTCCTTTACTCCGCCGAATTCGAACAAATCGCAGAATAAGAACGCAACGGCAAATTCGGCTCCGCCGGCGGCGAACAAGTCGAACCAGGGTTTCAAGCCTTTTACTCCGCCCAATTCGAACAACTCGCAAAGTAAGAACGGATCCGCGAATGCTGCGTACCATCCCGCACCGCAGCCGAAGGCAAGTGCGCCTCGTCCGGAGTCTCACCGGCCCAGTCCTCCGCCGAAGCAGAGTCCGCCGCCGAGGGAAGAACATCATCACGGGAAGTGACGCTGAAAAGAACACAACGGGACGGTTTCCGCGTGTCGGCCAGTCCTCGTTCGAGCGCTGGCCGCTTCTCTTTGCTCTACAGCAAATAGAACCCACGAAAAGAAAGGGATTGGCCCTTTTCCACCTTTTCCCTATAGACGTTTGTGAGGCTTTCGTGCATTCTTTAAGGGAGCGATCTGCACTCATCCGGCCTGGTAATGAAGCCCGGTTCCTCCCCCGAGAATCTGCTCAAGCAACAAATTTCTGTGCAAGCTGGCTTTGGCCCGGCCGTTCTTTCACCGGGAAAGTGTCAGCGATTGGTGTGGTCGATATTGGGTCTGAGAGATTCCCGGACGAACTCGGAGCAAGCGAAGGTAAAGCAGCCGTCCTGCCGCGGGCTCGAGTACTAACGTGCTCTGTGGCCGGAATCGTCTCTGCTACAATTTTTGCACCGATCCCGATACAAAAAGCCGATCTGGCGCGCCCAAGGAGCCGCAACGAACATGTCTTCCATGAAGTCCAACTTTCGCCTGATTGCTGCCTTCGCCGCGCTGGCCTCTTTAGCCCTGGCCGTGAGTTGCCGGGGTTTCTTCGTAAAGCCCACCGTGAGTTCCCTGGTGGTTGCCCCGGCGACTCCATCCATACAGACGGGAAGTACGAACAACACAGTACAAATGTCGGCAGTCGCCACCTTCAACGATGGCAGTACCGGCAGCACACCCGTCAGTTGGAGCATTAGCGATCAGTCCGTTGCTACCATCAGCGCGGGCGGGTTGGTAAAGTCGGTTGCCACAGGCACAGCCACGATCACTGCGACTTCTACGCAAAATCCAACGATCACTGGAACTCAGTCGCTGACAGTCACGGTAGGCTGCATTCAATCGATTTCGGTGAGCCCCACGAGTGCAAGCATCTCGGTATCGGTCGCTCCCACGACCCAGCAATTCACAGCAACGGCGAACACGTGCACTGGCGCGGTCCCGATCACCGACGTTGCGTCGTGGATATCGAGCAATACCGCCGCTGCGACGATTGCCGGCGGCGGCTTAGCCACGGCAGTTGCCCCGGGGACGACGACCATCACCGCTTCCTCGGGAGGAGTCACGAGCGGCACGAACGGCGGCGTCAACGCAACACTGACGGTCGGTCCCTAAGGTTGGCCGGGCCCCCTGTCGCCAGAGTGTTTCAAAC
>Ga0307478_10003322_pt1 | contig 11994 bp, 10 predicted proteins | sample atmos_gasesECM4C_2_FD_203713 | JGI IMG/M metagenome (GOLD analysis project Ga0307478, IMG submission 203713) | Hardwood forest soil microbial communities from Morgan-Monroe State Forest, Indiana, United States - atmos_gasesECM4C_05 | ecosystem: Environmental > Terrestrial > Soil > Temperate...
CTAGTCAGAAAGAGGGGCTTCTCGTCGAGATAAAAGGCATGCTTGACCGTTGTGCAAAGGAACCCGAATTCATCATGGGCATTCTTCACGAAACTCCAGAACGGCCGAATCAGTTCGTGCTCTACGAGCTATGGAAAGGAACACACGCGGAGTTCGACGCGACCCAGGGGACGAAGCCTTACCGAAAGGCCTATATCGAGAACACCAAGAAATTTCTCGAGAAGGTAGACGTTGAGTGGAACTTGCCGATCCTCGAATGGGGCACCAACCTGACGGGTCTTAATCGTCATGAGTCCGAAGGCGCGGGCGCGTTTTGAAAGGAAATACAGTTATGCCAAAAGCACTAGAGTTGCAGTTACCCGAGGCTACCGAACAAGTACGTCTATTTCATATTTCGGTTCCGCAGGAAGCCATTGACGACCTTCGGGCGCGCTTGCGTGCTACGCGATTTCCCAACCAACAGCCAGTCAAGGACTGGTCTCAGGGAGTTCCCCTCGCTCATGCAAAATCGCTGATCGAGTATTGGGAATCTCGTTATGACTGGCGACGCTTCGAGACAGAGCTGAACTCGTTTCCAAACTTTCGGACATCCATCGATGGACTGGGCATTCATTTCATCCACGTGCGCTCACCACATCCCGATGCGTTACCAATCGTTCTGACCCATGGCTGGCCTGGATCGATCGTGGAGTTCATGAACATCATTCGTCCCCTTACGAACCCGACAGAGCATGGTGGTCGCGCACAAGATGCGTTCCATGTAGTCGTTCCGTCTCTTCCGGGATTTGGATTTTCTGACAAGCCAACCCAAACCGGATGGAACCTCCCCCGCATCGCTTCCGCATGGAGTCAACTGATGCAGCGGCTTGGCTACAGACGGTGGGTCGCGCAGGGGGGAGACTGGGGCGCGGGAGTAACGACCGCACTCGGGCATCTTGTTCCCCCCGGACTCGCTGGAATCCATCTCAATTGGCAATTCGTGTTTCCTACGGAAATGCCAGAGCATCTCAGTTTCGAAGAGCAGCGAGCGGTCGATGGTGCCAAACGCTTTCTTGGCGACGGCAACGGCTACTTCCGCCAACAAGCGACTCGGCCGCAAACGATCGGATATGCGTTGTCGGATTCACCGGCGGGCCAGGCGATGTGGATCTACGAAAAGTTTTACAGTTGGACCGACAACAACGGCTCTCCTGAAGACTCGCTGTCGCGGGATCAAATGCTCGACGACATTTCACTCTACTGGTTCACAAACACCGCGGCATCGTCAGCACGGATCTACTGGGAGAATAAGGGCAGCTCATTTTCAGGAGGCAAGCTCACCTTGCCTGTGGCCGCAACCGTCTTCCCGCGAGAGATATATCGTGCTCCAAAGAGCTGGGCCGAGCAGACCTATTCGAATCTCATTTACTGGAATGAGGCTGAGCACGGCGGCCATTTCGCCGCGTTCGAACAGCCGGACATTTTTGTCGAGGAAATGCGTTCCGCGTTTAGAAAATTAAGGGAGTAGTAACAAAATGTCATCGGCAAAGTCGGCGAGTCTTTGACATATAGCTTCCTGCGATACCGTAAGTCACCGCCTTTCCATTTCTTCGGTACGCCGGCTTGCCGTCTCGGTTACTCCCGGTTGCCCGTTACTCGGAAATCGGAGCGAACTGGCATGTAACTTCCGTAACCTAGGGGAGTCGATAGCGCAGTTTTAGAATCGCAGGTGAGTGCCACCGAAGTTGCGTCAGCTTTCAAAAATCTGGACCCTCACGCTTGTCTTCCTCACAGCCGTGCTTGTGGTGGCGTTCGCCCTTCTCCCGCGCAGTCTTGTTCGTGCAGCTTTTAGCGACATCGTCTGTGCTCTGCTGATGCTTTCCGTGCTGGTGGTCACCAGTTTGAACGGAATATCGAGCAAGGGGCGGATGCGTGTGTTTTGGATACTTCAAGCCACGGGGTGGGGACTCTGGCTGCTTGACCAACTGATGTGGATTGTTTTCGATCTTGTGCTGAAGAAACAAATGCCGGAGATGTTTTCCGCCGATGCGCTTTTATTCATGGCGGGCGTCCCAATCTTAGCTGGCCTGTTGCTTCGGCCTCATCTTCAGCCCTCGGCGCGCAGTGCTCGATTGGGTGCCCTGGATTTTTCGCTGCTCCTGTTGTGGTGGCTCTATCTCTACGTGTTCTACGTGATTTGCTGGCAATACGTCTCTCCTGATCAGGCCCACTACGATAGAAACTACGATCTGCTTGATGCAGGAGAGACCCTAGTGCTTGCGTCTGTTTTGGGAGTGTTCTGGTTCCGGGCATCAGGACAGTGGAGGAAGTTCTACGGTTATTTTCTTGGCGCGGTGTTATTCAACAGCGCGGCGTTCTACCTCCTTAATTGCGAACTCCACAAAGGGGTGTATTACACGGGTAGCTGGTATGACCTTCCCTATGCAGCATCGTTTGCGGCGTTCACCGTAGTCGCCCTAGCCGGACAAGGATTGTCGTCTACGACAGAAACTTCCACAGACGAAACATACGCTTCCTGGATAGCAAGGCTCGCGATGATGGCAGTGTTGTCACTGCCGGTTATGGGTGGCTTTGCTCTTTTGGGCCACGACATTCCTGCTTCAGTTGTGCGTTTTCGCGTACTCGTAACGCTCGGCACAATGTTTGCGATGGCGTTTCTCATTTTTTTCAAGCATTACCGCTTAAATGAGGAATTGAAGCATAGCAATAACGTGCTGCAGGAAGCTTCCTTGACCGATCCTTTGACCGGCCTCCGCAATCGCCGATACTTCTTGGAAACTATCGAAGGAGACGTCAGCCATGCGCTGCGCTCTTACGCCGACAATCGCGATCAACGAACCAGAGACCTGGTCTTTTACCTGATTGACGCGGACAATTTCAAAGAAGTCAACGACCGGTATGGACACCATGTTGGCGACAGAGTGCTAGTAGAAATGTCACGCAGAATCAGTTCGGCGATTCGGCACTCCGATGTTTTGGTGCGGTGGGGTGGGGAGGAATTCTTAATCCTGTCGCGCTATACGGATCGCAGGGAGGCTAAAACTCTCAGCGCGCGAGTGCTCGCCGCGGTCAGTGATACACCTTTCGCGCTTACGAATCCGAATGAAACGATTTGTAGAACGTGCTCGATCGGATGGGCTGCATTCCCCTGGCTTTCTAAACATCCGGAAATCGTCGATTACGAAAAAGTCCTCAATTTTGCAGATCGAGCCCTTGGGGAGGCAAAGAGAGCCGGGAAGAACCGGGCTGTTGGCTTGTTACCTGCGGGAGACCAACCCGTGCCAACAGCGAGTGAGATGGTGCACCCAGGCTACACATCCGCCGATGTTCTGGCAATCGTCGGCACAACTGGCCAGCCGCTAGAATAGATTCTGTACCCCGCAGCGCCAGCCGACCAACGAAAATTAGCTTCCGCAGCATGAACCCCCAGGGAGCACCCCCGTTTAAGTTTGGGTAGGGTAGCTTTCTTAGAGTCTACTAGTTGCGTAGGTACCGACAAACACGCTTGTCGCAATTAACTCCCGAGTGGTCGGCAATTGGGAAGTTGACTTCCGGCTTGCCCGTTATTCGGGAGTCACCGAGCGGAATTACCGCTTCGACAGAAGACCGGATTTACCCGCCCAAGTAACTATGTAGTTCTTTAAGAACTCAGTGAACTCTTCTGCGACGGGCGAAAGCTTCCTACCACCGTTGCGGATCTGGTAGAAATCAAGGTGCACGGTTGGTTTGACCAATGGATTGATCATTAGCCCTCGATTTCGGCACTCCGGCAATGTGTAGGAAGGAACGATCGCAATTCCCTGTCCGGCCTCCACCATAGCGATTTGTGTGTGGAGATAGTTCAACACAAGACTGGGTCGGTAGCCGACTCCAGCTTTCGTAAGATGCCTGTCGACGAACTGCTGCAAGGGCAGGGACGGCTGCATTGCAACGAATTTCTCTCCTTTCAGCGACGCCCACGTAACGCTACGCGGCGAGGAATCACGCGCTGAATTTGCTCTTATCGCCATGAGAGAAAAACGAAACAATGGAGTGCGCCGAATACCGGGAACATGCTTAAAAAAGAAACCAAGGGCCATGTCGAGTTCCCCGGACTCGACCTTTGGTAAAGTTGTGGCGCTATCACTATCGAATACCTGAAGCCGGAGCTCGGGTCTGCGAGGACGGAACGCCTTGATGGCCTGGGCCACCACACCTGCCGCCCAAAATGGCGGCACACCCACCGACAGAGATGGGCCTAGAGCATCCTTTGTTCGCGCGACCTGCGCGAGAGATCTGTCCAGTTCATCAAGGTTGCGCTGAACCGCCACTAGCAAGCCGGTTCCCGAACTAGTAAGGGTGACCTGCCGCGTCGTGCGTTCAAAGAGCCTGACGCTCAACTGGTTCTCCAACTCCTTGATCAGCTGGCTCAATCCAGAAGGTGTGATGAAGAGCGCGCCAGCAGCCCGCGTGAAGCTGCGATGCTGCGCTACCAACCAGAAGGCGCGCAGCTGGCGAGAGGTAAAGTCGATCATTAAGTAAACCTCAACAATTGTTAAGGTTTTTAAGCTTGTATTATAGGCCGTCGCAGCGCTAAATCAAGGATCTAGAGGGCGGCTTTGAGCAATCGGTGACGCCGGTTCTTTTCTGGCAGAAAGAAATGGGTGTCACGGGAAGCAACAGTGTCGTCCCTCAGCAATCGATGCACTCCGACTACATGCTCGTAAATAAAGGCAAACAGGCGCCCGTTCGATTCGGAGCACTTGCTGCACTCTATGACGAACGAACCATAGGTCTTCTGGAAACCCTGGGTATTGTGTGCGGATGGCGCTGCTTGGAGGTTGGTGGCGGCAGTGGAACGATTGCGAAGTGGCTTGCAGATCGTGTGGGCCCCACCGGGTATGTGTTGGCGACCGACGTGGATACCCGCTTCCTAGATCCCCTGCAGGGCCCCACTCTAGATGTACGCCCCCATGACATAGGCTCCGATCCTCTGCCGGATGCAGAGTTCGATCTGATTCACTCGCGTCTTGTACTGATGCACGTGCGCCAACGCGATACCGCACTGGCGCGTATGGTTTCCAGTCTGAAACTGGGAGGGTGGCTATTGGTCGAGGAATACGATAGCTGCTCCGTTCCGCCGGATCCGACACTCAGTTCAGGCGAAGTGCTTTTGCAGACACATGTCGCAATGCTAAGACTTTTAGAAGATGGCGGCGTTAATCGTCGGTATGGACGATTGCTTTCCGGGTTACTGCGAGAAAGCGGATTGACCAGTGTGGGAGCATCGGCGCAACTATTCATGTGGCAAAGCGGATCTCCCGGTATCGCGATGATGCGGGCGAACTTCGAACAGCTTCGCGAAGCGATGATCGATGCCAATTACATCACCCCGCAACAATTCGATGAGGACCTGGCACGGTTGAACAATCCTAGCTTCATGGTGCCCTCGTCGATACTCTGGTCGGCATGGGGGAAGCGCCCATGATAGCTGTTCCTAACTTGCCGATTGCCAGGAAAGTTTCTGGTGGTCAGCCTTACATGCCCGAGAGTTCTGACCCAAGCGCCGATACTCGAACATTGACTATTCTGGCTTTTTCCGCAACCGCCGGTGTCCTGGTGGAGTTCTATGATTTTGCGATTTTCGGATTCGCGGTAGCGAGCGCCTTTCCGGAGATCTTCTTCCCGAAGTTGCCTCCCGCCCAAGCTCTGGTGTTTTCCTTCTTGGCCTATGCCGCCGGGCATCCTGCACGCCTACTCGGCGCCTTCATTTTCGGGCACTTTGGTGACAGGTCCGGGCGCAAGTTTGCGTTCCTGATAAACATTGTTGTCGTAGGAGCCAGCACGTGCCTGACGGGCTTGCTTCCTGGCTATGCAACGATAGGCATTGCAGCGCCCATACTCCTGGTTCTCCTCCGCATCATTCAGGGAATCGGAGTGGGGGGTGAATTTGGCGGGGCTACGTCTTTGCTCGCGGAATTTGGCGCCAAACGCCGCTCTCGTGCGTTTTGGATGTCACTCGCGAATCTCGGCCTGGCCCTGGGCATAATGGCCGCCAGCGGCATGTTCTTGCTCCTCAGAAAGAGTTTCGCGACGACCGGATGGCGTGTCGCCATGCTGTCTTCCGCAATCATAGTCATTCCCGCTCTGGTAGCGCGGTATAAGCTAGCCGACTCCCCTCTGTTTGAGCAACTCAAGCGCAAAGAGAAACTTGCCCGTTTGCCCAGCTTTGATGTCTTCCGGAAACACGCGGGTTCGATCCTCCTTCTTGCGACGGTTGCTGCATTTCAGAACTTGGATACGGTCGTGACGGGAACCTACATCGTATCGTTCATGCATCTCGCAGGTATCCCGTTGGCCACTGCGGCAATCATCATCTTTCTTAGCCGCTTTGCCGATGTCACGGGAGTGCTGCTCAGCGGACCATTAGCCGACATTTGCAAGCGCAGAAAGCTCGCCTATTTCGCGATCGGTGCGACAACGTTGATCTCCTATCCTTTTGCCCTCGCGATCGTCGGCAGGCACGTCGTGCTCGTAGCAGTTTTACAATTTCTGATTGTGCTTTTCGGGATGGGATTGTTGCACGGGCTTGTGCCGATTCTTACCTCCGAGGCCTTTCCGACCAGATTTCGATACTCGGGCACGGGTATTTCCTATGGATTGTCGGGCATTCTCGCTGGAATGATCGTGCCGCCTCTCCTAGCAAGTCTGATCGGCCCGGACGTTACTCATCACTGGCACTATCTACCTCTCGTTTACGCAGTGTACGGAGCCGCTGCTATGCTGGCTCTGCTCTTCATTCGCGAGACACGCGATATCAGATTGGAAGATCTCGACGGTCCGGGAGTTTGAGACGCGGTAAGAGACGGACTACTGAAACCGCACACCAAGCCAGTTCGCGGATGGTCGGCAAACCTTACCTTGGGATTACTTCCCGCTTGCCCGTAACTCATCCAGAGTCGCACACGCTGATGCGGCTTGCGACCTCCAATCGCGTGACTGATAAACTGTGAGGCGGGTTTCCTGGCAGTGCATGTTAAGCCCAAGGACCAGGTTATAGAATGCACGCTATGTACGAATGAAGTCGAAGGTTTTTTGAGATCCGAAGATGTGCTGGCGACAGTTGGTATTCGGGAAGATCGGGCGATTGCTGATCATTTCTTTCGGTTTAGCACTCTGGACGAATGCGCAGAATCGGCCTGTAGCTTTTGTTGATGTCACAGTCGTTCCCATGGACAAAGATCAGATTGTGGCCCACCAAACCGTCGTAGTAATGAAGGGACGGATTGCTCAAGTCGGGCCCTCGACATCCGTGAAAGTACCTCGTGGGGCATTGAAAATCGAGGGCAAGAGCAGGTTTCTTATGCCAGGTCTGGCCGACATGCATGTGCATTTCATAAGGTCAGCCATCACAGTGAAATCTCAGACTTCCCCATCTAACGGATCTTCGTTTCATTCTCTCGTTCCAGCCTCTGCCTCAGATGACCACGAGCGCGAAAATCAAGCCTTAGGACTGCTGTTCATCGCGAACGGAGTCACTACAGTACGAAATATGTGGGGCGATCCGGCTATCAACGCCTTTGCAAATAGGGCTGATTCGGGCCGGGTTCTCGGGCCTCATATCTACTCCACTGGGCCCGTTACCGATGGAAATCCGCCCGTCTTTGAGGGAAGCCGGGTGGTGGAAACAAAGTCGCAAGCCGAAGCGGCGGTAAAACAGGACAAAGAAGCAGGCTACGTGGCTTTGAAGGTGCTCCCCCTGCTCTCTGCCGATAGTTATGGCTGGCTGGTTTCTTCCGCACGGGCGCAAGGGTTGCCGGTCGTGGGACATGTGCCTAAGACTGTCGGACTTCGCGGAGCAATCGCCGTCCGCCAGGATTCGATCGAGCACCTCGACGGTTTTTGGGAAGCCTTGCAACCCGACCCTGTCGCGGCTGCGAATGCGTCGACGCGTATTTTGTTGGAAAAAGCTGATCTCAGCAAGCTCCCCGCGCTTATCGAATCGGTTCGAGCCGCGGGTATTTGGAACTGCCCCACGCTGGACCTGAACCAAGTGCTCCCCGACGATCCGGAATGGCAGCGGAGAACCGCGTTGATTCCTCCTGCAATCGCAGAGAGATATCACAAGATGTACTCGCACTGGAACGCTGACCAGGTACTCACCCGCCGGGCATATCAACTAAATCTCTCAATTACGCGAGCACTCCATGAGGGTGGAGCCCGCCTGCTTCTTGGAACCGATGCTACGAAGCCGACTGTTCTTCCGGGTTTCTCGCTTCACGAGGAGCTTCAACACTTTGTAGAGGCTGGTATGACGCCCTACGAAGCTATTCGCGCCGGCACAATCGACGCCGCGATATTCCTTCACAAGGAGAAAGAGTTCGGGGTGGTCGCAACTGGTCGGAGGGCGGACTTGTTGCTGCTAGAAGCAAATCCTCTCGAAGACGTCAAGAATGTGTCCAAACGCGTCGGCGTGATGCACAATGGTCACTGGTGCACCGAAGAAGAACTTCAGCAGCGGCTCGCGACTCTGAGAAGCGGTAATCAACATTGACCACGCTGGTTTGGTCTGCAACAACCCGCCGCCATTCACGATCCTGGATGAGTCGTCGGCAAACCGGAAATGATCACGTCGGACACGCTTTGCCTGACGTTTTTGTGCGAGGTGTGTGAGCGCAAAACTGCTATTTTCCGTCCGTCGAACGTGCCGCTGTAAGTATCCTTTTATAGAGGTTTTCGCTGGTCCACCTTGCGCGGGCTTTCAGCTCACCCATTCAGGAGCGAGGCGCGGACCGAGTACCGCAGCCTGCGCTTTAAAGGCTGCGGGTTTTGAGTTTTCCCTCGTCATTTCGCCCTCGTCCGTTTCCCGCACCAATTTGATTTTGACTCTGGTGGATGCTTTAGATGTAAGCGGGAGAGACACATCTCCTTATACTACAGAAATGTATCTCCCTGCTTCACACGACCAGTTGGCCCCGCGAATCATGATTGGAGCGACGATAGAGAATCAGCTATTTATGGCCGGAGTGCGTTATCCGCGCCAAGATGTCGCGCCGGCTGTCGGGCACGGTGGCACCTGCGAATTCTGCGCGTTCCGCCGGACTCCACTTACCCATCGTCGTGTTGATGGCTGTCGCCCACTTGTCCATGCTTTCGGCATTGGGGTAGGTGATGACGACGCAGCGCGTCGACGGTGCCGAAGTGTTGACGTACTGCTCGTCGACGCCGTAGTACGTAGCCACGCCCTTGTTGAGCTGTTCCTCAAACGTCGGCACTAGGAACTTCTTGAGCATTGCGGTGTAACCTTCCGGCTTATCGGCCTTCGCCATTGAGCAGACCACGCGCAGGTACGCTTCTGTTCCGCTGACGCCATGGTACATCCTCGTTTGCATCAACAAGTCTTCGTGCTTGGTGGCTGCGATTTGCCCAGGCCTCGGACCGTTCTTGCGAACTTCGTCGAGCACCTTCATGAGCCCCGCGATGCTGTTGGACGACCATGCCGCGCCGTGCGTATATCCGTCGGGTGTGTGTACGACTTGCTCAAAGGTGGACCAGCTAAGAATTGCCCCGTCGGCTAACGACTTCTCCACAACGGGAACGAACGACTTCTCGGTGTCCTCCGAGTATGCCGCCCAATTCGCCCGCGGAATTTGGAACTGGCTCACATAGGTGTAGACGATCGGCGTCGATTCCGTTTGGGGAAGGGCCGCCGGTACAAGCATCACTGCCAACACAAACACAAGCAGGCGCGCTATCCGTTTCTTCATTATTGTGTCCTCCTGGACTCGCTGGCAGGCTGCGCGGCGCAATACGTTCGAAAGTCGTTCCTCGTCGCTCACTCGCAGGTTCGCGGATGGTGAGGGGATACCGCGTTCTGTCTAGGGGATAACCTGGAATATAGGGCTTGCGCCCGCAGCACCCGCCAGTGTGCGCCGACACTATTCCGTAACTCTCTCCTTGTCAATGCAATTCTCTGCGCCATGCTAAGCAGCCTTCCGAAAACATGTTTCAGTGCGTCGCCGACAGCCTCACTTACAAAATCAATGATTTACAGACGTAGCTCTGAGAGGGTTTTCGGAACGCCGGGATGACTTCCTGTTTGCCCGTGATCCAGGAGTTTCTGGAATCGTTCCCTTCCCTTCGAGGCCTTAGTCGTACGCAATTTCCCACTTCAAAATGTGAGAGTGAGCAATTGTGAACAGTTTAGCCATGGCTACCAGGCCTATGGTTGCCACCGGCGGCGATTGTCCAGCAACAGGAGGGACGAATGAAGAAAATCTGTCTAGTTCTATGCCTTATGTGCATGGTGTCGAGTCTCGCGCTGGCTCAGGGGAAAACGAACGTCCAGTGGAAGTGCGACAAACCTTCAGGTCAGCAGAGCATTCCCCTCGGCGACAAGCCGGGGCACGCTTATGCGATCGAACAGATCAACTGTACGGCGATGAAAGGCGACATCGGCGGAAACAAAATGAAATCCGGCATGGGCACCGAGTTTCTCGATGTCAGAGGCGATCAAGTAACCGGTCACGGTGAATTCATCGAAAGCATGGAGAACGGTGATAAGAACCTCTATAAGTACGAATTCTCCGGCACCACGAAGGACGGAGCATTCGAGTCCGGTACCAACAAATGGTCTCTTATCGAAGGTGGGGGAAAAATGAAGGGCGGCAAAGCGAACGGCACCTGTAAAGCAAAAGCCAATCCCGACCAGTCCACCGCCTTCGACTGCATGGGAACATACACCCCTCCCGCGACCTAGAGTGGCTGCAACCCAACCACCGAGCGAGGGGTGCGCTGTCGTGGCCACGGCTCTTTTGTATTGCCTGGAGTAGAGCCCACGGTTTTTGGAATTCTCAACTAGTGAGGAATCTTTTATGAAGAGAACGTGGATGTGGTGTTTTGTCGGTTTGATCTCATTGGGGAGCGCCGCATTGTCGCAAGACAGTACTGCTGGGAGCGGGACCGAGAAAGCTGTAGCGGCACTGGAACAGCAATGGCTTCAATCGCAGAAGACAAATAACCCCGACGTGGTCGCCCCTCTGCTGGCGGACAAGTTCGTAAATACTGCACGCGATGGGAAAGTCACCGGCAAGGCCGACTCGCTTGCTGCAGCGAAAGCGACCAAATACGACGCTGTCGCTTACGACGATGTGAAGGTAACTGCATTTGGCGGTGCCGCGATCGCTACAGGTGACTTCAAGGCGAAGGGCACCGATTCGTCAGGAAAGCCTCTCAATACTCATGAGCGCTTTACTGATACATGGGTGAAGATGCCGAATGGACAGTGGCAGTGCGTTGCAAGTCATCAGTCGTCGATCGAAATGTAATCAACCGAACAACTCTGAGAGGAATCTAAAAATGACAACCAGAGGAACTGCTTTAGTTGCTATTGTCGCGCTTAGTTGTGTCGCTCTGTCCATCATCCTTCATGCTCAGGGTGACACCGGCCAGCAGATCAAGGAGCTGCAGCAGCAGTCCAGGGATGCCCAAATGAAAAACGATGCGTCGTGGGCACAACAACACTTGGCAGACGGATTTGTCGCAGGGAACAGTTGGGGCGATTGGGAAACAAAGGACGACTTCATTAAGGATCTGCAGAATAAGAACAACAAGTGGAAAAGCGGCAACATTAGTGAACTGCAGGTCGCCACATTCGGTTCAAACACTGTGGTTTCACATTACACATTTACCTATGACGCCGAACTCAGGGGAACGCATCGGGCGCGAACCGTAATCTGCAGCGACACCTGGATCAATGATTCGGGGACATGGAAAACGGCTGCCACCCACTGCTCCATGGTGAAGGGAAAGTAACAGTCCCATCCACGCGGAGCGGACTCGCGCGTTTTCTGCCCTTAAGGGCACCGGAGCAGCGGTGTCCTTATCGCAGTCGCAGTCATGTCTTTGGTTTTTCCTGCGGTTCATTTCCCGCATCAAGGGGTTTTACTGCATGTGCGACATTGCACATCCGTCGAGGTGGGTCCTGTCCCAAAACAGTGGCACGTAGACCACGAA
>Ga0307478_10003323_pt1 | contig 11992 bp, 6 predicted proteins | sample atmos_gasesECM4C_2_FD_203713 | JGI IMG/M metagenome (GOLD analysis project Ga0307478, IMG submission 203713) | Hardwood forest soil microbial communities from Morgan-Monroe State Forest, Indiana, United States - atmos_gasesECM4C_05 | ecosystem: Environmental > Terrestrial > Soil > Temperate...
GTAAATTGCGGCCAGTTCATAGGGACAGACCCAGCGCTGTTTTCTGAGTTGCAGTAGTCTCCGTAGCGACGCTTCCGCTTCCGCCCGCTGACCCGCAGCGGCAATTGCAGTCGTAGCGGTTGATACATCCAGCGGGTTAGCTTCCGGAAGCCGCACGAGCCGCGCCTCCTTCAGCGCCTCTGGTAATCGCCGGCTTTGCGCTAAGGCTATCGCCAGGTATGTGCGGCAGGTGTAGCATTTCGCATCGAGCTCCAGTGCCTTGCGCTCAACTTCGATAGCGCGGTCGTACTCGCGCCCCAGGAAAAAATACATTCCGTTGTTAGCTTGAATCAGCAGCGAAAGCGGATCAAGCTCCCGCGCCCGCTCACTGGTAACAAATGCCTCGGCATGGCGCCCGAGGGCTGAAAGATAGTTCGCGTAGTGATCTTGAGCGAGCGCGTTGCCGGGATTGAGTTCGATGGCACGTTGCAAGTGCTGTTGCGCGGCCGACCAATTCCACTGATAGATCAGTTCCACATAGCCCAATGCGTCATGAGCCTCGGACAGTGTGTCATCCAGCTCGAGCGCCTTGCGCGCCGCTTCCTCCGCCTTGGGCATGACTTCATGCGGTGCCAGGTAGTAGTCCGCTTGCGCCAAATAGGAAAGCGCCAGGCCGCTGTAAGCCAGCGCGAATTCCGGGTCTTTGCCAAGCGCTGACCTGAAATTCGCGATGCTATCCTCCAGGTCCGCCTTCGATGTCGCGGCATTCAAGTCGTGTCGGCCGCGCAAGTAGGCTTCATAGGCCTGCGGATTGACGGCGCGAGGCTGTTCCCCGGGCAGCAGGTTAGCGCGGATCTGGCGGGCTACACCCCCAGCGACTTCCTTTTGCAGCGCCAGAATGTCCCGCAAATCGCGTTCATAACTCTGCGCCCAGACGTGTTGATCTGTGGAGGAGTCCACTAACTGTGCCGAGATGCGCACCTGCTCTCCCGACCGGAACACCGTGCCCTCAACAATCCCATCGACGTGCAATTCGCGGCCGATCTCAGGAACGGACTTCCGTGTGCCCTTGTATTGCATTGCAGTAGTGCGCGAGATGACCCGCAGCCCATTTATCTGCGCCAATTGCGTGATCAACTCATCGGTCATCCCATCAGCAAAATACTCCTGGGAAGGATCGCCGCTGAGATTCTCAAGCGGCAGCACGGCGATGGATTGAATGCGCCTTGTGGCGGCTGCTCCTAGAAGTCGTTGTCGCAAGCCTCCGATATTCAGGCTGATGAGCAGCGCGAGCAATGCCGCGGCGCCCGCGCCGGCGGCAATCCACAACCTTGCCCTGAGGCTTAAGCTGGCTTTGGAGCTTTTCACAGGCAGCGCGGCTACCTTGTCGCCGACTGTAGATGACGTGGTTGAAAAATTCTCGACGTGGGCTCCTGAATCCTGAGGGGAGGCGGAGGGGATACTCTCCACCGCGCCGATGAAGCGGTAGCCTCGACGCGGCAAGGTTTCGAGGAATCGTGGGCTCTCAGCCGACTCGCCCAGAGCCTCACGAAGGCGGTTGATGGCGTTGTTCAGCCCGTGATCGAAGTCCACGAAAGTGTCGCCGGGCCACAGTGCCTGGCGCAACTCTTCGCGCGTCACCACTTCGCCTGGGCGCTCGAGCAACATTCCCAAGATTTGGAACGGCTGGGTCTGCAGCCGAATCCTCACGCCGTGTTTGCGCAGCTCAGCAGCGCGCAAATCCATCTCAAACGACCCGAAGCGCGCCATTACCTGAGATGCCCTTGGGGAATTCACGATGAACACCCCGCATTGAATTGGCCAGAGTGTACCACATCGATAGCGGCATAGAAGCGTGGTAGCTCGGGAGACCGGACCCGGCGGCCTTTGGATTCAAGTATTTACACCGGGAGATTTATTTGGCATATACGGGGTGCGTGAGGGATTGACCTGCTGGGACGTCTACGCGACAGTTGCCTGCGCGCGCGATTCAAACTCAGGAGGAAAAGCCATGAGATCGAGGCTCGTGTATCTGCCCTTTCTTCTTCTAGCCTTCAGTGTCTCGGTGAAGGCGCAAATCGAACCAATATCTACTCTCAAAGTTCAACCAATTCCGCTTGCTGGCGGAGACATATTTCCACCTACCGTGCTTCCTGACGGCACGGTAGTGCCGTCTTATGGCCTTTTCAACCAGTTCGTTCCGGGTCCTCCCAACCAAAATCCGCCCTTTGACCCAATGAATGCAGACCCCCACGGCATCACCAATTTCCACGGTGTCACCGCCATGGGGTATACCGGCGGCTTCACGACCGACCAGAAGTTCGCCGTTGTCACTGACATCCGCGTATACCAAGGGAACTACATCGGAGGGCAAATCGCGGACCCCAACACCGCAGGGGCGACCCAATCAGCGCGTGCGTACGGCACTTTTGTCGAGATATGACTCGACCTCTGGACATATGACCCCAGTTCGGGGTCACTCATTGAACAGGTTCATGACTTCAGTCCGTGGACGGCGCCCAATGGCCTTTTCTGGATCGTCAAAGTTCCGGACAGCGCCGTGCAAATCAGCCCTGACGGCAACACTCTGACCATTCACCTGGAAAATGTGCCGGTAGTCGATGCGGTTAAGTTCCCTCCCCCTGTTCCCAACAACTTTGCTCTGGACGAAACCAATATTTCGCCATATCAACTGACACGAGCGAGGACTTCCTTTGACATCACTTACACCAAGACACCGGGCACCGCACGTCAGATCCGTCCTGCAACTGACGACCCGCTGAGCCCGCTGAATTGGGCCGGTAAGATGTGGGACGCCACCAATTCTGGATCGTTCTCCGTTGCTTACGACGACGGAACGTTTTCAGCTTCGGGTACCTTCGGTTCCTCAGGCAATTTTGGAGAGATGGGCACGGAAGGCAACGGCTTCTTCGTCCATCAAGAGGAACAAGACGACAACGACGACGCACAGGCGGGAGGACAACCGTTATCGCTACCGCTTCAGCCAGCGAACACGAGCCAATCGGCAACAACCGGCAATACAGACAAGCCGGTGAAGTTTGCGCTTCTCAAAGGACGAGTCCCCGTAAGGGTCAGTCATTAGGTTGCTTCATCGGTCCCTGTCTAGATCAGTGCACCTTTCTCGGGAACCTAGGGCGCCTGTCGCGACAGGCGCCTTGTACCTTTGCGGCGTGCAACATCGCAAACGGATTGTCTATACGTCGAGACAGCCACGGGATATGTACCCCTCGACGATGCGCGGAAGGTGAAATAAGAAAGTGCGTTCTCAAGGAGGGGACGTAGGGTGGAGAACACGTGGCCGCACAACCGGCAATAGCGGAGCGTTGCAGGGGCGAACACAAATCTCCCTCGCGAGCGCAGATTATTTTCCAGATGCTCGTTTTGTGCCTGCTCCTGATGTTGTTGATCAACTATAAGGGCGCTGCTGGTCTTAACAAGATCCGCCAAACGTTGACAGCGGGCCGGCCGAGCGTTCCCGCGCTACCAATCGGCGTTCGCGCCGCCAGTATGACGGCATTCCGCGACGCTGTGGGCTATGCAAAGGTCGTCTGGCCAGCGCTCGTTTTCGGTGTGCTGATCAGCGCGGCACTGCGCACCAGCTTGGCCCGCACGCCCCTGCGCAGACTCTTTAGCGGCAGCAGCGTGCGGGATCAATTGGCTGGAGCCTTAGCCGGCGCGCCGCTTATGCTCTGCTCTTGCTGCGTTGCCCCGATCTTCCCGGCTGTATATCAGCGTACCCGAAGGCTGGCCCCCGCCCTGGCGCTGACACTCGCTTCGCCCTCCTTGAATCCTGCCGCTCTGACGCTCTCGTTCCTTCTGTTTCCGCTGCGGATTGCCGGAGCCAGAGTTGCCATGGCTCTGATCATGGCTTTGCTGGGCCCCGCTGTGGTCGCCAAGATCACGCGCGACTCCGCTTTACCGGCAACCCCCGAAAAAGACGCACCGCAGAACAGCACCTGGCGAGGATTGCTCACCTCGTACGCAAATTCTATCGTGCATGTTTCGGTGAGAACTGTACCGCTGATTTTGCTGGGAATCTGGGCCTCGATGTGGATCATGCGGCGCCTTCCGCCACAGCTGGGTGCTGCGACGGGCGCACATGTTCTCGCCGTGGCTATGACTGCGCTGGTTGCCACGATACTGACGCTTCCCAGTTTGTTTGAAATACCCCTGGCATTATCGATGCTCGCCGTCGGCGGACCTGCCGGAGGAGCGGCCGCTCTCCTGTTTGCCGGACCGGCCATCAATCTTCCATCACTCATCGTGATTGGCCGCTACAGCAGCTGGAAGGTCGGTGCGAGCTTGGCCGTCCTAGTTTGGGGTATAGCTCTGACCGGAGGTCTCTTGCTCCGGTAGGCCCGAAGCTCAAATGCAGAATCTTGAGAGTTCGTCTTTTGCTACTTGAAACACAACGGGCGGTTGAAGGGAAAGCCGCGAGCTCATGCAGCGTTCCGGCAGAAGAACACGAGCCGGAGGGTCGATGAGGTCGATACTGTCCCTATTAATCGTATTGTTCTCCAATAGCCCTTGGTTAGCTGCTCAGGAATTACAAGAGCCTTCTCACGTTGGCCCTGCGGCCCTTCTCCCGGGCTTGGGGAGCCATCACCATCCTATTGCGACGAAAAATGCCGAGGCGCAGAAGTTCTTCGATCAAGGACTCATCCTGAATTTCGGTTTCAATCACGACGAAGCAGTGGGTTCATTCCAACGCGCTATCGAGCTCGACCCGGAAGCTGCGATGGCGTATTGGGGCGTTGCTTGGGCTTTAGGCCCCAGGTATGCCTATGTGTTGCTGACTCCGGGATCTGACATTTTCCTGGATGTCGACGGCGAAAGGGAGAGAGCCGCCTACGAAGCCGTGCAGAAAGCCATGGCCATGCGTTCGCGCGCACCGGAAAACGAGCGGCACTACATCGAGGCTCTTGCCAATCGGTATTCGGACAATCCAAACCCAAATCGCAAGAAATTACTCAGCGACTACAAGGACGCGATGGCCAGGCTTGTTAGACAGTACCCGGATGATCTGGATGCGCAGGTGCTCTACGCCGAGAGTCTTATGCTGCGGCGCCCATGGCAACTTTGGAAGGCCGATGGAACTCCCCAGGAAGGAACAGACGAGGCGGTAAGCGTACTGGAAGGAGTTTTGAGCCGCGACCCTCAGCACCCCGGCGCCAATCACTACTACATTCACGCAGTGGAAGGATCGCAACATCCGGAGCGCGGGATCCCCAGCGCCGAGCGGCTTATGACCTTAGTGCCCGGCGCCGGACATTTGCTTCACATGCCCACGCATATCTTTTTTCAAATGGGAGACTACGAGGATGTAGCGGTAACCAATGAGCATGCCGCAGCGGCCGATGAAAGATACATGGAACGCTCTGGAACAGCGGGTCCTTATCCGCTCATGCTCTACACTCACAACCTCCATTTTCTTGCTGTGGGCCGCGCTGCTCAGGGCCGCTATGAAGAAGCAAAGGTGGCAGCGGACCGTGTTGCGGCGTTTGCCGCTCTTCATGTGAAGGAAATGCGGATGGCGGAGTGTTGGGTGGCCTTGCCGCTCTTGATCCAGGTTCGTTTTCAGCGGTGGGACGAGATCTTGCAAGCTCCGGCACCAGATTCAACTTGGCTCACTGTGAATGCACTCTGCCATTTCGCCCGCAGTCTCGCATTCGCTGGCAAGGCCAGGGTCGTCGATGCGAACGGCGAACGAGAGCTCTTCGAGGCTGCTCGAAGGCAACTGCCGGCGAGCGCACTATACGTGAACGGGTATAACACCGCAGTCAGCGTACTCAACGTCGCAGCCATCGTGCTCCAAGCTAGGTTGGCGACGGATGGGCGCAGTGCTGTCGACCTTTGGAGAAAGGCCGTCGCGGCGCAAGACGCCTTGAATTATGACGAACCGCCCCCGTGGTATTACCCGATTCGCGAGTCCCTGGGCGCTGCTTTGCTCCGTAACGGTCAAGCAGTGGAAGCCGAAGCGGTCTTTCGGGAAGACCTAAGGCGGAATAGACGCAATGGCCGTTGTTTATTTGGCCTAATGGAAAGCTTGAAGGCTCAGAATAAACTCGTAGATGCAGATTGGGTCCGAAAGCAATACGAGGCTGCCTGGAGGGGTGCTCAGCTGCGCATCGCGGACCTCTAGTGAAGCGTGGGTCTCAGCAGGGAGATTTTGTTCAGGGCTTTTCATTTGCAACTTCATTTGCGAATGCTCTTAAACACTTGGGAATCACGTTGGCGAAGCATTTGGATGGCCCACTCGTCCGCTACGCCGCCGGCGCTAAGCCGAGTCACGTAGTGGATCGCAGATCATAGAGCCTGACATACGGGACTCCCGCTCTCTTCAGAGCTTTCCTCCACGCGGTTCGCAGAGACCTCAAGTGTCCGTTTTTGTCTAGGTCGCTAGGAAAGAGGAACTCTCCTAAGAGATGGCGATAGAGTCCTCTCGTCTGGAGCAAGACTCCGATCAGTTCGGGGCCGACTCGGACTGGGCGGTTGGGGCGCCGGCCACGGATAAGCGGGATGGCTGGGGACGATAGCCGTTGCGCGTGCGGATGTGGTACTTCTTCAGGCGGTCGTCAATAAGCTTCACGGTGATGGCGCGCCAGCCACGGTTGGGATTCGGCGCAGGGTAGTAACTGAGCGAATAGAGATGCGCCAAGTCATTACGGATCGAAGCAAACGCCTTTTTTTCGTCCCGCCAGCTGCTCGCAAAGTAGGCTTTGCCGCCGGTGGCCGCGCTCATGCGCTCAAAGACGGCGGTGGAGACAGGCTCAAGCCTTGCTTCCGCGGTGCTGATCATGTAGACGGGGATGGCGACCGATTGGGCCAACTCGGCTACGTCTTCCGGAGGCACCATGCTTGCGTTGTCAGGGCCGTTGGAAAAGACCACGACGACCTTTCTGCCCGGATACTGGGCGGCATCTTTGACCGTCAATAATAGGCAGTTATAAAGCGCGGCGTCGTCTCCGGCAACGGTGGTGCGTACACCCCCCACAACCCTGGCACGGTCGGCGGTCAAAGGCGCGGCGCGGGAAAGGTTGCGACTGTAGGAATAGAAAGCGACCTTGTCCACGGTCTCGAGAGAACGAATGAAATCGGAAATGGCATCCTGCGCAAAGACAAACCCGCGGTACATATAGTTGCTGGTGTCGAACAAAATGAAAACATCGGCCCCGGCGAGGGCTCCATTAAGGTTTTGGGGCGGATCGCCAGCTGGATCGCGCGCTTGCGCCGGCGCGTCTACCGCGTCCGCGTGGGCCTCTTCCGGCATGTCGACCAAGGTGCGAGTGGGTCCGTTTCCTTCTTCAAAAGTGGCAATTTTCTCCGGGATGCCATCCTCGGTGATGGTGAAGTCCGAGGGGCGAAGATCCGTGACGTAGTTGCCTCTGATGTCGGTCACGGCGACATTCAACTGGACGAGGTCGACGACCACCCGCAAGCGAGTTCCGCTTTCGCTCTGCTGCGCAATCGTCGGAGTCCCGAAACCCGAGAGGAGACCGAAGAAAAGCGAGAGAGCGAATATCAAATGTTGTTTTTGCATGATTCTGTATCCCATTTTGACCTTTTGTCAGTGCCGGTCGCAGTCGTCCAGCTTATGAAATCCATCCGCTTGAGCCGAGCGATCTACGGCTGCGAGGCCGGGGCAGCATTTGACAATGGCGCCATCTTGCCCTTGCGAAACTCGTCGCCGGTTTCCCGCGTTGCGCGCAGGAGCGCCGGCCAATCCTCGATGTTGGTGGCGAAGATCTTCTCGACCATGCGGAGGGTCAGCGCGGGAACCAGACGATTCAGCATCACCGGCGAGTAACCCTGTTCGTCGGCGAGGCGAGCCCAGTACAAGTTGTTGGAATCCCAAGACTCGGCCAGCAGACGGCTGGAGTAGCCCGCGAACGCCGGAAAGGGGGCCAGATTCAGGAGGTCGCGGCCGTAACTCTGCTCCAAGATCGGGTGAGGCACTCCGAAGTCTCGGGAAAGGCGCTCCCAACTGACGTCGGCGGGGTAGTGCTGAGAAAGACTTTCGAGCTCTTGGCCGGCTGAACCGAAAGAGTTGCTCTGATGAGGAAATCTTCGCCGGTACTCGGCCGCCAGACAAAAGGTATCCGCGGGCAACAGCTGAGGAAGTACGTCCGCCAAATTTCCCACGCGAAGAGCCTGCTCAAGGTGTTCCGAGGTTTGCGGAGACATGCGATCGTTGAGAATGCTCATGATGTTGTTCCGCAGCTCTTCGTCGCGTACCGAGGCGGCCAAAAGCTCCTCGCCTACTCGCTGGTAAAGAGTGACGGCGTGAAGTTCGTTGTGGCTGACGTCCCACCATCGCGGCACGATCGCATTGGCCAAGAGGCCGGGGACGACTTCCCGCCAGATGAGGGCCTGCACGTTTTCCGGGGCGATGAAATCCTGTTCCGCCCTGGCAAGAACGTATGGCAAGTCCGCCAGCGATCCGACCAGATGCGCGCCGCCACCCGCCGGGGAACCGGTCCCGAACAACTGCGGAGCTCGCCAGACGCGCGTTCCAGTGGCCGTGTCTCCGGCAAAGTCATGTGAACGAACGAAAAGAGGGTTGTGGTGAAGCATCTGAGCGCCCGGAGGTTCGTAGTACGCATAGTTGAGACCTACCAAAGTGTCGCGAAGAAAGGGAGCCAGCTGGCCCCGCGCCGCCGCGAGTTGCACGGGAGAAGCGGGCGACTTAATGACCTGGGCCAAATCCGTGCGCATCTGAAATTCCGTGTGACGGTTATCGTAAATCCCCGAGGCCCACTGATATCTTTCACCGGAATGGAAAATCGGCTGCGGCATCTCAAATTGTCGGAGCTCTCCAGCCAGAGGAAGCAAAGTATTGGCCACATCCTTCACGTGAGCGACGTCATGCAGAGCGTCACCGAGGGCCAATAACGTGTCGAGAGAAACCAAGCGCTGCTCATCCAGGACCGAACGAATCTTTCCGGCCAAGAGCTGGTGCATGCGCTGGCCTTCGGGAGTCACTTGAGGAGGGCCGGCGAGCAACCCGATGATTTCGTCCTGAGAGACGTTCGACTTGCCGGTCGCAACCAGCAGCAGTTGTCTCAGCGAGCTGCGGGCGGCATCGAACAACTGTGTGGACGAAGCAATGGTGCCGAAAGGCTTGATCAGACGCCGCCAGGAATCGTTCAGCTCGGCGCTGGGGATTTGACCCTGACGTGCCAAAACTTGCCAAAACCCTACGCTGGCCTGAAAGGTCCCCAGGGCGTTGCCTCGCAGACTGCTGTTAGAGATTTTGTCGAGACTTGCAGCAGTGGAGAGAAAGCTGGTGATGGAGGCGTCGTCCAAATCTGGAAACTCGGAAAAGATCAAATACTGATCGCTGAAGTCGGCGAACTTGCGGGCCAGCAAAGTGACTGTTTCCGGCCTAAGACGGTGCTCCTGAGGCCGCCGTGCGTCCATCTCGCTCAGAAGCAGGTACGCTTGCAACGGCCCGGCGTCTGTTTGCACGCGAGAAATCCCGAACATGGTTTCCAGCAGTTGGCTGGCGGTGTTCAGGTGTGCGGAACGCTTTCCCCAGTCGCGGATCATCTGGGAATCGTACTTCTGGCGGAGAATCTTCGTCCAGGCATCGAGATTTCCAGGAACGTGGGGATCGCCGTTGGGCTCCCAGCGGACACGAGTCACCAGGAGCAGCAGGCCGAAGTCCGGGCAAAACACGCCGGTGGCGGCGTCCGGGGTGGTGTCTTTTCCGCGAAGCGCTTCGTAGTAGCGGCGCAACGGGCGGGCTTCGGTGAAATATGTTTGCTGAAGCTGATTGACGCGGGACAAGGAGTCAAAGTAAGCGGCCAGCCAGCCATTGTCCTTAGCGAGCAGGCGAGGGACGAACTCGGCAGGAACGTCCGGAGCCGCGCCTACGAGATCTTTCCAGCCCGCCTCCGCGGCCGGTCCTCCAGGCACGAGCACGCGCCCAGATCGAATGCGGATGTGAGTGCCGTAAAAATCCAGGACCGCTGCGGACGAAACTATCTTCTTTAAGGCTTGCGTTTGCCGCAAAGCAACTTGAGTTTCCGAATCCATGCGCGCGAGGGCCCAGTAAAAGTGGGCCAACGCAGGATCGTGCAGGAGCGCGTCGAGCAGATCCCAATCCTTGGCGTTTCCTTTTCTCGACCAATCGCCGTCCGCCAGCAATGCGGGCAGGCGTGTGCTAGCGAAGGGATAGGTGAAAGTTTCTGCGTCACGGAGGCTCTGCTCGAGCCGGGGGAGCGGGAAACCGGAGTCGACGGTTAGAAACGCTCTTTGCGGGTCCTCCGTCTGCAGGAAAATGTTGCGTTGTCCACAATCGGGGCGAGCGCGGTAACCCAAGACCCTCAGCAGAGGCCTGGCTTCCTCACAATTGGAAACGCGAAGGACGCCTTCAGGCCCCGCGAGAGCCGACAATTCTCTGGCTTGTTGTACGTAGCGGATCAGCAAGAGCAGAAATTCAGTAGGACGGCGCTTGGGTTGCGGACTCCCGTAGCCCATTTGGAAGACTTTGCGAGCCAGCAAAGGGGCGACTTCTTCCGGCGAAATCTTCTGGCTGATGCCCGCCATACGCAAAAAAGAGCGCAGCGGACCGGGAATCGAGAGAGTCAACGAGTCCGGAAACTGCACGGACACGTCTTGAGATGCGCCGGGCGGATCGGCACCCAGAGCGGACGGAGCGAAGCAAAAGCAAGTGCACAAAGACATGGCCACAAGGGCGGGGACGAAAAAAGGAGGCTTCATAGCAGGAGCCCTCTCCGAAGCTTACAAACGTCCAACGAATCGTCTTGGCGACGCCGGGAACAGAACGTGCGTTGCCGCAGCAAACAGCGCAAACGGGCCAAAGCTCGCGAAGCGTCTAGAGTCCGGCAGAAAAGATAAATCAACCCTCGTCCTAATCCAAGACTTTTTATGGCGTGGTGGGATGGCCGGTGCTTCAGGCTCGAGTGCGGGAAGATTAGCTCTGGTGATAAGACATACATCAAAAAGTGAAACGGTGAGGGTATTCAAGGGAATCTTCATCGTCAGCTCTGGTCATTCAGAGGCGCGGAGCGTTGCTCACCGCGCACTGCTTAGTGGTCTGGCTTCACCGCTGCGGCAGGCTTAGCGAATTTCCCGTCGTCGATGGGAACATTTTGTTGCATCTGGTCGATTTGAATTGTGAAGCGTCCGCCAGGGCGAGCAACGGTCCAACGGAACGGAGTCCTCACCCCGCCTTCCTGACGATAATCGGCGTAGTCTATTTGGGTGGGATTGAGGCCCAGGGGCGTATCCACATAACGCAGCAGGCGGATCAACAACCCAGATTCCTGATCGAAATAAAGTTGCACAGGAGGGCTTTTTTCTCTTATTGCCGAGACAATATAGGTTGGGCGGCCATCAACATCTTTCCGTTGTTGCAGGCGCAACTCCCTGAAAGTCTGCCTCAGGTCTATCGCGAAGTGTGGGTAAACATCCATCTGGGACGCATCGACTTCCGCCGAACTCATCTCGTGAAAGCCGTGACCCGGAGTGCTCAGCCACCCGACTTGCGCGTTAAAGCCTGTGACACTTTCGCCGTTGGGAAAGCGCACCGTAGTGAGTCGGTTGGCCGGCCTCTTGGTGAGAACTTCCACCGGAAACTGTGCTGTGCCGACGGTCAACGTGCCTTTTTGAAGGCAAGTCGAAATTCTCGCCAAGGCGTCCGCTCCACCCATCGCCTGCAAGTATTTTTCAATGATCTTGTCCGCACTCGGCAGGCTGGCTGCGTTCCCCTCCTCATGGTTCTTCTCCTCCAGGGCGGGTTGGACTGGCTCTTCACTGATGACTGGTGTGGCAACCGGTTTGTGGGCACCCCGATGACAGACATAACAGGTCACTTCTTTATGTCCGTCAAAGTTTTCCTTATTAATAGCGAACATCATGCGCATCATTTTGCGTGCCGTCTGCTTGGTCTCTTTGTCATCCTTGTCGAACGCATTTTCCAAATGGCAGAAATCGCATTGCACACCCAATGATGCTGCGATGAATT
>Ga0307478_10003324_pt1 | contig 11990 bp, 11 predicted proteins | sample atmos_gasesECM4C_2_FD_203713 | JGI IMG/M metagenome (GOLD analysis project Ga0307478, IMG submission 203713) | Hardwood forest soil microbial communities from Morgan-Monroe State Forest, Indiana, United States - atmos_gasesECM4C_05 | ecosystem: Environmental > Terrestrial > Soil > Temperate...
GCGCTCTTCTGCTTCGTAGAGTCCTCGATCCACTGCTAGGCAACCAGAACTCTTACCCCACCTTGTGGTTGGCGATCGTTTTTTCCGCATGGTATTGCGGAGTCGGTCCCTCTGTGGTCGCAGTCGCGATAGGACTCCTTGGCATCAGGTTTTTCGGACCTTACCGTTCTGCCCACGACCACGCTGAAATCTTCGGGATGCTGATTTTTGTAGCTTTCTCCGTGGTCATCATCGCGTTAGGAGAAATCACGCGCAGACGAACAGCGAAGCTGGCAGACACGATCGCTGAAGCAAAGGAAAAAGCCGAACTGCTCGATCTGGCAAACGACGCTATTTTCGTAAAAACGGCGGATGGAAGAATCTCTTATTGGAATCGGGGAGCCGAAAGACTATACGGCTGGACGATGAGTGAGGCCCTGGGTCATTTTCCCGCCGAATTGTTACGTTCTGAGTATCCCATTTCGTTGAGCGAAATTGAAAGTAGCGACGATTGGGAGGGAGAGATTCGTCATACAACACGAGACGGCATGCAGATCGTGGTTGCAAGCCGCTGGACCACGTTGCGAGCCAAGGACGGCCAACCAGTCGCGTGGCTAGAAATCAACACCGATGTCACTTCTCGCAAGCGTGCCGAAGAAGCTGCTCGCCGTTTGAGTGGTCGAATTCTGACGGTCCAGGATGAGGAGCGACGAAAGATTGCCCGAGCACTGCATGACAGTCTCGGTCAATACCTGGCCAGTCTGAAAATGAACCTTGATCGTCTGCTGATCGAAGAAGGGAACAAAGAAAAACTGGCTACGGAATGCTTCGCGATCGTAGACCAGTGTTTAAGCGAAACGCGAACCATCTCGCATCTCCTCCATCCTCCGCTGCTGGACGAAGCAGGATTTGGCTCAGCGGCTCGCTGGTACATTGAAGGCTTCGCCCAGCGTAGTGGCATCGACGTAAACATTAATCTCCCGCCAAACATGGATCGGCTGACCAGGGATATTGAGACCGCCCTCTTCAGGACACTTCAGGAGAGTCTTACCAATGTTCATCGGCACTCAGGTGCTTCCGCAGTGGAGGTTTACGTTCGTTTGGATAGTGAGTACGTGTATTTGGAGGTCAGCGACAACGGCCGTGGCATTCCGAAAAAACGTTTAAATCATTTACAACATGGCGAGGCGGGCGTAGGCATAGCAGGAATGCGGGAGCGTATCCGCGAATTGAGAGGGTCACTGGAGATGCTATCGGATGGGCGAGGCACCAGAGTGATTGTCGCAATTCCCTTGCTGCAGCGGACTGCTCTCGATACGCCACAAGCAAACACGGGCCAGAGCGTTTCTGCGGCGTAGCGGGTATCTACAAGACAGTGACTAACGGAAGGCAAAATGTCTGCCCGTGCGTTTTGCCGTCCTGGAATCCCTGCTACCTCTCACTTCGCTGCAACTTCCGGTCTCGTGACCAGCATCAAAGCGCAAGTTGCTGGTTGAACCATGCGCGTTGTCTCACAACACGCCAATTGGCAGTTTCCGGTTTGCCGACCAGCCGACAAGTTACGCATCGGGAGGAAAAATAGGCAATTGTAGGAGGTGTTGCGACGCCGTGTTAGCATCGTTCTGGCGTTGGATTTTTCGGATCCTGCTGAAGCTACCGCTCCATATCCAACAAAAGCCTTTCTTCTCCATGCAGGATGGTCCCGAAAAAGGAGTTCTGCGCGGCTATGGACGACATTCGAAAAGTAATCCGTGTGGGAGAAGAAGAGGGCTACTCGACCGACGGCGAGATGAATCACGCCATTCCACCCGGCGTGCCTTCCACGCAGGATATCGACGATCTGCTTGCCACCATTCGCACTCGCGGCCTTGACGTGCTGGAAGAGGAGCCTCAGTTACCGCGTTCGGCTCTGGAACAAAGGCTGGTTGGCGAACCGGACGAAATTGTTGTCAATCCGGCAACGGTTGCCACGGAGACGGCCAACGATCCAGTGCGCGTTTACTTACGCGAGATGGGTGCCTCGCCGCTGCTCACGCGTGAAGGGGAAGTGGAGATCGCCAAGCGCATTGAACGCGGACAACTCTCCGCGATGAAGGCGCTTTCGCGTTCACCCATTGTGATTCAGCAGGTCCTAGCCATGGGTGAGGACTTGAAGCGGGGTCTGCGTTCGATTAAGGACACGGTCGTCTTCGATGAGGAGGAAATCACCGAGGAGATTGTTCAGGACCGTATCAAGGAAATTACCCGCCGCATCGAGCAGATGCACCGCAATTACAAAAGAGCCCACCGCCTAGCGGAACAGATGGTGACTTTGGCAGGGGATAAGAAGGCACGGAGATACCGCCGTTGCCGATTCCAGCTGAGCCGCGAGATGGTCCGGATTTCGCTCATGATCCGCGACCTCGGCTTGACCGCCTCGGAACGCAAGCGTCTGACGGAGCGGGTGAATCACACTACCGACCTCATGCGTTCCCTTGAGCGCCAGTTCAGTAACCTGGAAAAAAAGATTGAGAACACGCGCAGCGAGGAGCTCAAGAAGAGCTGCCGCACCCTGCAGCGCCAGCATCGTGCCGAGATAAGAAGGCTGGAAAGCGTTGCCGGTATGACGTTCGCAGAACTGCAGCGCACACAGCGGGAAATCATCCAGGGCGAGATGGACGCGGAACAGGCAAAACACGAGCTGATCGAAGCCAACCTCCGCCTCGTGGTTTCGATCGCGAAGAAGTATGGCAACCGCGGTCTTCAGTTCCTCGACCTGATCCAGGAGGGCAACGTCGGCTTGATGAAGGCGGTAGACAAGTTCGAGTATCGCCGCGGGTACAAGTTCTCCACGTATGCCACGTGGTGGATTCGCCAGGCCATCAGCCGAGCGATTGCCGACCAGGCGCGCACCATCCGGCTTCCGGTACACATGATCGAGATCGTTAACAAACTGGTTCGGATCTCGCGGCAACTGGTCCAAACCCTGGGCCGCGAACCTACCTCGGCAGAGATTGCTCAGCAAATGGACATTCCGGAGGCCAAGGTGCGCAGGGTGCGCAAGATCATGCGGACGCCGATCTCGCTGGAGACGCCGATTGGCGAGGAAGGGGACTCACACCTCGGCGACCTCATTGAGGACCGGGCCCAAGTCTCGCCGGCTGAGGCGGTCATCAACGCGAACCTTAAGGAGAGGACTGCGCTCGTATTGCGAACGCTCAGTGCACGGGAAGAGAAGATTCTCAGGATGCGCTTTGGTATCGAGGACGGCTCAGAGCGGACGCTGGAAGAGGTGGGGCGGTCGTTTGATGTTACCCGCGAGCGTATCCGCCAGATCGAAGCCAAGGCGCTGCGCAAACTGCGCCATCCCTCGCGATCCCGCGAACTCAAGGCACTCTTCGATGACGTAGGCGAATAAGCGAGCTCGGATATGAGCCACTTCGTATAGCACCGCTGGGGTGTTTCGAATCGGTCTCCAGGCTTGTAGATTGGTTCTTGCGCGTTCCTGGACCACGGAAGAGTAGGGCTGCGAGCGTCCCCAGAAATCCTGTCTCAGCGCTGACGATATGGCGAAGCGCTCGGAGTCTCCGTCTCGCGGAGAGCTTTCGATTCCCGCCCTTCCAATTCAGCTTGACGATGCTGGGTAGCTTCGGCGGGATCTGTTCCCGCCCTGAGATCTGTTTTCTCGATGAAGTAGCGCCAGCCTTCGTGCCGATCGGAGGACTGTTGAGAATCCTCAAAGGTCTTCAATTCCAGCTGTGCGCGCTGCTTGCCCCTGACCACAGCGACCACGCCAGCCGATCGGTAGGTGCGAATGTTATGCCGGATGATGGCGTAAGAATCGGTGAGGTGGTTGCGTGTCAGAAAGAATTTGTTCCTAGCCTGCTGAGAAAACGTTCAAGCGGCAATTTGCCGCGCTCGCCGTTCACAGCCGATGTCGCCGATGATCTCTGTTATCAGGATCAGGTGTTGATTCGAGATGAAGCTTCGGACGAGCCTCGTTCACTCTGATCGGACGCCCGTTAAGGAGCTTTCCATCCAGCGCGGCGATAGCGGCCTGGGCTTCCGGCGCTTGCGTCATCTCGACGAAAGCAATACCGCGGGGCTCGCCCGTGTCCCGGTCCACGACGATCGTGACGGTTTCGACGGCTCCATGTGCTGCAAAAACATCTCGCAGCTGTTCATCTGTCACTGTGATATCAAGGTTCCCTACAAAAATGTTGGTCACCAGTTCATTTCCTGGCCGCTGATCTTCGCGAACGTACTCCTAGAACCAGAAGCGATTTTCAAAAGGCGATCTCGAGAGATCGCCTTTCGCAAAGCGTCGCGCGTTCAGACAGGATGAACGTTCTCAGCCTGCCAGCCCTTGGGGCCTTTCGTCACGTCGAACTGAACCGTTTGGCCCTCCTGAAGGCTCTTGAAACCCCCAGCTTGGATCGCCGAAAAATGCACAAAAACGTCTTCGCCATTCTGACGGCTAATGAAGCCGTAGCCTTTGGCGTCGTTGAACCACTTTACTGTTCCTTGTTCTGCCATGTTGATACAAGTTCCTTCTTAATTGATTTACGCTGGAGAGATTCGGAGGTACTGAAGGGCAGGTAACTGGCTGTTGAGGCGAGAGCTGCTCACGACCGATTCGGTCTAACGCACACGGGCATCGTACGCGTAGCACGCACAATTAGCAAGGCGATTCAGCCATCCGCGTCGTCCAGGCACATGGCCGAGTCTACGAACGGAACGACGGTTCATGCCCAATGGTTGGGCTTTCCGGTCGCAGCGTACGGCCTTCAGCATGATTGTGGCAAACAGGATATACTGAAAGTACTTAACCTCGAAGATACGCCGCCAAGCACCAAGCGCCTTCGCGATTGAGAGATCGAGAGGCGATATTCGCGCAACGTTTACCCCTGGCCAGCCAATCTGCTCCGTGACCGGTTGCGATGCAGTCGAAAGCGTGCATCTTGACACGCCTGCTAACGCTGATCGCGATGATGACCCTGGGGGCAACCGTGTCATTTCACTCTCCGTCCGACTTCAGGATGGGTGCGTGTATTATTGTGTCGCTGGCGGCGGCCACGGTAGTGGTTTGCAGCCTCTGCAACGGCAAGTTCATGTGGACACTGCTTTTCATGGGAGTTCTGGGCATGTTTACACCCTTCCATCGGACGCAGTTTTCCCACTTGGTCATCTCCATACTCGACATGGCGACTCTGGTGCTTTTGCGGCTTCGCCGATAATCCTTGGAAAGTCTACTCGCCCGTTTGTGCTTAAGGACCCTTAAGGTAGTGTTGTGATCACCCGGCAGTAGCCGCCGAAAAATGACAGGAGCTCATGATGTCAGCACGGAATGGAGACAGGTCCAGATTTAACCGGGAGCGCAAACAGAAGATCGCTCGGCGGAAGCGCACCAAAGAACTGTTGAGGGGCGGAGCAACGGCACCTAAGCTAGCGGACGCCTCGGCCCGCGTACAGCCACGGTCGGTGTCGGCATGACCGCCCCGCTGGCTCCGGCGTCGCTGCTCTCCGCGCCCATCCCAGGAGACGTCAAGAAGAAACGAGTGCTGCTCGTCGACACTTCGGAGGCGAAGCGCGAGTTACGCGCCGAGGTAATGAGAAAGCTTGGAATGGAAGTTGATTGCGCGGCCGACGTCACGGAAGCTCGTTCATGGTGGAGAGCCGCTTTATACGACCTCGTTTTGATCGATATGGAGAAGGGGCAGGGCTATCGGGACAAATTTTGCGATGACATTCGCGGCGCGACACCCCCGCAGCGGTTGGCGTTCCTGGTCGGCGGCCCAGAATATCTTGCGGCTTCGCCCAACGAAGAGTCGCTCGTGCAGGACGTCGACGACCAGATTATGGGTGACCTGAGAGTGGCCCTCGCCGAGCGTGGAGATTTGTCCCAGCGTTGGGGCATACTGGAGGCATCGCGGCGAATCTCCGCAGTTCGCTCCACGTCCCTTGCCCGCACCCAAGCGATGCGCGCCCTGCCTGCTCCGCCACGAGATTCAGAAGGACGTCCATCGAAACGGAACACGACACCGGTCAACCCAGATGACTTACTCAGAGAGGAATTGCGATGAAGAACCTGTACGTTGGAAATCTGCCCCACAGCACAACAGAAGCCGAGTTGCGAAACATCTTCGAAGCGCACGGACCGGTGGAAAAAATCACTCTCGTGACCGACCGGGATACGGGCCGCTCCCGCGGTTTCGGCTTTGTCGAAATGACCAACGCCAGTGAGGCCGACAAGGCTATCGCGGCGCTGAACGGCACCGATCTCGGCGGACGGACCTTGACCATCAACGAGGCCAAACCAAAATCAGAGCGTCCTCGGGGTGGTGGCGGTGGTGGTCGTTTTGGTGGAGGCGGAGGCGGCCGTGGGCGCGACGACTATCGCGGTCATCCGCGGCAGCCGCGCGAACCCCGCTGGTAGTTTTTCGAACACAATGTGCCGACGAGGTTACGGGACGTGCCCGCCGGCTCAGAGCAAAGAATAGGGGATACGTATGCCTAGAGGGCGATCAACATTTACAAAACGCCAGAAGGAACACACACGGCAACAGAGACAACGGGATAAGGCAGAGCGCAGGAATCAGCGAAAACAGGATAAGCCTGTGGAAGGCGGCGCTGATGAGATGGCCGAACTCCGCGAACATGCCGCAGCGCAGGCGGCGCTGTTCAACATTGGTGTGGAGGAAACTGAAACTGCGGAGGAGACCACGCCCGATGAACGAATGAGCCAGTGAGGCGTGATGGCAAGTCTGCCGGAGCTGGATGCCCGGGCAAGCGGTTTTCGGGACCAAGCGTCTGCGCATACGAGATGCGTATCTAAAGTTCTAGTGCAGGAGGGTGAGCGTGGCGGAAGTTCGATTACAAGAGGGCGAATCCTTAGAGAATGCGCTCCGTCGATTCAAGCGTAAGGTTCAGACGGAAGAAATCATTAAAGAAGTGAAACGTCACTCGTACTATTTGAAGCCGGGCGAAAAGCGCCGGGTGAAACAAGCTTTGGCGCGAAAGCGCGCACGGAAAAAGAACCGAAAAGAAGGTTCATTCGCGACCGACTCGCGCCGGGAAAAATGAATGATTTGTAGAGCTACCCGCTCGCAAAGTGCCGGGGCCTGATGCCCCGGCAACCAAGGTTCGGGATTCTACACAAATACCTCTCCCGGCAGAGCGGTCAGAGTTCGCGAGGCCAGCGTGTTTTGGATCATTCGCCTCGGCGATGCGTCCGTCGCCATCTCAGCGTGCTGGCGTTCGATCTTTAATTGGAGAGTGCGTTCGATCTGGCGCAGTTCCATTACCTCGGCTCCTGCCGCCAGGGTCGAGGCGCGTCCCTGCAGACCTGCTCTACCTGTACGACCAACTCGATGGATGAAGTCTTCCGCCATTTTGGGCACATCGTAGTTAATGACGTGGGCCACGTCATCCACGTGCAAACCACGTGATGCGATATCAGTCGCCACCAGCACCTGGAAGCGACCTTCCTGGAAACCGTTCAGAGCCCCGTTGCGCTGCGATTGAGAGCGATCGCCATGAATCATGGCAGCCGCGAAACCGTCGCGCACGAGCTCCTTCGCAAGACGCTCGGCGCCCCGCTTGGTGCGCGTGAAGATCAGAGTCTGGCCTTTTTCCGCATAAAGAAGCTGTCGGAGGCAGTCGAGTTTCTCTCCCGGCCGCACTTCGTAGGCCTTCAGCTGTACGCTCTCCGCGGGCTTGAGCACCGAACCCAAAGCGACCCGGACCGGATTACGCATGTACTCACTCACCAGTCCGGCGACGGACCGTTCCATCGTGGCCGAGAAACACAGCGTCTGGCGCTGCTCGGGCACGGCTGACAAGATGCGACGGATCGCGGGCAAAAATCCCATGTCCAGCATACGGTCGGCCTCGTCAAGCACGAGTATCTTGACGTTCTGCAGATTGGCGAGCTTGCGATTCATGAAATCCTGCAGGCGTCCGGGAGTGGCAATGATCAGTTTCGATCCGGCGCGCAGACTTTGGATCTGTGCCTTCTCGGATACTCCGCCGATGACGAGCGCGGCTCTGGGCATGGCTTGGGTGCGCAGTAGTTCGTATTGTTCCTGAACCTGGATCGCAAGTTCCCGCGTTGGCAGCAACACCAGAGCGACAGTCTGACGGGCCGGCTCGTGCTGCAAGGTCTCAACTAACGGGATTAGGAATGCCAATGTCTTGCCGGTGCCAGTCTGGGCAGTTCCAATGACATCCCGGCCTTCAAGTGCAGGGGGAATGGCGCGTTCCTGGATGGGGGTGAGATTGGTGAATTGAGCTGCCGCCAGCCTTCGCTGCAACGCGGAGGACAAGGGCAGTTCCGAAAATGTGGTCATTCGAATTTGTTTCTTTCTGGAGGGGCAGCTGTCACGCACGCTCTGACACACGTCGAGAGCTGTGATGCCGCTCACATTGAATTTTGGATTTTACGCAAGTAAACGGCGGGCAGGAAAGGCGGAGATGAATCTAGTCTGAGAAAGCGACTACCGCGTGACGAGCAAACCGTAATCAATACGTGGATTCAGTATACCAGAAGAGACGACAAGGCACAGATTACAACGGTCACGTTGAGTTTCCGCGGGGTGTCCAGAGCGACTAAATCGTGATCGTGTGCGAGGGTTATTCCCTCGATTCACGGGACAGTTCGCCTGTCGCTAATCGGCGCTGCAGCACAAAAGGTGGTGCGATGCCAAGAACTCGGACCCTCCTTGTTTGAAGTTCAACCTTTTCAAAAACACCAAGCTCGGAACCTCGCTGGAATCCGTAAAGCTTTCCGACAGTGTTTTATTTCGGCGTGATCCTTTTTTCGCTTGACTTGGATACATGTATACATGTATTTATGTGGCCTCGAAAACGGAGCCGCTAGGTTCCGCTAGCTGGGGTCGAACGTCGGAAGACAACCTTTTGTGGGCATGTGAGGGGTGAGGGGGTCATCGCATGCTGTATATTTGCTGCCGTGAAACCGATGGATATCAGCAAGTTAGCGTCAAGCGTGCTGCAACAACAGCGGTCCACGCCCGGTTTGGTTGCAGACGGAATCAGGCTTGCCATTCTCAGGGGCCAACTTGCGCCCGGACAAGTGCTGAAGCAGGAGGAGTTGGCGAAGCAGTTCGGACTGAGTCGAGCACCCGTTCGCGAGGCGCTGCGGCAACTCGAGGCCGAGGGACTCGTGATCTCTTATCCGCACCGAGGAACGGTTGTCGCGGAGTTATCGCCCGAGGAAATCGAAGAAGTGTTCTTCATCCGGATCACGCTGGAAACGACGGTGCTCCAACTAGCCGTTCCCAGGATGACCGAGGCGGACTTTCGAAAAGCAGAGGCGGTATTGGAACAAACCGACAACGATCCGAATCCGGCACATTCCGCGGAGTTGAACTGGGCATTTCACGAAACCCTCTATGTACCCGCGGGGCTGCCCCGCATGCTGAACATCATCAGAACCCTTCACCATCACGCTTTGAGGTATCACCTGGTTGGTTTCGTGGCCGTCGACTTCAAGAAAGGATCGCAAGACGGCCACCGCGAGATTCTGGCAGCGTGTCGGAAGCGAGAGGAAGAAGCAGCCGTCACGGCTTTACGTCTGCACTTATCCGAGTCAGGCAAGAGTATAGTTTCCTATGTGCGAGAAGCGATAGCGGGCCCCGTTGCGAAATCCTCCAAGTAGGGCGAAAAGCGAAGAGCCCGTTTCACTCGCCTTGGCAGCCGGGCAAGTCGAATCCCGGCATAAGCGCGAGTTATCCCGAAATTCGCGTTCGACCGTTACTTCCACTCCAACGTTGTTTCGGCCTAGCCGCGCCACGCAGTGACTCCGTTGTCACTTTCCTCGTCGATGAGTCGCTAACACCAAACAAGTCCCAGAGCCCGGTCCTGTTTGGGTCGCTGGAGAGTTGTCCCGAATGCGCATGCTTCTCGATCGCCTTGCAGGACTTCAGGCGTCTGGCGATTGAGTGCGAGTCAATCTCTCCGTCAACCAGTGCACTTCTACGTTGCTAACAGTCCTCCCGACGGAAAAGGCAGGAATACGATGACGACACGAACGAATGCACAACGACTTTCAGCATTATGGACGCTGGTCTCAGTAGGAGCTCTGTTCCTAGGAATGCAACCCGCGAAAGCCCAGGTGGCGGGCGGAACCATCCTCGGTACGGTTACCGATCCAGGTGGTGCGGTCATCGCGAATGCGGAAGTGACCATCCGGGACGCTTCGACAGGAAGCGCGCGTACGGTCACCACAAATTCTTCAGGTTTCTACACTGCGCCCAATCTCCTGCCCGGCAAGTACCAGCTCAAAGTTTCCGCGCCCGGATTTTCGGCCGGTGTTGCCGAAGTGAACCTTACCGTTGGAGCCGAGCAGACGGTAAACGTCGTGCTCAAAGTCGGCCAGGCGACTGCGGTGGTTGATGTGACCGACGCAATCTCAGGCGTGCAGCTTGCGACTTCGAGCCTTGGGGATGAAGTCGATGGAACTGCCGTGCGAGAGTTGCCTCTGAATGGTCGTGACTGGTCGCAGTTGGCCACTCTGCAACCCGGGGTCGACCAGGTCCGCAACCAGTCGACCATCGGCGGAGTCGGTTCGGCTGACGTGGTCCGGGGTGCGAGAGGATTCGGAAATCAGCTCAGCGTTTCTGGCACGCGGCCGACGCAGAACAACTATCGTCTGGATGGAATCAGCTTCAACGATTACACCAACGGGGCTCCCGGCGGTGTACTGGGCAGTCTTTCCGGCGTAGACGCAATTCAAGAGTTTTCAGTCTTGACGACCAACTACTCTGCCGAGTACGGAAAAACGTCGGGCGGCGTGATCAACGCGATCACACGATCTGGAACCAACCAGTTTCACGGAGAAGCGTACGAGTTCCTGCGCAACAGTGCTCTCGATGCGCGCAACTACTTCGACGGCCCAAGCGTACCCCCCTTCCGCAGGAATCAGTTCGGCGCGGCCATCGGTGGACCGATTGTGAAGGACAAGACATTTTTCTTCTTCAACTATGAGGGACTGCGACAGTCTTTAAGCAGCACACAGGTGAATATCGTCCCGTCACTCAACGCGCGCCAAGGAATTCTGTCGACGGGGAATGTCACGGTCGACCCGGCGGTGGCGCCTTTCCTTCAGTTCTGGCACGTGCCGAATGGCGCGATTCTTCCCGGAGGCGATACCGCGAATTTCAGTGTGGTGAACAAACAGGTAGGAAGCGGGAACTTCTACACGGCAAGAGTTGATCATCAGTTCTCGTCGAAGGACATTTTTTCGGGAACCTTCCTGTTCGACAAGACTCAGCTCTCCAACCCGGACCCGCTCAACAACGAGACCTTCTTCAACAGCAATTCCCGTCCGTTTGTGAGTCTTGAAGAGACGCATATCTTCAGCCCGCAGCTAACAAATTCCGTGCGCTTCGGGTTCAGCCGCAACCAGGCCGACATTCTGACGGCTCCGGGAGCCAATCCTTTCGCCACGGATACGGCGCTCGGATCGATTCCTGGGAAGGCCGCCCCTTTTATTTCTGTACCCGGAATCAGCACGTTTTTTGGCGGAGTGGATGGGTTTCCGAACTTCACGTTCGGTTGGAATTCCTTCCAGGGCTACGATGACGCCTTCTTGACGCGTGGAACACACTCGCTCAAATTCGGATTTGCCGTCGAACGCATGCAGTCCAATAACCTCTTTCACTTTTTCGACAACGGGAACTTTGTGTTTCCTTCGCTTTCTGCCTTTCTCACCAATCAGCCGATCGTGTTTAGCGCGACAATTCCCGCGTCCGCTACTTCTCGCGGCATCCGGGAGACTCTGTTCGGCGGATACATACAGGATGATTGGCGAGCACGCCCGAATCTGACCTTGAACCTCGGACTGCGTTACGAAATGACGACGATCCCAACCGAAGTGATGGGGAAGCAAGCCTCCCTCAAGTCGATGACAGCTTCGCAGATTAACGTCGGGGCGCCTTACTTCAACCAGAATCCCACGACAAAGAACTTCGAGCCAAGGATTGGTTTCGCATGGGATCCTTTCGGCGGCGGGA